>Ga0182015_10007676_pt1 | contig 10477 bp, 9 predicted proteins | sample 712P3MmetaG_FD_120478 | JGI IMG/M metagenome (GOLD analysis project Ga0182015, IMG submission 120478) | Permafrost microbial communities from Stordalen Mire, Sweden - 712P3M metaG | ecosystem: Environmental > Terrestrial > Soil > Wetlands > Permafrost | place: Sweden: Stordalen | collected... | reverse complement strand
CGCCGGCGCGCCGATCCTCGTCGACAGCGCGATGGTCGTCGCCGGGATCATCGCCGCCCGCCTTCCGGCCGCGAACCCGATCGTCTGCGTCCTCGGCAGCCCCGAGACGGCCGGCATTGCCCGGCGCTTGGGCACCACCCGCTCGGCCGCCGCGGTCGAGCTGTGGCGGCCGCAACTCGCCGGCGCGGTCGTCGCGATCGGCAACGCGCCGACCGCGCTGTTCCACCTGCTCGAAATGATCGCTGCCGGGGCGCCGAAGCCGGCGCTCGTGCTTGGCTTCCCGGTCGGCTTTGTCGGCGCGGCGGAGGCCAAGGTGGCGCTCGCCGAATTCGGCGATGGCCTCGATTTCATCGCGCTGCGCGGCAGGCGCGGCGGCAGCGCGCTCGCCGCTGCGGCGGTCAACGCCCTCGCTGGCGAAGCCGGCAAGTGACCCCCTGGCTCGCCATCATCGGCATCGGCGACGACGGGCTCGCCGGCCTCGGGCCGGCGGCGCGCGTCCTGGTCGAGACCGCCGAGGTGATCGTCGGCGGCGCGCGTCATCTGGCGATGGCGCCGCCCGGCAACGCCGAGCGCCTGCCGTGGCGCCAGCCTTTCGCCCAATCGATCGCCGCCATCGCCGCGCAGCGCGGGCGTCGCGTCGTCGTGCTCGCGAGCGGCGACCCGATGTGGTACGGCGCGGGGGTGATCCTCACCCGTCATTTTCCGCGTGACGAAACGACCATCCTGCCGCACCCCGGCGCTTTCAGCCTCGCCGCCGCCCGGCTCGGCTGGGCGATCGCCGAATGCAGCCTCGTCAGCCTACACGCCAGGCCGCTCGACACGCTGCGCCTCCATCTCGCCGAGGGCCGTCGCCTGTTGATCCTGTCGGAAGACGGCGGAACGCCCGCCGCCGTCGCCCGGCTGCTGACCGAAGCCGGCTGGGGGCCTAGTCAATTGACTGTGTTCGAGCATCTTGGGGGCGCGGCGGAAGCGGCGCATGGCGCCACCGCGGCCGAATGGGGCGGGCGGCATGTCGCCGACCTCAACACCATCGCGCTAGACTGCCGCGCCGCGCCCGGCACAAGCGGCTTGGCGCGCCTCGCCGGGCTGCCGGACGAGGCCTTCGAGCATGACGGCCAGCTCACCAAGCGCGAAATCCGCGCCGCGACCTTGGCCGCGCTCGCGCCGCTGCCGGGCGAGACCTTGTGGGATGTCGGCGCCGGCAGCGGCTCGATCGCGATCGAATGGCTGCGCGCCGGCAAGCATCTCTCGGCCGTGGCCGTCGAGCGCGACGCGGTCCGGGTGGCGCGCATCGCGCGCAACGCCGCCGCGCTCGGCGTGCCCGGCCTCGAGATCGTCCATGGCAGCTCCCCATCCGCGCTCGCCGGCTGCGCGCCGCCCGACGCAATCTTCGCCGGCGGCGGGCTCGCCGACCCGGCGATGCTGCCGGTGTTGTGGCAGGAATTGCGGCCGGGCGGGCGGCTTGTCGCCAACGTCGTCAGCACCGAGGGAGAAAGAACGCTGCTCGACTGGCACGCGCGACATGGCGGCAGCCTCAACCGGCTCGCCGTCAGCCGCGTCGAGACATTGGGCGCGCATCACGTCTGGCGGCCGCTGATTGCCGTCACCCAGCTCGCCGTCCGCAAGCCGAGCTGAGCATGGTCCGTGTCGACATCTGGCTCGCCGGCTGGCGGCCTTATTTGCTGCTCGGCGGTCTGTGCCTGTGCCTTTACCTGCCGGGCATGCGGGCGATCCCGGTGCTCGACCGTGACGAGGCGCGCTTCGCGCAGGCGACGCGGCAGATGCTGGAGACCGGGGACTTTCTGAACATCCGCTTTCAGGACGAGGCCCGCAACAAGAAGCCAGCCGGCATCTACTGGCTGCAGGCGGCGGCGGTCAGCGCGTTCAGCACGCCGGAATCGACGGCGATCTGGCCTTACCGGCTGCCCTCGCTGATCGGCGCCACGCTCGCGGTGCTGTTTCTGTTCGGCTTCGGCCGTGAACTGCTGCGCGGCCTCACCGAGGAGGCCGCCGCGGCGCGCATGGCGCTACTCACCGCGGTCTTGCTCGCCACCGCGCTCGGCACTGTCGCCGAGGCGCATATCGCCAAGACCGACGCGGCGCTGCTCGCCGCGATCGTCGCCGGCCAGGGCGCGCTCGGACTCTGCTATCTGCACGCTCGCGGCGGCCGGGACCTGGGTATCGGCATCACGGTCACATTCTGGCTGGCGCAGATTGTCGCGATCTACCTGAAAGGCCCGGTCGAGCCGGCGCTGGCGATCGCCACCGCCGCGACCTTGTCGATCGCCGACCGCAATTGGCGCTGGCTGCGCGGCGTGCGGCCGATCGCGGGACTGGCGGCCACCGCGGTCGCGATCGGCCCGTGGCTCGTCGCGATCCAGCGCGCCACCGGCGGCGAATTTCTTGCCGGCTCGCTTGGCCACGATTTCCTGTCGAAAATCGGCGGCGCGCAGGAATCGCACGGCGCCCCGCCGCTTTATTATCTGGCGCTGTCGCTCGTCACCTTCTGGCCCGGCTCGCTCTATCTGGCGCCGGCGCTGATCCACGGCTGGCACCGGCACGAGCAGCCGGTCGTGCGCTTCCTGTTGGCGTGGATCGTGCCGGCCTGGGTCGTGCTCGAGCTGGTGCCGACCAAGCTGCCGAATTACGCGCTGCCGCTCTACCCGGCGCTGGCGCTGCTCGCGGCCGGCGCGCTGGTCGAGGGCCGAAGAAGCGGCGAGCCGCGCTGGGAGCGCTGGGTCAACACCGCCGTCGCTGCCCTCTGGGCGCTGACGACGCTGCTCATCGCCGGCGCGACGATCGTGCTGCCGATCCGTTTTGGCGGCGTCGTCGGCATTGTCGTCACTGGCATCGTCAGCGCCGCGCTGATCGTGCTGCTGGCGGCCCTGCTTTATCGCCGGGCGGGCAATGCCGCGCTGCTGGCGGCGCTGACGCTGGTGTTCGTCGTGCCGGCGGCCGGCCGGGTGGTTCCCCACCTCGCCCGGCTGTGGCTCAGCCGCGACGCGGCGGACATGGTCGTCCGAGAGCCGGGTTTTGGCGGCGTGCCGCTGACCGTGATCGGCTACAACGAGCCGAGCCTGGTCTTCCTGCTGGGCGGTAGGGTGCGCTTCACCATGCCCGACGTCGCGGCGACGCTGGCCGACGGCGCCGAGGCCCTGGTCAACGACCGCCAGGCTCCGATGTTCGCGCAGGAGCTTGCCCCTCGCGGCCTGGTTGCGCGGCCGCTCGACAGCGTCCACGGCATCGACTATTCGAACGGCCAGTGGACCCGGCTCACCCTCTACCGGATCGAGCCGAAATAGCATGGCGGCGGGGCAGCTATACGGTCTCGGGCTGGGGCCGGGCGATCCGGAGCTGGTGACCCTGAAGGCGCTGCGCCTGCTGCGAGCGGCTCGGGTCGTCGCCTATCCGGCGCCCAAGGGCGGCGACAGCTTCGCCCGCTCGATCGTCGCCCAGTGGATCACCCCGGCGCAGCGCGAGATCGCGATCGATTTCCCGATGCGGCCCGGGCCGCCGCCCGCCGCGCTTTACGACAGCGCCGCCGCGACCCTCGCCGCCGAGCTCGACCACGGGCACGACGTCGCCTTCCTGTGCCAGGGCGACCCGTTCTTCTACGGCAGCTTCGCGCCGATCTTCACCCGGCTCGCGCCGCGCTATGCGGTGAGCGTCGTACCGGGCGTCTCGTCGCTGGTCGCCTGCGCCGCCGCCGCCGCGACGCCGTTCGTGCAGCGCGACGAGACCGTGACGGTGATCCCGGCGACCCTGCCCGAAGGCGACCTCGCCCGGCGTCTCGCGCAGGTCGAGAGCGCCGCGATCATCAAGCTCGGTCGCCACGCCGAGAAGGTGCGGCGGGTGCTCGCGGCGCAGGGCCTGCTCGACGGCGCGGTCTATGTCGAGCGCGCCAGCCAGGAGCGCCAGCGCGTCGGGCGCTTCGCCGAGATCGATCCCGCCGAGATCCCTTATTTCGCGATGGCGCTGGTGCGGCGAAATCGCGAATGATGCAACAGCCGAACGGAGGGTCCTGCCGATGCGCGCCGCCGAGCTTGCCAGCCAATATCGCATCGCCAATGTCGTCGAGTTCGTCGACACCGAGAACGGCCTCGTCAAAGCCGTCGTGTCGCTCGGCGGCATGACCGGCGAAATCTTCCTGCAAGGCGCCCAAGTCACCGCCTGGCAGCCCGCCCGCCATGCCCCGGTGATCTTCACCAGCCCCAGCGCCGTCTTTGCGCCCGGCAAGGCGATCCGCGGCGGCATCCCGGTGATCTTCCCATGGTTCGGCCCGCACCCGGCCGACCCCAAGGCGCCGCAGCACGGGCTGGTGCGCGCCGCGCCCTGGACTCTCGACAGCGTGGAGCACGCCGCGGACGCAGTGACGCTGACCCTGTCGCACTCGCTCGATGGCTTCGCGCTGATCTATCGCGTCGCCTTCGGAAAGGAGCTGCTTATCGAGCTCGCCGTGCACAACACCGCGTCCGGCGCGGCCGAATTCGAGGAGGCGCTGCACACCTATTTCGTGGTCTCCGATGTCGAGCGCGTTGCGTTAGCGGGGCTGGAGGGCGCCGCGTTCATCGACAAGACCGCGAATATGCAGCGCCGCCCGCCCGCCAGCGCGGCGTTGTCGCTCGCCAAGGAGACCGACAGCGTCTACCTCGACACGCCCGCCACGCTGACCCTGCGCGATCCGGGCCTCGGGCGCCGCATCGTCATCGCCAAAAGCGGCGCCGCCTCGACCATCGTCTGGAACCCGTGGCCCGAGAAAGCCGCGGCAATGGCGGATCTCGGCGGCGACAATTGGCGCCCGATGATCTGCGTCGAGACTGGCAACGTCGCCGACAACCGGGTAACCCTCGGCCCCGGCGCCGAGCATCGGATGACGACGCGCCTCACGGTCGATGCCGGGTAGCCCGACTCTTCCCGAGCGGGCCGCGATCGTCGTTCTCGGGCCGAGCGGCGAGGCTCTCGGCCGGCGCGTCCGCGACCTGCTGCCGGGCGCGCGTTTGCACGGCCCGCGGTGCGGCGCCGATTTGTGGGACGAGGCCTTCGACCGCGTCGTGCCGCATCTGCGCGAGCTGTTCGCTACCGGCCGACCGATCGTCGGGCTCTGCGCCAGCGGCATCCTAATCCGCGCGCTGGCGCCGCTGATCGACGACAAGCGCGCCGAGCCGCCGGTCGTCGCGCTCGCCGAGGACGGTTCGGTCGCGGTGCCGCTCCTTGGCGGCCATCGCGGCGCCAACGCGCTCGCCCGGAGGCTGGCGGCGGCGCTCGGCGGCACGGCCGCGATCACCACCGCCGGCGACCTCCGGCTCGGCCTCGCGCTCGACGAGCCGCCGCCAGGTTGGCGCATCGCCAATCCGGGCCGCGTCAAGCCTATCGCCGCCGCGCTGATCGCCGGCCGGCCGGTCGCGCTGCGCGACGAGACCGCCAGCGCCGACTGGCTGCGCGCCGGCACTGTCGCCTGGGCCGACTCGGCCGAATTGGCGGTGCGGGTCACCGACCGCGCGGTGACGGATGCCGAAACCGCCCTCGTCTTCCATCCGCCCCTGCTCACCCTCGGGATCGGTTGCGAGCGCGGCTGTTCAGCCGAGGAGATCGTGGCTCTCGCCGACGCGACCCTGGCGGCAGCCGGCCTTGCCGCCGGGGCGGTCGCGGCGGTGGTCTCGGTCGAGCTGAAGCTCGGCGAACCCGGCATTCACGCGCTCGCCGATCGGCTCGGTGTGCCGGCCCGGTTCTTCGCGGCCGAGCGCCTGCTTGAGGAGTCGCCCCGCCTCACCGAGCGCTCGCAGGCGGCGTTTCGCGCCACCGGCTGCTGGGGCGTCGCCGAGGGCGCCGCGCTCGCCGCCGTGGGGCCGGGCGGATCGCTTGCCGTTGCCAAGCGCAAATCGCGCCGTGGGACCTGCGCGATCGCCCGCGCCGCCACACTGATCGACGCGGCGGGCATCGGCCGCAAGCGCGGTCGGCTGGCGATCGTCGGCATCGGCCCGGGCGACGCCCAATGGCGCACGCCGGAGGCGAGCGCCCTGATCGCCGGCGCGACCGACATCGTCGGCTACGGCCTCTATCTCGACCTGCTCGGCGGCGCGGCTTCGGGCAAAACACTGCACCCCGGCACTCTCGGCGCCGAGAGCGAGCGGGTGCGCCGCGCGCTCGACCTCGCCGCCGCCGGCGGGGATGTGGCGCTGGTCTCGTCGGGCGACGCCGGCATCTACGGCCTTGCCGCGTTGGTCTTCGAGCTCATCGACCGGAGCGACCGGCGCGACTGGGCTGCTGTCGATGTCAGGGTGGCGCCCGGCGTCAGCGCGATGCAGGCTGCCGCCGCCCGCGCCGGCGCGCCGCTCGGTCACGATTTCTGCGCCGTCTCGCTGTCCGATCTGATGACCCCCTGGCCGGCGATCCGCGCCCGGCTAGAGGCGGCCGCCGCCGGCGATTTCGTCGTCGCGCTCTATAACCCGCGCTCGGCGCGCCGGCAGGCGGGGTTGGCAGAGGCCGCCGCGATCCTCCTCGCCCGCCGCCCGCCGCAAACACCGGCGCTGATCGCCCACAACCTCGGCCGCGTTGGCGAGACGTGGCGCATCGCGACCCTGGCCACGCTCGCCGAGGCCGATATCGACATGCTGACAATCGTCATCGTCGGCAGCAGCACGACCCGCATTGTTCCCGGCGATCCGCCGCGCCTTTACACGCCGCGCGGCTATACCAGAACGTGACCGTGCATTTCATCGGCGCCGGACCCGGCGCCGCCGATCTGATCACCGTGCGCGGCCTGCGGCTCATCGAGCGATGCCGTGTCTGCCTCTACGCCGGCTCGCTGGTGCCGGCGGAAATCGTCGCCGCCGCGCCGGACGGTGCGCGGGTCGTCGATACGGCGCCCTTGACCCTCGACGAGATCGTCGCCGAGATCGAAGCCGCGCATGCCGCCGGGCAGGACGTCGCGCGGGTCCATTCCGGCGACCCCTCGCTTTACGGCGCGATCGGCGAGCAAATGGGCCGGCTCGCCGGGCTCGGCATCCCCTATGACGTGACCCCGGGCGTGCCGTCCTTCGCCGCCGCCGCCGCTGCGCTCGGCCGCGAATTGACCCTGCCGGAAGTGGCGCAGACCGTGATCCTCACCCGCACCGCGACCCGCTCGTCGCCAATGCCAACGGGCGAGGCGCTCGACCGTCTCGCGGCGGCCGGCGCGACCTTGGCGATCCACCTGTCGATCGCCAATTTGGCGCGCGTCGTGCGCACGCTCGTGCCGCATTACGGCGCGGAGTGTCCGGCGGTCGTCGCCTATCGCGTCAGCTGGCCGGACGAGCTCCTGATCCGCGGCACGCTGGCAACCCTCCGCGACGCCGCTAAGGCCGCCGGCATCACCCGCACCGCGCTAATCCTGGTCGGCTGGGCGCTCGCCGGCGACGGCAGCGACAGCCGCCTTTACGCGCCCGACCATCACCATGTCCTGCGCCCGCGCAAGGGGTGACTCGGTCGCGACGGGCGTTCATGCGGCCGCGCCGCGTTTCGCCTCAGTGCTTGCGTTGCGCGTCCCTGATCAGCTCCACCACCGCCTGACGATGCGACTCGAGCGCCCAGCCGACGGCGTCGCGCCCGGTGTAGTCGGAGATGTTCGGGTTGGCGCCATGCGCCAACAGCGCCCGTACCGATTCGATATCGCCGGCTTTCGCGGCGAACATCAGTGGGGTCATGCCGTTCTTGTTCCCCAAGTCGATATTGGCCTTCATGTCGAGTAGGAGCTTGACCGCTTCGGGACGGCCGCGCTCGGCGGCGTAATCGAGCGGGGTGCTGCCAACATTGTCGCGCTGATTGATGTCGGCGCCGGCCTTGTAGAGGATCGCGATGATCTGGAGGTTGCCGCTGCTGGCGGCGACATGCAGCCCGGTTGTGCCGCCGTTTTCGTCGGTCTGGTTCGGGCTGTAACCGTCGGATAGCAATGATCGGATCTTCCCCACGTCGTTCGCCTGCGCGGCGCGCGGGATATTGTTGTAATACGGGGAGAGGGGGTTCAACTTTGCCCCGAGATCCGTGCTGAAGTCGGCGTGAGCGGGCGATACGACCGCACCGAGCAACGCCGCGACGACGAGCACCAATCCGCAAAGACGCGCGTTCATGACATCCTCCGCGCCTCCGGGCGCTCGTCGAGCCCGGCGAGCCAATCGATCGCGCCCTCGACCGTATCGACCGAGAGGCCGCGCTCGACCGGCGGACGCCGCACCATGATCACCGGCAGGCTCAATTCGCGCGCCGCGACCAGCTTCGCCTCGGTCGCCGCCCCGCCGCTCGCCTTGCACACCAAGACGTTGATCGCATAGCGCTCCAGCAGGTGCCGCTCGTCGGCCAGCGCGAACGGACCGCGGCCGAGCACCACCTCGTGGAACCGGAGCGGCAGCTTATCGCGCGGCGGGTCGATCATCCGCACGACGAAGCGCACGCCGTTCGCCGGCGCGAAGGCGGCGACCTCGCTGGCGCCGACGGTCAGCAACGCCCGCCGACCGACCCGGCCGACGATCTGCGCCGCCGCCTCGACGCTGTCGACCTCGATCCAGCGGTCGAGCGGGTGACGCCGCCAGGCCGGCCGCACCAGCAGCAAGCGCGGCACCCGCATCTGGTCGCAGGCGAGCCGCGCCGCGCTCGAGATCTCGGCGGCGAAGGGGTGGGTCGCGTCGATCACCCGGTCGACCTTCTGGGCGCACAGGTACTCGGCGAGCCTCGCCGCGCCGCCAAACCCGCCGATCCGCACCTGCCCGGCGATCGGCCCCGGATGGCGCGTGCGCCCGGCAAGTGCCGTCGTCATCTCGATCGCCTCGCCGAATCGGGCGAGCGCCGCCCGCCCCAGCGCCGCCGCCTCGCCGGTGCCGCCGAGGATCAATAGCCGGGTCGTGCTCATGCGCCGGCCCGCGCGAGAAACTCACCACCGCGGTCGACGATCGCGACCTCGACCGCGGTGGCGCCGGACAACGTCGCCAGCGCCACCTCGCGCGCCCGCCGCGCGACCGCGTCGGCCAATGCCGCCGCCCATGGCCCGGCGACATCGAGGAGCGCCGCGGCGCTCTGCGTCTCGCGCGCCGCCGCCAGGATCCCGCCATTGGCGCCGGTCAACGCGAGCATCCCCGCCAGCGTCGCCGGATCGACCTGGCTCTTGCTCGAATGCAGATCGAGATGCCCGGCGGCGAGCTTGGTTATTTTGGCGAACCCGCCGGCCAGGGTGAGCCGGCCGACCGGATGGCGGCGCAGATATTTGAGCGTGCCGCCGACAAAATCGCCCATGTCGATCAGCGCATGGTCGGGCAGCGCATAGAGGCGCTGCACCGCGCGCTCGGACGTGGTGCCGGTGGCCGCGGCGATGTGGTCGAGCCCGGCGGCGCGCGCGACGTCGATGCCGCGATGGATCGAATGCACCCAGGAAGCGCAGGAATAGGGCACAACGATGCCGGTCGTGCCGAGGATCGAGAGACCGCCGACAATGCCAAGCCGTGCGTTCATCGTCTTCTCGGCGAGCGCCGCGCCGCCGGGGATCGCCAGCGTCACGGTGACGTCGGGCGGCGGCGCGCCGTTGGCCTCGGCGAAATCGGCGAGCGCCTCGCGGATCATCGCCCGCGGCCCCGGGTTGATCGCCGGCTCGCCGACGCCGAGCTGAAGCCCCGCCCGCGTCACCGTGCCGACCCCCTCGCCGGCGGCGAAGCCGACGCCCGAGCCGGGTGGCGCCCAAGCTAATTCGGCGACGATGGTGGCGCCATGCGTCACGTCGGGATCGTCGCCGGCATCCTTGACGATACCGGCGCGCGCCCGGCCCTCGGTCCATTCCGCGAGCGCCAGCGGAAAGCTTGGCTGTTGACCGCGCGGCAGGCGGATCGTCACCGGATCGGGGAACTCGCCGGTCAACAGCGCGGCGTACGCGGCGCGCGCGGCGGCCGCGGCGCAAGCGCCGGTCGTCCATCCTCGACGCAGCGGACTGGCTTCCTGCCGTGCCATAGAATGATCTTAGCAAAACCGGCGCGGCTGACTACCTTCGGACGACATTGCGAGGAACACCGTGATCGACCACCCGCGCCTCGAACTTCCGGAGTTGAAGCCCGGCACGGTATGGCTGGTCGGCGCCGGGCCGGGCGATCCCGGCCTGTTGTCGCTGCTGGCGCTGCATGCGCTCGGGCAGGCCGACGCGGTCGTCTACGACGCGCTGGTCGATCCGCGCATCCTCGCGCTGGCGCGCCCCGGGGCGGCGCTCGAGGATGCCGGGAAGCGCGGCGGAAGGCCGTCGCCGCGCCAGCCCGACATCTCGGCCCGCCTCATCGCGCTCGCCCGCGATAGCAAGCGCGTGCTTCGGCTCAAGGGCGGCGACCCCTGCGTCTTCGGCCGCGGCGGAGAGGAGGCGCTGGCCCTCGCCGAAGCGGGCATTCGGTTCCGCATCGTTCCGGGCATCACCGCCGCGATCGGCGGCCTCGCCTATGCCGGCATCCCGCTCACCCATCGCGGCATCAACTCG
>Ga0182015_10007674_pt1 | contig 10478 bp, 10 predicted proteins | sample 712P3MmetaG_FD_120478 | JGI IMG/M metagenome (GOLD analysis project Ga0182015, IMG submission 120478) | Permafrost microbial communities from Stordalen Mire, Sweden - 712P3M metaG | ecosystem: Environmental > Terrestrial > Soil > Wetlands > Permafrost | place: Sweden: Stordalen | collected... | reverse complement strand
GCATCAGACAGCGACATTCAATATCGAATCCTGCCCTCTCGTTGGTCGCGCGCTCGATAGTCTGCTGCAAATGATGCCGATCGTCGGGATGAATTCGCTCAAACAGCAGCTCCAACGTTGGCTTTACTGACCGGTCGATTCCAAAGATCCGGTAGGTCTCTTCTGACCAATGGATTTCTCCACTTGAAACATTGCGCCCGAAACTGCCGGTGTGGCTTAACCGCTGTGCTTCAGACAAGTAGGCCTGGCTCCGCTGCAGCTTCTCTGCGCTCAGCCGGCGCACCGTGACCAAAGAGACCGCAAGGCGGCCATAAAGGGTCATCGTCTCCTTCAGCAACACGACAAGCAGCACTATCGATGAGATGATAAAGAGCGTGCCGCCCACATAATACGAGAGACCAAACCTGAAGGAAGTACTAAGCCACTTGGTGATCCCTTCTGCCAGCCACGCGCACATTGCCACCAAAAGCCATAGATCAAGAACCGACCGCCGTCGAGACCAAAGCAAGAGGACAGTGGCCGCGGCAAAAAGTATTAGGATCGCACCAACATGTTGGAGTTTGGTATACGGTTGGCCATCGGCCGGGACAATTTTCGGTAAATGCGATTCTCCCGCGATGGCAACCCAGGTCAACGCGAGAACGATAGCGATCACAATGGCGACGCTCGCGGCGATTCCAGAACGAGAGGAGCTCTGCGCTGCGAGGGGTCGCGGCTCCTTCTTCATTACCGCATAGAAGAAGACTGCGAGGGGAAACCCGGTATAGTCCGCAAGGGCCAGCCAGAGACCGGTCTGCCGGCCAGCGTTGAGAAGGCCGGTCGGCGAAAACTGGCCCCACATGGTAACAAGTTGCGCAATATTCATTAAGGAAATGAATAGGTAGCCGCTCGCCAGGACTAGGAGCATACGCGAGCGAACAATCCTGAATTGAGAAATCAGAAGAAACCAGGTAATGAGATCAGCGAGGATGGCGAGCGAAAATTCGATCGCTGGAGGGGTGTTGCTAGCCTGATGGTGCACTGTCCCAAATGGGACGGTGACAATCCCGATGGCCAGAAGCACAAGGCCGATCACAAGCGCTATTCGACGCTCCGTTGGTCCAGCTGGAAGATTCGCCAGGACGACTTCATTCTGGTCATTCGCCTCGCTCAATGCAACCTCCCAAAACTCTTCTTTCTGTCGATCATCCCCCAGCAATTGCTGTGCTGGCCCCCGTGCCGCGCCCTCAGCAAGTGAATTGGTGAGGGGCCCGGTGATCCAGCAGTGCACGAACGGTTTCCTCCGTTCCCGCGTACACAGCTAGGGGGTAGCGGCTTCCGGTGGCGACAAAGTCCGCTCGATCTCGGAAAGTCCCCAACACGTACGCAATAGGCTCGACCATGGAGGGCATCCTTGTCGCGAGGCTTGTACTACCGAATTAATTCATTGTGACGAAGACGTAAAGAGGAGGTCAACTCCAATAGCGCCTTCCCTGGCCAGTGCATGGGGATGCTCTGCCACGGACACCAGTCTGGACCGCCGGGTAGTTTTTCTCGCTGCGATTAACTGGCCGTTCCTCCGTGGTCATGATGGGGAGGTTCTTGAGGACGCGAGATTGTATGCACGCAGCTGTCAAGTGATCTCGCCGAAAACCGAGACTTAATAGAGATGCGCCTCGATTTCGTTTGACCCAAAACCGAAGCCCCCTCCCCAACACGTTTAGAGATGGCCGAACATTTCATGTACCGATTGTGCTTTTCACGCATCTATAGCGATGAAGTAGACGGCTCTGAGGAGTGCAAAGCATGAACGTCGTACTTTACGGGGCAACGGGTAACGCTGGAAGCCGCATTCTAAAGGAACTCGTTTCGCGCGGCCATCACGTCACCGCAGTCGCACGCGACACGTCGAAACTTCCGCATACCGTGACGGCCAAGCAGGACGATCTAAGCAACCTAGATGCCATCGCGTCGATCATTCAAAGAGCGGATGCCGTGGTCAGCGCCTATGGACCGCCCCAGGACAACACCGATGCTCTGCTCGGTGTGACGGAGCGTCAGATTGCAGCCGTCAAGAAGGCCGGCAACATTCGTCTCATCGTCGTTGGTGGAGCGGGCTCGCTGGAAGTCGCTCCCGGCGTTACGCTGCTTGCTTCCGGCCATTTGCCTGCACAGTGGGTTTCAATTGCTGCCTCCCACGCAAAGGCACTGAAGATTCTTCAGGCTTCGGACATCAACTGGACCTACTTCAGCCCAGCGGCCTTCTTCGAGCCCGGCTCGCGCACCGGCAAGTTCCGCCTCGGTACGAATCAGCTAATTGCGGACAGCAAGGGCGATAGCCGAGTATCCCTTGAAGACTATGCCATCGCTTTAGTGGATGAGTTGGAGAGGCCTGCTCACGAGCGCGCTCAATTCACCATTGGCTACTGATCTCACTGACCTGCGACCCCATAGGACTGGCTCTTTTAGAACAACTGCCGGTGATTTTCCTTTGTACAGTCCTACCGATTTTGTACAGAAAAAACCGAGAAGACGCTCTACAGAAGGGAAAAGGCTGGAACATATGGGAAATCTTCCAAACGCTGAACCCCACTATTCATGAGGGTTTCAGCGTCATCTGCTTGATTTTGAAGGGGAAGGAAAAGACTTTTGGTGGGCAGTGAGGGACTTGAACCCCCGACATCCTGCTTGTAAGGCAGGCGCTCTAACCAACTGAGCTAACCGCCCACACGGGTGGGAAACGCGCCGATAGCGCCTTTTCATCAATGGCTACTTTTCTATGATACCAGTGGACTTGATCTGATTGCTTGGACGGGGCATGCCCTCAAGATTCAGGGAGCGGTCTGGAGTTGATAGACTTGGCCTCGTGCCCCGCCTCATCGTCAACGCCGACGACTTTGGACTGACCGCGGGCGTCAATCGCGCCATTCTCGAACTGCATCAGGCAGGCGTCTTAACCAGCGCAACGCTGATGGCGAATGCGCCTGCCACAGCCGAAGCGATTCAACTTGCGCTTGCCAACCCCACTCTCGGTGTCGGCTGCCATATTGTTCTTGTTGACGGCACGCCGATGATCTCGCCATCGGAGATCCCCAACCTGACGCACGGCTCAGGCCACACATTTCGCATCACCCTGGGCAGGTTCGTCCGCGATCTCTATAGCCTCACATCGTCGGCCTCATCCCGCTCGGCTCTCGCGGCCGAAATCGAAGCCGAAGCCACTGCACAAATTCGCCTGCTCCAATCTCGCGGCCTCCGTCTCACTCATGTTGACACCCACAAGCACACGCACATGTTTCCTGCCGTTCTGCGGCCTGTCCTGCGCGCCGCTCGCGCCTGCGGTATCACCCGCATTCGCAATCCATTTGACTCCGCGTGGAGCCGTCGATCAGCCACCGGTGTTTCCTGGTTTCGCCGAGCACAAGTTGCAGCCCTCAGCCGGCTTGAAGCGCGCGTATTCAGCATCATCGCTGAACACGGGTTCACCACCACCGACGGCACAATCGGCGTGATGATCACCGGTTCACTCAACGCAGCCAACCTGCGCCGCACCCTCGCCGGCATGCCCGAAGGCACGTGGGAGTTGATCACCCATCCCGGCTACTATACAAGCGATCTTGACGCCGTCCGCACACGGCTTAAGGCATCCCGCGACATCGAGCGTCAGGCTCTCCCATCAATAAACGGATTTCCTAAAATAGAACTGATCAGCTTTGCCGGCCTCGCATCCACTGGGCTCGCGTCATTGGGACCGGACGCGGCCATCGGTTCTTAACTGCATTGTTAAGCGGCGAATGCAATTCCGTGGCCGTGTGCCCAACGGCGCAGGCTCCGCGTCCTATGCTCAGTTTGTTAATCTCACATAGGCTGCAATCGCGGAGGTCCGTTGAGCATTTCCCTGATTTGGACGATCCTGCTGTATGGCTGGACAGCATCTGAGATCTACATCGCGATCGCCACAAGGACTCGCCAAAGTGGCGGCATGGTGCGCGATCGAGGATCGATGATGATTCTCTGGGCGACGATCGTCGGCTCCATCACGGCAGCTGATTTCGCCCGTCACCTCACATCTTTCCCCATCTTCGCCAATTTCCACGACCTCCGCCTGATCGCAATTCCGCTAATGGTTGCCGGACTTGTGGTTCGCTGGACCGCCATCTTCTCCTTGGGCAAAGCGTTCAGCGCCAACGTGGCGATTCGCGACACACAGTCGCTTTATCGCTCTGGGCTCTACAGCGTGGTGCGCCACCCCTCCTATTCGGGGATGTTGATCATTTTTCTGGCCATCGCGCTCGCCGACAGAAACTGGCTCTCCGCCGCTTTCGTGCTCATTTTCCCAACCGCGGCCCTGATTTATCGGATTCACGTGGAGGAGGCCGCGCTGCTCGGCGCCTTTGGTGCCAAATATGCCGACTACTCCAGGACGACCAAGCGCCTGATTCCAGGCATCTACTAAAGGAAGTAACATGCGCATTGGTATTACTTGCTATCCCACTTACGGCGGCTCCGGCGTTGTAGCTACAGAGTTAGGCATTGAGTTAGCGGCGATGGGCCATGAGGTCCACTTCATCTCCTACTCGCAGCCCTTCCGGCTCAGCGGCCGCGACGGCGGCATCTTCTACCACGAGGTTCCGGTCTCCAGTTATCCGCTCTTCGAGTTCCCGCCCTATGACCTGGCGCTGGCCTCCCGGATGGCCGAGGTCGCGGAGTTCAACGAGCTCGACCTGTTGCATGTTCACTACGCGATCCCCCATTCAGTGAGCGCGCTCCTGGCGCGGCAGATGCTTGGCACGCGCGGACGGCGACTGCCCTTTGTCACCACGCTGCACGGAACCGATATCACGCTCGTCGGCCTCGACCGCAGTTATCTGCCCATCACACGCTACGCCATCCAGGAGAGCGACGGAGTTACCAGCATCTCCGAGTACCTGAAAGAAAAGACCGTCAAGGACTTCGAAGTGACCCGCGGCATCGAGGTGGTGCCGAACTTCGTCAACTGCGATGTTTACGCGCCGATTGCCGATGAGGAGAAGCGCGCGGAATCGCGCCGCAAGCTGGCTGCCCCCGACGAGGCTATTCTGATGCACCTCTCCAACTTCCGTCCGGTAAAGCGCGTGGTGGACGTGGTGCGGATCTTTGCGAGCGTGGTCCGTGAAGTGCCTGCGAAGCTAGTGCTTGTGGGCGATGGGCCGGATCGCTCTGAGGCCGAGTGGCAGGCGCGCGATCTTGGCATCCAGGCACGTGTACATTTCCTTGGCAAGCAGGAGAGCGTCAACGAGCTGCTGCCTCTCGCCGAGCTTCTGCTGATGCCGAGCCAGCTTGAGTCATTCGGGCTCGCCGCCCTTGAAGCGATGGCATGCAAGGTCCCGTCGATCGCAACGTGCGTCGGCGGAGTGCCGGAACTGATTGACGATGGTATCACAGGGCTGCTCTACCCTGTGGGTGACGTGAAGGCGATGGCCGAGGGAGCGCTCGGCCTGCTTGGCGACAAGGCTCGCATGCAGACAATGCGCGATGAGGCACGGAAAACAGCTCAGAAGCGCTTTTGCTCGACGCTGGTCGTGCCGCATTATGTTCGCTACTACGAGCAGGTGATCGCCGGTGGCGTTAGCGAATCAAAACCCTGAGCAGCCGGAGCCGGGGAAGATTCAAACTCCTCCATCTCAATCGAACAGCCTCATAATCTCTTCATTCCCCAATTGATCCGCAAGCCGCTTGAACGGAGTTCCCTCGGTGTCGCTCCCCGTGCGGAGACCGGGGTAGCGATGAACGAAGCGACGGGCCCATTCCATATCGCCTCGACGAATCGCAAACGCAAAGTCGGCGAGTTCAATTCCCAGGAAGCCTCCCACCTCGCGCAAGTACTCAATGGCCCACCCTGCCGGAGTCGCGCCGAATCGTGCATCTTGCGCGTTGATCTCCCCGCCCCGCTCGATCAGCAGGCGAACCATGGGGCGTTGCCCACCAAATGCCGCGTAATGAAGTGGCGTCGCTCCTGTTTCGTCTCGACGATTAACAAGATCGGGGCAGGCATCAAGGATCCCTGTCACTTCGCCGATGGCGCCCCGCTCAACCGCATTAACCAGATTTTCAATATCCGTCATCTCGGTCACCTCGTCCGGCAATCCAAATAATCTCGGAGCATAGCAGCAAACGCGCGCGTCTGACAGGCCCTTTGCATTTTCCAACTCCCTTATTGCTTTCGCTCCCTGTGCAGTCCCCGGACATTGGGTGATTTCGCCGCTGAATTCCTCGACGCCATTACAATGTCGGCATGAATGATTTGGCAGAGCGTGTGGCGTTGGCCTTTATTGCCGCCATCAATCGCCATGACGTCGATGAGCTTGCAGGCCTCATGACACCAGGGCATAATTTTGTCGATTCGCTTGGCAACGTGGTCGAGGGACGCGAAAAGATGCGGGCCGGATGGGCCGGATATTTCGGTACGGTTCCCGACTACCTGATCACTGTGGTTGAAACATTCTGCGAAGGCGGAGTCGTTGTCCTGCTTGGTGTCGCAGAGGGCTCCTATGCCCCGGATGGCGAGTTGAAGCCGGAGAACCGGTGGAGCACTCCGGTGGCGTTGCGTGCGAATGTTACCGATGGCCTCGTCGCGGAATGGCGAGTCTACGCAGACAACGAACCGTTGCGGGGCTTGATGCGCAATGGATAATGCGCCTCTGCTCGTGCCGCCCACTCCGGTGCCGCAACCAAGCGACGGAAGCTCAGGAACGCTCAGGCGATTCGCCCTCAAGCACAAAGCTCGGACTGAAATTCAACCTGCGCCAGAATTCATCGACGAGAGCCACACTGTCCCTTGCGGTGCGCGCAGTGGTGCGGACAAGGATCTCCGGTCCAACGCCGGCCACAAGGCTCGCGGCTTCCACGGCTAGGCCAACAACTTTGTCGGGGCGGTAGGTGCACGCTGCGAGATCCGAGATCGACAACCGCGTCGTCGGCGTGGCGAGAACTGTTCGCGGCGGGGCCATGCGGTCAAGAAGCCAAAGAATCTCCAGCTTCGACTCGAGCTCGTCGGGAACGCAGTCGATGGCGAGGTCGGCTGACCGGACGGCCTCCTCAATGGTCGATGAAAAAACGACCGTCTTGAGTGCCTCCGGGCCGAGGGCGGCACGAAGCGCCTCCTGTGCGTGCCGCAGGTTGTGCGGCATCACATCCTCGAGAAAAACACTGAAGCCTGCCAGAGCCGCTTCCTGAGCCAGCCAGCGGCCAAGCGGACCAGCTCCAATTATCGTGACGGTCAATGCCACAGCCTCGGTCAGAGTGCTGCGGGGGTGCTTCCAGCCCCAGCAATGCTTGCCACCTGGGCCGTTGCACCGTTGGCTGCGAGTGCCCGCGCTACATCTTCTGCGCTGGGGCTGGCTTGCGAAAGGTGCTCGCCGACGCGTGCGGCCTCCTCAGGGGTAAGAGTCGGCGCGGCTGCCAGGATGCGGCGCAACGTGACCGCAACATCGTCAATGTAGTTCATCAGGCGGATAGCTTCTCCGGAGAGCGGCATGGGATCCTCGTTCGTGAATTTCACTTTCTATTGTAGGCGTTGCCGGAGGGGTTGTAGAAACTACCGAGGAGCGACCGAAAGTGGCTCGGCTCCACGCTGAATTCGCTTCAGCGCTTGACCAGACCGAGTTGCAGCAGGCTTTCCGCTGTTGCCACAATCGAGTCCTCGGCCGAGAGCGGCTCCCACCCAAGAACGCGCTGGGCTTTGGCGCTGGTTGCATCTTTGTGCTTGCCAAGTTCCGGCACGATCTGTCGAACAGTGGAGTCGAAGAGGCCAACCACCTGCAGAATCCAGTCGGGCATCTCACGCGTGGGGACACGCGAGGCCGCCGCGCCCATGCGCGCGCGCAGTATCTGAGCAATCTGCAGAATGGAGATGAATGAGCCGGCAACAGCGAGGAAGCGCTCGCCTGCCGCAGCCGGATGGGTCATTGCGCTCAAATGCAGGCTGGCAACATCGCGCACATCCACAGCGCCGAACTTCAGACGCGGGCAGGCGGGCACTCCACCGCTCAACATGCGCTGAACGATCACGATGGATGTCGAGTAATCGCTGGAGAAGACGGGTCCGAAGACAGCGACAGGGTTCACCACCGAGAGCTGAAGCGAGCCGCCTTCGCGTGCCATGAAATCCCAGGCGGCCCGTTCGGCGAGGGTCTTGGATTTGACATAGGGTGTAACTCCTGGGCCGTCGGGGTTGGTCCAGTTCTCTTCGGTGTAGGGCTCCGGACCGGGGGTGGTTCCATAACCGATGGCGGCAAACGACGAGGTAAGTACCACACGGCGGACACCTGCGTCGCGAGCGGCGCGCAGCACGCGAAGAGCGCCTTCGCGGGCAGGAACGATGAGTTCATTCTCGTCCCTGGGGACCTTGAGCGGAAACGGCGAAGCAACATGCAGGACGTAATCGCAGCCGGCCACGGCTTGCGCCCAACCCTCGTCCGACGTCAGGTCGGCAACGGCGAACGAAAGCGCATCGGCAGGTTCCACGCCGCCCACACGAAGCATGACGCGTACGTCCGCCTCGCGTTCGAGCAAGCGGACGGTCGTGCGCACCCGGTAGCCGGCATTCAAGAGCTGCAGAATGCAGTGGACGCCAATGAAGCCTGACCCGCCCGTAACCAGAACCAGTTTGCTGCTCATACCGGCCTCAGACGAGATGGTACAGCAGAGACCGGTAGGTCGGGGAAGCTGGACCAGCACCGGGAACAAGCACGAGCGTTCGATCGACTTCTCTGGCCGCCGCGTCGGTTACGAGGCTTTGCTGCGCAATGCCTGCTCGGCTCTAAACCAGTCTTCGGCGTCGTGTCCGTGCTGGCAGCCACGTTCGAGCCAGTACTGATGCGCGAGCCTCGCGATCTGCTCGGTCGAAACCCGGGTGGGTGAGACAGTCACCGATGCTGGTTCACGATTTATGTCGATGGGGGTTACGCTGGCCAGCTCCGTTTTGGTCGCGGTGGCCTTGCGCGGCTTTGTCGGGGCCTTTGGTTTCGCCTCCTTTACGGCTTCGGGGGCTGCGGCTTTCTTCACGGTTGCGGCTTTCTTGGGTTTTTCTGCCTTGTCTGCCATGGGGACTCCTCGGTGGAAAAATGGCTGCCGCGTGGGCTGCTCATTCTTAGACTACTAGAAGGCACTGTCAATGGGAATCTAGACCAGGCAGGAAGTACCAGCTTGTGCAATGGAAAGTGGGCGGAAGACACGCGACGTCCCGTGCTCCAAACGCGCCGAGGCGGCCCATCCTCCCACAAGAATGGACCGCCTCATTGCATTCCGGAGTGCGTGCGTAGCCCGCCGGAAGCTCTTGAATTCATTTGCCCTGCACACCCGTTACGGGACGCCGCTGTCCCCTTTACAGCGTGCGCTTGAACAGCGGAGTCGCCACCAGGAGCGTGCCAATACCAAAAGCAAATAGAAACAGCAGGTCCCCCGTGATGGCTGTCATGCCGCCATCTTTCAGCAGGATGGCCTTGAATCCATGGATGGCATAAGTGAACGGGTCGACCACCGCCATGGCCTGCAGCCACTTGGGGAATGCGGCAATCGGATACATGGCCCCGGAGGGATAAAAGAGCAGCACGTTCAGCACGCCGAACATGGCGCGCGGTACAAGCGGGTCGTTCACCCGAACCATCAACAGGAACATCATCCCGTTGAAGGCGATCGACGTTGCAAGAATCAGTAAGAGCAGCTCAAAGTCAGCCATCGGATGGAAGACAACGCCGAGCCCTGCCATGAACGAGCCGATCACCGTGAGACAGATGCCGGCGAGTGTAGCCTTCATCGCCCCGGCAATGTTCATGCCGAAAACCAATTCGATCTTTGTGATGGGCGTAACCAGGTAGCCCTCATGAACGCCGCGCGCCTTGTCATCGATGTAGAGCATGCCGCCGCCGATCATCACGGAGATGTACATGGCCATCGCAACCGTAGCGGGCAATAGAAACTTTAAGTAGTTGACATACGGATAGAGCTCGACAATCTCCATCGCGACGGAGTTGGCCAGCCGTGGCTGGATCGCAGGCGCCGTGACCGCGTTGATGACGAGTTGCATCTCCGCCTCAAGCGAGCCCGATGTGAACTGGTCGGAGTTGTCCACGACCAGGCCCACGTTGGGTGCGTTCTGCGCATAGACACGGCGCGAGTACTGCGCGGGAATGATAACCGCCGCATCGATCTTGCCGGTGCGGACGTCCTCGCGCGCCTGCACCTCCGACGTGTACTCAACAGTCTTGAAGGTCTTGATATTGACAGCGACGGCGTCGAAGGCCTCGCGCAGCTTCACTGCCTGCGGTCCATGGTCGTAGTCGACGATGGCCACGTGGGTGCCAACAATCTTGCCGCCAAAGGCGTTGCCCATGATCAGAAGCTGCAGGATGGGCATCATGAGCGACATGATCATGAGCGTGGGCGAGCGAAAGAACTTGCGCATTTCGCGTTCGATAATCGCAAACATTCTGTTCATGGCTGCATCCCTGGCCGTGGCG
>Ga0182015_10007671_pt1 | contig 10480 bp, 8 predicted proteins | sample 712P3MmetaG_FD_120478 | JGI IMG/M metagenome (GOLD analysis project Ga0182015, IMG submission 120478) | Permafrost microbial communities from Stordalen Mire, Sweden - 712P3M metaG | ecosystem: Environmental > Terrestrial > Soil > Wetlands > Permafrost | place: Sweden: Stordalen | collected... | reverse complement strand
GCCATCCAGCACGCGCACCAAAAAGGCATCATCCACCGCGACCTGAAGCCGTCCAACATTCTCGTCACCCTAAACGACGGCGTGCCCGTTCCCAAGGTAATCGACTTTGGCATCGCGAAGGCCACCGAGGGGCGGCTGACGGACCACACGCTGTTCACGGCCTTTGAGCAGTTTATCGGCACGCCCGCCTACATGAGTCCCGAGCAGGCGGAGCTGAGCGGAATAGACGTTGATACGCGCAGCGACATCTACTCGCTCGGCGTCCTCCTGTACGAGCTCCTCACCGGAAGGCCGCCCTTTGACCCAAAATCATTGCACCGCGCGGGCCTGGACGAGATCCGCCGGATCATCCGCGAGGTAGACCCCCCTAGGCCGTCGACCAACCTGTCGACCCTCGCCGACGCCGATCGCGCCCAGGTCGCAAGGCTTCGGGGCACCGATGCAGCCCGGCTCTCGCTGCTGCTGCGCGGCGACCTGGACTGGATCGTGATGCGCTGCCTCGAGAAGAACCGCACTCGGCGTTACGAGACCCCGAATGCGCTGGTCGCCGATATCGAGCGCCACCTGAACAACGAGCCGGTGGTCGCGCGCCCACCGACAAGGCTGTATCGGCTCAACAGGCTTGTTCGGCGCAATCGACTCGCATTTGTAGCCGCGTTCTCAGTGGCGATGGCCCTAATCGCCGGCTTGGCCATCAGTACCTGGCAGGCAGTGCGGGCAACCCGGGCTGAACGGCTGGCAGACATCGAACGCAGTGACGCCGTTGCCGAGCGCACACGCGCTGAGGACCTGCTGAAATTCATGCTGGGCGACCTGTACACGCAGTTGTACAAGGTGGGAAGGCTCGACGTGCTCGAGGCGGTCGCCGACAAGGCCACGGCCTACTTCGCATCGCTTAGCCCCGGCGATCTCGGCGACACCACGCAGTTCTCCCGGGCGAGGGCCCTCAGGCTCCTTGGCGGGGTGCGGGTCTCGCAGTCTCGGTTCGCAGACGCCCTCGCTGCGTTTTCGGGGGCCTACGAGCGAGCAGCCGACCTGACGGCGCGCCACCCTAAGGACCCGGAGGCGCTATTCGAGCGGGGACAGGCGGAGTTCGGGATCGGCCTCGTGCACTGGAGACGGGCCGAGTATTCCGAAGCCGGCGACTGGCTCACCCGCTACCGCGACACGTGCGCGGCCCTCGTGGACCTTGAACCGGCGCGCCAAGATCGCCAGCGCGACCTCCTCGACGGCCAGCACAATTTAGCGGCATTGCGGGAGGAGCGCGGCGAATTGGCAGCTGCTCAGTCAGAGTTCCTCGCCGAGCTTGCGAGCCTGGAAAAGATGGGCGCATCAGATCCCGCGGACCTCGACCTGCGGATTAGGCAGGCCGATACCAACGCAGAGCTTGGGAGCATAGCGGAGCAGCGGGGTGACCTTGCCGAATCGTTGAAACGATACTCCGCGCAGGAAGCTCACCTCGAATACGTCACGCTGGCCGATCCCAAGACGGAGACCTGGCGGCAGTCCCAGGCGAAGGCCCTCCTGCTTGAGGAGTCCATCGACTTGGTCATCGGCCAATATAGCGCGGCCGGCGAATTGCTCGCAAAGGCACAGAAGCTGCTCGAAGCCCAGGTTGCCCGCGATCCGGCAAACCTCGATTGGAAGGGCGTTTTCCTCTACGCCCGCATGGCTGAGGCGGTCCTGTCCCGGCGCCAGGGCGACGTTGCGGCCGCCACCCGCTATGTGGACGAAGTCCTGCCACAATTCGAGGCTATTGCGGCAAGCGAGCCGACGGATCACGTCATCGCCATGATGGTGCTCAAGGCGTGGAGGCTGAAGGCCCAACTGCAAGCAGCCGACGGTCGGGCGGACGCAACCAATTCGGCACTTCAGGCAGTCGGAATCGGCGAAAGGCTTTCCCGGGCCGGCGGACTCACCGATGGCGAAATCGGCGAATGCGCCCGTGCCTACGTCGTTGCGGGCGATATCGCCGCCAGGAACGGCGATGATGGTGGCGCCCGTCGCGACTACCTGCGGGCTGCGGAGCTGGTCGCGCCGCTGCTGGCCGCCACCAGCTACTGGCAGGTTCTCGATCCCGCCGCGCGATCGGCCGCGGCCCTGGGCCGTTCCGCGGAAGCGCGGGCCGCGATCGAGAAGCTCAATCTCCTTGGTTACGTCCCGGTTGATCCATGGCCAGAACTGGAAAGGCCTGGCGCCGCCAAGATTTCAGAACAACAACCAAAATAAGGAGTTCAGCATATGAGCGCTAAACCCGGAAAAGGAATCGTGGCGGCCAAAAGCAAGCCGCCATACGCAAGCAAGAAAGAGGAGGCGATCGGTCTAGAGAATTTCACAAAAGCGATGAAGAGTCGCATAAAGAAGTCCCCACTGGGATCGGTGGAGGTTAGGGTAACGGAGAATGGAAAAAAGGGCGGAATCGGTGGCGTCACATATAACGTGGTCACCACTTGGCCTCCCAGCAGACTGTCGTAAGACTGGCCGTCCGTCACTTTATCTGTGGCGGACGGCAGCAGCAGCCAGCTTAAACCAATCCGGCCGGGGCCAGTCGCAGCAACAAACAAGGAGTCGAGAATCCAAAGTAAAAGAAGGCGACGGCTATGGGCCCTCGGCCTGAGCGGACGCTGGGGTGTCGACGGGAAAACTGGGCACCTATGCCATTCGAGATGCAAGTAGCAGGCCCTTCCCCTCGCTAAGAAGGTTTCGTTAGCGCAGGCCCTATGGCAAAGCATTGATTCGGGATTACCCGACTTCGATGAAGGGGTCGCTTTAAAAGAGGCTGTGCTTCGAGGCAAAGAGCTTTCCGATGGCAAGGTGGTGGGTCTCAAACATCACGAGGCTATGAAGGCAGCGTGCCGTGCCATAGGATGCGGGCATCAATCCCACCGGCGTCGGTCCCTACGTCAAAGCAGTGTCGAGATTAATGACTGTGGTTGTCACAACGCCCTGACCCGGCGTTCGCCGTACTCTTTGCCTAGTGATTCTGCAGCCGGGCGATCAGGCGGTGGCTGCCTCGCTCGCGATCGGGGCCAGCTAACACATTTGCTCCCGGACAGATCGGCCGTATATGCGCGTTCGGAGTGCGCCGCATCCCTTGACAATCATCCGCACTGTGATCGGTGATTGCTCGAAGCCGATGAACAATGGAAACGCCATGAAGTACATCTCAGCTGCAATGCTCGCCGCGGTGAGCGTGCTGTCCTCGTTCGGCGCTTATCCAGACGACACCACAGGTACGCATCGATTCTACGAGGTACGAGGCGCCAAGTTGTATGTGCAAATTTATGGGCACGGCGCGCCTATAGTATTTCTCCACGGCGGGATGCTTTTCTTTGACAATAACTTCGTGAAGCAACGGGATTATTTTGCGACCTATCGCACCGTCGTCGGCATCGATCAGCGGGGGTATGGGCACAGTCCTGATGGCCCCTGGTCTCTTTCCTACAAGATGATGGCGGATGACACGGCGGCCATCATCGAGCAGCTTGGCCTCGGCCCCGTTGACGTCGTGGGACACAGTGACGGTGCCGATCTTGCCCTGATTCTCGCGCGAGACCACCCGCAAATGGTTCGTCGTTTGGTTATTTCGGGCGCGAACATCCGGGCGAATCTCTCTCCGGAGGAAAAGCAGCGCGCTCAATGGTCACCTCAACAATTGGCCGCACATCTTCGCGAGTTAGCCAATTGGATGCCGCCGTGGATTCGAACCGACTACGGGAAAGTCAGTCCCGACGGTCCCGAACACTGGATGACATTATTGGCGAAGACCTACGACATGTGGCTTCAGCCCGTGGTGATCGAACCCGCCGACCTCAAGAAGATTTCAATACCGGTACTCGTAATGGCTGGCGACCACGACTTCACCTCCGTCGAAGAAAATGCCGAAATATTCCGAGATCTGCCGAATGGGCAGCTCATCATTGTGCCAGCGAGCAACCACGGAACGTTCACCAAGCGACCGGAGCTGGTCAATCTCGCAATACGGGAGTTTCTGGACCAACCCGATGACAGCGCCCCATCACGCTAGCTCGGTCGTCGATGCGGAGTTTTGGGCGGAAGCTTTGGAGCAGGACTTTTTGGGCACGCGGGAGACCGGTGATAAGCTGCGGCCGGACCGACACACGTAGTCAGTTGGAGCGATTGCATCCCGAAGTTCAAACCGCATCTGTTGCCGCGACATCTCGATGTCGCGGGTTCGAGCCCCATTTGCCGCCCCATCTCTATCTTGCCTCCAACAGGAGCGAGAGTCAGAGCGAACCCCTATTGTCCACCTTGTCGTTGAAGTAGCCGTTGGGACCGGCAGGAATCCCGAAGGACCGGGTGCCATCGTGGCAGACGGCCGGCGCAGCCGAAGTTCCCTGCAAAAATGTGCCAGTGATCATGCTGTGGGTATTGGTGTGCACGAGGGGCGTCTTGCCGTCGCCTCCGATCAGCGGGGCAATGACGACTTCCATGGCGCTACCGGCGTCGAGCTTGAGATAGGACTGACTCTCCGCGGCGGCGAGGGGCGCAGCCAAGGCTAGCCATGAAAGAAGAATAATCGGCGCGGGTCTAATGCCCCACACAATCACGGCTGCCAGGCGATCAGCAGCCAAAGGTTTCGAAGGGCGACCATCTAAATATTTTGAATAGTGGGCTCGCTGGTTCGAGCCACCCGCCTGAAACTGAATGAAAAAAAATATCGCCATTTTCATTCGCCGACAAAATAAAAACTTCCCTGCCATTCATCTATGCCGGAGCCGACAACAACACTGGGACCTTTCCGCTTCGGAGTAAACGCGTGTTCAGTGCCATCAAGGGAAATGGCCGCACGGTTCGCTTCGCGTTACTTCCTCTTGAATCCCATTCTCGGCCTGATCACCCGCCGCTCGTTGGTTTTGGCGGCGCTGGTACTCTCCGTGCAGCGCCCCTCGGCCAGGGCCGAGGATTCAGTCGCCTATGTCTACGAGAACTACCGGGAGGAGGACGGGCGGATTACGGTTGTGACGCAAAGCAGCTCGGTGAACGAGGATATCGCCTTCAACGGCCATATCCAGCTCACGGGGGCGATAGACGCCGTCTCCGGAGCAACCCCAACGGGCAGGCCCGCCGCGCCGGGCAGCAACCAGGTCCCTTTGGCCGAGATAACTTCCAGGCGCAAGGCCTGGAGCGGCGATTATTCCGAGCAAATCCAGAACTTCAACATCGACGCTTCCTTCGCCGAGAGCCGCGAGAGCGACTATGTTTCCTGGGGTTGGTCGGTCAACACACTGACCGACTTCAACCAAAAAAACACGACCTTGCGCGTCGGCATCGCGGGCACGGATGACCGCGTCGAGGTAATCTTTGGGCCGGACTATCTTTCCAAGCATACTCAAGATGCCATCCTCGGCATCACGCAGGTGCTAAACCCGACCACGTTCGTGACCGTAAATGTGTCGTTGGGACAGTCGACCGGTTACCTTTCCGAGCCGTACAAGATCGTCGAGAAGGCGGTCGAGATTCTCCCGAGCATATTTCTCGACGAGGAGTTCGCCGAGAACAGCCCGAACGAGCGCGAAAGGGACTCACTTTTCGCCTCCCTGAACCACTCCTTCCCGGCAGCCCGCGGCGCCGTCGAGGGCAGCTACCGGTTCTACTCGGACAGCTTCGGGATAGTCGCACATACGCTGCAGCTGTCGTGGCTCCAGCATGTCGGGCCCAAGATCGTCGTGGCCCCCTCGTTTCGCTTTTACACCCAGACTGCGGCGCGATTCTATTACTACGACATCGATGACACGCCAATATCGCCCGCCCGCATTCCGATGGGGACTGCTCCGTACTATACCTCGGACTTTAGATTGTCGGCTGAGGAAAGCATCAGCTACGCGATGAGGGCGACATGGAAGGCTTCCGACTGGATGCAGATGGACGCCTCATACGAGCTATACACCATGCACGGGCGCGACGGCATCACCCCGGAGAGCGCGTATCCCCGCGCCGGCATCTCAACGATTGGGGTCAAATTCCTATGGTAGGTGCAAGCAACCGATTGTCCCGGTTTCTCGGGATGGCGGCCGCGATGGCGGTCGTCGCCGCGACGTCATCCGCCCAAATCGCGCCCGGGGATCTCTTCCCGTCGCTGTCCGCAGCCGGGCTGAGCGCCGAATCGCTGCAGAGGACGTCGGGAAACGTTGTCGTCGTCGATTTCTGGGCCTCATGGTGCGCACCCTGCAAGGCATCCTTCGCGGCGTACTCCCGGCTGCAGAGGCAGTTCGCGGAGAGAGGGCTCGTCATTGTCGGGGTAAGCGTCGACACTAGTCCCTCCGCTTATTCGGCCTTCATAGCAAAATTCAACCCGTCGTTCGTCATGGCCCGCGATTCGCAGCAGAAACTGGTGAGCACGGTGCAGGTGCCCACGATGCCGACATGCTATCTCGTCGACAGAAATGGCCGGGTCCGATCCATTCACGCCGGCTTCCACGGCGATCAGACCGAGCGCGAGCTGCTCGGCGAGATCGAGGCGCTCTTGGACGCGAAGGCCGGATCGCCATGACGAAGCTTCGCACGATCGTTTTTTTCGGGAGCCTGGCCTTGGTGACCGCGCTCCAATGCGGCTGTTTGACGATGTCGGCGACGCGGGTTCGTCCCTGGGAGCGCGCAGCACTGGCCGACGAAATCATGAATCCAGACCGTGATCCCCTGGGCGGCGCAATGGCCGAGCATGTTTATTTTTCCCGCGAAGCCGCGTCGGGAGGACGCGGAGTAGGCGGGAGCGGCTGCGGCTGCAATTGACCATACAGTCCACAGAGGGGCATTGCCGACAGTTACATCCAGACGAACCATGAAACTGAGAGCAGATGTCCAGCGCCGTTTCTCACGGTTGAACCTGTCCGTGGCCGCATTGGTCGCGATCCTGCAGCGGTCACCCGCCTTGCGCAGCATGGCGGACGCCGACGAAAGCGCGTTCGCATCGACAATCGGCACGCTTCTCAGGTCCGCGGCCATAGCGCTCGGAGCTTTGGGCGCGGTCGACGCCAGGGCGGGCGCCACGCTTCTGGCCACCACCCTGACCCCCGATCCCACCGGAAACCTCCCCACCTTCTCCGCCACGGTCGGCGTACCCATCACCCCCTTGGGGTTCACGATAGCCAACTTGATTGCCATTGGCTCATGGAAGGAGATGGGGGATCTCCCGCCCGGCCTCATTTTGACCACCGTGCAGCCGAACGGAGGGAGCCTGACCGAAACCGGAGACCTCGATGCCACAACGGCCACCAACCCGCTGACGACCCCGCTCCTGGAGGGAACGCCAACCACTGCGGGGACCTATTCGATCAGCCTGCAGGGCTTCTGGAAGGGAGGGGAATCGGGAGGACCCTATGCCGGCAAGGGCGTATCCGCCGTGTTTCCGTTCACCATTGTCGTGGCTGGCACCCCCCCCGTATTCACAACACAGCCAATTTCGGCGACGGTGACGGGTGGAACGGTGGCCCTGGATGCGGTGGCAACCCAGACGTCCTCGTACCAATGGATGCTAAATGGATCGACGCCGGTCACCGGGGGCACAAGTCCGATTCTGCTGCTGAGCGACGCCGCTGCGGCGGCGGGGGCCTACACCTGCGTGGCGAGCAACGCATTGGGATCAACAACAAGCAACCCGGCAACCGTATCGGTCGCCCCGACCAACGATATCGGCAGGCTGATCAACATCTCGACCCGGTCGCAGGCAGGGACCGGGCAGAACATCCTGATCGCCGGATTTGTCGTTGGCGGCGCGGGCACCATGGGCTCGGAGAGGCTTCTCATTCGCGGATCGGGCCCCGCGCTTGCTGAGTTCGGCGTCGCGGGCACGCTCCCTGACCCCCTGCTGAGCCTTTACTCCGGCACCAATGCCGTCCTCGGCACAAACGACGGCTGGGGCGGTAGCTCCGCAATTTCAAGCGTAGCCTCCGCCGTGGGAGCGTTCGCATGGAGCGTGCCCACAAGCAACGACGCGGCGCTGCTTGAGACTTTGCCCAATGGCTCCTACACCGCCCAGATCGCCGGTGGCAGCGGCGACGTCGGCGTTGCGCTTGCCGAAATCTACGACGCCACCCCGAAAGGATCCTACACGACTGCGACACCCCGGATAGTCAACATCTCGGTGCGGGCGCAGGTCGGAACAGGTGACAACATCCTGATAGTCGGCTTTGACGTCGGCGGCAGCACTTCGAGGACTGTACTTATTCGGGTCTCGGGGCCCGCGCTCGCAAGCTTCGGGCTTTCCGGGACGCTGCAGTATCCCCAGTTGCAGCTCTTTTCGGGCACAACCATGCTCGAGAGCAACAGCGGCTGGGGCGGCAGCGAACAGATCTCGGGTGCGGCCACGTCAGTGGGAGCGTTCCCATGGGAGTCCCCCACGAGCACTGATTCGGCGGTCCTTGTCACGCTGCCTACCGGGCCGTACACCGTGCAGGTTTCGGGGACGAACGGCGGCGGCGGGACTGCCCTCGTCGAGGTTTACGAGGTACCATGAGCATATTTCGTCGGGCCATCGCTGCTTTTGACTCAGAGGACCAGACTGCGGCGAAAATAGCCGATGAGTTCGCCTCCCTTGAGCCCGTCCTGAACTAGCGGCATGCCGGCCAATCAAGGCGCCTCTGCCTAACCAGAGGCGAGGCTGATCCGGGTTTCGCGGGCGCGCCGACTTACAGATTGCGCTCGCCGGTGATGACGCTGGCGCTGTAACGGAGGGACAAGGGGACGCCGACCCGTTCGAGAGCAGCGTAGACCTCCGATTTTACGGTTGCGCGGATGGACTCGTCAGCGCCGCTCATCGCAGTGACCACCGGGGCGGCGACCTCCATCATCATGGTCCAGTAGTGGTCAGCGCTGTCGTAGACCACCTGGCCGCTTACTTCCCTTTCGGTGACGCCGCAAAATCCGGCATCGCGCAGCAAGCCGGCGATCAATCCGGCCGGAGCGCAGCGGAACATCCCAGGAGCGCCGGCAACAGATGCGGGCAGACTGACATTGCGCTGGACCGCACCCATGATCGTTGTCACCCACGGGTTCTTGTCCGGAGCGCCCCACACGCTGGTTGAAAATCGGCCGCCCGGCCTGAGGACCCGCGCAACCTCTCTTGCCGCAAGCGCCATATCCGGAAAAAACATGAAGCCCATCCGGCAGCTGATGGCGTCGAAGGTGGCGTCGGGAAAAGGAAGGGCGCAGACGTCAGCCACCCGGGTTGCGTAGTTGGAGCGGCTTTCCGCACGGGCCCTGGCCGCAGCGATGGCGAGCATTCCCTCGGCGAGGTCAGTGCCAATGACGCTGCCTTTCGGAACGCGAGCGGCAATTGTCAGGCCCGGTTCGCCCGTGCCGGCGGCGATGTCGAGGACGGCGTCAGTTTCGCGGAGCCGGAGGGAGGCAATGATTTCGTCTCCCATCGGCTGTAGGAACCTCATGTTGAATCCGTCCCATTTTTCCCAGCCGGGCGAGAACTTGTTCCAAGTCTCCCTTTGTTGGTCTCGGATCTGATCAAATGAGGGATTCATGGGTATAGGCGCATACCAGGAGGACGGCGGGGATTCACAAGGCTACAAAACGAGAGGATGGCAGGCAAGTTGTCGGCGAATTAACGCAATGTGGCATTAAATTTATATCATATAATTAGTATATATATGGCAATTCGTTGGCATTAAACGTTGGTCATGCTCTTGGCGTGAGCATTGTCACCATGCCGGCTGCAGGAGCTCTAAATGTGGGCCTCCTCCCCTGCGGCACGGACCGAGGCTATGCAATTTCGGGTATTCGTTAGGCACGATTCCGGAGCATCCGGTTCACAATGTGCTTCATTCTTCAACCATGGAGCCCAACGAAGCGCGATGATCCGCTGGAATGCACGCGCGAAAGCGCATGCCTTCCCTGGTTTTTTAGGCGCGCCATCGCGGTAATAACGCGTAAGAATAAAGCGGGCACAAAGCCATTGCCCGTCGATCCAGCTGGAAACCAAAGCGTCTTTGATCTCACTTCAAAGGCGGGGCACTAGACAACCTGAAGAACATGAAATCCAAAGCGAACGAACATGTCGTCGGCAGCGTGAAAGTACGGACGTTGGGGGACAGATCTGCTGAGGGCGCACTACCGCTGACGCCGAATTCGGACGAGGCCCAGGCGATCGTCCCAGGATGGGGAGCCTTCAGTCGCAACAGATAAAGCGGTTACCTTCAGATGAAAGTCATCATCGTCGGCGGGGGAATCGGCGGACTTTCCGCGGCCATCGCGCTTGAACGCGTGGGCGTTCAATCGGCGGTTTTTGAGCAGGCGGACCGGTTGCGCGAGGTCGGGTCCGGCGTGACGCTTTGGGTTAACGCCACGAAGGCTCTGAGGAAAATGGGGGCGGCCGATGGTTTGCTGGCGCGCGGTTCCGCTGAGGCTCGTTTTGAGGTGCGCAATTGGCGGGGGGACGCACTTTCGGCAGCGCCCTTCGCGCGCATTGAGAGCAAGTTTCGGGCACCGGCGAATATCTGCGTCCATCGCG
>Ga0182015_10007670_pt1 | contig 10481 bp, 11 predicted proteins | sample 712P3MmetaG_FD_120478 | JGI IMG/M metagenome (GOLD analysis project Ga0182015, IMG submission 120478) | Permafrost microbial communities from Stordalen Mire, Sweden - 712P3M metaG | ecosystem: Environmental > Terrestrial > Soil > Wetlands > Permafrost | place: Sweden: Stordalen | collected... | reverse complement strand
GGGCTGACCGGCATGCGAGAGCGCGCTGAACTGCTCGGCGGGACACTCAGCACCGGGGCCACGCCCGCAGGCTTCCGGGTGGAATTGCAGGTCCCAGCGTGAGCGAGCCAATCCGGGTCCTCACTGCCGATGACCAGCGGGTCGTGCGGGAGGGCCTGGCCCTCATCCTGGGCCTGCTTCCGGGCGTCGAAGTGGTCGGCGCCGCAGCTGACGGCGACGAGGTCGTTAAGCTCGCGCACGAGCTCAAGCCCGACGTCGTCCTGATGGACCTGCGGATGCCGCGCCGGGACGGCATCGAGGCCACCCGGGCGTTGGGCGAGCAGCTACCCAGCATCAAGGTGATCGCCCTGACCACATACGCCGATGACCGTTCGGTCGTCGAGGCGCTCCGGGCCGGCGCCCGCGGCTACCTGACCAAGGACGCCGGCGGAGCGGAGATCAGCCAGGCGCTCCATGAGGTGCTCGACGACCGTGCTGTGATCGATCCCGCCGTCCAGCATCACCTTGTCGACGCCATCATCTCCGCTGAGGTTCCCCGGCCTCAGCAGCCATCCCGGCCACAGGGCGGCCTGACCCCCCGGGAGGCCGAAGTGCTCGGCCTCATAGCGAAGGGCCTCCCGAATCCCGCGATCGCGGCGAAACTGGTGATCAGCGAAGCAACCGTGAAGAGCCACATCAATCACCTGCTGACCAAGATTGATGCCCGAGACCGGGCCCAAGCGGTGAGCTTCGCCTACGAGCATGGGCTGGTCGCGCCTGGTGAAGACGCGCCCGGCCGCGGCGAACCCGCCATCGACACGTAGCGCAGCCGACGACATCAGCCACGAGGGGCTGCGCGCGCTGCTCCGCGAGGAAGGCGTCAGCTTTCAACGGGACTAGCTCGCCTGGTGCGTCGGCGCATCAGCCAGTCCGGGCGCCGGACGGTGACCGCGCCGCAGAGCACGTCGCAGCGGACCACGATCACCGGCGCCCCGGACTGCGGCTCACCGCCCAGATCCGAGGACTTGGCTCCGAGCACGGCCCGGCCGGTCATGCGCACGCCGATCCCGTCGGGCACGAAGATGGTCACCGTCCCGAACCTGACCGTCGCGTCGATGTTCGTGACATGCTGCCCGATGACCGCCTGCTGCATCTCCAGGTGGCAGTCGCCCAGCACCGAGCGGACCGCCAGGTGTGGCGGCACGACCCAGGGGCCCTTGCGTGACTCGTTGCCCAGAACCGCGGTGATCTCCTCGGGGATCGCCGCGACATCGCCGTGCGGTGCCGCGGGCAGGTCGGCGGTCAGGCTGGCCAGGTCACCGAGCGTGGGCGCGACGAGGGCGGCCTCGCTTCGCTCCGAGTACTCCTCCAGGCTGAGCCGCCCCTCCGCGCTGGCGGCGGCGAGGGCCTCGACTGCCCGGTCACGATCCGCGTCCGACGCGCGCACCAGACCTCCCCCGGGCTCGGCATGCTTACTGTCGGGGCCCACGGTCGCCTCCGGAGCTAGACGCTGATCGCTGTCACAGACAGCTACTGTAGGCAATAGCATATAGGCGATGGAGGAACAGGCGCCACTGCAGCAGCTCACGGCCGACCCCGGATTCCTGCTGTCCCGGGTGGGCGCCGCCGTCCGCGCCGGGTTCAAGGACGTGCTGGCGGGCTGGCGCATCCGCCCCCAGCAGTACGTGATCCTCCTGGTCCTCGACGCCCGTGGCGGGGTCTCCCAGCAAGAGCTATGCGCGGCCGCGAGCATCGACAGCGGCAACATGGTGGAGCTGCTCGACGGCCTGGAAACGCTGCGGTACGCCCGGCGGGCCCGCGACCCCCGCGACCGCCGCCGGTACGTGGTGACGATCACCCCGCGCGGGCGGTCGGCCCTGGCGGAGCTGCGCCAGGCCGTCGAGGAGTACAACAGTCGCTTCCTCAGCCCGCTCACCGGGCAGGAACTGCAGCAGCTGGCCACCACCCTCGGCAAGCTCTATGCCACCACCGCTGAAGCCCAGCCAGGAACACCCCGCCAGTGATAGAACCGAGCGCGAGACACGCCGTTCTCTCGGACCTCCAATCTCAAGTGCCCGACGCTGCGTTGGCAGTCCGTCGCATCGCCTCTCACGGCCAAAGGTAGAGCGGCTCGCATGTGGAGGATGGCGGAAACGTGGCGCAGAGTTGCATGCCAGGCGCAGCCTCGCCAGGACCCGGGATGCCGGGCGGCCGCGCGTGCTGCGGCAACCTCGGTTGTTGCGCCGGCGGCAGGTTGAACGTCGGCCAGGCAGCTGCTAAATTGCGTTTGCACGTGCTAACGGTGCGGAGTGGGAAGTGGGAGCTTGAACGGAGATGACCTGCTGCGGGTGCTGGCCACGCTGGCCAATCAGCACCGGATGCGGATCGTGGCGGCACTGACGCGGGAGCGTAACTACGTGAGCCGCCTTGCCCGCGAGCTGGACATCAGCCGCGCCCTTCTCCAGGTCCACCTGCGCAAGCTTGAGGCAGCGGGGCTGGTGAAGGCCACGATCGAAGTCTCAGAAGACGGGAAGGCGATGAAGTTCTACGAAGTCACGCCCTTCGCGTTCCAGCTGACACCGGAGGCCATCATGGCTGCGGCGCAGACCCTGGGCGCGGACAGCGAGCTTGAAGAAGAGGCGCGGCGATGACAGGCCCGGTGCTTTCAACGATGTTCGTGTCGCTGGCGGTCGCGATCGTGGTCGCGGCGTGGGTGACCGCTCGTCATCTGAGCGCATCCCGGCAGGCCAAGGCAGCGCTGACCACCGGCAAGCAGTACCGCGGCCTCGCGGACGAGTACCGCCGCCTCAGCGACATGGCGATCACGGCGCAAGAGCACACCGAGCTTAAGCTCACCGAACTCAGCGTGCAGGTCGGCGAGCTCGGAGACAAGCTAGACCGCATGGAGCACATCCTCAAGGAGGTCGAGTAGGCCGGCCACGCGCCCGCGCTCCGGGCGGACCCCCTCAGCCTCCTGGGGACGGACCGGCCTCACGGTTGCCGACGACGGCGGTGACGGCAGGGGGCCCGAATCCCGCGGCGCTGAACACGGCACGGTGCGCACGGCGAGCACGGCACACAGGACCGCCGCCGGAAGCTCCGGGAAGACCGCCATGGCGACGGCGGCCGTGACGGCAGGGCCGGAAGCGGATGTGGTGATGTCGAACCAGGCATCGACGATGAGCAGCGTTGCGGTAATCGCGGCGGGCAGGCACAGCCAGGTGCAACGGCGGATCAGGGCCATGCCGGTGGTAAGCAGGCCGAGGGCCTCAAGGGCGTCCAGCCCGGCCCACGCCGCAGGCCAACCCGCAGCCCGCGTGGCGGGCGGCAGCGCGTGGACCAGGAAGAACAGCCAGGGAACCATGCCAAGTCCAGCTGCGGCAAATCCACGCCCGAGCCAGGTAACCGCGGAACATTGCCTGCTCCTGCGCGCCCTGGCCGGGCGACGGGGCGGAGCAGGACCGGCCGACGCCTGGGTGAACGGAGCGGGCACCTGGCCCGCGGAGCGCCGGGCGGCCCGGCCAGCAGATGCGGGCGGCGGCGGCACCATGGTCAGCACCTGCCCACCGCCAGCACCCGGCCCGATTCACGTGTCCCGTGACTGGCCGCCGTCACCCGGGTGAACCGCCCGTCCGCCGCGGCAAGCCAGAACCAGCTGGCGACGCTGACTGCATTGCCCGGCTGCAGCCGGGGACGGAACCGCCCGCAGATGAATTCCACGCAGGGAGCCGGGCTCCCCGCCACCGGAAGGCAGCCCCAGGCAATGGCGCGAGACTGCCCCGCGACGATCGCAGAGCATGCGCCGCGCACGAGCTGGCATCCCCGCGAAGGCGCCACCACCACGTCGACGAGAGACCCGGCGGCATACACCTCAAGCGCGGGACGGCCACCCGTGCCGCGCCCCACCCGCACCGACCACGGCGAGCCGGGCGGGAGCAGCAGCCCCCGCCAGCCGCCCGTCCCGCAGCCCGTCGCCGAAGGAGCGGCTGCCCGCGCCATCAACGGCGCAACGTCACCGAACTTCATCGCCATCCCTTCCCTTAACACCCTGGTCCTGTCCCACCGCCGCAGCCTGCGGCAGCCGGCGCACCCCGGGAGGCCCCGGCCAGGTCGCTCTTCGTTCTTAGCACATGCAATAAAAAATTAGCATGTGCTAGTGACTGATGCAACGTGCCCGTGACGGGAACTGGCTGCCCGACCCTCATGTCCGATTTCCGCCAGCAGCAGCGTGCCTGACTCCGGCAGGCTGGGGGCATGTCCCCTGAGCCGATCACCAGCATGCTTATCTTCGAGCCGATCCCGCCGGACGAGCTGGAAGAGATCAGGACAGCCGGACTGGATGAGGCCGGCAACCGGCTGACCGCACGGACTGGCACCGAAGGGGAGCCGCTGCGATGCTGTCTGCGCGAATCCAGTCCCAGCGAGCGAGTGCTGCTCATCGCCTACACGCCCCCCGGCACGAGCGGCGCCTACGCTGAACGCGGCCCGTTGTTCATCCACGCCGATCCCTGCGACGGCTACCCAACTCCGCACCGTTACCCCCCCGGGCTGAGCGGGCGCCAGCAAGTCGTGCGCGCCTATGACCACGACGGCCGGATCGCTGACGGCATGCTCGTCGCCGATGGTGATCACGCCGAGGCTGTCATCCGCGAGATGCTCGCCCGGCCGGAAGTCGCACTCGTTCACCTGCGTAACGTCGGCTACGGCTGCTACAACTTCACCGTTCGGCGCGGCTGACCAGCACGCGCATGGCACCTGTGCCAGTCCACTGCCTCCGGGGTGCAATACGAAATGACGACAGATACAGCCGCACGAGCCGTCCTCTAGTGTCTTGACTTGCGGCAGGCCTGGTCTTCGCCGGACCGCATGACCGTCGCGATCGTGGCGCGGCGATCAGATGGCGGTCAAGCCTGCCGCTCGGGCGCGCCGGGCCTTGCTGTCGTCTGGCCGACCTCAATCAGGTAGCCATCCCGGCCGCGGATGTAGGCGCGAGCGCCGTCAGAGGGCCTGGATGAGGATGGCCCGCAGGTCACCGTGGCTCAAGGCGACGGGGTTGCCTGGCATGCTGCTTGACCTGATCGCTTTGGCGGCAACGTCATCGGCGTGTTGCGGCTCGACGCCGAACGCGGCCAGGCTGGGTACCGCGAGCAAGGTGATCGTCTCGCGGATCCAGGCGACGCCGTCCTCGATGGATGCGGCGGACTTCCCGGTCAGCAGCTGGGCCGCTTCTGTGTACCGGTCTAGGGCGGGGTGGCCGGGCGGCCCGGACCGCAGCGCCTGCACGTTTGCCTCGACGACTGGTGCCAGCAGCGCGGCGCAGGCCATGCCGTGCGGCACGTCCGCGGTCCCGCCGATGACGCCAGCCAGGCCGTGCACGGCGCCCAGCTTCGCGTTAGCCAGCGCGATTCCGCCCAGCAAACTGCACATGGCCATGTCCGCTCGCGCGCCAAGGTCCTGGCCATCGGCATAGGCGGCGCGCAAGCCCGTTGCGGCGCGGCGAAGCCCTTCGCGGGCCAAGCCATCGGTCAGCGGATTCGCCCGGGTGGAGACAAACGGCTCTAGGCACTGGGTGAGCGCGTCCAGGCCACTGGCCGCAGTGACGCGCGGCGGGCAGGATGCGGTGAGCTGAGGATCCACCAGCGCGACCCGGGGGATCATCAGCGCGGCGCGCAGGCTCGCTTTGACCCCGTGCGCGGGTGAGGCGAGCACGGCGTTGGCGGTCACCTCTGCCCCGGTCCCGGCGGTAGTGGGCACGGCGACGCACGGCGCGGCGGGCTGGGTGATCCCCCGGCCGGACCCGACGACTTCCAGGTAGTCAAGCGGATCGCCGCCATTCCCCAGCAGCATGGCCACGGCCTTACCGAGGTCGATGACGCTGCCACCGCCGATCGCGACGACAACGTCGGCGCCATGCTCGCGCGCGGCGGCGATACCCGCCCGGGCCAGCGCGATCGTCGGCTCACCGGCCACCGGGAACACCACGGTGGGCAACCCCAGCCCGGCCAGCAGCCCAGCATGGCGGGCCGGGTTCGCGCCCGTGCACACCAGCACCCGGGAGCCAAGCCCGGCGAGCACGCCGGGCAGCTCCGCCACCCGGCCAGCACCGGCCATGATGCGGCCAGCGGTGGCGAACTCGAAAGCCGGCACAGTCATCGTGGCCGTCAGCCGGGACTGCGCCGGGCCCTGATCGAGCGGATGATGACGCTGATCCCCAGCGCTCCGGCCGGCGGCAGGGTGACCAGCGCGGGCAGCTGGTACCGCCAGGAGAACTCGAACAGGTCGGAGACCAAGATCACGAACGCGGCCGAGGTGAAGAACAGCAGGCAGGCGAGGGAAAGCTGGCAGGTCCCAGCGTCGGCTCGCTTGCGCGCCGCGGCGGCTGAGCCGGCCAGGCCGGTCAGAGTGAACAGGGCCAGCAACGGGCCAGGGGTGTAGCCCCCGCGGAGCTGGTAGGAGCGCAGGAATACGGCGACGGGCCGCCAGACGGCAGGCGCGCCGCCGCCGAAACGGTCGACCGCGGCCGCGACGAATGCTTTCGTGGCGTGCGACGTGAAGTACGGGAATGTTGTCTGGAACTGCCAGCGGAAGATGGGTGTGTCGCCCGGCCTGGTATTGCGGGTCAGCGCGAAAAGCTTCGCCGCATCGCGCCCGTAAGCGCCGAGCACCCGCAACGGCTGCTGGGTCAGCACTCTATGGTCGAAGTCGGACAGCAGGCTGTCCGCCTCGGCGCGCGGCATGCCCGAGTAGTACGGCCGTATCGGGGAACCTGCGCCGTACTCGAGCCAGTCTGGGCCCTTGGCCTGCTGCGCCTTGGTCGGGCACATTCCTTGCTCGGCAGGCGTCAGCCTGAGGGTGGCGCAGTCTGCGGCCGCCGCCATCCGCCCATAGGTGGATGTGACGCCGGTATGGGACAGGAAGAAGCTTCCGGTGAGCAGGTAGGAGCCGGTGCAGTAGGCCAGGATGGGCAGGGCGAAGGCTGCGCACAGGACAGCCGCCTTGCCGATGGCACGCCGCCAGCCGCCGCCGGCCGCGAGCAGGTAGATCACCGCGGGCAGGATGAGGGCTTCGCCCACCTGAGCCACGGTGACCGAGGTTCCCAGGACGACGCCGGCCACGGCGGCGCGCCGCCAGCTGATCGTCGGCTGCCAGAGCAGGATGGCCAGGCCGGCCACGATCAGGGCCTCGAACCAGACGTCCGGCATGATCGTCTGCTCGTTCTGCAGCTGGTAGGCGTCGAGCAGCACCGGCGCGATGGCCAGCGCGGCCAGCCAGCGCTGCGTGCCGCGCCGCAGCAGCAGCAGGTAGATGACGACGGCCATGGCCAGGCCAAGCAGATGCTGGACGGCGGCCACCGCGTCGAAGTTGGCCACAAAAAGGATCGCCCGCAGCGGTCCCTTGTAGCCGACAGGGTCGTTGCCCTCAGCGTTGTACAGGTATCTGTTCGTGTCGATGTAGAACAGGGCCGGGCGGTAGGCGAGCTGGACGAGCACCCGGAGCACGAGGCCGGCGGCCAGCAGCGCGGCGGCCAGCCAGTGCTGCCGCAAGGCGGCCAGTGCCACATGCCAGCGCGCCGTCTGGCCGGGCCGGGCCTGCCGGGCCTCGCTGTCCACATGAGCGGGCTTCAGCTGGCTGCCGCGGAGCATGCCAGTCACCGGGCCGGCGCGGTCAGCCGGCGGTGCGAAGGACCCAACGATGTCATCATCGTCCCGGAGGAGCCTGCCCGCCGCTGGACAGGCAGAGGGCGAGGAAAACCGTGACGAGCGTCAGCCACCGGGTCATCCGGTTGCGCGGGACCTGGGTCAGCGCGCCCCATGCGACCGCGGTGTACCAGGCGAATACCCACGGGGCGACGAGGATCCAGGCGAACGTCAGAGCGAATGGGGCCACGACTTCGCGGGGCTGATCTGAAGAGATCCGCTGGTAGATGAACCATGCGACCACGAAAAGTGCGATCGGCCACAGACAGCTGATGATCGTGGTCAGGATGGACTGATGGATGCCCAGCGCCAGCCCCAGCAGCTCGAAGAGCCGCCATGGCGAAGGCAGCGTGACCAACTGCAACCCGCCGAAGAGCGGTTTCAGCGCGTCAAGCCCGTAGATGGTGTATCCCAGGGCAAGCGTCACCAGTGACACCAGCGCCATCCGGGTGGCGCGCATCCATTCATGTCGTCGGAGCAGGGGCCAGGCGAGGCCGATCCCGATAAGCGCCCCATAGATCTTTACCCCGCAGGCGAGGCCGATCAATACGCCGACCAGTACGTCGCCCCACATAGCTGAGACGCGACGGGCAACTTGAATCGCGCAGATCCCCGCCGCCGCCACGAACGTGTCGAGATGACCGCCGCTCACCAGTTCCAGAATGAGGACCGGGTTCGCCGTCCAGAACAGTGTCGCCCGCAGTGGATCGTCAGAAGTAAAAAGGAGCAGCAATCCGACGCCGATGAAGACGATCCCGTTGAGGATCATCAAGACCCAGATGGTGGTGGCCACGTTCGCGCGGCCGATCGATGCCGCGAATGACTGGATAACCGTGGCGAATGGGCCGTATACGGAAGACTGCGACTTCCACATCGTACCCACCGCATAGGTATAGGCCTGATCGCCCCATGCGTGCGGGTTGGTCGTGTACGGATTCCCGCCCTGCGCCGCTATCCGGCCATACGCCGCATAGCTTGCCGCATCGGATGAGCCAACCGGGGTGAGGCAGACCATTACCGCAACGATGGCCGCGCTCACCAGTAGGAGGTAGCGTGGGTTGGGGCGCCACCCTTGGCTGTGCGCCCACAGCATCCCGGCCAGCCCGAGGCAGGCGAGGATGTATGCCGTGTAGAGCATCAGGCTCGCGATGATGTGCTGGTGAACCAGCGACGGCAGGAAGGACGACAACGGCAGCCTGACTGGCACCGTCTCGGCGTTCGGTGCTGTCGCCCCGAGGAGCATTCCCAGCAGCAGACCGGCTCCGGACAGGCTGACGGCGACTTTGGGATTGGAGAGCCTGCTCCAGGCGAGCTTGCGGATCACGGTGCTCATGAGCCGCTCGATCGGACCAGTCGGACCCTGCTCCCCGACGGGACCATAGGTCCTAGGCCACCCGACCCGCCCGACCGATCCGGGGGGGTCGGCCGAGTCGATGGACGCCCCTGTCACCTGGGCCATACCTCCGTTGGCGGACCTGCGCGGCCACTGTCGGCGCGGGTATCCTCCGGCGGCCCGGCGCTGGACTCCAGGATGCCCTCGCTACTTCCTTGGCTGGCCTTGTTTGCACATTTGAGGCCCAGGGTACGGCCACACCCGGAAGCCCCACGCCACGTTCGCCTGAATTTTACGCCAGGCCCTAACTTCCTGCTGCCGTGCTGGCCAAGCTGGCTGTTGCGGCGCATCCGCTACCAGATTATCGGCTGGGTTTCTCAGCACGGCGCCCACGGCACTCCATCGGCTGCCTGCTTCAGAGCGCAGGCATGGACTGCGGCGATACTCCGGTCGATGTCGTTCTCGGTGGTGTTCCAGCAGCTGACGCTGACCCGCATCGCCTTGCGGCCGCGCCACACGGTCGGCCCACACCAGCACGTTCCTTCGGCTTGGACCGCAGCGATGATCGCATCGGTGCGCGCGGGACCGCCGAACGCGACGACCACCTGGTTGAGCACGACATCGTTCAGGACGCTATAACCCGCTTCCAGCATCCCGCTGGCGAAGCGGCGCGCCAGCCGACATGACCTGTCCACCAGCTCGGCCACGCCATCGCGGCCTAGGGTGGCGAGCGCCGCCCACACCTCGGCGCCGCGGGCCCGCTGGGAGGACTGCGGGGTGAGGTGCATGGGCTCTCGGTCCACGTCACCCGGAAGATAGGCAGCCGGCGCGTGCATGGCCGCCCGCAAGGTCTTGGGGTCGCGGACCAGAGCGATGCCGCAGTCGTAGGTCGTGTTCAGCCATTTATGGGCGTCGGTCGCCCAGGAGTCAGCCTCGGTGATGCCCGCGACCTGCCCGGCGGTGGTGGGTGAAGCTGCCGCCCAGAGCCCGAACGCACCGTCTACGTGAACCCAGGCGCTATGCTCGCGCGCCCACGCGATCAGCGGCACGAATGGATCGCTAGCACCGCTATTGACGTTGCCGGCCTGCAGGCATACCAGCACCGGGCCGCGGAGCTCCGGGAGGGCGCGGGGATCGATCCGGCCCTGGTCGTCCACCGGCAGTGCCATGGCCCGATCACGGCCCAGGCCAACCAGGCCGAGCGCCTTGCGGACGGTGGCATGCACCTCGGCACCGACCACCACGGTGACCGGCGGCGCGCCAACGAGGCCCTGGCCAGCAGCATCCCATCCGTGCCTGGTCAGCACCGCGTCCCTGGCCGCGGCCAGGCAGGTGGCGTTCGCCATCGTGGCACCGGTGACGAAGCCGCCGCCGACATCGGCCGGCAAGGCGAGCAGCTCAGCAACCCAGCGCAGGGCCACCGCGTTGAGCATTGCGGCGGCCGGAGACATCAGCGTCAAAGCCGCGTTCTG
>Ga0182015_10007669_pt1 | contig 10482 bp, 8 predicted proteins | sample 712P3MmetaG_FD_120478 | JGI IMG/M metagenome (GOLD analysis project Ga0182015, IMG submission 120478) | Permafrost microbial communities from Stordalen Mire, Sweden - 712P3M metaG | ecosystem: Environmental > Terrestrial > Soil > Wetlands > Permafrost | place: Sweden: Stordalen | collected... | reverse complement strand
TATACTGGCCGCACCCACTGGCCGCGCTGCTGTGCGTGCGCGCCGTCCCCGGAGAAACCGAGCATGCCGCTTCCCAAGCAAAAGATCTCAAAGCGCCGTCGCGACTTTCGGCGCTCCCACCACTCCCTGGAAATGCCCACGCTGTCGCCGTGCCCTCGTTGCCGCCAGCCGCGCATCCCTCACCGCGTGTGCCCGAACTGCGGCTACTATCACGGCCGCGAAGTCGTCGTCACCGAGTAACCATCGGTCCTGTTGGCCCGAGTAGCACTCTGCTTTCCCGGACAGGGCAGCCAGGTCGCCGGAATGGCTGACGGGTTGACCACTCTCCCCATCGCCATCGAAATGCTCGACGCGGCGCAGTCGTCCGGCCTCGACCTCGAAGCCGCGCTCAACGGGGACGACCAGCATCTGCGTCCCACCGAGATCGCGCAGCCGGCGCTCCTGTTCGTCGAGTGCGCGCTCCGCAGCACGCTCGCCGACGATCTCGACATCGTCGCAGTCGCGGGACACAGCGTCGGCGAGTACGCCGCAGCAGTTGCGGCGCACGCCCTGCAACCCGCGGACGCGATGCGCCTGATCATCGAGCGCGGCAGGGCAATGGCAGCGATGCACGAAGGCACGATGTGCGCGCTGATCGGCATCGATGTCGAAGCAGCGACCGCCGCATGTGCGGATGCTCAGCGCGAGACGGGCGAGATCGTCGTTGTCGCCAATCACAACGCGCCCGGCCAGCTCGTCATCAGCGGCTCGACAAAGGGCGTCGATGCGGCAGCGCAGCTTGCGCTCTCGCGCGGCGCGCGACGAGCAATTCCGCTCAATGTGAGCGGCGCGTTTCACTCGCCGCTGATGACGTCCGCAGCGCAGCGATTTGGAATCGTCCTTGACAGCACAGCACTTTCCGATCCGCATCCACCGGTCGTGTGCAACGTCGACGGCAATGACGTGCAGACCGCAGCCGAGCTGCGCGAGCGGCTCCGCGCCCAGCTCACCTCGCCGGTGCGATGGATCGACTGTGTTCGCCGGCTCGTCGCGCTCGGCGCCGACCTGCTCGTGGAGGTGGGGCCCGGGAACGTCCTCAGTGGCCTTGCTCGGCGCATCGCGCCCGATGTCCGCGCCATGTCGGTGAGCACCCCGGACGCTGCGACACACCTCGACGTTGCGGCGGTGGCAGGGTGAGCGAAGCCCGCGCGCTCGAAGGCAGGCGTGCGCTCGTCACCGGTGCGTCGCGCGGTATCGGCAGAGCAACGGCGATCGCGCTGGCGAGCGCCGGCGCGTCGGTAGCGGTCGGATACTCGGCGCATCCGGACAGCGCCGAAGCCCTTGTCGCAGCGCTGCATTCCGACCACAACGCGACTGCGGTCGCCCTCGGCGCCGACCTCGCCGATCCAAAGGCCGCGGCGGGCCTGGTCGACAGAACCGTGGACGCGCTGGGCGGGCTCGACATCGTGGTCAACAACGCGGGAATCAACCGGGACAACCTGGCCATGCGCCTGTCCGATGACGACTGGAGCGACGTGATCGCGGTGGATCTCACGGCGGCATTTCACATCTGCCGCGCGGCGCTCAGACCGATGCTCCGGCAGCGATTCGGCCGCATCGTCAACGTCTCGAGCATTGCCGGCGTGATCGGCAATGCCGGGCAGTCCAACTATTCGGCCGCCAAGGCCGGTCTGATCGGGCTGACCAAGTCGCTGGCGCGCGAGGTTGCGAGCCGGGATATCACCGTCAATGCAGTCGCCCCCGGTTTCATCGAGACGGAGATGACCACGGCGCTGAGCGATGCCGCCCGGGCGTCCGCGATCGCCGCGATCCCCAAGGCGAGGATGGGGACCGCCGAGGAGGTCGCCGCTGCGATCACGTTCCTCGTCCTGCCAGAGTCGGGGTACATCACCGGCCATGTGCTCCACGTTGACGGCGGTCTCGCGGCATGAGCGACCCAGACATTCCCCCAGATCGGACGAGCCAACCAAAACGCATCGTCGACGGCGCCTCAGGGCCCTTCGCGTGGCGCCCCCCTGCTTCTGACGCTATCGTTTCGCCACAGACTGATGCGGCACCAGCCGCAACCACACCATCACAAGGAACTCCTGATGCCAGCAGACCTAACCTTCGACCGGTTCAAAGCGATCGTCGCCGATCAACTCGGCGTGGAGATCGAGCAGGTGACGCCGGAGGCGTCGTTCGTGGAGGACCTGAACGCGGACTCCCTCGACCTGGTGGAACTGATCATGGCGTTCGAGGAGGAGTACCAGATGGAGATCTCCGACGAGGACGCGGAGAAGATCGGAACGGTGGGCCAGGCCTGGGACTACATCCAGGAGAAGGTGGGGGCGACCACCTAGACAAGCCTGCGCAGCCTCCGGTGGCGGGCGTGGCGCCCAAGCAGACGCCGTCGCCCCTGGGACAGGAGGAGCTTGAGCGCCTGCGCGAGCTGCAGAAGCGGATCGGGATCCAGTTCCGCAAGCAGGAGTTGCTCCGCGAGGCGATGACGCACGCCTCATGGAACAACGAGCACGGCGAACCTGCGGGTCCCGGTCATGACAACGAGCGGCTCGAGTATCTCGGCGACGCCGTCCTGGAGCTCGTCGTCGGGGAGTACCTCTTTCGCCGCTTCCCCACGTATGACGAGGGCCAGCTCACCCAGCTCCGCGCGGCGCTCGTCAACACGACGTCGCTGGCGCGGCTTGGTGAACGCCTGGAGCTCGGCGAGACACTCCTGATGGGCCGGGGTGCCGTCAAGACCGGAGCGCGCAAGCTCCCGTCACTGCTCGCCAACGCCTTCGAGGCGATGATCGGTGCGATCTTCCTGGACCAGGGATATCGCGCCGCCACCCGGGTCTTTCTCCAGAACATCGGCGACCTCGCCGAATGGAGCGATGAGAACTTCAAGGGCCAGCTGCAGCAGGCCTCCCAGGACCGCACCGGCGACACCCCGCATTACCGCGTCATCGCCACCGGCGGTCCCGGGCACAAGCGCGAGTACACCGCCGAGGTCCTGCTCGGCGACCGCGTCGGCGGGACCGGCCGCGGCCCCACCAAGCAGGCTGCCGAGCAGGCGGCCGCGCACGATGCGCTCGACAAGCTGAGCAAGACCAGCCGCGGTGGGGCTGCGGCGGCGGTTGGCGCCGCCCGTGACGCGGCCAAGACCGTGGCGTCCGAGCCCGCGCGGGTCCGCCGCCGTGTGGCCGAGGTGGCCGCCGACCGCGGAGCGACGCCGCGCCGTCGCCGGGGGAGGTCGGGCAACCGTCCCGCCGACGCAGCGCCCGCTACGCCCGGGGCATCGACGCCCAAGCGGAGCAGGAACCTGCTCTCCGCGCTCCGCCACGCGGCCGAGGCGCTCGTGGGACGTCAGCAGGCGGCCCCGCCGCCAGCCGAGCCTGCCACCGCACCGGCCCCACGTCGCCGGCGCGGACGCCGGGGCGGGCGTGGCCGGGGTGGTGGGAGCACACCGCCGGTCCTCGAGTGAGCACCAGATCTTGGGGCCTGGAGATCGCGCTGGCCCAACATGTTGACGTGCCGCGCCTCGCGCGTGGACAATCGCCCCGATGAGGCTCCGGCGGATCACCCTGTCCGGGTTCAAGACGTTCGCGGCGCGCAGCGAGGTGATCTTCGACCCCGGGATCACCGCGATCGTCGGGCCGAACGGCAGCGGTAAGAGCAACCTCGTCGACGCGGTCCGCTGGGCACTCGGTGAGACCAACGCCCGCGAGCTGCGCGGACAGCGGATGGACGAGGTCATTTACGCGGGCGGCGGCGGCCGTCAGCGGATGGGGCTCGCCCAGGTCGAGCTGGTCATCGACAACGAGGAAGGCACGCTGCCCTCCGAGGATCCCGAGGTCTCGGTCAGCCGCCGGGTCTCCCGCGGTGACCGCGACACCGAGTTCCGGATCAACGGAGACCACGCGCGGCTCCGCGACCTCGAGCGGCTGCTCGGCGGCACCGGCCTGACCCAGAACGGCTACGCCGTCGTGGTGCAGAACGATATCGACGGCATCATCGAGGCGACCCCCGGGCAGCGTCGGACGCTCGTCGAGCAGGCTGCCGGCGTGCGCGCGCTCCGCGCCGCCTGCGAAGAGGCTTCCCACCGGTTGGACGGCGCGGACGTGATCGTGCGACGCCTCACCGACCTGCTCGAGGATGCGACCCCCCGGCTCGCTGAGCTGAGCGAGCAATCGGTGGCCGCCATCGAGCTCAGGACCATGAGCGAGCGCCTCACCGAGTTGCGCGGCAGCCTTGCCCACGAGGAATGGCGCGCCGCGAGGGCAAGCCTGAAGCTCGCCCGGAAGCGTCTCGAGCAGGCACTCGGGAGGTGTGAAGCGGCGTCCGAGGCCGACGCGGCCTTCGCTCACCGGTCCGACGCAGCCCGCCAGCGTCTCGACGCCGCGCGAGCGGCTCGTGACGCCGCAGCCCGCCGTCTCGAGGACGCCCGGATCCAGGTCGAACGAGGTGAGGGACTGCAACGACGGTTCGCCGACCGGCTGCGTTCCGCGGTCGCGCAGCGCGGCGTTGCTGTCGCCGACCTCGACACGATCATCCCCGAGGTCGACGCCGCGACGCGCGCGCTCGCCGAGGTGGAAGCAGGCGACGAGCAGCGCAGCTGGGAGTTGCTCGAACGAGAGGCCGACCGGCTGCGCATCGCGGCCACCGAAGCCGCTGCCGAGGCCACAATCGAGGCCGAGCGCTTCGCCACCGCCGCCGCCGCGCTCGCCGCAGCCGAGGCCGAGCGGGCCAATGCGGGAGCCGAAGCGCGCGCCGCCACCGCTCGAGCGGAGCTCGCTGCTGCGTCGGTGAACGCGCTTGTCGGCGAAACCGAGACCGCCTCGGCGCATATTGCCGAGCTCACCGCGGCCCTGGACGCGAGGATGTCCGAGGCGAGGGAAGCGGCCCAGCTGGCTCGTCTCAACGCCGCAAGGGTCGGCGAGGCCCGGAGTGCCGTCGACGCCGCTTGGGATGCGGTCAACGGGGCCGATCGATCTGTTGCTGACGCCGCGGGCGAAGCCCGGCTCGCGCTCGCCGCGCTCGCGGCAGCTCGCGGACGGCTCAGCGGCAGCGCCGCGGATGGCGGCATCGCTCGAGCCGTGGCGGCCGGGCACCTCCAGGCTCGCCGCCTGGTCGACTCCCTGCAGATCAGCGACGACGCGCTCGCGGGTGCCGTGGCAGCCGCCCTGGAGGACAACCTCGGAGCGTGGGTGGTCGACGACCTGGTCGACGCGGCCACGTATCTCGATCGCGAGGGGCCGCGCGAACGGCTCATCCGCGCCGGCCTCGAGGCGGCAGTGGAGCCGGCTGCCCCCGAACCCTACGTGCTGCTCTCAAGCGTGGTTGAGGTGTCGCCTGCGGCCCGTGGCGCCGTCACCCAGTTGCTCCGAGGAGTGTGGCTCGCCCCTGACCTCGAGGCAGCGCACCGTGCCTTCGCCCGCGACGCGACCCTCGCGGTGCTTCGTGATGGCACCGTGGTCACGCCGACCGGGCTTCGTGGCGGGCGCGCGGTCGACACCCTCGACCTGGCGCGTGACGAACGGGCGGCGTCGCTGGCCGCCGACCGCGCCGAGCGGCTCGAGGCTGCGGCCGTCGCAGCTGCGACGAACGCCCGGGATCAGCTCAACGACCTCGACCAGGCACTCTCGGTCGCGGTGGAGGCGGACCGCGCGGCTCGCGGAGCCGAGGCAGCGGCGGCTGCGCTCTCAGTGGGCGCCCAGCAGGCGATCGACGCGGCCACCGCGCAAGCCGAACGCGAAGCAGCCACATTGATCACCCGACGAGCCGACGCCCAGGCGGCCCTCGAGACCGAGTCCGTGGCCGAGAAGCAGATGTCGGCTGCGATCGAGCGGCACGCCGGCCTCGAAGGCATCGCCGGAGCCGCCGAGGCGCACGTGCGCGAGGTCCGCGCCGGCGCCGAGACCGCCAGGCTCGCCGCCGAGGAGGCCGAGCTCGTCCTGTCGAGGGCCAAAGCCGAGGGCGCGCACATCGAGGAGCGTCGTGAGGCCGCCCGGAGGGCGCTTGACGCAGCGCGATCGCGCTTCGCCGCGGCCGAGACGCGCCGGCTCGTCGCCGAGGGCGATGCGCTCGCAGCCATCGTGCACGGACTTCGAGGTCGCGCGGAGGCGGTGCGAGCGGCTCGCGAACAGGCAACGGCGCAGCAGGAGCACGACCTCGTCGCGCAGCCGATCGCGGAGCTCGAGCTCGCCGTCCTCGCGCTCGAGACCGAGCACGCGGAGGTGGCCGTGGCGGTGGCCCGTGCTGCCGATGAGCTCAGCGCTGCCGAGCTCGAGGTGGTCACGTGCGAAGCCGCGGTCGCCGAGCACGCCGACGCCGTCCGCGACCTCAGCGACGACGACTCCGTCGAGCTCGACCCAGCCGCAGCGGAGCGGGCCGAGCGCGAGATCGTTCGCCTCGAACGCCGCATCTCCTCGCTTGGCGCTGTGAATGCGCTGGCCCCCGAGCAGCACGAAGCGCTCACCGCACGGGTGCTCACCATCGCTGCGCAGCGCGACGACCTCGCCCGCGCGGGCGCCGACCTGCGAGCCATGGCGCGTCACCTCGAGCGTGAGATCGAGCAGCGATTCGACACGGTGTTCGGAGCGGTGTCGTTCCATTTCCAGGAGCTCTATGCGGAGCTGTTTCCTGGCGGCAAGGCGACGCTGCGGCTCGAGGAGCCCGAGCCCGCGGCGCTCGATCTCGACGGCATCGCGCCACCTGCGGCGGAGCGCCGCCCCGGTGTTGAGATCCTCGCTCAGCCGCCGGGCAAGCGCCAGACCCCGCTCAGGCTGCTCAGCGGTGGCGAACGCGCCCTCACCGCGCTGGCGGTGGTGCTCGCGCTGCAGCAGGTCAACCCGAGCCCGTTCTACGTCTTCGACGAGGTCGACGCCGCCCTCGACGACAGCAACGTGCTCCGCTTCACGAGACTGCTGCGCCGCCTTGGCGACACGCAACAGTTCCTGGTGGTCACCCACAACCACATCACCATGGCCGCCGCCGACGCGCTCTGGGGGGTGACCATCGATGCCGACGGCACCAGCTCAGTGCTGGGGGTCCGCTTCGACGAGGCCGAGGTGACCGGCGCACCCACCGCCGCGTTGCGCAGGGTGGCTGGGTGACGTCTGACGAGGTTGTCGCCCCGGTCCGGAGAAGCGCCTGGTGGCGACGGGTGTCCGGCCGGATGGACAAGGCCTCGAGTGCGTTCAGCGCCGAGATGCAGGGCCTGGCGGCTCCGGGAAGAAAGCTCGACGACGCTTTCTACGAGGAGCTCACCGAGGTGCTCATCGCCGCCGACTGCGGGGTCGAGCTCTCAGAACGGCTGACGGCCGCGCTGCGTCAGCGGGCACGGCGCGAGAAGCTTGCCGACGGCGCCCAGGCGATCGCGGCGCTCAAGGCCGAGATCCTCGCTGTGATGAACACGTACGACCGCTCGCTCAAGCTCGGAGCGGTGCCGAGCGTCGTCCTCGTGGTCGGCGTGAACGGGAGCGGCAAGACCACGACCATCGGCAAGCTCGCCTACCGGCTGAGCGAGGAGGGCCGGACTGCGCTCATCGCTGCGGCCGACACCTATCGCGCTGCCGCGATCGACCAGATGCGGGTTTGGGCAGACCGAGCCGGGACCGACGTGGTCGCGCACCAGCCGGGCGCCGACCCGGGCGCGGTGGTCTTCGACGCAATCCAGGCAGCGGAGGCGCGACGGATCGACGTCGTCCTCGTCGATACGGCGGGACGGCTCCACACCAAGGTGAATCTCATGGCCGAGCTGGGCAAGATCCGCCGGGTTGTCGAGCGGCTGATCCCGGAGGCGCCCCATGAGGTGCTCCTCGTCGTCGACGCGACCACCGGGATGAACGCAATGCGACAGGCGATCGCCTTCCACGAGACGACCAAGCTCACCGGCCTGGTGATCACCAAGCTCGACGGCAGCGCTCGGGGCGGCACGCTGCTCGCGGTGGAGGAGCAGCTCAAGGTCCCGGTCAAGCTCATCGGTCTTGGCGAGGATCTCGACGACCTGAACGTCTTCGACCCCGCGTCCTACCTCGACACGCTCTTCGGCGCGACCCCCTGAGCAGGCTCCTTGACAAGGTGGTGAGTACTCACTACCATAGCGTCTCGTGACCCCACCAGCGACCGCCACCGAACGTCGCACCGCTCCGGAACGCCGCGAGCAGATCCTCGAAGCCGCGGTCACGGTCTTCGCGGAGCGCGGCTACGAGGGTGCCTCGACGGACGTGATCGCGCACATGGCCGGCATCTCCCAGCCGTATCTCTTCCGGCTCTTCGGCACCAAGCGCGAGCTGATCATCGCTACCGTCAAGCGCTGCTTCGAGGACACGGAAGCGCTGTTCCTCCGGGCCGCGAAAGGGCTCGAGGGTGATGCGGCGCTGGAGGCGATCGGTGCTGCGTACATCGACGAGATCCGCAGGAGCCCGCTCAAATTGCGGGCCCAGCTGCAGTCCTACGCAGCCTGCGATGACCTCGCGATTCGCGCTGTCGTCGCCGACGGGTTCGGCTCGCTGGTCCGGCTGGCCGAGCGACTCACCGGCCTTGACTCAGCCCGATTGAGCGCGTTCTTCGCGCAGGGAATGCTGCTCAACGTCCTCGCGATGATGGGTCAGATGGACGAGCCCCAGGCGTGGGCGATGCGGCTCATCGAGGGTTGCGCGATGAACGACAAGCTAGGCCTGTGAGCCCCGCATTTTTTTTGCCCATTGGAGTGAGTGAGTAATCACTCCAAACGACAGGAACGGCCAACACCAACACAACCAATCACGGAGGAACGGCACCATGGCTCGACGGTCCCAGGTCATCTGGACATTCGCGATCACCTCGATCGCGCTGTTCATGGTCACCCTCGACAACCTTGTCGTGACCACCGCGCTGCCGGTGATCCGTCACGACCTCCACGCGAATCTCCAGCAACTGGAGTGGACGATCAACGCGTACACGCTGACCTTCGCGGTGCTGCTGCTCACCGGCGCCGCGCTCGGTGATCGCTTCGGCAGGCGGCGCATCTTCTCGATCGGCCTCGCGGTGTTCACGCTCGGTTCGGCCGGGTCTGCGCTGGCGACGACGCCCACCATGCTGATCATCGCGCGCGCCATCCAGGGCGCCGGTGCCGCGATGGTGACACCATTGACACTAACCATCCTGAGTGCGGCCGTCCCGGCGAATCGCCGCGGAGTCGCACTCGGCGCGTGGGGAGGTATCGGTGGGCTTGCTGTTGCGGTCGGACCGATCGTCGGCGGCGCCATCGTGCAGGGCATCTCGTGGCACTGGATCTTCTGGGTCAACGTGCCCATCGGGCTGTTGCTCGCGCCGCTCGCGCGGATCCGCCTGACCGAGACGCGTGGGGCCGACAATCACCTCGACCTCGGTGGCCTGGTCATCGCCAGCGCCGGCCTCTTCGCGATCGTCTGGGGACTGGTGCGGGCCAATCAGCAGGGATGGACGAGCCCGGAGATCCTCGGCACCCTCGCCGCCGGCCTAGCGCTCATGGTCGTGTTCGTGATCTACGAGCTGCGCTCGCGCGCGCCGATGCTGCCCATCCGCTACTTCAACAACCGGACCTTCAGCGGGGCCAACGCCGCGTCGCTGTTCATGTTCTTCGGGATGTTCGGCAGCGTCTTCCTGCTCGCACAGTTCTTCCAGACGGTGCAGGGACTCTCGCCGCTGGATGCCGGGCTGCGCATCCTCCCGTGGACGGCGATGCCGATCATCGTCGCGCCGACTGCAGGCGCACTGTCGGACCGCATCAACGGGCGCACGCTGATGGCGATCGGTCTCGCGCTCCAGGCCACCGGGCTGATCTGGATCGGCCACGTGGTCACCCCGACGGCGCCGTACTCGGCGTTCATCATTCCCTTCATCCTCAGCGGCATCGGCATGGGCATGTTCTTCGCACCCGTGGCGAACGTGGTGCTCAGCTCGGTGAGCGCTCGTGAGGAAGGCAAGGCATCGGGTGCCAACAACGCGATCCGCGAGCTGGGTGGCGTCCTCGGCGTGACCGTGCTCGCCTCGATCTTCGCCCACTGGGGCGGATACATCTCCGGCGCGACCTTCGTCGCAGGCCTCACCCCCGCGGTCACCGTCGGTGGCGCCGTGGTTGCCGTCGGCGCCCTTGCCGCCGCACTGATCCCGGCCCGCAAGCGGGTCGCTTCCACGGAGAGCGCCCCGCAGGTGGAGGGGTCGCTCGCCGCATAGGGACACGGTTCTGGGAGCCGGCGGCTCGACGCTGTGGGCAGGTGCCCCCGCGTTCGGTCGCCGGCTTCGTTCTGTCCGGAGGTCAATTCGGGCGGATCGTGTAGGATGTCAAGGCCTTGCCCTTGACAGATCGATACACCGTGCAACCGCTCACGTCCCGCGCCTGGCAGGAGCGGCTCCTCGACGTGTACGGCGCCGTGCTGACGGACCACCAGCGTGAAGCCTGCCGGCTTCATCTCCACGAGGACTGGTCGTTCACCGAGCTCGCGGAGCATTTCACGTGCACCCGAAGCGGCGCCC
>Ga0182015_10007667_pt1 | contig 10485 bp, 11 predicted proteins | sample 712P3MmetaG_FD_120478 | JGI IMG/M metagenome (GOLD analysis project Ga0182015, IMG submission 120478) | Permafrost microbial communities from Stordalen Mire, Sweden - 712P3M metaG | ecosystem: Environmental > Terrestrial > Soil > Wetlands > Permafrost | place: Sweden: Stordalen | collected... | reverse complement strand
CTGCTCTTACACTACGCCCGCTGTCTCCTGCTTCAGCTTCTCAGCCTGATAGTGCGTGATCAACGCGTCGATAATCGGTTGCAGCTTGCCGTCCATGACTTGTTCGAGCTGATGAATGGTGAAACCGATGCGATGATCGGTGAGCCGGTTTTGCGGAAAGTTGTAGGTGCGAATTTTCTCCGAGCGGTCGCCCGATCCAACCATCTGCTTGCGTTCTTTGGCCAGCGCGTCCGCCTGCTTCTGCATCTCGACTTCATAGAGCCGCGACCGCAGCACGCGCATGCCTTTTTCGCGGTTCTTAATCTGCGACTTTTCGTCCTGGCAACTCACTACCGTGCCCGTTGGAATGTGCGTGATCCGCACCGCCGAGTACGTCGTGTTCACCGATTGACCGCCCGGTCCCGACGAACAGAAAGTATCGATGCGCAGGTCTTTGGCTTCGATCTTGACGTCCACTTCTTCGGCTTCTGGCAGCACCGCGACCGTGATCGCCGACGTATGCACGCGCCCCTGCTGTTCGGTCGCGGGCACGCGCTGCACTCGATGCACGCCACTCTCGTATTTCAAACGCGAATACACGCGATCGCCTTCGATCAGCGCAATCACTTCCTTCAGGCCGCCCACGCCCGATTCCGACGTGGAGAGCACTTCCACCTTCCACTTCTGCGCCTCGGCATAACGGTTGTACATGCGGAAGACTTCGGCTACGAATAATGTCGCCTCGTCGCCGCCCGTCCCGGCGCGAATTTCGAGTACGACGTTCTTATCGTCATTCGGATCTTTCGGCAGCAACAAAACCTTGAGGTCTTCCTCGACCGTCACGATGCGCGCATCCAGCTTCGCCAGTTCCTCTTCGGCGTAGGCGCGCATGTCGGGATCTTTTTCGTCGGCGAGAACGGCCTTGCTTTCGGCGATGCCGCGCTTCAGGTCCTTGTACTCGCGATACTTTTCGACGATCCCAGCGACTTCGCTATGGGCTTTGGCGGTCTTCTGGTATTTCGCCGAATCGTTGGTGATCTCAGGCGCTAACAAAGCCTGTGTCAGTTCTTCATAGCGGATCTCGATTTGATCAAGACGTTCAAACATAAGTTCTCAGTTTTCGGTTCTCAAAGAACCTTGGACGACGCTACAAGCCGCAGCAGAAGTCAGCCCACGCTCGTTCTCGCGAATTCTATTGTAGGGGTTTTACTGAGAACCGAGAACTGGGAACTGTGCGGTTGGCACCGCTAAGCAATCACCAGTTCACCGCCATGTTGTTTTTCCAGCTTCATGGCTTCATCGAGCGCAACGATCGCGCATTCCACTTCGCGGTCATCGGGAGGTTGCGTCGTGATCCGCTGCAGCCACAGTCCAGGAGCGGTCATCAGCGCAAACAGCGAGAAGCCCGGCTGAGTCGAAGAACTCCTGGCCGAGAAACGCTTTGCGGCAAAGCGGATGATCTCGTAGGAAACGCCAGCAATCAGCGGCAGCAGCGCGATGCGAATGCCGAATCGAGCCCAGAAAGTATGCACCGGAATCGCCATATACACGAACATCGAGATGATCATCACCGTCATCAGGAAGCTCGTTCCGCAGCGCGGATGATACGTCGAATACTTCTGCACCGCTGCGGTTTCGAGCGGGTCGCCATTCTCAAACGCGAATACAGTTTTGTGCTCGGCGCCGTGATACTCGTAGACACGGCGAATGTCTTTCCACAGCGAAACTCCCCAGACGAAGAGGAGGAACATCGCGATCCGGATCAGCCCATCCACCAGGTTAAACACGAATTGCTGGCCGAAGACCGGGTTCACCCTTTTCAGCTCCGTCGTCGCCAGCAGCGGCAGGTATTTATACATGAAGATGAAAAAGGCGATGGAGAACGCCATGTTCAGGCCCGCCATCCAGCCGGTGATTTCGAACTTCTTGCCCTGGTCTTGATTTCCCGGATTTTCGCTTCCAGCATCGACGCCGGTGAGCTCTCCCAGCGCCGCATTGGCTGAGAATTTCAGCGCGCGGAACCCGAGCGTCATCGCGTGCCCCAGCGTCATCACTCCGCGAATGATCGGCCAGCCCATCCATTTGTGCTGCTCCGAAGGCCGCTCCAGCGGTTCGCTGTGGGTGACGATCTCACCGGACGGCTTACGCACGGCAATCCCCCAGGCGTGCGGCGAACGCATCATCACGCCCTCCAGCACAGCCTGCCCGCCGACGAGAGTTTCCTCGCCGCTCTCCAGTGCCGGGAGCAGCTGCACCGCCACCAAAAAACGCAAAATTTGCTGCCAACGTCGCATGGGTATTGGATGTAGCGCGCGGAGGGAAGACTCCAACGTGCCTTTAGACTACCACAGGTTATGAAAATTTCGAGCACTCCGCGCCGGAATCGATGCTGTATCCCTTTAGGTGTCAGTAGTTTAAAAGCAGCCGCATTTCCGCCCGGATGTCGAGATCGCCGAGATGACGCAGTGGTTTCTCGCGCACAAAATCAGCGAACAGGGATTACGACTGGACGTCGGCTTCAAGCCGGTCAGCGCGCGTGCCCATGGTGGTCGTGCGCGGAATGCCGGTGGTCGTCGTGCTCTTCCTGTACCGCAATCACGCACGCGTGCGCCGTCTCGCACACCACGTGCTCCAACTGGATCGTGGTATGGCGGATGCCGAAATTCTGGCCGAGCTTCTCTTTGATCTCGCGCAGAATCAGGTCGCTCTCTGAAGTCGCCATGTCGGCAATCTTCACGTGCGCCGAGAGCGCGTGGTTTTCCGAGCCTATGCTCCACAGGTGAAGGTCGTGCACGTCGCTCACGCCCACGATCGTGCGCATCGTCGACTCCACATCTTCGAGGCTCATGCCCCGTGGAGTGCCTTCGAGCAGGATGTTGAGCGTTTCGCGCACGATGCCGAAGCTCGACCATAAAATGAGCACGCCGATGCCAAACGACAGCGCCGCATCGATCCAGTATTGCCCCGTCCACAGGATCGCAAAACCACCCGCAATCACGGCCGCGGTCGAGAGCGTGTCGCCGACCTCATGCAGCAACGCGCTGCGCACGTTCACGTCGCGTGCCGAACGCCACAGCAGCAGCGCGATTACACCGTTCATCACCACGCCCGCTGCCGCTACTCCAATCATTACCTGGGCGCGCACATGCTCGGGACGCTGGATCCGCTGGAACGCCTCGTAGAAAATAAAAAACGACACAACCACCAGGGACAGCGCATTGACCAGCGCCACCAGTACTCCCGCGCGCCGGTAGCCATAAGTCTTGGTTGCGGAGGGCGGACGGCCTTCGAGAAAAACCGCCACTAGCGACAGAAGCAGCGCCAGAAAGTCGGACAGATTGTGTCCCGCTTCGGAAAGCAACGCCAGCGAATGCGCCCGGATGCCGGCTATCACCAGCAGGACAACGTAACCCATGGTGACGGCGAGCGAGATGCGCAACACCCGTCCGGTTCCATGAGAATGCCCGTGTCCGCCGTGCGCTTGCATGCTATTAGGATAGCGCAAGCGCGCCCGTGTGGCGCGGACGCCCCCGCCCGCGGCTCTTGATGTTAACTCTCTCTGACAAGCATTCAGTCCGGCCAGATTTTCAACGCCCGAACCCAACTAGCGCGCAACCCATCCCCCGCGCTATTCTTCTTCCCGAACCGTTCGCCGATATCCGAGGACAACATGAAAAAAGCTCTGTGGATCCCAGTCACGCTATTACTCGCAGCCGCAGCAACCGCCCAAACAAATTCAGCCCAGACTCCGCCCGCGCCGACCCATATCCAGAACCCGATCAGCACCGCGCTACGCGAGGCGCTGCCGAATCGCCAGAAAAATACCGTCGCCGCCGTTGAGGCCATGCCCGCCGACAAATTCAGCTACAAGCCCACGCCCGACCAGATGACGTTTGGCCACCTGGTAGCGCACATGATCGAAGCGAATTACACGTTGTGCAGCAACGCTGCCGCCGTGCCCGCTCCCAAGGTCGATGAAGTGAAAGATACGGAGGCGAAAGACAAGCTCGTCGCCGCGCTCAAAGCATCGTTCGATTTCTGTGGCGACGCCCTTTCAAAAATGGACGATTCGAGGCTCGGCGAAACCACTCCTGGGCCCGGCGACCATGCGTTTTCACGCGCCAGATTTGCTTTGGGAATCGCCAGTAACTGGGCCGACCACTATGCCGAGGCCGCAATGTATCTGCGTCAGAATGGCATATTGCCGCCGACAGCGAAGAAGTAAGGACGAAGAAGCAAAGCGTGTTAGTTTGTGGGGCGACGGGCTTCGCGCCCGTCCTCCCGGCTCGGCTCCTGTGCTTGTTATCTCACTTCCAGCACCTAGTCTTCGACGAAGGTTTTTAGCCGCGTTAGCGCCTCATCCCACTGCTGGGAAACGAAATCGAGATACTCTTTGATTTCCTCGATCGGGTGCGGATCGAATTCGAACAGGCTCTCGCGGCCTGTACGGGTGCTATGCACGATTCCTGCATTCTCCAGCACGCGCAGATGCTTGGTAACCGCCTGCCGGGTCAGCTTGGAACCGTGGGTCAGCTGCGAGATCGAGTAAGGCTGTCTGCGACAGAGCTTGGTCACCAGCGCCAGTCGCGTCTCGTCGCCCAGCGCGGCGAAGACTGGCGCACGAGCCTGCCGTTTGACGGCTACTCTGCTACGACGTTTGTGCGACATGATTCTTCGAGACTGACTTGTTCGAGACATGGTTCTCGATGTTCTTCATTTGCTCGGTCCAACCGCCCTCGTTTCTTCGGAACGCTTCGAGACGGCGGTCGCCGGGAAGCTTATCGAAGCCGGACTCGGTGACTACCAGTAACGTGCCGCTGGCGGTCTTCTCCAGCCTGAATTCGACGAGCGTGGTCGGTTCCCCGGAGTAGTCCTGTGGGGCGTTAGCTTTGGCAAGGGACTTGGGCTGGGGCCAGGTGAAGGAAAAAAGCTGCTCGGGCTCCATTTTCTGCACGAGGGCCTCCCATTTCACGTGCTCGTAGCCAGGATGGGTGATATAGCCGCGCGAGACTTGGCCTGGAGCGAACGGGCCGTCCAGCTTGACGCGAAACCACTCGCCGAACTCACGATAGTCCGTCAATGCACGCCAGACGCGCGAAATCGGCGCCTTGAGCTCGATACGTTTCTCAATGCGGTCGCTCATGATATGCAACCTCCAGGTTGCATATTACCGAAGGCCTCGCTCAAATGCAACCAGGGAGTTGCATGTTCTGGGATGGCGCCAGATTTAGCCCACGAGCTTTTCCAACTCCTCTTCCCCAATCACGCTGACCCCCAACTCCCGAGCCTTATCCAGCTTTGACCCGGCGTCGCTCCCCGCAACCACGTAATCCGTCTTCTTGCTCACCGAGCCTGAGACGCGGCCACCGGCGTTTTCGATCATCTCCTTTGCTTCGTCGCGGGTATGGCGCGCCAGCGTGCCCGTCAGCACAAAGATCTTTCCCGCCAGCTTCGTGCCTTTTTCTTTTTTCTGTCCGGCGAAGGTCAGCCCTGCTTTGCGCAAATCGCCGACCAGTTTGCGATTGTGTTCATCGGCAAAAAACTCCACGATGCTCTCGGCGATTCGCGGACCGACTTCGTTCACTTCCTCCAGTTCCTCCGCGCTCGCTTTCATGATCGCGTCCAGCGACCCGAAGTGCTCCGCCAGAAACTGCGCCGTGCGCTCGCCCACCATTCGGATTCCCAGCCCGTAAATCACGCGCTCCAACGGCAGCTTCTTCGAAGCCTCAATCTCACTCAACACATTCTCTGCCGACTTCTCGCCCATGCGCTCCAGCCCGAGCAAATCCGCTTTCGTGAGCTTGTAGAGATCGGCAACGTTTTTTACGAGACCGCGTTCGGTAAGCTGATTCACTAGCGCCTCGCCCAGGCCGTCGATATTCATCACGTGCCGCGAAGCAAAATGCAGGATTGTCCCCTGCAACTTGGCCGGGCAATTCGCATTCACGCAGCGATGGTCGGCTTCCCCCTCGGTCCGCACCACATTGCCACCGCACACCGGACAATGCTCGGGCATCTCAAACTGCTTATGCCCGCGCGGGTGGTCTTTATCTTCGACCACCTTCACCACTTTCGGAATCACATCACCGCCGCGCTCGACCTCGACCCAGTCGCCGATCTTCACTCCCAGTTGCTCGATGAAATCCATGTTGTGCAGCGTGGCGCGAGAGACGGTCGTTCCGCCGATCGGAACGGGCTTCAGCCAGGCCACTGGTGTCAGCTTGCCGGTGCGTCCAACTTGCGGAACGATGTCTTCGATTTGCGTGACGGCTCCGCGGGCCGCGAACTTGTAGGCAATCGCCCACCGCGGAGCTTTGCCCGTGAAGCCAAGCTCGCGCTGCCACGACGTGCGGTCGACTTTGATGACGATGCCGTCAATTTCATAAGGCAAAGATTCGCGTTTCGCTTCCCAGCTCTGAATGAACTTCCAAACCTCGTCCAGGTTCTTCGCCAGCTTGCGGTGGGGGTTGACCTTGAAGCCAGCCGACTCCATCGCGTCCATCGTTTTGGATTGCCGGTCGAAAAAAGTCCGACCATCCTTCAACAGAAAGTAAGCGAAATAATCCATGCGGCGCTGCGCCGTGATTGACGGTTCGAGTTGCCGCACTGTGCCGGCGGTAAAGTTACGCGGATTGGCGAACGTCGCCAGTCCCTGTTTCTCGCGCTCTTCATTCATTTTGCGAAAAGCGGCGAGCGGCATCAGCATTTCGCCGCGGACCTCGAAATTGAAATCGGCGGGGATACCGGCCTTCTTCAATTTGTCCTTTGAGATCGAAAGTGGAATGGAGCGCACCGTTCGCACATTCAAAGTGACGTCTTCGCCCATACTGCCGTCGCCGCGCGTGATGCCGCGTTCCAGCTGCCCATCTTTGTAGACGAGCGCCAGCGACATGCCGTCAAGCTTTAGCTCGCACATGTATTCGAGATCGGTCCGTCCGCTCAACTCATGTACGCGCCGCTCCCAGTCGCGCAGCTCCTCTTCGGAATAAGCGTTATCGAGTGAGAGCATGGGAGAGGAATGCTTGGCCTTGACGAATCCCTCACGCGGCTTGCCGCCCACGCGCTGCGTCGGCGAGTCGGGAGTGATCAGCTCGGGGTGCTCGGCCTCAAGCCGCTTGAGCTCGTTCATCAGCTTGTCGAAGTCGGCGTCGGAAAGTTCAGGATCATCCAGCACGTAGTAGCGATACTCGTGGTGCCGGATTTTCTCGCGCAGAGCTTCGATTTTTTTCCGAATGGCAGAGCTGGACATGACTGGGATTTGATTTTACCGGCAACTGGCTACTGTCTTTTCGCTTTCCGAATTCGTCCCCGTCCGAGCGCGCCGCGGCCAACGCTCGACGGAGGTTTCTTCATTCCTTCCAGCAATTCTTTCAGCACGATTGCGTTGTTGCGCTCCTCGTCGCGCGAAGCGTAGAGCAGCGTGAGCCGCCGCTTGCCCTCGGCAAGATGATGCAGCTTTTCCAGCGCGGCGGAAGCCTCCTCGTCTGCCAGCTCTTTGAGATACCGCTTGCGAAACATGCTCCACCGGTCGGCATTCGCGTGGAACCACTGCCGGAGTTCATTCGTCGGCGCCAGTTCGCGCATCCAGAACTTGAGCGCAACATCTTGTTTCGTCAGCCCGCGCGGCCACAAGCGATCGACCAGCACCCGAACTCCGTCCGACGGAACGGCGGGCTCGTAAACGCGTTTGACCGCAATGCCCATGCCTCCCGTATTATCGTACTTTTGGGGTCTAACGCGCGATGCCGCAATCATCATGAATTTCTTGATTTGGATTTCTTCTCGTCTTCGAGTCTCAGTATTGATGCTCGCGGTTTTGACAGTCACAGGTTGCGATGTCGAGCGACGCAGATCCGACACCGAGCTGGGACTCAATCCGCAACAGGCTGCGGGACGGCAAGTCTATGACAATTACTGCGACCGTTGCCACGAACCCTATTCATCGCGCGGCAAAAAAGGCCCGAGCCTGAAAGGTGTCTTCAAGCACCAATATCTCGAACTGAGCGGATTGCCCGCCAATGACGACCGCGTTAGCGACATCATTAAATATGGACGCGCCAAGATGGAAGGTTTTGGCCGGGTGATGACCGAGCAACAGGTTAAGGATCTGCTGGCTTACCTGCACACGCTGTAGGTAGGTCTCATAGGACAGGTCTCAGGTCTCAGGTGTCAGGTCTCAGGAAAACCACTGGCCCAAGGGCATCGTGCATCTGGGAACCGCTCTCCTGTGGCATAATCGCCCGCAGTGTCTACCGCGAACAAAGCCGCGCTGTTTCAGAAATTGCCGTCGATCAATGAGCTTCTCCGGCGGCCCGACATGCAGCTGCTGATCGAACGCGACGGGCATTCCGCCGTTGCCGAAAGCGTCCGCGCCGTGCTCGCGCGCCTGCGCGACGAAATCGCCGCCGCCGAAAAATCGCTGGATGTGAAATCGCTGGATGAAAAATCATTGGACGAGAAATCTCTGGATCTTGCGCTGGACGGCCTGTTTGCTGCAGTCGAACGCCATCTTCGCCAGTCGCTCAGTTACTCGTTGATCCCGCTGATCAACGCCACCGGGGTGATTCTCCACACCAATCTCGGACGCGCGCCGCTCGCCGTCGCTGCTCTCGATCATGTCCTCGCCACAGCCGGCGCGTATTCCAACCTGGAATTCGATGCTTCGACGGGAGAACGGGGCAAGCGTGACATCCACGTCGATCGCCTGTTCAAGCAGCTGGTTGCCGAAGATCGTCTAGCAACAACTATCTCGACAATCGTGGTCAACAATAACGCCGCCGCCGTTCTGCTCGCCTTGAACTCGCTGGCCGAGGGCGGTGAAGTTATCGTCTCGCGCGGAGAGCTGGTTGAAATCGGCGGCTCGTTCCGAATTCCAGACGTGATGTCGAAGTCGCAAGCCACGCTGCGCGAGGTTGGCACCACCAATCGCACGCGCATCGCCGATTACGAAAGCGCCATCAATGAGCGCACGCGGTTGCTGCTGCGCGTACATCGCTCGAATTTCGAAATCACCGGCTTCACCGAGCAGCCGGGGCTTGACGAGTTGGTTGCTCTTGGCCGCCGCCGCAATCTTCCGCTCATGGAGGATCTTGGCAGCGGAGCGCTGATCGATCTGCGCTCGGTAGGAATCAACGGTGAGCCCAGCGTCCTCGACAGCTTGCGTGCTGGTGTCGACATCGTGACCTACAGCGGCGACAAGCTTCTCGGTGGCCCGCAAGCTGGAGTAATCAGCGGCCGCGCCGATCTGGTGGCGCGCATGCGCTCCAACTCGCTGTTCCGCGCCTTGCGCGTCGATAAGCTGACTTACGCCGCGCTCGAGGCCACACTGCTCGCCTATGTCAAACGCGATCACGATGCGGTGCCAGTGCTGCGTATGATGCGCCTGTCCAAAGATGAAATCGAGCGACGAGCGGAAGCGGTTGTTTCCGCAGTTGAATCCGCACGGGTAAAATCGGCGCTCCTCACACTCGCGCTCGTCGATGGCGAGTCGGTCATTGGTGGTGGCGCCGCTCCTTCGGCTGTTCTGCCGACCCGCCTGATCGCGCTCACCCACGCCAATCTCGGCGCCGACGATCTGAACAATCGGCTGCGCGCCGCGACCCCACCGGTCATTGCCCGCGTAGAAGACGGCCGGGTGCTACTCGACCTGCGGACGGTATTTCCCGGGCAGGATGCAATCCTGGCTACTGCCCTGTCGTCCCTGACTTGAGAACCGAAATTGCAAATTACAAACTACCAGTTAACAATGCTTCTATGATTCTTGGTACTGGGATCGATATCGCCGAGGTCCATCGCATCCGCGAAAGCGTCGGGCGTTTTGGCGACCGCTTTCTTCGCCGCGTTTTCACCGAAAGCGAAATCCGTTACTGCGAAAAAAAAGTCACCCGCTTTGAGAGCTATGCCGCGCGTTTTGCCGCTAAAGAAGCAGGCATGAAGGCACTGGGCACGGGATGGAGTCATGGCATCCGCTGGCGCGATATAGAGGTTGTGCGGCCGCAGGGTCAGCGTCCCACGTTGCAATTTCATGGCGCGGCCGCGGCCATCGCCGCCAAACTGGGGACGAAACACATCGCCCTCTCGCTCACTCATACTTCCGAGCAAGCCGTGGCCCACGTAATTCTTGAAAACTAGCGCGCAGCTTGCAGCGCGCGGCTCTCAAGTGGTCAGCGCGAATCGAGCGTTTTTGTTTTCTTGGCAAAACGCTCAACTCGCTCATTCAGAATAAGTTCCCGCCGTTCCGCAACAACTGCAGCAATTCAGGGTTGATACAGCCTGAACGTAACCAGGCCGGATCACCGGCTTCGGCTCAAAATTATGGAAAGAAAAAGGAAGGCAATGAAAATGAAGAACTCCGTGCGTAGGCGTGTATTCGGGTTGTTCTTAGGAGTTTTGATGTTGACGGTTTCGCTGCTGTCGCTCTCGACGGCATCTCAGGCGCAGATCGGGATTGGCATCTCGGTGCGCATCGGTCCTCCGGCGCTGCCGGTGTACGCGCAGCCTATCTGT
>Ga0182015_10007665_pt1 | contig 10486 bp, 11 predicted proteins | sample 712P3MmetaG_FD_120478 | JGI IMG/M metagenome (GOLD analysis project Ga0182015, IMG submission 120478) | Permafrost microbial communities from Stordalen Mire, Sweden - 712P3M metaG | ecosystem: Environmental > Terrestrial > Soil > Wetlands > Permafrost | place: Sweden: Stordalen | collected... | reverse complement strand
TGCGGGCGGTTCATTGTCACGGCCGTCGAGGGCCTGTTCCGCAACCCTCGGGTGGGATCCAGAGCCCGATTCTGCTCGCCGAGCTGCCGGCAGGCCGCCTATCGCCGCCGGCGTGCCGGTGTCACCGTTTTGCCGATGAGGCTGAGCGGGACCGAGTAGCGGGCCGAGCCGAAGCGGACACAGCTCAGACCGTCGACCTTGCGCTTCACGACCTTGCCGATCTCTGCACGCAGCTGTGGCAGCGGACCGAGCAGATCTTGTTCAACCAAGAGGCGCTCGGCGGGGACGGCACAGATCTCCGAGTGCACCGCCGCGTTCACCTCGTCGCACCAGGAGAGGGCCTTGTCGTTCGCTCCTGCGAGCTCGGCGACGGTGAGCTCGCATCCGATCATGAGGTCTGACTTCACATACCCGACGAGGTTTTCGACGAGGCCCTTCGACTCGGGGTCCTGCGCCTCGCAGAAGTCGGGCGAGAACCCGTAATGCGAGGCGAAGCGGACATAGGCAGGGCTCGGGATGACGACGTTGGCGACGACACCGCCCTTGAGACACCCCATGCGATCGGCGAGCACGGTCTTCGGCACGCCGCCCAGGTACTCCAAGCACTGGGCCAGGCACGCGAGCGTCGTCTCGGATCGCTCGTTGTCCGAAAACCAGACGAAGCGCACCCGGCTGAAGGCCAACACGGCGCAGAACACGTGCAGCGGCCCGATGGCTCCCCAGTCGATGACGAGCATGTCGCCCGGCTCCCACACCCCGGGACGGCGCCCCCGATGGTGGTCGACTCGCCAAGCGGCCTTCTCGTCGGCCAAAAGACGGCGGAAGTTGCGGGGAGAGCCCAAATAGCCCGCCGCTCGCGCCGCCGGCAGCAGCCGCTTGGCCGAGATGCGGGCCTTGGTCTTTTTGACACGTGCGGCGACGAGCTCGCGGACCTGGTCGTAGTTGTGCGCCACCGCCGGCAGATCCCCGATGCGAATCTGAGCTTCGATGACGCGCTTCACGGTCTTCGGCGTCGTCGAGCAGATCTCGGCCGCGCCCCTGTAGCTGCCGACCTCCCGATAGGCAGATTGAATGTCCATGCGTTCCCTCACTGATTTCATAGAGATTGTCCATCTCGTTCGCAGCGTCGCAGCGTCTCGGTCAAAACCTTGTGCGAAATACTACCGAGGGCATCAAAGATCTCTTGGTAACGGCGTCCATCTTGCGCTAGGACAGCGATGATTGGAAGCGTCCACCGCCCCGAAATCAACCGAACAAGTTTTATCGCAGTGAGGCAATCTTCCTCGTACACGACCGTGATCAGTCGGCCGTTCGGGTGCCCTGCACGCTGCCACCACCCATCGAGTTCAATCGGGTGGCCGACGCGACCGCACGGCAAGGGAGATACTGGTAGTCCTTTGTCGCCAAGTCAACCAGGTGACCGGCTGGCCGGGCTTCGAGAAGCACGCCGAGCTCAAGCCATGTACTGGTTGAACCAGTCGAGCATGGGCTGCGGGCGGCGCTGGAACTCCAGGTAGCCGTCCCACCGGGCTTTTGTGCCCTCGATCCATTGCAGCTTCCTCTCGGCGACGGGAATATTGTCGTACATCGCTTGAACATCCTCTGGCTCCGTGAGGATGTCGTCGTGAACCTGATAGATGAACGTCGGCATGCGAACGCTCTTGGCCCACTCCTGTGGGACTCGTTGTTCGAGGCCGACGCTCGTACGCAAGCGGAGAAGCGTGTTGAACTCATCGAGGCGGTCGGTTATGCCAAGCACTTCGAGGCGACGTTGGGCGATGTAGCGCGGGGTAATCGGCTGGCACGTAACGAGGCATCTGACGCCGTCGAACTCATCGGGAAATCGTGCCATCGCAGCAAGCGTGGAAACACCACCAAAGCAGCGACTGAACAGCCCGATAACCATGTCCCGAGTGTCAGGACGTGTGCGTACGTAGTGAAGCGAGCCCACGACGTCACGTTTCTCGGTGAACCCGTGGGTGACGACACCGCCGTTGGCCGCACTGCTGAGTCCGTGGTTGCGCAAGTCGTAGGTAAGCACGTTGTATCCGGCATCGTGGAGGATCTTGTAGTCGGGTACCAAGTCGACTTCGAATCCGTTGCCGCTCGGAGCCCAGGCTGCATGCCAAGGGTCAAACTGAGTGGGAATACCCGATCGGCTGAATCCCAAAGGGTGATTGGCGATGATCACCTTGTTCGATCCAGGAGCGGGGATGAACCAGGCATCGAGCGGAACACCGTCACTTGCGAGGAATGTGATGTCCTCGTATTCGAGTCCGTGCTCGGACGGCGAGTGAAAGACAGGCGATCGGGGTGGCGAGGCGAAGCCATCGACGAAGCGACGGAGCGCCTCGTCGGTCTCCGCTTGCGACGAACTAACTCGGCCCTGAACGTCGGTCATCGGGAGATGCCTTTCGCTTGCAATCACGGACCCCGGGGACACTTTGCCAGCTCTCTCACCCGCGGGAAAGGAGAGGATTCTTCCTAGGAAAATAAGTACCAGGCTAAGGTGCCCGCATCCCTCCTTGCCGCTGGGCATACTTGGTGCATGTCCGAGTTGGGCTCTGCTCTGCGCCGATGGCGGGACCACTTGTCGCCGACGGACGTCGGCCTGCCGGCCTCGAGTAGCCGCCGCGCTCGAGGCTTGCGGCGGGAGGAGTTGGCCCGGTTGGCCGGCATCTCCGTCGACTACGTCACCCGCCTTGAACAGGGGCGTGTGACCACCCCTTCCGTCCAGGTGGTCGAGTCCCTCGCCAGCGCGCTCCGCCTGTCCAAAGAGGAGCGCGACCTGCTCTTCGAGTTGGCTGGCCGGGTGCCATACCAGGAACGGATGCGCACTGAACTGACACCAAGCGTAGTTCGGCTGCTTGAGCAGTTACAGAGCCCTATCTGCGTGTATGACGCACTATGGACCCAGCTGGCATGGAACCGGTCGTTCGCCGTTCTCCTCGGCGACCCCTCGGGCTGGCGCGGCCTCGATACCAACCTCGTCTACCGCTACCTGGTCGGGGCCCCTACTCGCGTCCAGCGCGATCCTGACAACCACGACTTTCTCGGGGCCTATGTCACGGATCTGCGGGCCACCCACGCCAAGTTCCCGAGTGACCCGAGAGTCAACAACGTCATCACCTCCTTAGCCGCCGCATCGCCGCGCTTTAGTGAGCTCTGGGATTCCCACGAGATGGCGTCGCTTCACGCAACGCACAAGATTCTCGTCCACCCACAGGTGGGACCGTTGCATCTCGACTGCGAGGTACTCAGAGTCGAGGGCGCCGACCTGCGAGTCGTCTTGTTCACTGCGGCACCCGGCACGCCGGAGGCCGACTCTCTGCAGCTCCTCGCCACTCTCGACATCGAGCCGGTCGAGGTACCGATGGGGGGTGAACTCTCCGCCCTCGGCACTGGTGGCAACCGAAGGTTCGGGGCGGCCAGAGGAAGCTTGGGACGCATGCACGAAGAGGGGTTGAGCCGTGAGCATCGTCTGCACTCGATGGGGTGCGGATATATGCATACCTTGCGGTAAGTCACCTTTCGTTGAAGTGCCGTTTTGTTCTGCTGTAGGCAATAGAACTGTCGGATACGGATGTCCTTTGGCGCGTACATCTCGGTTTGCGAGGACCATTCGTTTACGTGGAGGGGTCTGGACAAGTGTCGGCGCAAATGGTTCAGCGAGGGCTACGTGCCATGGCGTTCGTTGCTGTTGCGAGCGTGCCATCGCCTCTGCCCGCGTGCCCGCTCAGCGGCTTTGGGACCAACACGCCGAGGAGCACTAAGAACAGAAGCGTTTGCTTGGTCGAGGGCGAGACCGCACGCCTCGGAGTTCCCGGGCTCACGTTGAAGTGCCGTTTTGCCTGATGTATTAGTGGAGATCAATGGAGATACGGGCCTGACAGCTTGACTGGTATCCGTACGGGCCGGCCTCTATTGGAGGTCCGCGCCTATGCGACAACGTCGGGCTGTTGGTGGAGCGACCGCGGTCGCCGCCCTCGTCGGCCTGTGCGCGCTTGCGGGCTGCTCGGGCTCTCACAGCGCCGCTGACTCACGCACAACGACCTCTTCGACCTCTGCGAAGACGACGACCTCGACCTCGTCGAAGACCACCACTTCATCGGCGGTGGTGGCGACGTACCGCGCGTCGTGGGCGGCGTTCGAGCACGCGCTGGCCGATGCCAACCCAGAGGACCCGACATTGGCGGCCACGATGGTGGACCCGCAGCTGCAGAGCGTGAGGGCGAATCTTCTGGCCGACCAGCAGCACGGGATAGTAGGGCGGGGGGCAACGACGTTGCATCCCAAGGTCACCGCGGTGTCAGCTACGACGGCGACGCTGGTGGACTGCGCCTACAGCGCGACCGAGCTGGTCTACGAGGCGACAGGCAAGCCGGTCCCGCCGGTAACGCCGCCGGAGAACGACGGGGTGACCGCCACAATGGTGCTGTCCGGCGGGACGTGGAAGGTATCCAAGCAGACGGTGACGGACGGGCAGTGCGCACCCGGCTCGTGATCCCCGTCGCCCTGCTGGCCGTTCTGGCGCCGTTAGTGGCCGGGGCGGGTCGGGCGTGGGCTACCGATGGCGACGGACAGAACAACTTCGCCAACGCCCAAGCGTCGGGCGGCCAGCTCACAGTGCAGGCTGGTCACACCTATTGGACGCCACCGTCGGATTCGTCGTGGGCGACGGCAACGAAGAGCGACCCGCCGCGTGGCAAGCCGAACCCGAACCAGCCGTACGGTTGCACCTACCAGGCGGACCCCCAAGCGCAGCAGACCCTTGGCGCGGGTGGACCGACGCCCGGCGAGTGGGTAATCCCGACCTGTGCCGGTCCGGGAGTGATCGACCCGATGCCGCCGCTGTGGGTGACCGGTGCTCAGCCACCGGCCCTGGCGGTCGCGCAGATCGACCCGGTGGTGGTGGCCCGGCAAGCGGTCAAGCAGCTCGGGTTCGCGTCGCCGACGATCCAGATGGCCCCGCCGTCGGGGAGCCCCCAGCTGGTCGGGGTCGCGACGTGGCTCTGGATCGCACCGGGCGCCTGGCAGACGCTCACCGCGTCGGCCACGGCCGGTCCAGTCACGGCGACGGCGACTGCGATCCCGTCGAAGGTGGTGTGGGTCATGGGCGACGGTGACACCGTGACCTGCGACGGCCCGGCACCCCCTACAGCGCCTCGGCACCGGGCGCCACGACCGACTGCTCGCACACCTGGTCCCAAGCCGGCACGTACGTAGTGAGCGCGACCGTGTACTGGTCGGTGACCTGGACGGCGATACCGGCTTCAGGATGGGGCCAATGCTTTCAAGCGCACGACGAGTAAACGCTGTCGAAGGTGTCGGACCCGAACGGCAGCCCCTCCGCGGACGCCACCACAGCACCCGACCTGCTGGCGTCCACGCGCCGGCCGAACCGTCTCACCTGGGCCCCCGGCATGTAATGAGTTGGCTTCTTAGCCAAGAGCCGTGGTGGCATACAGGCGCCAGTCGGCCAGCGCGGCGCGGCGGTGGGGTTCGGCGGCGTTCTGGTAGCCGGCGTCGTTAACCAGGTCGCGGAACGCGTTAATGCTCGGATAGTGCGCAACGCCGACGGCGTCCCAGTTGTCACCGACCGGCCCGACCACGCGGGCGACGACGATGCCAGCGAAGACGAGCTCGGACCCTCCGTAGGGTTGCACGGCGTTGTTGAATGCCGGCAGGTAGCGGGTGAGGTAGGCCTCCTGACCGCTGCACGGCCGCGCGTCGCTGGTGCTCGCGTAGTGCGCTTCATCGTGGAAGCGCAGCAGGTTGACCATGAACAGTGGGCTATCGGTCGGGAACGCTGCGACAGCCGCGTCGAGGTCGGTCGGGTCGATTTCAGTGCTCGACATGATGTTCTCCTAAATTCTCGGGGTGCGGTAGTGCTGTGGCTTGCACTCGTTAGGGGAGTGCCGCCCAGAAGGCGGACAGGATTTCGGCGCCGCGGTGCGGGTCTTGGACCATCCACCAGTGGCTGACTCCCTCGAGCGTCACGACTTGGGCGCCGGCCTGTTGCGCGGCGCGGCGACGGGAGTCATCGGTGCCGGTCGTGTCGTCCTCCAGCGGGGAGAGGGCCAGGCCAGGTCGGGCGGCGGCGGCCGGGAGATGGCCGGCGGCGTCGGACAGTGCGGGCTGGATGGCGGATCGGTAGAGCGCGAGGATTGCTCGCGCCATTTGTGCGTCCTGGCCGGCGGCTAGCCCCTCGGCGACGGGACTGGTGATGCCGAGCTGGTGCATGCCGTCGACGCGCTGGGCTAGCGTTGCTCCGGTCAAAGCTTGGACGGACTGTTCGCCGGCTCCGGGCGTCTGCCAGGTTTGGGCGAGTGGGTGCCAGACGTAGTCCGGGTCGAACAGTCCCACCGCGTCGCTGGCCCAGCTGCGTACGAGATCGGGGCGCTGCATCACGGCGTTGAGCACGTGGGCTCCGCCCCAGTCGTGACCGACCAGGTCGACTGGGTCTCGGAACGCTTCCAGGCGGGCGATTAGCCAGTCGCGGTAGTCGTTCATGCTCGCGCCGAACCTGTCGGGGAGGGGGGCGCCGAAGCCGGGCGGTGACAAGCACACCACGTCGGAGCGGGCGAGCTCGCCCAGCAGCGGCGCCCAGACGGCCGAGGTCTCGGGGTTGCCGTGTACGAACACGGCTGGTCCATGAGAGGTCATCCGGACGTCTCCTTCGGAGTGATCACTCGCCACGCTACACTACTTATGAGTCGACTACTAAGTATATTGATGGAGGTGGTCGTGGGAGACATGGGGTCTCGGGACGAGAACGAACAGACTGGGGGACAGGGGATGCCAGACAGCGCTGCGACGGCAGGGCGGCGGACGCAGCAGCAACGCCGCGAGGAGACCGAGCGTCGACTGGTCGACGCAGCGACGAGTCTGTTCGCCGAGAGGGGCTCGCGGTCAGTGTCGTTGGCCGACGTGGGCCGGCTGGCCGGCTACAGCAGTGGCATCGTGTCCCATCATTTCGGAAGCAAGCAACGCCTGCTGGCCGCGGTCGTCCAGCAAGCCCAGCAGTTCGATGTCCCCACGTCGGGAACCTTCGGTCTGGAGCGGCTTATCGCGGCGTTGTCGACCTACTTGCGAACCCTGCGAGACAGAGCCCCGGGGCCGCAGGCGTTCTTGCAGCTGTGGTCCGAGGCCGTCGCGGCCGATCCGGTCCTCGCTCCGCTGTTCGCTGAGCGCGACGCATGGTTTCGTGGCCTGCTCGCCGACCACATCAGCTCGGGCGTCGATGATGGTTCCATCCGTCGCGACGTCGACCCGGATGCCCAGGCCATTGCGTTGGTCGGTCTGCTTCGCGGTACTGCCCTGCAGCTGATGTCCACGGCCGCCAATGCGCCCCTCGACGTCCTCACCGATCAAATTATGGAGACCGTGCGTCGCGGGCTCGCCGCAGCGCCCGAGGCCACCCCGGCTCGGCGACGTGCTCGGACGTCGCCAGCAAGGCTTAGCCGTTGATAAGGTCAGCGGTGCGGACGCCGATTCTCCCGCAGCCGGCACGACTCGCCAGTATTTCAGCCTCGGCGGTTGCCGACAGGTCGCAGTCCCTCGATGAACACGCGGGTCATGCGCTCGTTGAAGCTTGGCGGTTCGCCAGGCACCGGCCTGCAGATGAGGGCGATGGTGGTCAGGACGTCCCGGGCCGTCACGTCGTCGCGTGCACACCCGTGTTCCACGGCTCGAGTGAGAAGCGTGTGGAGCGCTGGTTCGAGGCGGTCCAAGAGGTGCTGTGGGAGATCGTCGTAGGCCGGGTCGCCGGAATGCAGCGCCGCGGCAAGCCCACGCTTGGTGCCCACGAATTGCGTATAGCGCTCGCTCCAGACCGCAAGGGCGTCCCAGGGATCGAGCGTAATTGTGAGTTCGCGCGCGGCGTCGATGCATCCGTCGATGTCGTGTTCCAACACGGCGACGATGAGGTCGGATCGGCGCGGAAAATGCCGATAGAGCGTTCCCACCCCCACTCCAGCCAGATCGGTGATCTCTTTCGCGGGCGCGTCCACGCCACTGTCTGCGAACACCGTCTTGGCGGCCTGCAGCAGTGCGAGGACGTTTCGCTGTGCGTCGGCGCGCTGCCGCCGAGCCGGTTCGCCGCTGCGCCCGTTGGAGGCAGTTGTGGTGGTGGGCGATTCGGCTGCCATGGTCCTCCTGTTGACAACCGGAAAGCCATTCCGTATCATACCGGAAAGACCTTCCGTTTGGTGACAGTGTACGTCGACGGCGGCGTCCACGCGTCACGCTCGCGCTTGGAGAACCCGAATGCGCCACCCGAATTTCGGTCGGTCGGGCGTGGAAGTGGACGCGTGCAGGTCGGCGCGTTCCTGCTCACCACTGACGTCGGCAAGCCGGAACGCCCGGCTCGATCCGAGTCGCCCGCCAGGCGCTCGACGCAGGCACCAACCCCATCACACCGGAGAAGGGCCAAAAGAAGGAACGTGACATGCCATCACAGACAGAAACCCCGACACCCGCCAGCGACATGCAGACCGGGATCGTTCTCGGTCGAGATCACGCCAGCATCGGGCGCGCCGCACAGATTCCGGTTCCGCCGACAACACCGATCGTTGCCGTAAGCCCGGTCACGCTCTCGGCGCCCGATCGCATCGTGGACCTGGAACTGAAGGTGACCGCGCCGACGTCGGGCGGCAAGCTTCCGATCATCCTGTACTCCCATGGCGGGGGCTTGGCCCACTTCCTCACGTCCTACCGGAGCGCAGGGCCCTTGGTGGAGTTCTGGGCCAGCCACGGTTTCGTGGTGATTCAACCCACCCACCTGACGTCGAGGAGTCTGCTTCTCGATCCGTCAACCCCAGGCGCTCCGGCGTTCGAGGAATCCCGAGTCACCGACATGAAGCAGATTCTGGACCAACTCGATGTGATCGAGGGCGCGGTCCCGCAGATCGCGGGCCGCCTGGATCGGAGCCGCATCGCCGTGGCTGGTCACTCGTTCGGCGGCCAGACCGCCGGCATGCTGCTCGGGGCCGACTACACCGGTGAGGACGGCACACGAATCTACGTTCCCGATGCCCGGGTGAATGCCGGCGTCCTGTTGTCCTCGACCGGTGCTGGTGGCGACCATCTGTCCGAAGCGGCCGCACAGTTCACCTCCCTGCGAAGCGCCGGCTTCGCCGATATGACCACCCCAACCCTCGTCGTGGTCGGCGACAAGGACTTCACCTGGGAGCTCTCGTCGAAGGGCGCGGAGTACCACGCCGATCCCTACACATTCAGCCCCGGGCCGAAGAGCCTGCTGACGCTGCTCGGCGGGGAGCACCTTCTCGGCGGCGTGACCGGTTACGACGCGGCCGGGACCACTGATGAGAACCCGGAACGGGTCGCCCTCATTCAGCGACTAACGCTGGCCTATCTCCGAAGCACCCTTTACGACGGCGACCCCAGCTGGTCCGAGGCGTCGGCAGCTCTGGCCGGACTGAGTGACCTCGGCGGCCTCGAGACCAAGTAGCTAGCCGTCGTCGCCATAAGACAGGCAATCAAGGAGGAAGTTCCATGAGTGAAACACGCATCGCACTGATCACAGGAGCCAATCAGGGCGTGGGCTTTCAGGTCGCGAAGGAGCTCGTAGCCAATGGCGTCACCGTCTATCTCGGGTCGCGCAATCTCGAGCGCGGTGAGGCTGCGGCCAGCGAGATCGGGCCGGACGCGATCGCCCTTCAGATCGACGTGACGGACGGGGAATCCATCGCCGCCGCGGCCGAGCGGATCCGATCAGACCACGGTCGTCTCGATTTGCTCATGAATAACGCCGGTATTTCAAACGCCCGACGCAGTGCGGATGCCGGGGAGGAACAGAACAGCAAAACGTTCATGGAGGACTACGCGAAATTGTCGAAAGCGAGCATGGCATCCCTCGAGGAGATACGCGCCGTGTGGGACACCAACGTGTTCGGCCCACTCGCCGTCTACCAAGCCATGCTGCCGCTGCTGCGCGAATCCTCGGACGCCCGCATTGTGAATGTGTCGAGCGAAGTCGGCTCACTGACGTTGAACGCTGACCCCTCACACCCCTACCACGCCAGGTTCGGGCCGATCTATCCCGCGTCGAAGACGGCCGAGAACGCGATAAGCCTCGCCATGATGATCGAGCTCGAAGAGACCGACATCAAAGTCAACTTGGTCTCGCCGGCGTTCACGGCGACCAACCTCAACCTGTTCGCAGGCACACAATCTGTCGAGGATGGATCCCGCGAGGTAGTGCGGGTAGCTCTCCTCGGGCCGGACGGTCCCACCGGCACCTATACGAAATGGGAGAACACACCGATTCCCTGGTGAGCTTCCTCGGCCGTCAGCGTCACCGGCCGTACCGCCCTGCTCAAACGGTCTCCGCCCCGATACGGAGGATCTCCACATCGGAGTCGTCGATCACCGTTCCGTTCTCATTAACGAATCGAGCGGTCACCGGCCGTCCGTCGCGGGTGCGGTACGTCGCAACCGGGCCGTATTCGCTGCGAAGGTGCTG
>Ga0182015_10007664_pt1 | contig 10487 bp, 16 predicted proteins | sample 712P3MmetaG_FD_120478 | JGI IMG/M metagenome (GOLD analysis project Ga0182015, IMG submission 120478) | Permafrost microbial communities from Stordalen Mire, Sweden - 712P3M metaG | ecosystem: Environmental > Terrestrial > Soil > Wetlands > Permafrost | place: Sweden: Stordalen | collected... | reverse complement strand
TGTGGTATAACGAGAGACGCGATCTGGCTTGACCCTTATCACACGCCTTTACATACATTTATCTTTCAATATCGGAGTCGAGGTATGAGCTTCTTTCATCGCATCGTTTAATAGTAGCAATATTGGAGGCACTGGAAATCATCCCGAAACCTGACAAAGTGCAGTTGAGCATGGAAATTGATCAGGAATCAAGGCGGAAAGTCAGGACTGTACCAAGCACTCACATGATTATGGACATGACAGACCCATACATGGAAGATTGGCAAAACGTCATCGAGGTGGAGGACATCATCGACTTGACCTAACAGAGTTTTATTCATTCATACTATTCTAGGCTCAGTGTTTTCTAGCGCAAATCTGCAACTTTTGATCGTAGCCTAGCAAATCAACTCAAAGTTTCACATCAGATTGAAACCATGATCTCCGCACTTCCCCCCCTACCTCTTGACTCACCCCACTCAAACCACCTTCTCCCAGACCAATGCTAGAACAACATCTCCCCCACCTAGGCGAGAAATTCCGCGTCTGGATCGAAGACGCCCCCACCCGCACTTGCCTCCCCGAACACGACCCGCACACATCCAAAGACAAAGTCTGCTGCTACATCAAATCTTCCGTCAACCAAGGTTTCCGTGTCTGTGTCGAATGGGAAGGGGATAAGTGGTGTGCACAGGGAAGTGAATGTTGGGCTTGTTACATTTACTTGGATGGCCAATGTATTCGGGCGGGACTTTTGGGGAGATGGGATGGGTATACGAGACGAGAGATTTGTGTGGATGAGATTGATGGGGGACCGGGGGAAGCGATGTCGCTTCATTTTGGGAAGACTCAAACTTCTGGTATGACCCTGTTCTTGGATGAGAGGCTAAGGGGAGGAGATTCGGGGATTGAGGATAGGGAGATGTGTGAGGAGTTGGGGAGTATTAGAGTTGAGTTGAGGAGGGCGAGACCTTTGAGACCTGTTGCGGATGGATATCATCCGCATGTCAACAAGAACTTGACTTACAATATCAACAATATCAACGTTTTGAAGATTCACAGTGCAAAGTTGTTCCTATTGTGGGCAATGGTGTTGACAGTAGATACGTTTCTGAACCCTCGCAAAAGACTTGGAAGTACTGGGATTGTGAGTTTCCAATCACGCAATACAATCCATCTTTCGTTTTCAAATACAGAAGTCAAGGTACTCTCAAAGTCCAATATGAGGGATTCTGAAGGGTTTTAGTGTCTCTTGAATTGGCTGGCATCCTACCACGCACGTTCCCTCAGAACGTGGACGTTGAAACCGTCGATCTCAGCACTCTCACCCCTGAAATTCGGGTACAACCCATGGCTTTTCAAGCTAACAACAAGGGACGCGTCGAAGAAATGCAATGGATCGTGGACAATGTGAATAAACAGAAGACTTACCGGGCAGCCTGCAAACAAAATGCCTCCGACGCCGAACTCGATGCAATGCTAGAACGACGACGTCAAGCCTATCAGGAAAGATTTTCCCAGTCAACCTCGAAAGATCCATTCGGAAGTTATCCGAGATGGAGGTATTAACCTAAGTTTTGTGGGGCACATTCGTAGTCTCGGAACAGTAATAATGGTTTTATAGCTAATGGTCTCTCTAAATCTAGTGCAATCTAGTCATCTCCTTGTGATATGGACAAAATACATCTACTTCCATTCTGGCTCTTTGAGACCTGCCTCGGCTTCTTTGGTCTGTCTTTCTTTGTCCATTTCCCACCACCATACATGGGTATCTTCCACGCTATTTATCTTGTCGGTATCATTCCATGGTTTCCCTAGAATATAATGAACATTCTTCACCTCTTCATCCTTCCATATCGGAGCGTGCGCGGTCCGCAGTGTTTTCAGTGCATTATAAATAAACGGTCTGTATCAGTCAAATCTCAGTTCCAGGAGGAATGTACAATGGAGTCCATTCCCCGTGGAAGGTTTTGCTTAACAGACTTTGATCTGCGAAGAGAAAGTCTCCAGGAGCACTAGTGTTTAAGACATTATAGATTCGATCGAATTTCGCCCGAGATGGTTTGAATATCTGAAGCCCGCCATTGAGTTCTGAGAGGCCATGCGGGAAGTCCACTGACATCCCTTGTTCCACTGACGTTGGATATGACTGATACGTATACGCGCATGCTCTTGGAACCCTTCTGTCAGAGCGCCAAAGAAATAAGGTTTACCAAGAAGACGGGTAATACGAGAGTCGTCTGGGGTTACATACACATGCATGACAAGCCGCCAGACCATCATCCGGTATAGGGACTTCAAGCAACTCATCCATATTCTTCAAAACAAGCATATCCCCATCCAACACGGCGATGCGATCGAATTGGTCGAGACCATAGATATTGATCTTGGACCACGTCTCATTGAACCGCGATTCCGTCACCGAATACGACGTCACGGGTTTCAAAGTGGGGATATACAGTGTCGGAATCTTCCTCTCAGAAAGCACATCCAACGCGCGTTGTTCAAGAGTCTAATTTCAGCTGCCTCCCCCCGCGTTTGACAAGATACATCCGTATAGATAACATAAAAGGGGTACTTTGTCCCCGTTTTGTACAGACTGTAATACAATGTCAGAACTCCACGAAGATAGCCCTCATTCGTAAGCAGACATGCCCATACTTTCTTCTCCTGGACGTCAGGTGCGTGGTACATCTCTCTCGACATGGTTCGTCTTGTCGTCACTGAGAATCGGAGGGTGAGAGCGGGGCGGATTTTTAAACGTTGGCGTAATCCCGGCGGGCCCTGTTTTTAACTTTTGGCAGCGAAGATCCCGGCACGGCAAATGAATCACGTGTCAGGATATTTTACCGGAAGAATAATTTTTTTGTTTCCCGTTGCCCCTCCCAAAGACGCACAAGTGACAATTCGATTCGCTATAAGACTCCACGGAACTCGATTGTCTTTCTCTCGTCATCCGCTCTTTCGTTTGCGTCATTCGTGCTCAATTGTTGCAAGTCCATACAGAACGATAATGACTACTCCACTTTCTCACCCCGCGATTAAAGGTTTATCCTTTTTGAGAGCTAACTGATTGAGTAGATGGTTGGTTCAAGGAGACTAGTCCCATGTGGCCGGGTCAAGGTACTGTCCCCAAACACTGGGGATGTGTACTGACATGTGAGCGATGACATTGAAGGTCAAAGAGGTCATTTCAGTGGAGAAATCAAAGTATCAGGATGTTCTTGTCTTTGAAAGTACCAATTATGGCAATGTGCTCGTTCTCGATGGAGTCATTCAAGCTACTGAACGTGACGAGTTTGCGTATCTTCCCTCGCTATCTTGAGCTGTGGCTGATTGGCCAGGTATCAAGAGATGATTACGCATCTCGCTATGAACTCTCACCCTAATCCTGAGAAAGTGCTGGTTATTGGTGGTGGAGACGGTGGTGTTCTCCGTGAAGTCGTTAAACACTCCTGTGTCAAGGAAGCTACTCTCTGTGACATCGATGAGGTCACCTTTACTACCGGAAGCAAAATTGACCGGTAGGCTGTCATCCGTCTTTCTAAAAAGTACCTTCCATCTATGGCTGTTGGATTCCAACATCCTGCCGTCAAAGTTCACATCGGCGATGGGTTTGAGTTCCTCAAGAACTACAAGAATTCGTTTGATGTTATCATCACCGACTCGTATGTCCCACTGAGATGCTGCTAATCAATAGATCGGATCCAGAAGGACCTGCAGAGACTCTCTTCCAAGAACCATACTTCCAACTCCTCTCTGATGCCCTCCGTGATGGCGGCGTAATCACAACACAAGGTATGATTCCTACCCCACTCCAACTGACATCCAGCCGAATGCCAATGGCTCCATCTCGACATCATGAAAGATCTCAAAAAGGCATGTCTAAACGTGTTCCCTATCGCAGAATATGCATACACCACAATCCCCACGTACATTCACCCCATTTCCCCGCTAATTTAGATATCCTTCGGGACAAATTGGATTCATGGTATGCTGCAAGGACGCAACGAGAGATGTTTCTGTGCCGCTCCGTTCGTGGGATGAGAAAGAGGAGGAAAAGTTGTGTCGGTATTATAACAAGGAGATCCACTCTGCGGCATTCGTATTGCCAACCTGGGTACGAAGTGCCTTGAAAGCAGTCAAAAAAGACTAGAATACCAGCTAGTATATCTCATATTTCCCAATCTATTCTATCACCCCTTTCACCGTTCCATGAGACGAGAAAAGATCGCCATTTCAATCGCGACTGAAATATTTTGCCGGCACAATTTTCAGCTTTGAGGACATCGTCGCGAGAAACCATGGCAAAGGATAAAGACACCCCCAAAAAGGAGAAAAAGTCCAAGAAAATAAAGTCGACAGACCTCGCTAAAGAACTCGGTGATCCAGCCAATACGTCCACGGATATCATTCTCTCGCCCGCACTCGATAAACCTCGTGAGTCGTTGGGAGGTGCCGATGATGAAGATTTCTATGAATCGAGATTACCTGCCCAAGCCCCCTTCGCAAAACCCCTCGCACCCAAAAAACTCAACAAAAAGGTTCTAAAGACAATCAAAAAGGGTATCCCACCCACCCCCGATCTGTGTCCAGTGCTGACTTTAGCCTCGCAATCGAAGGAAATACGACGGGGAGTAAAAGAAGTCGTCAAAGCTCTGCGAAAAGGAGAGAAAGGGTACCCTCCTCCCACCAGACTACGCTAATGTGTTTAGGGTGGTTGTTATAGCTGGAGATATTTCACCCGAGGATGTGATTTCGCATTTACCGGTGTTATGTGAGGATCATAGTGTGCCGTATATTTTCACGCCGAGTAAACTTGCGCTTGGATTGGCGAGTTTGACGAAACGACCTACGTCGGTGATTATGGTTAAGGATGGGGGGAAGGAGGCGGAGAGGGTAGAAGAGTTGGGCAAGGAAGTTAAGAAGGAGATGAAGACTGTGGTGTTTTATGTTTGAGAGTGGATAAAGTGAGATTCCCCCTGAAAATAACCATACGTTGTTTTTACTATTACTCAAGAACGAAAGTGGCCTATGAAACTCCAAACACCCCATACCCCTGTCATTCCCAAAGCCTGAAAAAGAAGAAATTCAATCATTCCTACACTTCACACCGTTACCTTGGTCTCGGTTTCAAGGACGGTCAATCCACATCCATAGTCAAATCGATCTTCTGGTGATATGACTTTCCAATCTTCCCACCAAAGGCGATACAACGACGTTTCAACTCGCTCACTTCAGTCTACAAGTTAGCTCTGCATTACAAATTCATGACCTCGAGCTTGTCAATTTTCTCCAAAAGTTGTTCAAAGCCGAATTCATCCTCTTCGGGAGATTTGCGTTTATGTTGAGATGGACCAGCATCCGGGATGAACGTGAGGGACGATTGTCTGGAATAGAGAGGTGTGTCTGCTGGAATTATCCCCTGTTTTTTCAAATAATCTGAGATGTGTTAAAGCGAGTTGTCAGAGAAACTACCATCGGTACGAAACTCGAAAATGAAGACCGCATAAGGGTTATCGTACCCGTCGATGAGATCGTGCTGGACAACTTTAGTTTGAACAGTGGGAGCCGTCTTAACGACTTTGCCGTATCTACAATCAACTTGGTTTAGTGGTGCTGAAAACTACCCCACGCAGTCCCCAAGACCTGCGTCCATGCCCCTCCTCCCAATGACTTGTTCCTTCCCGTTCAAGTATGGTTTGACTGGGATAACAATCGTGGACGATATATCATTACAACGACGCCACAATTTGAGGACAATCCTGTTTCCCTGCATCTCCTTAGACAACATCTCTTTATCCTCAAAAAGTCCTAAACCCATGAGATTACTGACTTTTAGTTCAGGAACTTACGAAGAGAAACAGAATTGACGTTAAATACAAACGGCGCATAACTCGTGTGAGTCCTTTTCTGCCCTACTACAGATTGATAATGGTAGAGGTGATTGGGTGTTTTTGCGGGATATTTGAGTTCTTCGTCTCCGATCAAGATCTTGAATGTGACGCGAGGAGTTGGCAATGTGCGAGAACAGTTGATGCGGAACTGTTTTCCCGGTTGAGATGTGATGAAGGTTGTCACGGTGTGAGCGTCTTCTTTGAAGGTCATGTATTCTGGGAAGCATTCGGTTGTGGCAGCGTCCTCGATCCAACACCGGAATCCGTTTACTTCTGGCATCTGAGCTAAATGATGCGAGTGATGGTGGTGTGGTGGGCGGAAATTAAACATGTGCGGGAGATTTAATTTCCCCTCTCATATTTCCGCAGCACAGCCAGGGTCTCTCGTCTATGGCAGTAAAGTTTCTGTGATTGTATTTCTTGAAGATTATATATATATATCTGTCGAATGACATTTGCGAACTAGATCGATAAACTACCACGTCGAACATGGATCCACAAAATCTCAGACCGACACAACTAAATCTTGTGATGATCCACCATTAAGATTCATCTAATCAATCTCTCCAGCCTTCTTCCGTAACAGTATCTACACGATCCTTGACGTTTAGATCCATAATTTCTTCATTTTCGACGTTGGTGGGGCGCGTTTCCCAATGACTCTGGATATCCTCGATCAATGTGTCGATCCTCGCCTGCCACCGTTAGACCTCCTTAGAAAAGGGGAGACTCTATTCTTCCTAGTCCTCTCCTCCAAGAAATGCTGCAGGTCCAGGTCTTCCTCTTCCTCGATTAGGGAGTAGCTGTGTTTTTGTCGTGTGATGGTCGGTTGAGATGAAATATTATTCGGTACATTCTCAGGAATGATTCCCTCTGCTTTCAAGAATTCTGATACTCCTTAGCCCTGAAGGAATTGCTGTTACCATTTGTACGAAAATTGAACACGAATTCAGCGTATGGTGATTCGGTGTCAATGAGATCTTCCTTTCCAACCAAGAATTCAGGGAGTATTTGATGCGTTACTTCATCCCCATATCTGTCAAATATCAGGCTCATTCAATCGTCAGGGAACCACCCCACGTCATCTCGTATTCCATGACTTTTCCCCAACTTCCCGATCGCTGCTGGCTTGTATGGCTTAAGTGGTGGTGAGATCCGGCGCGGATTGACGAGATCGCTTACTCGACATCTCCACAGCCTGAGGACGATTCGATTGTTTCGGATGGAGCGTGCGAGTGTCGAATTGCTCTCTGTAAACTCTGAAATAGTCAGATTGTACGGTTAGGAAGTACCTCGAGGTTGTTTGAATGTAAATTTGAAGGGAGCATAAGAACATTCGCTAGTCGCAACTCCCACAAAACGACAATGGTTCATCTCCAAGTCCTCTTCTTCGGCCATGTTCATGATTTTCTTTGAACCGATGACTAATTCGCGACAGAAGATATCTTCGTTGGGTGGAAAGACGTACTCAATGCTGAATTCTTTTCCGTCTTCGGAAGATATCCATGTCGTCGCCTGGTATTCGTTTTTGGTTATTGTGTTGTATTCGGCGAATTGTGTGGCGGCGTGAACATCTTGTAGCCAACATCTGATACCTCTTATCTCGGGCATTGACTGAGCAGAGACGGAGGGGTATTTGATGACGGATGTAACGGGTGTGATGCGAATGCTGGAGGAAGGCTGAGGGAGTATCAGTGAACAAGGGTGAAATGTTGAATTGCGGAGATGACGGGATGCGATATAGGGCAAATGAAATTTCGGAAGTAGCTAAATTTCCGATCGTACCTTTCAATGCAACTTCAATTTCATCATCGCACAAAAGTTCATATCTCAGAGAGAGCGTCGGATTAAAAGCGGAAATGTATTCCTTATGAACTCCAAACACCAGAGACCCCTGTAACCCGTAAGACCAAGACGAGTAGCTTCCTTCAAAACTCCAAAAACCGTTATACAATCATTGCCAAAACCCGTAAAGGTGAAAAAACCTCAGATATCGACGATTTCCGCTCTTCTACGTTTTCCATGGATTTTCCTCGATCCTTTTCCATTCTCATTGTCCTCAACTGTGAGATCAATCATTTCACCTTTTCCGATATAGCCAGTTGCTACATGTTCACGAAGTTTCGCGCACCTGCGTTTCCATCTCTCGACTGTGCCCTAGGAGTTAAAGACAGAACTGATAAGATTTACCTCAAGTTTCTTAATTTTTCCGTCGGGGCATGTGTCGCTCTTGTCCTCTGTTCTCCCAACTTTGCGTTTCTTGTTTGGTTTCGGAATGTCGGAGGTGCTTTGGGAAGTTAAGAGAGAGGGTGATGCTCGAGGCGAGATGATGCCTTTCTTTTCCAAGTACACTAGTGGTTGTCAGACCCGGGACAGTATAGGTATTACATCTCGTCCTGATTTTGAAGGTGAACTTTGCGAGAGGAGGACCGGTAGTATACCTGAGATAACACCCTTGAAGCTTTCCACGGGACTCATTGCCGTATCTATTGATGAGCTCTGGAGATGGAAGTCGGGGTTACAGAACGCAGTCTCTAAGACCTTGATTTTTTGCTCTTTTATAGATGGTCTTGGGTTTCAATTTGCGTTTCTCCTCCTTGCTAGTAGAGAGGTCTACTGGAAACCGGTCTCCATTCGCTCGATGGAGCTTGACAACAACACGACTTTTCTGACGTTCTTCTTTCAAGGTGCGATCATCTTCTACAGCCTCTGGAGGAGTGAGTCCGGAACAAAAACCATGTACCTTCAAATTTGTTGTGGGAGAAAATCCAAGGGGAATATCTAACCTCACTGTTCTGGAGTCCGAGCATCCGCCTCTGACCTTTTTGGGTGTCGCGAGCATAGGCAATGTTTTTAAAGCGTTTCCCTCCAATAGAAACACCGATAGTTGTATCTTTTAGGGCTCCTGAAAAGTTGATAGAGAAAGATTTGCCTTCCTCCGAAATGACAATCGCTGACGCAGATTTCTTTTTCTCTCGTGTCTGATATTCCGGTACGCGTTCGCCGGTATCTCCATCTTCAAGCCAACACTTGATTTTGTTTACCTCTGGCATCAGATAGTGAGATTATTGTTTTTGCTAAACAGAGGAGAAAGAGAGAGTGTGTGGGTGCGTGTGACAAAATGCAGAGAGGGAAGAGGTGAGGTTGAGCGTCGATCAAAAAGGGGTAAGTTTGGTGTCATGTGTGAGTGTGGAGGAAATGAAATTTTGGGACTACGCGGATATGGCTTTCAATATAGTATTTCCACCACATTATCGCAATAGAGTTCTAATCAGAGAAAGCTATAGCGCGAAAAGAGATAAATGCCATCTCTGTGAAACTTTCTAATACTGGCAGTTACCCGTCATCCCCAAATCCCAAAGACAGATCTCATGCAAAACTCCAAACACCAGATACGTCGCCATTCATAACCACAGCAAACAGAAAATGAGACGAAGAAACTCTTTTCTCGCCACTCCCACTAAAATCTCAAAGCCTTAACACCCTGGTTCCCTTGCCTTTGCCAATCTCGTTTCCGTTGACATTCACGTCAACCATCTCATCTTTTCTGACAATTCTGCCTTTTGTTTGCAAAGCTCTATACACCTGTGTTCCAACTTGGCAACCTTGGCCTTCCCGTTAACGAAGCAGGTCATGAGATTACCTCGAGTTGCTTGATCTTCTCCTCCTTGGAGTCATCGCCTTCTCCGACAGTAATCTCCTCCAATTTCCTTTTCTTGTGAGGCGGAGGCGTGGGGGTGTCAAATCTGGGAGTGGAAGTTGAAGAACGATGACTTCCTCCAGCCGGGATGATGCCTTTGGTCTGCGAGTGATCTAGTATTTGCCAGATTCTCTCACCTAGGGAACTTTACCTCCTGATCGGAAGTTAAACACGAATGTTGCGATGCAGTGTCCGTAAGTTAAGAATCTTTCTTCGTCGAAAATACCCTTGTGCTTGCCATCTCGCTTAAGGGTTACTTCAGCACCATAGCTACTGATGAATTCACTTTTGAAACAGGTGATACAGTACACAGTTCCTAAGCCCCTCTCCTCTTCCCCTTGCACCAATTATCTTCCTTCTCAAAACGGGTTTGTAAGGCGGAGGTTCCGGGGCCTCTTCACCGCGAAAGACTTTTATGACAATTCGACTTTCCTCGATTTCTTGTTTAAAAGTCCCATCATCTTCTGCCATATCTAGAAGATTCAGATCGAGATGAAAAAAACTTCCCTTACCTTCAAAATGGTTCTCCGAGAAAATCCATGGCTCGTATGTATTCTCATTCTTCCGAAGTCCAAGCATCCGAGTTTGAGGTCCCGGGAGGTCGGGATCCCAGGCAACACTTAGAAATCTAGTCCTCCCAATGTAAAGGTCATATGTCACGTCGTCGTCGACATCCACAACATTGACAACGAAGGTTTTGCCTTCTTCCGAGATGACGGTTGTGGATGCCTTTCCATCTTTAATCACTTGTGTTTGATATTCCTCAAACCGTTCACCGGTTTCTCCATCTTCAAGCCAACACTCAAAATCACCAATTTTGAGCATCAGAAATGGCGAAAAAGAAAGTGTGGTGTAACGCGTCAGAAGAGTTTGAGTCGATCACGAAGGGGTAAAATAGTTTCCCCTCTCAG
>Ga0182015_10007663_pt1 | contig 10488 bp, 9 predicted proteins | sample 712P3MmetaG_FD_120478 | JGI IMG/M metagenome (GOLD analysis project Ga0182015, IMG submission 120478) | Permafrost microbial communities from Stordalen Mire, Sweden - 712P3M metaG | ecosystem: Environmental > Terrestrial > Soil > Wetlands > Permafrost | place: Sweden: Stordalen | collected... | reverse complement strand
TGGTCGCACCTTGCCGCCATCGAAATACGCTTCGCCTCAGAGCGGAGAACAGCGGCCTACAGATTCACGCGGTGGATTCGAGCAGCGTGGCCAGCAGCCTCGCGGCTTCGAACCACGCGGTCAGCAACCTCGTGGCTTTGACAATCGCCGCCCCGAGGGCGGCGGTTCTCGTCCCGTTGGTCCCGTCGAAACCAGTGCGGAAGATGAAATCGTTCTCCCGGGCGAATCGCTCGCAAAATACCGCAACAAGCCTGCGGCCGCTGCTCCGGCTCCCGTCGCAGAGCCTGAGTCGCTTGAGCCACAGCTCGATACCGATCAGCCCATGCCGCGCGCCGCATTAAATCAACCGGCCGCGCTACCGACTGGACCCAACGTTCCTCGCCGTTCCTCCGGCGGACTTCCTCGCTGGCTGCTCGCCGATGCCGGCACCGAAGCAGAAGCTGTCACCGACACTCCCGAAGCTTCGGCCGAAGCCGCTTCCGAAGCCTCCACTGCGCCCGTCGACGAAGCCGCTGGCGCACGCGAAGCCGAACGCACGCGCGTCGAAAATTCCTTGAGCGAAGAAGACGTCGCCGCTCTTTCCACCAGTCTCGTTGAAGCCAAACAGGAAGAAACCCAGGCACACGCTGCGGTCGATTCCATCGCCGGTGGCGCCGAATTCGAAGAAGAAGAGGAAGACGAAGGAGAGGAAGAGCAAGCCCGCGAGGAAGCGGAAGAAATTCAGCTCGCCGACGAAGTGGAAATTTCCGACGATCCCGCAGATCAGCCGCAAACAGACGAAACTCGCAGCATGAGTCCACAAGAACGCGCCGACGCCGAAGCGGATGCGGCACACGATGACGCCGAGCATGCCGAAGGACGCGGCGAACAAAACGAAAGCCATGCGCGCGAACACAGCCGTGAACAAGGCCACGCCGAGCACGAGCATCAAGCCACCGAAGCAGCCTCCGGTGAACAATCCTCTCAGCCGGCTGCCGCAGAAGATGATTCAATCCTTCTGCCCGGCGAAACCCGCTCTCCGCGCAGCGCCAGCGCACCTCGCGAGGAATTCGCTCCGCGCGATTCCGCCCGCATTGGCAGCGGCAATCCGCGCTCGCGGTTCCAGCGCCCGTTCCGCAGCGGTAGCGGTGGACGCGATCGTGGCCGCGACAATCGTGGCGGCAGTTCCGATCGTGGTGGCAGTTCCGACCGCGGCGCCAGTTCTGATCGTGGCAGCAGTGATCGGGGTGGTGATCGCGGACGTTCCGACAATCGTCGTGGCGGTCGCCCAAGCGGTGGTGGACGCTTCGAGCGCCGCCCCAGCGGCCCAGGTGGTCCTCGCCAAGATCGCGGTTATCAGGGCGGACGTTCCGGCCCATCGCGCCGTCCGCAACTAATTTCCGAAATGCTGAAGGCTGGTCAGGATGTCGTCATCCAGATCGCCAAGGAACCTCTCGGCAAAAAGGGCGCGCGCATCACCAGCCACGTCGCCTTGCCGGGCCGCTTCCTGGTCTACATGCCGACGGTTCATCACACCGGAGTGTCGCGCAAAATTATCTCCGCGGAGAATCGTTCGCGCCTTCGCCGTCTGGTCAGCGAAGCGGGCAACGCCTATCCCGGCGGCTTCATCGTTCGAACCGCCGCGGGCGAAGCCACCGACGACGAAATTCGCGCCGACATCGATTTCCTCGGCAAGACCTGGAATGAAATCAAGGAGCGCAGCGAACAGCGCAAATCGCCGGCGTTGCTGCACCGCGATCTCGACCTCGTCGAGCGCATGCTTCGCGATTACGTCTCCGACGATTTCAGCGCCATCTGGATCGACAACGAAGAGGAATACGGCAAGGTGGTCGAATTCGTCAGCCGCTTCCAACCCAAGCTTGTAAATCGCGTAAAGCTCTACACCAAGGAAACGCCGATTTTCGAAGAATTCGGCATCCAGCACGAGCTCGACAAAGCCCTGCGCGCCAAAGTCTGGCTCAAGTCCGGCGGCTACATCGTTATCAACCACACCGAAGCGCTCGTCGCCATCGACGTAAACACCGGCAAATTCGTCGGCAAAGGTTCCACGCGCCTCGAAGACACCATCGTCAAGACCAACATCGAAGCGGTGAAAGAAATCGTCCGCCAGATTCGCCTCCGCGATCTCGGCGGCATCATCGTCGTCGACTTCATCGACATGGAAGAACGCCGCAACCGTGAAAAAGTTCTCTCCGCGTTGCAGCAAGCCCTTGAGCAGGACAAAGCGCCTTCGAAAGCGCTCTCCTTCAACGAGTTTGGTCTCGTCTGCATAACCCGCAAACGCACCAAGCAAGCCCTCGAGCGCGTTCTTTGCCAACCCTGCCCGTACTGCACCGGCTCCGGCATGGTGAAGTCCAGCCCGACGCTCTGCTACGAAATCCAGGCCGAAGCCCGCAAAATGGCCGCCGTAGACCGCGAGAGCCCCAATCTGACTCTCCGCGTCCACCCGGAAATCGCCAAAGCCCTGAAAACCCGCGAGTCCATGCTAATGGACGAACTGGAACAGACCACGCACAAACACATAATCATCCAATCCGACGCCACCCTCCACTGGGAGCAATACGACATCTATTAAACACCAAGGCCCGGGAGCAAATCGCTCTCGGGCCTTTCTTCTGTAGCAACTATTTTCACAAGCACCGACCAACTGTGACAAGAATCTGCGCCTGGCCATGGCTGTTTTCTCCCGTTTGCTCCATCCGAACGGAGGACTCGGAAGAACCTACATTGACGTATTAGTTCTGTCAATCGGTAGGTCCCGGTAAGTCGGGTAATCGGAAACTGATCCGCCCCGAAGGCTGCCTAAGATCCCAAGACTTCGCAATAGGGAGAGTCAGGCGTTGCGTTGTCGGCGCACTTCCAGCAAAGCACTTGGCACTGCCGGCTGCGGAACAGTCCCCTGTGTTTTGGCCTAAAAATGGCCTACCAAACTGCCGGGTTGCCGTTTTTCCCGTTTTCTTGATTTGATTATTCTGTAAGTTGCCTGTTTGCAATCGCGCCCTTTGTACGATATCCACTAATCCATGTAGGGGCGCAGCACTGCTGCGCCCCTTCTCGGCAGGATGTAGACGCAGAGAAACGCCCGGGCGCGAAATTCCGCCCCGGGCGTTTTCTTGTCCCCAATGCGGCAGGTCAGTGTTCTAGCGTGAAACTAGGCAGTAAGGCCGTAGCATCGGCAATAACTTGTTTGGTATTTCGTGCCGAAAAATTGAGATTGAACATCTTTCGGCCACGGTAGACGTTGAAATTGTACTGGGGGGCCGGTCTCTTACCGGCTATGCCTTGGGTATCAAAAACGCGCCGGGAATGCGACGGTCCAACGTAGTGAGAGTCGCACCATGAGCCTTCGCCAACTGTGCGAGATGTCCGTTCGTGGTTTGCTGTGGCATCTTCACCCAAGCGGGAAGACGCGACACATCATGATCGTCCGCGAAAAACGTGAACCCGACGTTTCCACTGGACTTTAATCGCAGTAGCGCAACCTTCGCTTCAGCCACCGAAAACCCATAGCGCGCCACCCGCGCGAGAACGCGAATAAACCCTAGCTCCGTTATCGCGCACGTCGCGAATTCGTCGCTGTCGGGTCGTAACGTCTCGACCCAGCTCACAACCTGTTCGAACAGCTGATGATCTTTGAATCCCAGTGCGACCAAGGCGTTCACGTCCAAAAGGTATTGGGTCATGGGAATTCCGACAGAATTTCGCTTACCTGCTTACTCGTTAGAACCGGAGCGCCAGGTCCGGCGCTCAATATCGCAAGGCCCGTCCGGGGATCGATGACGATTTTTGCTTTGCGCCGGCGGCGTTGCTTCGGCGTAAGAACAACACTGTCGCCCTCCAACCGCGCATCCAGAGGATCCCCGGGTCTGAGTCCCAGTTTCTCTCGCAGCGCGCTTGGCAACACGACCTGCCCCTTCGTGGAAACCTTGGTTTGCATGTAAGACGATCTTACCATATTTCCCAGCCGTCGCGCGGTAAATCCTCTTGCCGCCAAAACGATGTTGTAACCTGAACCCCCAATCCTCAGTAATACAAACAGAGACGAGCGGATGGAACTCCTGCAACGCTTCGCGGCCGGCGACTTGGACGCCTTCGAGGTGCTGTTTCGCCAGCACCAGAAGCAGGTCTACGCCCGCATCGTTCGCATCGTCCGCGACTCCGGTACTGCCGAGGATCTCACCGTGGAAACGTTCTGGCGCATCTACCGTTCCCGAGCCCGCTTCGATCCCGGCGGCAATTTCGGCGCTTGGGCGTACCGCGTCGCCACCAACGCCGCTCTCGACCATCTCCGAAAATCGCGCCACGAAATCGAACTCCCCGCCGACCTGGCGGCGAACTCCCAACCCGACACCGCCGTTCAACACCAAACGCGCAAGCGCATCCAAATCGCCTTCGCACAACTCCCCGCCAAATATCGTCTAGTGGCCACGTTGGCGCTGATCGAACAAGAGTCCTACGAAAAAATCGCTGAAGCCGCGGGTATCTCCACCACGCTCGTAAAAGTTCGCGTGTTCCGCGCCGTACGCATGCTGCGCAAAAAGCTCGCACCTCTGCATTTTGAAAGGGACGCCAAAACATGAATTTCCAGGACGACAAAGATCTGCGCGATTTACTCGCCAAAAATATTGCGTCGCTGGAAGACACCGAACTCCATCGCGATCTCTGGCCGCAAATGCTTGAGCGCCTCGATCAACAACGACCCGCTCGCGTGCCGTGGTTCGACTGGGCGCTCGCCGTGCTGCTAAGCGCCGCCCTCATCTTTTTCCCGGGAGCAATCCCGGCATTGCTCTATCACTTGTGAATCAGGAGGTTTTTCAATGAATCGCCACACCTATCTGCGCGCCTATATGGCAGGCATTACGGTACCCACAATCTTTCTTCTGCTGGTGGCCACCGGCTTCTGCATTGCACGCTACGTCTGCAACATTCCCGTTCCCATCGAGCGCGTGATCGTCTTCCCCATGGCCGTCGTCCCCAACCTGTGGGGTCTATGGAACATACTATTCGTGGCCTCGCACGAGCGCACCCACATGCCCGTCGGATTTTACGGCGCCGCACTGCCGATTCTGCTCGCCCCGCTCGGCTACGCGCTGACACGCATCCTCGATTTCCCAATTCCCCACGTCGTGATGCAAGCGTTTCCAGTCGGCTTTGTCATCGCGCTCATCGCCTACTACCTCGCCTGGAAATATCTGGTCGGCTCCCTAAACGAAGTTCTCGGCATCGCCTGAATCGTACTCCCGGTGGCACAGCCATTTCTGGCTGTGCTCCACTACCCCACAGCGCAAATTCCCAACGCAACAGCAAGCCCGTACCTTATGATGGGCCGTTAAATCCAACAGCACGCCAAAGGAAACCGGAATGCCAGCAAAAGTCCGCCTCGCCTTAATCACCGCGTTGCTCGCAACGTCCATCCTTTCCGATTTAACCGCCGCTACCGCCCAAACCCAACAACCCACTGCGCGTGAAATTGTGAAAGCAATCCAGGATCACGTTGGCATCCCCTGGATGGCACAAACCGTAGACACCTTCAAAGCCGGCAATCCCGACACGCCCGTAACCGGCATCGCCGTAACCATGATGGCCACCCTCGACGTCCTGCAACGCGTTGCCGCCAATCACCAAAATTTCGTCATCACTCACGAACCCACCTTCTACAGCCACCAGGACATCCCGGAAGGCATGGACGAAAACGACCCAGTCTGGGCCGAAAAACGCGCCTTCATCGAGAAGCACAACCTGGTTGTTTGGAGATTCCACGATCACTGGCACAGAATGCATCCCGACGGCATTCTCGCCGGCATGGTTCACACGCTAGGCTGGGAAAAATATCAGCACGCCGACGATCCCTACAAGTTCACGCTCCCGGAAACCACCGTCTCGAAATTAGCGACCGAAGTCGCCCAGCGCCTCGGCGCTCCATCGCTCCGGGTAGTCGGCAATCCCGATATGAAAGTGACCAAGATCGAGCTGAGCCCCGGAGCTGCGGGCTTCGTCAGGGAAACTCATGCGCTGGAACAGGACAACGTCGAAGTATTGCTGGTCGGCGAAACGCGCGAATGGGAAACCGTCGAATACGTTGCCGACGCCGCCACCGAAGGAAGACGCAAAGCTCTTATCATCATCAGCCATATCCCTTCGGAACAGGCGGGGATGGAAGAATGCGTACGTTGGCTGAAGACGTTCGTCAGCGGCACGTCGATCGAATTCGTGGCGGCCAAACAGCCGTTTTGGCTGCCGAAATGACCTTCATCTGTGCCAGACCCTCCCTGGGGATTTTTGTAAGTGTGGATTAGGAGTTAAGTGCATTATTCTCCTGCAAATAGTGAATTCCATCGACAGTATCACCACTTTTTGTTACCATAAGCAAGTGGCATCTTCGGGCACCATGTGACGCCACAGGGAGACCTCCATGGAAGCGAAGGTTTCGATCCTAGCGCGAATCCCCAAGGGTCCAGGGTACCGCTTACTGACCCTGGAGGAGAAGCGCGGCAGCTTCATCAAGCCCGAGGACGCGCTGTGCTACTACCTGCGGTACACGGATGCGACCACCAAGAAACGCGTTACCGTGCCCGCTGGTGAAGATTTCAACGCTACCGTCGTCAAAGCCTTGAACATCGGAAATAACCAGAGCGCAATCCGCAATGGCCAAGAGCCCGCCGCTCCGGTCACCACGAAGGCGGAACGACTCACCATCCGAGATGGTATCGGTCAGTGGCTGGCATCCTTCGAAGGTCGCCTGGAGCAGTACAACGGCAAGGATGACCACGGCCTCTCCCCAGCCAGCATCGCAGCGTACACCAAAACGGCAGAAGACTTTCTAGAGTTCTGCGAGCGCGGCGGCGTCAATTGGTTGCCTCGTACGGATCGTACCGGGGAGCAATCTGCAGAGGAGGTGAACCCTGACGTGCTGATGAGGTACCAAAGCGACCTCAGGAAGAATCTCAAGGTGAAGCACAACCAGTTCGGCGAGGCGAAGGATCGCCAAGGTTCGATCAACGCACGTTTTCGTTGCCTCTCCGTGTTCTTCACTTTCCACAACTTGCTGATATGTGAGAGTCCGAAGGCACGGGATGGCCGAGGCATTCTTCGCAGAAATGAAATGCCACGGGCGAACAAGGCAAAGAAACTGCGCGAGGCGAAGGCGAAGCAAACGCAGACCGTAATCATTTATTCTGATGCGGAAATTAACGCGATGCTTGCAGCGGCGACCAAAGACGAAGCCGACCTGATTAAATTTGTGCTGGAGACGGGAGTACGGGATAAAGAAGCAGCGCACGCGGAATGGGACGACATAGATGGAAATTACCTGCACTTGAAAGATAAGGTGAAATACGACTGGCGGCTAAAAGATAAGGAAACTCGTTCCGTGCCGCTGAATTCCAAATTGATCGCGAGGTTGAAGGCACGGAGGTTGCGCCAGGAAGCTCAAGCGAAGGAAGAGGGGCGAGATGTTCCCAGCTTGATCTTTCCGAATTCGTTGAACGGTCCCAACCTGGCGCTCGACAACACGATCCAGCGGGTTGTGGCCAAGGCCAAGAAAGCCGGATTCGCATGGAACTCGAAGTCGGAGGTGACCATGCACAAGTTTCGTAAAACGTACGCCACGAAGATGTACCGGGCGACGAAGGATATTAAGCAAGTGCGGGACTGGTTGGGACACTCTGACATCGCCACCACAGAACTATATGTGGCGGCAGACACCAACCCCGACGCCAAGGCGCTGGAGCTCGCATTTGCGGCGTTTGGTGATTAAAGCCGGTCGACAGCACGGCGGTTACCGGTGCGGCGCTCCACAACGAAGCCAATGTTGTCTTTGCGCCGGTCTCGATGCGCCTTTCCGATGCACATCTGGAGGCCATATTGGCTCACGAATTGTGGCATGTACGTCGCCGTGACAATCTCGCGGCTGTCACTCACATGGTGGTGGAAGCCATCTTCTGGTTTCACCCGTTGGCTTGGTGGTTAGGCTCCCGTCTCGTTGAAGAACGCGAACGCGCCTGCGACGAAGCCGTCCTGGAATTGGGCAGTGATCGCCATATCTATGCAGAGGGCATTTTGAAAATCTGTGATTTCTGTGTGGGATCTCCACTAACATTTGTTTCCGGAGTGACTGGTGCCGACCTGAAGGGACGTATTGCTCGCATCATGACAGATCGAGTAGGTCGAAGCCTTGATTTCAGTAGAAAACTCTTGCTTAGTGCGACAGGATTGCTAGCCTTGGCGGCGCCGATCGCGTTTGGAATCGCATCTAACACTACTGGAGAGGTCGTCGCTCGCGTCAACAATGAAATCATCACCAAGTCCGAACTCGACAAAGCTCGCATCTCTGCGGAAGAAGACGCTCGTCAGGATTGCACAAATCGTTGCACTCCGGAGCAACTCCAAATCGCCATCAAAGACCGCCAAAACAATACTCTCCGCGATCTCATCGATCAATCTCTCCTCGCACAACACGGCAGAGAAATGGGTGTTAGCGTGGAAGCTGACGTCGCCAAGCAACTCGACCAAATTCGAATCCAAAATAATTTGCCAGACTTGGCCGCACTGGAAAAGAAGGTCACCGCTCAGGGCATTAACTGGGACGAGTTCAAAACCAATATTCGGAATAGTCTCTTTGTGCAGGCGGTCGTAACCAAAGAAATCGCCTCGCACATCAAGATCACTCGCGAGGAAGAAATGAAATATTACGACGGGCACAAAAGTGAATTTGAGCGTCCCGAAGGCATGCAGTCCTTCGAGAAAGTTGAACCCGAAATTATGGATCACCTGTACCAGGAGCACATGGAACCGGCTCTGCGAGATTACTTGAAAACTCTTCGCGAACAAACTCATATCGTCGTTAAACCCGGTTATCAGTGGCAGTGAAGCCTCTAATGGTTGACATCGGGCAACGCTATTTAATCTTTAAGTTTCGCTCACGATAAAGACTTCTGTACTCATTTACCCCGACCCCGGGGCAGCAGCCAATTGGCTGTCAAAGGCTTTTGGCTTCACCATCCGTCTCCGCATCGCCAATCACCGCGTCCAGATGAAAGCCGGTGATCGCTGCTTCACCATCGCCGAAGGCGACGTGATACCCAACAACTCGCACATCGTTCAGGTTCGCATCGAAGATGCTAAGGGACACTGCGAACGAGCGCGACAGAACGGTGCCATCATCCTGACGGAACCCCAAGACCAACCCTATGGGGAACGCCAATACAACGCTCAGGACTTCTACGGCCACCGCTGGGACTTTACGGAGACCATCACCGATGTCGCTCCCGAAGAATGGAGCGGCGGTGCATTTCACCTTGAGTGACTGATGCCCCTTGCTTTGCGCTTGCGGCACGGGGACCGGCGCGACCGGATAAGGCCCTCGGTCACCGGCAAGCCCAGTCCTAGTGCCTCAAGACGCAGCGATCGCATTCTTGGTGATGATTGTGCGTGCGCGGATGCTCATCGAACGGGGCATGACGAAATAGGCATATCAGAGGGATTTACCGCGAGCGTGATTTTCAGGTCGCACGTGGCGCTGTCCGCGCACGCCAATTTATCTGGCTGCGCGAACGCGCGAAGCGGTGATGCCAGCAACCGGTATTTGCCCGTTTTCACGGTTCCCAAATCAAAATGGCCCGCGTTGTCGGTGGGCACAACAGCGACGGAAACCTGCTCACGCTCCGAAATAAATGTACGCAGCTCGACGCGAGAATTCGCCAGCGGTGCCATAGCCTGATCGCTGATTGTTCCGGAAACGTGCGTCGGCTTCGACAGCTTCAGGTTTGGCCGAATCTTCTCGATCTTGTAGCAGAAGCTCGGATCGCTCGGTCCACTGCCCACCACCTGCGCGAGCGCCGGAAATATGACCAGCACGAATAGCAGAGCGACTCTCACTCGCGGAGTATACACCTGCGCGGTGTAAGCGACCGCTTCCCGCGCTGAAAGTCTCGACGGGAGGAGCAACTAAACCTGGCACAATGCCATTCACATCGCTATTAGTTCTGCGGGGTGCAATTCAACCCCTCAATGGACGTGTAGTCGCGAAACCAAACATTCAATCAGTACCTCGCTCACCAGACGGGCGCGACCGGATAAGGCCCCTCGGTTACCGGGCAGTCCGGTCCCAGTACCTCAAGTTTCCGATAAGCCCGTTAATCAGGACTTTGAAGCAAACGTATGGTATTTAGAGGAACACAGGGGTGAGCATGGCTCATTTGGACGGACAGTTGCCCAAGACGTCGACAATTTCTTTCTATACATGGGTGGCCGTCGGCACTTTACTGATTGTCTTTATCGGTTTTGCGCGAACCTTCTATTTGAAGGTCGTGTTCGGCACTCGTCCGCTTCCGTTTTATTTGCATCTCCACGGACTGATTTTTACCGCGTGGTTTGTGTTGTTTTTCGTGCAGGCACGCCTCGTGGCGCGTCATCGCGTCGATCTCCACCAGCGCCTTGGCATTTTCGGTGCGTTCCTGGCTCCTCTCGGCGCATGCATGGCTACAGGGG
>Ga0182015_10007662_pt1 | contig 10488 bp, 8 predicted proteins | sample 712P3MmetaG_FD_120478 | JGI IMG/M metagenome (GOLD analysis project Ga0182015, IMG submission 120478) | Permafrost microbial communities from Stordalen Mire, Sweden - 712P3M metaG | ecosystem: Environmental > Terrestrial > Soil > Wetlands > Permafrost | place: Sweden: Stordalen | collected... | reverse complement strand
GGTAACTCCCGCCTCGACGAGAGCACGATTCGAACTATTTTGTGTGTTGTTAGCGTTCATCAGCCGACAGGTTGGCGGATTTTCCGCCACCTGTCGGCTTCATGTCATCTAAGGATGGCGCGCCGGCTGCCCCGCAGCAGGCGTGCCTGACGCAAGCGCCGGATCCGTCGATTGGTTCGGCATTTTCATGAATTCGCAGTACGACCGGCGGAAACGATCGCGCTCATCACTACTCCACTTAGTGACCTGCACAGCGACCGCCACATTTCCAGTCGAGGTATTGATCTTAATCCAATCCCGCCTGCGGAGGCTCCTGAGCACTTGAACCAAAGAAACTGCAAAAAATGCCAAAAAAACGTATGTCGAATAGCGCCACGGCAACGGTAACAACGCATACGAAAACATTGCCAGAACTAGATAGGTGCCAGGAAGCCGACCGTAGCTAGCTCGAAGCGGCGAAGAACCTGAATAGTCACCCAATGTTCGTCCAAGTTCAGAACGGACAAAGGCTTTTTTACCTGTCTCGGCGTCGAGGCCCCAGGCGTTCCAAGTATATTCAATGCGGTTTTCGGAAAATCGGATGGCGCAGTGCCACTCTTTGTTCCGAAAGAAAAACGGCTCTACCGTTTTAAAGAGATATTCTTGGGATTCGTCCATGGATCCTGCCGAACGTTGAATTGATCCGCGTTAACGATGGCACGGCTCGTGCACCGCACGAGACGTGCCTGAGGAAAACGTCGGATCCGTTGATTGGTTAGGCATCCTTTTTCTTGATGATGCTATCAGAATGCGGCTTTAACGCTCGAATGCCACCGTCATCGATGCTGCACACCACGCGTATGTCCTCATCTTTCTGCGAGTCCCAAAAGGCGTTAACCTCAACCTGGTAGGCTTTGTTGTCGGCTCCGACTACCTTTCGTGTGCCGGGCGGCGCACCAACCAAAGACTTTATTTCGGAGTAACTCATGGCGCCATATCGCCCAAGTTGCTCCGATAGCAGGTTGCGAACGACATCGGTGTTCATTTTTGCCTAACGTTGAAATGATCCGTGTTAACGATGGCGCGTCTCGTGACCCGCACGAGACGTGCCTAAGGCAAACATCGGATCCGATGATTGGTTAGGCATGTTTTTCGCGGGCAAGGTCGCCACCTCGAACCAGGATGAAGGGACCATCCCCACCCGCCCAGTTCTTTCTAAACGGCTCCGGAGGGTATCCGGCGCGAATCGCACATATCAGAAGACGGTCCCCCTCCTCGCTCCACGGTCCCATGTCAACGCATGGATAAATTTCATCAGGTCCCACAAACACCTGTCGGCAAATTTCCTCTTCAATCCCGTTTTCCACAATCTCGCCCCGCGGAGAGATCCACTGGAACCGAAGCTTTCGCGGAAGTGAACGCCCCAGCGTCTTTTCGCATTCGCGAATCGATTCTTCAACGCGAGTGCGTACATGCTGCACGAAAGCGTCACGTGTCATGGGCGGCCATACATGCCTAACGTTGAATTGATCCGCGTTAAGGATGGCGCGACTCTGGCCCCGCCAGAGGCGTGCCTGACGCCAACGTCGGATCCGTTGATTGGTTCGGCCCAGAATAGAGGCGATGCCGAAAAAGCACTGCGAGCCCCAGGAACACAACAATTGGCGCGAAGGACCAGAAAATGGAAAGAGGCAGCCTTAAATCGATAATCTCGAGTCTGTCTTCACGGTCCACCGCCATGTGGGGAAGAAAATGCCAAACGAGATACAGAATGCCAACCACGCCGACTAACATACATGCATCGAAACCCCAAATTGAACGCCTCGCCAACTTCGGACGCCACACTGCCAGGTAAATGAGCCAGGGGACAATCGGCATCGAAACGAGGAGGAGTAGGAACATGGCCGAACGTTGAATTGATCCGCGTTAAGGATGGCGCGACTGGTGCTCCGCACCAGGCGTGCCTGACGAAAACGTCGGATCCGTCGATTGGTTCGGCAAGCTATTGTCCATGGGAAATCATCAGAAATCGTCCATCGGCCACCTCGATAACAGCCTCGGCTGTACCTCCAACCCAGCCCTTTTTCAACGATCCCGTGACAAACCAACAATCGTCCACTCGAATTGCCTGAAAGGGAGCCTCCTTCCCAATCTGATCCCGCCCATAGATAGGGCTCCAAACGGCGACTGCTAAGGCAATTGCCGTTTCCTTTGTGGGTACCGCACCAGAATGTTTTAGAACGTTGTGGTGCTCCCCTTTTTTGGCCTGCTCCACCACCTGTCGCGCTTCGGCATCGGAAGTCTGGTAATAATGGTCCGCATCATCGGACGCTCTCGCAGCGATACCAATGACGCAGGCGACGCTCAGGAGTGTGAATGTCTGACGCATTGTTGCCGAACGTTGAATTGATCCGCGTTAACGATGGCGCGTCTCGTGCGCCGCACGAGGCGTGCCTGAGGCAAACGTCGGATCCGTTGATTGGTTAGACCTATTCACTCTTAATGTCTCGTTGCATTTGAAACTCAGAATACGGAAAGCGCGACCTATCGCTCATGAAGAGATCGACATCGCTCTCGGAGCGGAACTGGAGAAGTTGAGTGGCCTCGATTCCAAAATAGCGAACCGAAGGTAGCTGAGCTCCGAGTTCGCTAAACGAGAACCTATTTTGCTCCATTCCCATCGCGCGTAGATAATGTGCGCCGACTTCCTGACTCGCGAAAGCTACAAGAGCGAGCCCCGCCGGCGTCTTGATTGCGATCGGCGTTGACGCCGGATACCCGTCCAAGGCGTCCTTGAAGGTTAGCAGAACGGCGCACACTTTGAATGGTCTAACGTTGAAATGATCCGCGTTAACGATGGCGCGACTCGTGCTCCGCACGAGACGTGCCTGAGGCAAACGTCGGATCCGATGAATGGTTACACATAAAACGGGCCGATTGAGCTCGAAGTGACGACGGCCGGCAACGACCCCGACGTCGGGCGAAGTCTCCCCGCGGGAGAACGCTGCTTCAATCCCCGACTGCTACGTCCGGAAACGAGCTTGCTGGAGGGAAACGCCCCCGACCGAAACGCGGACAATGCGGATACGCCGGGTCGCGAACCTAGGATTGGCGCGGCCACCTGATTCGGGTTGATTCGCCACCAGGCCGAATCTCCTGGCGCGCCGCCTTCATGGTGAGCGTTTGGGCGTAGCGTCATTGGTAGCGCGGTGTAACGTTGAAATGATCCGCGTTAACGATGGCGCGGCTCGTGCCTCGCACGAGACGTGCCTGAGGCGAACGTCGGATCCGGTGATTGGTTCGGCTCGATTTTCAATGATTACTACTCGTACCGTTACCGTTGTTCCTCCTTTGTTTGGCGGCCGCGATAATAAAGAAAGCTACCCCAACTAACGTTAGACCGCCCGCAAGAACGGCGCCCAGTGGACCCATTGGGCCTCGCGGTCCCGCTATCGCCCACAATTCATGCCGCTGATAAGCCTCTATGCCCCTCGCGAGTGTGTAAAAGCCCAAGAATGCGAAAAAAACTACGCCGAGCCATTTCATGGTTGGTAGCCGAACGTTGTTTATGCCGCACTATGCGGCTATAATGCTTTTGTTACCTATTCCGAGAGATGTCATTGGGAAAATACATCCAACCCGATTTGCAGTGGGCAATTCTTCAAAGTGCTTATGCCGTTTTCGGTGCGGCAATAATGGGTTCACTAGTCATTAATTACGACTTTGTTATAGAATATCCAACTAGAATCTAGACGGGGTCTGGGCAAATTTATTTAACCGGCTTCCAGATCCTACGTCGCGGCAAGTTCCGCGACGAGCTGTGAAGATTCTGGAGGATCCCATGATTGACCAGCCAGTCAAATGATATTGGACATGTCTAATCTTGGTGTTGATTGTCTCCCGGGCCGACTGATATTCCATGATAGATGAAGAGCCGTTCGGATGTCATTTCCCTTGTACGGTCCAAGATTCGTCTGATGCACCTGGCCTATAGCACCGAGGACATCTATTGCGGGTGGATCGCGCGGTATTATGATTTCTGCAGGGGGATCGGCAGCGAGTTGACCCATGAGCAGAAGGCCGAGGCATTTCTGACAGACCTGGCCGTGCGGAAGAACGTGGCGGCGCGGACGCAGAACCAGGCGTTCTCGGCCATGCTGTTTCTCTACAAGGAGGTCCTGGAAGAGCCGCTGGGCAAGGTCGATGCACTGCGGGCGAAGCGGGCGTATCATGAGCGGACGTCGCCCTCGAGGGAGCAGATCCTGCTTTTTCGCGAGGCGGTTGAGGATACGGAGTCGACGCCGGTTCGGCTTCTTGTCGACTTGCTCTATGGCTGTGGGCTCAGGGTTTCCGAGCCTTTGGACCTGCGGGTCAAGGACGTGCTATGGTCAGAGGGTCCGAATGGGCAGCTGCTTCTTAGAGGGGCGAAGGGCGGAAAGGACAGACGGGTTCCCCTCCCGCGGTCCTGCGTCGCCCCGCTCCGCCGGCAGATCGAGCGCTCCAAGGCGCTGTGGGATGGGGACCGGGCAAATGCGCCCGATGTGGGGGTCACCCTTCCCTTCGCCCTGGAACGCAAGTATCCGCAGGCGCCGTTCCATTGGCAGTGGTTCTGGGTTTTCCCGGCACAGAACCATTGCGTCGATCCGCGGGGGGGAAGGAGGGTGCGGTTTCACCTATTGGTGGACTGCATCCAGCGGGGCGTCCAGCGCGCAGCGACCAAGGTCGGCCTAGGCGGGTTTGTCACTCCCCACGTCCTCAGGCACGCCTAAGCGACGCATTCCCGCGAGTCGATGGACTCGCTCAGGCAGCTGCTGGGCCATTCGTCGCTGGAAACCACCGCCACGTATCTCCATCCGGTCGTCGACCACGCCGGCAATCCCCTGGATGACCTCCTCGAGAACCGGGCATCCGCACCCCGGAAGCCAGGGTGAGGGTCACGACCCGATCTTCAGCATCAGGGCGTCAACCCTGGCCTTCGACGAGAGGACGCCCTCCACGGGAACGCGAGGGCTCAGCTCGATCACGAAAAGGTGCTCCGGCCGCCAGAAGGTGCTCAGCATCTCAAAGTCGATTGTCCCCGATCCGATGGCCTGGTGGTCGCGGTCCTCCGCGTCGACGTCGTGGAGATGGAATCCGAGCAGGCGCGATGCGTTGTCCTTAAGTTGCTTCCGGTGGTCGATGAGGCCCATGTTCTCCTTCAGGTGGGCGTGGCCCGCATCATGCCAGTAGCCCGCGGGCGACGGGGAGGGCAGGCCGGCGAGAAATTCCGGGAAATCCGCATCGATGGGTAGCTCCTCGAACCGCTCGCGGTTCTCAAGCCCGAGTCGGACCCTCTTCTCGGCGGCGTAGTCCAGAACCCCGCGGATCGATTCCTGGGTCCTCTCCCAGAAGGGGACCATCTTCTTCCGGAGCTTTCCGAGGGCCTTGTCGACGAGGGCGCGGTAGGCCTTGTCCCCGGACTTCACCGCGTCCGGGTGGGCCGCCCGGTAAGCCGTCATCTGCCGGTCGGGCTCGAGCCACAGGTACTTGACGCTTCCCAGGTGGCACACGAGGAGGGAGGCTCCGACCTGCGCGGCGAAATCGATCGAGCGCTTGGTCTGCCTCGACCACTGCTCCCTCTCCTTGTCATCGGCGGCCGAGGGCTGGTAAAAATTGGGCGCGGCCTGGAAGACGCCCATCGGCAGCGGGCAGAAATTGTGGGTCGAGCCGACCTTGACGATGCCCTCCTCGGCCGCCCTCAGTATCCCCGGCACGAGCGTGATCCGGATCCCGTGACTCAGCTCAACCCGGTCGAATCCGAGGCCGGCCATCTCCTTCAGCATCTCGTAGCCGTCTTTGTGGCGGTGTGAACACCAGCTGGTCGATAGCGCGGGAGCGGGAGTCACAGCGTCCCACGATCAAAGAAGCGGACCGATTTGCACGAAAAAACCGCGTCCGAGCGGGGTCGGAACGCGGCTTGAAGTGACGGCCCGGGCGGCCTCAGCTGTCGTACCTGCGGCGCAGCATCGCGGTGAAGGCCATGACCTTATCCTTGCGGCGGCGCTTCTCGCAGGGCTTCTCGTAGTAGCGCTTCGCGCGCGTGCCTTTGATGATATTTTCGCGGTCGAGCTTCTTCTTCATGCGGCGAAGCGCACGGTCGATGGGCTCGTTCTTGCGTATCTTGATTTCGATGGACATGGGCTGTCTTGAGAGGAAAAGCCGGCTAATAGGCCACGCGCGGGCGCCTCCGTCAACGGTTAAAAGGGGCGGGTGAGGGCGGATTCCGCTCTTCCGGCTTGCGCATCCGGGGGCCTGATCTTGGTTAACCGACGCGTGCCCCCAGCAGACAAGAATTTCGTCCATCTTCATGTCCATTCGGACTACAGCCTCCTGGACGGCGCCTGCAGGATCGAGCAGCTGACCGAGAGGGCCGGGCAGCTCGGCATGAGCGCGCTCGCCCTGACCGACCATGGCAACCTGTTTGGCGCCATTGACTTCTACACATCCGCCAAGGAAAGGGGCATAAAGCCCCTCATCGGGTGCGAATTGTACCTCTCGGAGGGCTCCCGCCTGGAAAAGCAGGGCCGGAGCGACGAGGGCCGGAGCATTTTCCACCTGGGCCTGCTCGCCCGCAACATAGAGGGGTACCAGAACCTCCTGAAGCTCGTGAGCGACGCCCACCTGAAGGGCTTCTATTACAAGCCCCGGACGGACCTGGAAACGCTCGCCCGCCACGCGAACGGCCTGATCGGGTTCACGGGATGCCTCGCCTCGCTCGTGCCCCAGCACCTGCTCCACGACAGGTGGGAGGATGCCAGGAAGGCCACCGCGCGCTTCGTCGACATCTTCGGGCGCGAGAACTACTTCGTCGAGATCCAGGACCACGGCATCGCCGAGCAGAGGAAGATCATCCCGGGGCTCCTCAAGCTCGCCCAGGAGTTCGGGCTCAAGGTCGTGTGCTCGAACGACGTCCACTACGTCCATGCGTCGGACGCCGGATCGCATGACGCCATGCTCTGCATACAGACCGGCTCGAAGATCGAGGACGAGAAGCGGATGCGGTTCGAGGGGCAGCAGTTCTACCTGAAGTCCCGGGCCGAGATGGAGCGGCTGTTCATCGAGGTCCCGGAGTCGGTCCTCAACACGGAGGCCGTCGCGGAGATGTGCGACCTCACTATCCCCTTCCCCAAGGGCAGCGAGCGCTACCCGAAGTACCCGCTCCCGCCCGAGATCGCGACGGACGGGGTCGGGTTCCTTAAGCGGCTCTGCGTCGCGGGGCTCAAGGCGAGGTACGGCGTCGACTACGGGGCGCCGGGCGGGGCGGCCGATCCCGCGCTCACGCGTGTCCTCGTGGACCGGCTGGACTTCGAGCTCGGCGTCATCGCCTCGACCGGGTTCCTCGACTACTTCCTCGTCGTCTGGGACTTCATCGACTGGGCGAGGAAGCAGGGGATCCCGGTCGGGCCCGGCCGCGGCTCCGGCGCTGGCTGCCTCGTCGCCTACGTGCTCGGGATCACGAACCTGGACCCGCTGCGCTTCAAGCTCCTCTTCGAGAGGTTCCTGAACCCCGAGCGGGTCTCCCCTCCCGACTTCGACATCGACTTCTGCATGAGGCGCCGGGGCGAGGTGATCGACTACGTGCGCCGCAAGTACGGGGACGCGTGCGTCGCCAACATCGTGACCTACGGGACGATGGGGGCGAAGATGGTGATCCGCGACGTCTCGCGGGTCCACAACCTGCCCTACGCGGAGGCGGACCGGCTGGCGAAGATGATCCCGGACGAGCTCAACATCACGCTTGATCAGGCGGTCGCCAAGTCCGCGGAGCTCCGGGACGAGGTGGCGAGGAACCCGGCCGCGAGGAAGATCTTCGAGCAGGCGAAGGTACTGGAGGGAATGGTCAGGAACACCGGCAAGCACGCGGCCGGGATCATCATCACCGACAGGCCCCTCGAGGAGTTCGTGCCCCTGACCCTCCAGGAGGGCGATGTGACGGTCCAGTTCGACATGAACGCGGTCGGCAAGCTGGGCCTCCTGAAGATGGACTTCCTGGGGCTTAAGACCCTGACCGTGATCGCGGACGCGGTGGACAACATCCGGCGCTCGGCGAACCCGGCGTTCGACATCGAGAAGGTCCCGATCGACGACACCCGGACCTTCGCCCTCCTCAACACGGGGAGGACGACCGGCGTCTTCCAGCTGGAGTCCGGGGGGATGCAGAACCTCTGCCGGCAGCTCCAGCTCTCGTCCATAGACGAGATCATCGCCCTCATCGCCCTCTACCGGCCGGGCCCGATGGACTGGATCCCGGACTACATCCGGGGAAAGAAGGACCCGAGCACGGTTCGGTACCCGCACAAGCTCCTGGAAGACGTCTGCAGCGAGACCTACGGCGTCATGGTGTACCAGGAGCAGGTCATGGAGGCGGCGAAGATCATCGCCGGCTACTCCCTCGGGGGGGCGGACATGCTGCGGCGGGCGATGGGAAAGAAGGACCCGGTCGCGATGGCGGCGGAGCGGGGCAAGTTCGTCGCCGGGGCGAAGAGGCTCCATGGGATCGACGAGAAGACCTCGGACGCCATCTTCGACATCCTGAACAAGTTCGCGGGCTATGGGTTCAACAAGTCCCATTCCGCCGCCTACGCGCTCCTCAGCTACCAGACGGCCTTCCTGAAGGCGAACTACCCGGTGGAGTTCATGGCCGCCATGCTGAGCTCGGAGCTCGGCAACTCGGACAAGGTCGCGCACTTCGTGGCGGAATGCGAGTCGATGGGCCTCGGCGTCCTCGGCCCCGACGTGAACGAGTCGCGGGAGATGTTCACGCCGGTCGGCGGCAAAATCCGCTTCGGGCTCGCGGGGATCAAGGGCGTCGGGGAGCTCGCCGCGCAGCGGATCATCGCCGAGCGCGAGGCGAACGGCCCGTTCGCGGACTTCGACGACTTCGCGGCGCGGGTGGACGGCCGGGCGGTCAACAAGCGCGTCCTCGAGCACCTGGTGAAGACGGGGGCGTTCGAGTTCGGGAGGGAGGGCCGCCGGCACCTCTTCGAGCGGATCGACGCGGCCATCGCGTCCAGCTCCGCGCAGGCCCGGGACAGGGCCGCGGGCCAGGACAACTTCCTCGGGTCGTTCGCGAAGCCGGCCGGGGCTCGGAATGGCTCGCACAGCGCGAGCGAGGCCCCGCAGCCCGACTTCAGCGCCCACGAGCGCCTCACGTTCGAGAAGGAGCTCCTCGGCTTCTACGTGTCCGGCCACCCGATGAACAGCTACGAGGGCCTCTGGCAGGCGATCGACACGGCGCCCGCGGAGGAGCTCTCCGGGCTCCCCGATAGGGGGGAGTTCCGGCTGTGCGGGATCGCCGGCAACCTGGTCAAGAAGTACGCGAAGAAGGACAACCGGCCTTGGGTCGCCTTCACGCTCGCGACCCGGAAGGCGACCGTCTCCCTCAACATGTTCGCCGACGCCTTCGCGGGCTATGGCTCGGTCCTCGCCGAGAACGCGCCGGTCCTCGTCCTTGGCAACATCATCCGCGGGGCCGACGGCCCGCGCGTGAACGTGAAGGAGTGCTACCCCCTGGACCTCGCGGTGGCGCGGGCCGTGCGGAAGGTGACGTGGCTCATCAGGCCGGAAAGCCCCGAGCTCGAGCCCTTCCTGAGGAGGCTCCGGGAGACGGTCGTCGCCGGCCCGGGCGACACGCGGATGGAGTTTGCGGTCTTGGTCGGGGGCGGCGTCGCCCCGGTGGCGGAGGCGAGCGCGGCGCTTTCCTGGCGACTGGGCGCCCCGGCATTCCAGGAGCTCCGGGGCCACCCCTCGATCGCGGGGGTCAGGATCGAGACCCGGCCGCTTGAGCTGAAGCCGGAAGCGAGATGGGCGAAACGCTAGAAAACCACGCGGCCCGCGTCATCGGCTCGGTCCGCCCCGGGGTTCCCGCCGACGCCGCCCTCCGGGAATACCTGGCGGGCAACCGCACGCTCGGCGCCGTCGGCAGGCGCTCGGTCAGCCGCGCCGTGTTCAGCTATTACCGCTGGCTCAACTGGCTCGAGCCGGCCAACTCGGCGCAGAAGCGGGTCACCCAGGCCGCCGAGCTCCAGTCCCGCTTCGACCGCGACCCCTCGTTCTTCAAGGTCGAGGCGCTCGCCGCGCGAGCCGTCCCGGGATGGCTCGCGGGCGAGATGGAACTGCCCGCGGCCTACCTGCGCCAGCTCCAGAGGGAGCCCCCGCTCTGGATCAGGGCGAAGTCCGGCGCCGCGGAAGAGGTCGGCCGCGCCCTGGGCTCGGCCGAGGCGCCCGTCCTTCCCGGGTGGCTGTCGCCGGCGGCGGGCCTCGCGGCCCTGCGGTACAGGGGGACGGCCGACCTCCACAAGTCGCCGGGCTTCCAGTCGGGCGCGTTCGAGATCCAGGACCTGTCCTCGCAGCTCGTGGGGCTCGCGTGCGCCCCGGCGCCCGGCGAGACGTGGTGGGACGCCTGCGCCGGCGAGGGCGGGAAGGCCCTCCACCTCTCGGACCTCATGGGGAACAAGGGCCTCGTCTGGG
>Ga0182015_10007661_pt1 | contig 10488 bp, 11 predicted proteins | sample 712P3MmetaG_FD_120478 | JGI IMG/M metagenome (GOLD analysis project Ga0182015, IMG submission 120478) | Permafrost microbial communities from Stordalen Mire, Sweden - 712P3M metaG | ecosystem: Environmental > Terrestrial > Soil > Wetlands > Permafrost | place: Sweden: Stordalen | collected... | reverse complement strand
TGCGCCAGCTCCTGCGCTCCCTTGGGATCGCCCGCCGCCAGCCGCTTCTCCGCCGTCAGCAGCATCCTCCGCTCTTCCGGACGCGACAACTGCACCAGTTCCGGCGATGTCCGGTTCGCAAACTGAACGTCGGAAGCCGCCCTCTCCTCTTTCTTCACGTCCACGCCTTCCAGCAGCCCGCTATACGCTCCGCGAATCCCAGCTGGATCTTTTTCAAACGCCACCACCGCATCGTAAAAATATCGCGTCAAGATATACCCCTGCTTCACTGCGTCATCCACCGCCTGTGCCCGCATCGCCTCTTCCGCGGCCTGCTTCGTTCCTGTGGTTCGAATTTCGATCGCCCGCACCAGGCACTCCGTCACCAGCAGCGAGATGTCCGTCTTGAAGCTCTCCTCCAGCGGCGCACGCTTCACGGATTGCAGCAGCGGCTCCAGCCGTTTAATCGCGGTGTAATGTTTTTCCGCCAGCGGATCCAGCTCATAGTGCAAAAACGTATGCCGGATCTGGTCCATCTTCAGCGCCGAGCGCGGCGCCGCTCCCGACGGAGTGTTCGGGGCCGGGAACACGATTACGTAATAGTCCGCTCCGTAATTTCGTGCATCCGTTTCATTCGGCGACCCCATGAAGTCCAGATAAATCGTGAACCTTCGTCCTAAATACTCGGAAGACGGCAGCTTCAGATAAATCTCGGTATCGAACACCATCTTCGCCAGGGGCTCGTGATAGCGGTTGATGCTCGCCGCATAATCGCTGCGGTGCCGCTCCCATATGGAATGCAGGTTCACTTTTTCGTAAAAGCGTTCGAGTACGGCTCCGAAACCCGCAACCCCGGCCGCATCTGGAGGCAAGTCCTCTTCCTTTGTCCGGGGCACAAAATGCGGAGGACCATCCACATACAGCGCCAGCGAAATGTAGGGGGACAGGCTGTGGTTTGTATTCCTCTCCTCCGTGTGGGTCAGGTAGAATTCGCACACCGCCGTCCGCGCCGCCTCCGCCTCCTCCGACTCCCGCAGTACTCTCTGCACCTCCGCCCGCACATTGCTGCGCGTGGCGTCCGAGATAGTCAGGTCCTGGTCGTACCCACAAGAATTCAGCGCGGTCAGTATCGAAAACAGCGTCTCACTCGTATCCAGCAAGATAGGAGAAGAGCGCTGCTGTGCGGCACAAAGCGGCGCCAGCAGCCCCCCTACGGCCGCGAACATTGCAATTCGTAATCGTAAACTCAGGAAACCCTCCACAGGATCAACGGTGTGCCGGGCGGAGAACACACTCAAGTGTAAGGACTTCGCATCAGAGGGTCAAACCGGAAAGGAGGTTGGTCATCCGAAAGAAAAAATAATAAACACCATGACAAGTTGATGAGCGGAAATGACGATCCCCGAAACCTACCCAGGGTGGTTCAAATCGCTGAACGTACCGTCGGCAGCGGTGCCAGTCACTCCGCCGGCGCCGGTGAGTGCTGCCACGCCCACCACCGTTTCGTTTACGTCTTTGGGGTTTTTCGTACCCCTAAAATCTTTCGAAAGACAAGTTGTCGGGTGGAGTGGCTGCCTACCATACAGCAAATCCCTTACGGCCGGGAGTGCCCTTAGAAAGGGCTTATGCAGCGGCTCCAACTGCCACTCGTGCCTATTCTGCCGATAGACATCAGGGGGGAGCGACGGTATTATTCTTCACGTTCCTTCAATCAGGCGGGGATGGTGTCATGCTCAAGATTCTGCTCGTCGAGGATAGCAAATTTCTCAGGCTTGCAACCGAGCGAGCTCTGGCCCGCGCTGGCTATGACATCAGCAGCGCCTCCGATGGCGCCGAAGCTTTGTCCCTGGCACGCGAGAAAATGCCCAATCTGATCCTCCTTGATATGCTGTTGCCCAAAATGAGCGGCCCCGACGTCCTCAAAGCCCTCAAACAGGATCCTGCGACCAAGGCGATTCCCGTCGTCGTGCTGACGGGCATGTCGCAAAAAAATGCCGCCCGCCTCCAGAACGACGGAGCCTTCGCCTTCCTCGAAAAATCTGCCCTAGCGCTGGACAAGGGCCCCCATCACCTCCTGATCGCCCTCAAGGAGATTTTTAGAAATCTCTCCCCGGCACAGGCCCGCCCCACCACTGCCTAGTCCTAGTCGCCGCCGCGAAAAGGCTCCATTTCGCTCTGCTGGGATTCACTGAAGGGCCTCCTTTTTGGTCAACCCCCTTGGTTACCATTGTGATCAAATCTCCCGGGAACTTCATCCCCCCGGCCGGAGTCTATGCCTTTTGAGGCACGCAAAGCTCACCGATCCGCTGGCCGATAATTTTTCGGCTCAGACAGGGTGGATAATCCTATAATTACAAGGACGCCTGCATATGGCGGGAGCAACCACCTTGGGGGAGTTAGCAAGCGCGATCGGAGCACGAGCGGAAGAAGCCGCGATTGTCGCGGAGTTGAAAGCCGGCTCGGAAACGGCCTATGCATGGCTGATTGGCGAATTTCAGCGTCCTGTGTACGGGCTCGTTTACCGCATGGTCAGCGATCCTGCCGACGCTGCTGATACCACGCAGGATGTTTTCCTGAAAGTGTTCCGCGGCATGAAGCACTTCAACGGCGAATCCAGTTTGAAGACATGGATCTATCGCATCGCTTTGCACGAGGCCGCCAATCGCAAGCGCTGGTGGTTTCGCCACAAGGCACATGAAACTTCCATTGAGCCGTCGGAGTCGGATGGAACGTCGAACGCCGATGAAGCCATGCAGAGAGCGCTCACCGATCGTCATGAGTCACCTTTCGACAAAGTGGCGCACCGTGAATTGCAGCATCGCGTGAACGCCGAATTGCGCCACCTTGCGGAGCCTTATCGCACCACGCTGATCCTGCGCGACCTGGAAGAAATGTCTTACGAGGAGATCGCGGAAATCTTGCAGATTTCGCTGGGAACCGTGAAGTCCAGATTGACCCGCGGACGCCAGGCTCTGAAAAAGCGGCTGGCGCCCTATGTGCGCGAGGTAGGTGGAGAGCTGGGGCTCGCCCTGCCTGAACAAAAAGAGGAAGCCACGGACTCGCAGGTTTCTGGAGGGGGAAGAAGGGTCGAGGTGATATGAATCACATGGCCAAAAACTCCGTCATGAATTGCGCGCACGCGAACGAAATGTTTTCTTCCTATCTGGATGGTGCTGTCACCGGCACTGAGATGCAAGGCGTGCGCCGGCATCTCGACTCCTGCCCCAACTGCGCTCGCGGGTATTCCCTGTTGCGGAAGACTCAACAATTACTCGCCAGCTCCGGCCGTCCGCAAATACCCTCCGATCTTGGGCTCAAGTTGCGCCTCGCTATTTCACGGGAAGCTGCGCAGACTCGGCGTCCACGCTACGAAGGCCTGCGCGTCCGCCTCGAAAACACGTTGGAAGCCTTCATGGTACCGGCAACCGCCGGCCTGGCCTGCGCCATCTTGATTTTCGGCCTTGTCGCCGCCATCGTCGCCATCCCAGGTCAGCTGCAGGCCAACAACCAGGATGTACCGCTTGTGTTAAACACCGGCCCTGAGCTTCTACAGAGCGCATTCGGCTCCATGAGTTCCATCAACGCCGAATCCCTTGTGATCGAAGCCTATGTCGATTCGCACGGCCGGGTCGATGATTACAAGATTCTCTCCGATCCTGGCGACTCTCAGGAACTTCTTCCCCAAGTCAAAAGGATTCTGATCTTCACCACATTCCGCCCTGCAATGTCGATGGGTCGGCCCATTTCATCGCGCGCGGTGCTCTCCTTCTCGCGCATTAGCGTGCGCGGCTAAACCTGCCTTTGGCCTAATCAGGCTCTTTTATGGAGTCGGGCAGGCCGGAAATCATTTCCTTTCATAAGGTTCCTTCTGTGTCGGCCCATTGCGCCGCCGGCGCTAAACTGTCTTATCGGCGGCCCTCCGAATCTCACTGGGGGGAAGAAATTAAGTGGTTCGCCTACTTCTGGTCGATGACAATGCCATGATCCGCTCTCATCTTCGGTCCGTCCTGGAGAAGCAGGACGAATGGGTTGTTGTCTGTGAGGCCGAGGATGGTGGTCGCGCCATCGAGAAGGGGGAGGAACACGCACCCAACGTCACCGTGATGGATTTCGTGATGCCGGAAACGGATGGCCTGGAAGCCTCCCGGCGGCTCTCCCAGCAACCCCCCGAAGCATCGATTCTTATGATCCGCCATTGACCCTTCGCTCCAATTGGAGCATGAAGCAAGAAAAGCGGGAGTCAAGGGCCTCGTCGCTAAAGCCGATCTCCGCGCCATGTTTGCAGCCATGGAGGCACTGCTGAAGGGGAACACGTATTTTCCTGGGGCGCCCAGGAACGCTGCACGCCCGATGGGCTCGTCAGCTCGCCCTGGAGATACTTGTCGTCGATCGGCAGCACCGCCTTCACCAAAGTTCCATCTCGATCCGATTGAATTTCCAGAGTGCCGCCCAGTTGTCGCAGCCGCTCGCGCATGCCACTGAAGCCCACGCCAACCCTCCCCGAACGTGCAAAGCTTCGTGTACCTTTTCCTCCGGCATGCCCTTCCCGTGATCTTTCACCTCGAGAGTAAAAAGGTTGTCCTGTGTCTGCAGCCGTATGCGCGCCGTATCACTCCCGGAATGCCGGTGGATATTTGTCAAACACTCCTGCCCACGCGGAACATCGTGATTTCCGTGTCCTGGGTCAGTCGGCGCAAATTTGGGGGAATTTCCAGATGAACTTCGATCCGGCTTCATCGAGCAACGGAGGGTGCAGCAGATGCGAGATGGTTCGAATCTCCCGGCTCGCCTCGTCCACCAGTTCTGCATTTTCAGCAACGCACATGGCCGTGGCTGGAGTCAGTTTGTTGGCCTCTGACGATACCATCGCAAGGTTCATCCCGATGGCCACCAGCAACTGTCCTACGCTGTCATGCAACTCCCGCGCCAGCCGTCTCTGTTCGTCATCGCGCATGCGCAGCAGTCGCGCCGACAACTCACGCAAACTCCCGGTCGCCCGCTGCAGCTCAGCCGTTCTTTCCATAACTCTTTTTTCCAGCTGGTCGCGCGCCTCGCTCAAATTCGGCAGCAGTTGCCGGTGCTCATCAATATTGGTCGCCGTTCCATACCATCGCGTCACGTTCCCCGCATGATCGCGCACCGGTCTGATCCTTGTTAGAAACCACCGGTACATTCCATCTGCCCCGCGTAGCGGAAACTCCATCTCGAACGCGCTTCCCGACTGGCGAGATTCTTCCCAACGCTCCAGAACCGACGGAAAAATCTCAGGGTGGTGCACCGATTCTGTACCTCGCCCTTCCATCTGTGGCGGCGTCGTGCCCGTGTACTCGTACCATCTCTCATTCCGCCACAGGATCTCGCCATCGCCGTCGATCATCCGGCACAATTCCGGCAGCGAATTCGCAAATGCCCGAAACTTCTCTCCACTCCCCCGGCAGAGCCCCTTCCGCCTCTTCCAGGCTCCGCAGGTCTTGACTCACTCCCACCGCAGTGGCGCCCTCGTCCAGTACCGGAGACAGGGTCAGGAACGCGCTTACAAAATTCCCATCTTTACAGCGCACCCGAAACTCTCCCGCGCAGCTGTTTCCCGCCAGCACGGATGCCATGTGCTTTCGCGCTTCGTCCTCAGTTTCCGAGCTGACCGTGACTTCCATGATGTTGCGGCCGATCACTTCCGCCGCCGCCCACCCGTACAATCCCTCCGCAAACCGATTCCAATAGGTCACCACTCCGGATAGGTCGGTCCCGATAATGGCCGCTTGAACTGCGTTGAGATATAAGCTCTGCGGCCCAATCTGCTCGAGAGCGGAACGGCGTTGCGAAGATTTTGCAGGGAACCGGGGAATCGATTCGATCATGGACTGGACTCAGCGGATGCTTCGTTAGCATCAACGATGGCATACCTTGGATGCATTGATTCATGGAGGACGGACACTCTTGTCCGTCGCCTTTGACCTCGCTTTTGAATTGACCGGAATTTCCCGACGCCCTCAACCACAACGCTGGTTAAAGTGTTTGGCTTGAAGTGTCGTTCCAACTTCGCAGAATCAGGTTTGAACGCTAGAACTCCAACCGCGCCTGAAATGCGATCATGCGCGGAGTTCTGTCCCCGCCCAACCAACGCCGAGCAGCCCGGTTGGCGGGGAAGTCATGTAAGTGAGGGCTCAGAATCCAGCTTGCGTGGAAGGTTCTCTTGGAATGCCGGCCTGTCCCACGCTCGGAAGTCCGAAATTCGGATGGTTGAAGACCGAAAAACTGACCCTCAAACCGCAGCTCCGGTCCTGATATAGATCTGCACCTGAATTCTGTAGTCTTGAAAGAAGTTCGAAAAAGAAACCGTGAGAAGGATTAAACCGGAGAAGCGATCGTTGGCGGTTTCGTGAATGAATCGGCGAAGCGATTTCAGCTGGCGTAAGCCCCTTCTCCCACTTGACGCCAGTATCGCCCCATCCGGCGTCGATATTCCCCTATTCAATTCATCACAAAGCGGTTAACGCAAAACTCATTGCATGGGGGCGGGGCACTCTGGTAGCCTTTTCATGGACTTCTTTATTGATCATTCTTTATTAATCATTCTTTATTATCGTTGCCACCGCGCATCGTGTCCGCGGCTTCTCGCCACCAGTCTATGTCGGAAGCAGCTTTCTTAAGGAGAACAAATCTTGGCCGCAACCACAAAGAATCGCATTCTATTTACGTCCGAATCTGTAACCGAAGGTCACCCCGATAAGATTGCCGATCAGATTTCTGATGCCATCCTCGACGCTTGCCTCGCCGAAGATACATCGAGCCGCGTCGCCTGCGAAACTCTGACCGCTACCGGCCTCGTCGTCATCGCCGGAGAAATCACCACCAAAGCCTACGTTGACTTTCAAAACGTAGTTCGCGGCACCGTGCAGGCGATCGGCTATGACAATGCTCTCCACGGTTTCGACTGCAACACCTGCGCCGTGATCTCCAGCATCAATAAGCAATCCGGCGATATCGCCATGGGCGTCGACACCGGCGGCGCCGGCGACCAGGGAATGATGTTTGGATATGCTTGTAATGAGAATCCGGAGTTGATGCCGACGCCGATTTCGCTGGCGCACAAGTTGACGATGCGGTTGTCACAGGTGCGGAAGAATGGGACGCTGCCTTTTCTGCGGCCGGATGGAAAGTCGCAGGTTACGGTTGAGTACGATGCGAAGGGGAACGTCATCCGCGTGGATGCGGTTGTGATTTCCACGCAACATGCGGAGACTGTGACTAACGACGAACTGCGCGCGGAGATTTTGAAGCATGTGATTCAGACGGTGATTCCGGCGCACTTGCTGGATGCAGACACCAAGTATCACATCAATCCCACGGGGCGGTTTGTAATCGGTGGACCGATGGGAGACACCGGACTGACGGGCCGGAAGATTATTGTGGACACTTACGGTGGGATGGGCCGTCACGGTGGGGGAGCGTTCAGCGGGAAGGATCCGACGAAGGTGGACCGGTCGGCGGCTTACATGGCGCGGCACATTGCGAAAAACGTTGTTGCGGCGAAACTGGCGGACCGTTGCGAAGTGCAACTGGCGTACGCCATTGGGGTGGCCGATCCGGTGAGCGTGCGGGTGGATACGTTTGGAACCGAGAAAGTAAATCCGGAAGTTCTTCCGGATCTAATTCGTGCGCACTTCCAATTGACGCCGCGGGGGATTATCGATTCTCTGGATTTGCGTCGGCCGATCTACAAGAAGACGGCGGCATACGGCCACTTTGGGCGGAACGATCCTGACTTCACCTGGGAAAAGACCGACAAAGCTGCGAAGTTAGCCAGCGAAGCAGGAGTGCGAGAGCCGGCGGGTGCGCGGAAGTAGGCGTCGGCAAGATCCCCACTTCTCACATAGAGCGCGAGAAATGGGGCACCCGGCTGGCGACGAAACTTCGGGGATGGGCCGAAAGTATAATTCCTTAAGCACATTGGGTATGCTGACCTTAGTCCCGAGTCGTGTATTCTGGATCGGGACGAGCAACCTACCCCTTCGCAACCAACACAAATTTTTTAGCATTAAGGCGCCACAGGAGGCGTATGTCGACAGCAGCACAAATCAACTCCGATATTAAGAGCCTGGAACTGGCCGAACTGGGCAAGAAGCGCATCGAGTGGGCGAATCAATCCATGAAGGTGCTGCAAATTATCCGCAAAGAATTCATCAAGAACCAGCCGCTGAAAGGGATCCGCATCTCGGCTTGCTTGCACGTTACGGCCGAGACGGCCAATTTGGCGATTTGTCTGCGTGACGGGGGGGCCGACGTGGTGCTGTGCGCCTCGAATCCGCTCTCGACGCAGGACGACGTGTCAGCCAGCCTGGTGCGTGATCAGGGCATTTCGGTGTTTGCCATCAAGGGCGAGGACAACGATACGTATTACCAGCACATTATGGCGGCGATCGATCACAAGCCGCACATCACGATGGATGATGGCGCGGACCTGGTGACGATTCTGCACACCAAGCGGACGGACAATCTGGATGGCGTGATTGGCGGAACGGAGGAGACGACGACCGGCGTGATCCGCCTGCGGGCGATGGCGAAGGAAGGCGTGCTGAAGTTTCCCATCGTCGCGGTAAATGATGCGGATACCAAGCATCTTTTTGATAACCGATACGGGACGGGTCAGTCGACCATTGATGGAATTATCCGCGCGACAAATTTCCTGCTGGCTGGATCGAAGTTTGTAGTGGCCGGCTACGGCTGGTGCGGACGCGGGTTGGCGAGCCGGGCGCGGGGCGCGGGCGCGGAAGTGATCGTCACGGAAGTGGATCCGACGAAGGCTCTCGAGGCGGTGATGGACGGTTTCCGCGTGATGTCGATGCAGGAAGCAGCCAGGTTGGGCGACGTGTTCTGCACGGTCACGGGCAACAAGAGCGTTTTGACCAAGGAACATTTTGACTTGATGAAAGATGGCGCGATCATTTCGAACTCCGGACACTTCAATGTGGAGATCGACATTCCGGCGCTCGAGAAAATGTCATCGTCGAAGCGGACGACGCGCACGTTCGTGGACGAATACTCCTTGAAAGACGGGCGCAAGATCAATCTGCTGGGGGAGGGACGACTGATCAATCTGGCGGCGGCGGAAGGACATCCCGCGTCGGTGATGGACATGAGCTTTGCCGACCAGGCGCTCTCGGTCGAGTACATGGTAAAGAATTTCAAGTCGCTGGAGAGGAGAGTCTATAAAGTTCCCGAAGAACTCGACAAGCGTGTAGCCAAGTTGAAGCTGGAATCGATGGGGATCAAGATCGATCGGCTGACGCCGGAGCAGGAGGAGTATTTGGCGGGCTGGAGCGAGGGAACGTAGGATTGCGTAGAGCGGGCGCCCTCGCCCGCGGGTCTTGACCTTGAACCCGGGGCGGCGGAGCCGCCCCGTTTGCTTTCTGGAGTGCTGCGAAAATGGATTCGCCAGCTTACCTTTCTTCGCCCAGAATGCCATTACCAGAAAGGCTGCCGTAAAGGCTCAAGCTCCAAGGGATGCGAGTGGTATCTGGATTACGCGTTAAGCCATCCCCGCGAGTATGAACTGTTTTGTCGGAAGGAGTATGAGCTGTCTTATTCGCCCCGTGCCACTCGCGCCGGAGTGAAGCCCGTGGGGCGTCCAGCGAGGGAGGCGATGAGGCGAAAGCTTGCGGAGAAACTTGGTGGATCAGCCGACGAGCGCGAACGGATGCTGATGGCGCTGTGGATGATGGTGCACGGAACAGCAATGCTGCTGATCGAAAAGAGCATCCTGCCCAGCGATGCGACCCAGGCTCGCGCGATCTTTACGAAGACGATCGCGACGATGGTGCGGGAAGCTGCACGCGCGTGAGCGGCGTTCAGGTTCCGGGTCGGTGGGAATTTCGGCATAAGCCCAGCTACCGCACGCCATTCCCGGCAGGCAAGGCGTATGACGCTCGCAATCCTGAAGCATCGAAGGTGTAAGTGCGGGACTCGCCGGGGCTGCCGTGGGCGGGGATTTCTTTGCCGTTCAGCAGGAAGCTGACGCCGGCTGCGTTGCCAGTTTCTACGACGATCTCGTGAGAGGCTCGAACCGAGGTGTTGGCTGGCGCGATGAGAGTTTCTCGGGCGGCGGGCTGGCCGTCGGCGGCGATGGACACCCAGGATGTCTCCGCGGCACGGACGATCAGTGTGAACGTGGACGGCGGCACGACCTGTCGAGCGTGAGGTTTGGACACAGGGAGATTGGCCTTGACAGCCGGCAAAACGGGGGCGGATCGGGCTGGGAGCATCGCAGTTTTGTCGGAGCGTGAGACTGGCGATGGACTTGGCGTGGCGGAGGATTCGGTGGTGGGGGTTGCCACGGCGGCTACCGGCACGGCGGACGGCTGCGGCGTTCCGCCCTGGGATGCCGTGGCGGCGTGGCTGCGGCGATGGAAAGCCCAGAAGGCGAGCACAAGCGTGATCACAAGCAGAGGAATGGCCAGTTTCTCCCAAGGAACGCGGCGAGAAGGGATATTCCCGGCGGTGGTTGCCGCT
>Ga0182015_10007660_pt1 | contig 10489 bp, 11 predicted proteins | sample 712P3MmetaG_FD_120478 | JGI IMG/M metagenome (GOLD analysis project Ga0182015, IMG submission 120478) | Permafrost microbial communities from Stordalen Mire, Sweden - 712P3M metaG | ecosystem: Environmental > Terrestrial > Soil > Wetlands > Permafrost | place: Sweden: Stordalen | collected... | reverse complement strand
CATCAACCGATACCTCGCCGAAACCAACGACAACCCCAAACCCTTCATCTGGACCGCCGATCCCAATGCCATCATCGAAAAAGTCCGGCGCGGGAAACAGGCGTTAGAGTCAATCCACTAGCTGCCGATGTCGTCGGCTATAGCCGGCTGATGAGCATCGACGAAATGGGCACCTTGACGGCGCTGAAGGCCCATCGCCGCGAGCTGATCGACCCCGCGATCGCCGCGCATCACGGCCGCATCGTGAAGACGACGGGCGACGGCGCGCTCGTCGAGTTCGCCAGCGTCGTCGATGCGGTCGGCTGCGCGGTGGCGATCCAGCGCGGCATGATCGGCCGCAACGCCAGCCTGCCCGAGGACAAGCAGGTCGTCTTCCGCATCGGCATCAATGTCGGCGACATCATCATCGACGGCGACGACATCTTCGGCGACGGCGTCAACATCGCCGCCCGGCTCGAAGCGCTGTGCGAGCCGGGAGGGGTGTGCATTTCGCGCGCGGCCAATGACCAGATCCGGGACAAGCTGTCGCTCGCCTTCGCCGATCTCGGCGAGCAGACCGTCAAGAACATCGCGCGAGCGGTCGGCGTCTTCGGCTTGGCCTCGAAGGATATAGAGGCATTGCCCGAGCCGGATTTGCCGCTGGCGCCGGCCGATGACGCGAACCTCAGCAAACTTCCGTCGCCGCGGTCCTACGAGCAGGAGATTCAATTCTGCGTGACGCCGGATGGAGTGCAGCTCGCTTATGCCCGCACGGGCACCGGGCCCCCGCTGGTCAAGACCGGCAACTGGATGACCCATCTCGAATTCGATTTCGAAAGCCCGATCTGGCGCGGCCTCTACAGTGAGCTGTCGCGCGATCGTACGCTGATCCGCTACGACGCGCGCGGCAACGGTCTCTCCGACCGCGAGATCGAGGATGTGTCGTTCGAGGTGTTCGTCAGCGATCTTGAAAGTGTGGTGGAAGCTGCGGGCCTCGAACGCTTCGCTTTGCTCGGGATTTCCCAGGGCTGCGCTGTGTCAATCGCCTATGCGGTGCGCCATCCGGAGCGCGTCACCCAGCTGGTGCTGTTTGGCGGGTATCCAGTGGGTTGGGCGAAGCGCGCCCGATCCGCCGCCGAAAGGGAGCAAGGCGCGGCGATGTTGACGCTGATGCGGCTTGGCTGGGGCCAGAAAAACCCAGCTTTCCGCCAGCTCTTCACCTCGCAGTTTATCCCAGGCGCGAGTAAGGGACAGACCGACTGGTTCAACGAACTGCAACGCATTTCGACGTCGCCCGAGGATGCGGTGCGCAACCTCGTCGCCAACGGCGATACCGATGTCACCGCGCTGTTGGGCCAGGTGTCGGTGCCGACGCTCGTGATGCACGCCCGTGACGATGCTCGCGTGCCGTTCGATCAAGGCAGGCGGCTCGCCGCCGGCATCCCCGGCGCCCGGTTCGTGTCGCTGCCGAGCCGCAACCACTTGATCCTCGAAGACGAGCCCGCCTTCCCGCGATTCCTCCAGGAAATCCGGGCGTTCCTTGCGACGTAGCCGCTCGGAAACTTAAGCCGCCGGCTGGCAGACGTGGATTTCGCGGTTGGCGAGGAGGTCGCGGGTCTTCGCGCCATAGGCCGCCATGTGCGGCGAGGCGGCGTGCGCCTTGAGGTGGTCGAGGCTCGCCCATTTCTCGACGACGACAAAGGTGTCGCCGCCGAACTTGGCGCCGGCGCCGCCGTCGGCGTCGACCACCGGGCCGTATTCGATGCAGCCGTCTTCGGCATGGACCGCTGGCATGTTGGCGCGGAACGCGGCGAGCACCTCGTCGCGCTTGCCGGGTTTCGTCGTGATGATGGCGAGCACATGGATCATCGGGCTTCCTCCGCAATTCGGTTCGGCAGCGGAAGCATAGGCGGAGGGCGCGCGCCCGGCCAAGGATTTACAGCTGGCCGGGGACGCAGAGAGCGGTCGGAGCTTTGGCGCGGGGCTATGACGCCAGCGCCGCCGCCTTGTTGTTGAGCGCCTGGATCAGGCCGTTGATGCCCTGGGTCTTGAGGATCCCGCTGAATTCGGAGCGATGCGTGGCGAGCTCGCTGATCGTGCCGTTGAGGTAGACGTCGGCGATCTGCCAGCTGCTGCCGTTCTGCCGCATCAAATAGTTGATATGGACGGCGTCGCCGTCCGACGGGACGATCTGGCTCAGGATCACGGTTCCCGCGGGCGAGGCCTCCTCGCCGGTCACCTTGAGCTGCTCGCCGTCGTATTTGTGGAAGCGCTCGGCGTAGACCGCCGCGACGTAGCGCTCGAAGGCGGCCGTCACCTGGGCCTGCTGGCCCGGGGTCAGGGTGGCCCACTCGGGCCCGACCGCGAGCCGGGTCATGAACGGCATGTCGAAATTCTGGGCGATCGCCGGAGCAAGCCGGGCATAGCGGCCCTGGGCGCCGAGTTGCGGCCCGTTGCGCATCGTGTCGAGCAGGGTCGAGTAGAAGGCGCGCACCGTGTCGGCTCCGCCGGCTGCCGTCGCCGCGGCGTAAGGCGCGGGCAACGCCAGCCCGGCGCACAGCGCCGCGCCAGCAAGCATCAAGGTACGTCTCGTTGCGGTACGGAATCGTGTCATGGTCGAACTCACTGAGATATCGGGAAACCGGGATAGAGCTGATGACTACCGGCGGGGAATGCAAGCGCATGGCAGAAATGCGACCTGCGCGCGAGCGAACACGTTGCATATTTCACGCTTGGCACCAACGCGTTTCTCCTCTTGCGCGCAATGGCCGCACTAGAATCGCCCGACAACGTGGCGGCATTCTGCCGCGAATTTGGCGAATTCTTGTTAATTAGCGGTGACCGAGCGAAACGATCCTTCCTTGTCTAATTCGATAACGTGGCGGGCGCGACGAATGATCCCTCGCCCATGACCGTTTCCGCCGGCGCGGCGGGCCGGTAGAGTGGGCCATCAGCGCGCGGAGGCACCCATGTCGTTTATCTACTTTGTGCAGATGGACATCCCGGCGAGCCTGGATGCCGAGCTCAACCGCATCTACGACACCGAGCATGTGCCGATGCTCTCCAAGGTGCCCGGGGTCAACCAGGTGACGCGCTACCGGCTCGAGCAGTCGAACGACACGCGGATGCAGAAATACCTCGCGATCTACGACATCGAGGCGCCGGCGGTGGTCGATTCGAAGGCGTGGGACGCGGGTAGCGCCTGGGGCGACTGGGCGACCAAGATTCGGCCGCACACCACCAGCCGGCACCACAGCTTTTTCGAGAAGATCGGCGAGTTCGGGCCGGGGCGGGCGGCGACGCCCTACATCTACATCGTGCAGATGGACATCCCGGCGGCGCACGAGGCCGAGTTCAACCGGGTCTACGACACCGAGCACGCGCCGCTGCTGTCGAAAGCCTGCGGCAAAGGCACCCGCTACCGGCTGGCGCACTCGAACGACAGCCGCATGCAGAAATACATGGTGATCTACGAACTCGATTCGCCGGCGACCACCGAGACCAAGGAATGGGCCGACGCCGGCGCCTTCGGCGACTGGGCGACCAAGATCCGCCCGCACACGACGAGCCGGCACCACTCGTTCTTCAAGAAGGTCTGACGCCGGCGAATGCAGCTTGCGCACCGAAGGGCGCGCGAACGGCGGCGGCGGGGTCCACTAAGACCAACGGGAGGGGTTCATGTGGTCGTCTAACGCACTCACCGAACGGCTGCACCTCGAATGGCCGATCATACAGGCGCCGATGGGGCTTATGAGCACGCCGGCGCTGGCGGCCGCGGTCAGCAATGCCGGCGGGCTCGGCGGGCTTGGCATGTGGGCCTCTCCGCGGAGGACGCCAGGCGCGGAATCGCCGGGTTTCGGCAGCAGAGCAGCGGCAGCCTCAACGTCAATTATCCGATGTGGCCAGAACCCGCGACAACCGCCGAGATCGTCGAGCCGATGCGGCAGTTCCTGCAGGCGCGTTACGATGCCAGGGGCCTTGGCGCCGTGCCGGAACCGCGAGGAGCGATCAGCGACGTCAGCCCCGAACATCTCGCGATGCTTCTGGAAGCGAAACCAGAGGTGGTCAGCTTTCATTTCGGCCTGCCTGAACCGGAGATCGTACAGGCCATCAAATCGGCTGGCATATTCGTCCTCTCGAGCGCCACCACGGTGGCCGAGGCATGCCTGCTCGAAGCGCGGGGGGTGGATGCCGTGATCGCGCAGGGCACCGAGGCCGGCGGCCACCGGGCGACCTTTACCGGCGTCGCGGTGGGGCAACACTCCGGTCTTTTTTCGCTCTTGCCGCAGGTTGTCGATGCGGTGCGCGTCCCGGTGATTGCCGCCGGCGGGGTGGCCGATGGGCGCACCGCGGCGGCGGCGTGCATGCTCGGCGCCAGCGCGGTGCAGTTGGGCACCGCTTTCCTGCGCTGCGACGAGGCGTCCGTGCGCGACGCGCATCGGGCCGCCCTCGCCGGCGCCACCGAATCCTGCACGATCGTCACCGATATGATCAGCGGGCGTCCGGCCCGCTATATCAGGAACCGCTTGGTCGACGAGCTCGTCCAGTCGAGGTTGCAGCCTTTGCCGATCCCGGCCCAGCTCAGCTTGACGATGCCGCTCGGCGAAGCAGGCGACCCGGAATGGACGCCGTTGTTCGCCGGACAATCTGCCGCGCTGACGCGAGACACGAATGCTGCCGAGTTGGTTGAGCGGCTCGCGGCAGACACCACTCGACGCCTAGGCGCCTTCGCCGGAATAGGGGCGCAGCACACATTACGACCCGCCGGCGATTTCCGGCCCGGCGGGGGCGGCGAGGGCGGGGCGGCGCCGGCCGCGCACCCAGCGCAGCGCCCATTTCTCGACCCCGTGCCACGACAGCCACGCGAGCGGCAGCACCAGCGCCAAAGTGCCGAGGAACACCTGCCACCAGGCGGCGCGCCCGCCCGACAGCCACATGATGAATTCTTCGCACGGCCAGCCATAGATGTAGATGCCGTAGGACAGGTCGCCGACATGGCGGGCATAGTCCAGACGCGGCCAATAGCGCGTCGCCGCGTAGATCGTCAGGTAGCCGCCGGGGAGCGCGAAGAGGGTGATGAACTGATGGCCGACCCGGCTGATCAGCACCAGTCCGGCCATCGCCAGCAGCGCGTAGTACCAGCGGAAGGCGATCCGCCCGCGCAGGAAGTACATCACCATGCCGGCGGCGAAATGGCTCAGCATCCACAGCCAGCCGCGGATGTCGTGGAGCCACATCAGCGAGTGATCCTGGTCCCACCAGATCGCCACGATGCCGAGGACCAGCAGCGCCACCGCGCTCGATAGCCTGAGGGCGCGCGCGACCCCGAGGATCAGCACCGTCAGGTACATGTAAACTTCGAAGCGCAGCGTCCAGAACGAGCCGTTGATCAACAGGCCGACGGTGGTGTTGGCGAAGAGCACGCCGGGGAGCGCGAGCGGGCCGGGCCACAGGATCGCGTATTCGCCGAGGAAATCGCGCAGCCCATGATCGGTGAAATAGGCCGCGAGCGGCAGGCTGGTGACGATCGGCCCGAGCACGAAGGCGCAGACGAGGCCGTTGACGACCAGCCCCGGATAGATCCGCGCGGTGCGCCGCAACACGAAGCCGGCCGGCTTTGGCGCGCGGCAGAAGCTCTCGGTCACCAGGTAACCGCTGATCGCGAAGAAGATGAAGACGCCGACAAGGCCGAGCGGGCACTGGTTGTGGCTGAGCCAAACCAGCGGCTCGCGCGACTGGGTGCCCTCGGCGATCAGGAATGAATGCGAGAAAATCACCGTCAGCGCCGCGACCAGCCGCAGCAAGTCGAAATTGTTGTCGTGAGGGTTATTGGCGGGGCGGCCGGGATCGGCGGTCGGCATCGGGAACTCCGGGGGTGCGCGTCCGCTCTTGCCGGATTTGGCGCGGCTGCGCAACATCGCGCTGAGAGAACGGAACGGGCGAGCGTAACGGTGGCTGAGCCTGTCATAATCCGCCGCGCGGAACCGGCCGACGGCCCGGCGCTGATGATCGCGGTCGCGGCGATCGACGCCGAGACCGAGTTTCTCGGCGTCCCCGGTCAGCCGCATCCCTGGGCCAAGCGGCCCGCGGCCGAGTTGCGCAGCCTTGCGGAGAACGCGCGCGGCGTCGTCCTGCTGGCGGTGACGGGCGAGGGCGCGATCGTCGGCTATCTGTCGGCCTTCCTCGGCCATTTCGCCCGCAATCGCGGGAATTTGTTTATCGCCGTCGTCGGCTTGCGCGACGCCTATCGCGGACGCGGGATCGGCACGCGCCTATTCGAGGCGGTCGAGGCCTGGGCGCGCGAGCGGCAGGCGTGGCGGCTCGAGCTCAGGGTCAGCTCGTTGAACGAGCGCGGCCAGGCGCTTTACAACAAGCGCGGCTTCGCGATCGAAGGGACGATCCGCCGCGGCGTCTTCCGACGCGGCGCGTGGACCGACGATTTCTGGATGGCGAAGCTGCTCGGGCCGCTGCCCGGCCGCAATTTGGCGAGCGCCCTCGCCGACGATTTCCGCGCCGCCTCAAGCGGGGCAGGGCCCGCGCCGCCGATTCGCCCGATGCACGCCGGGGACGGCGCCGCGTTCCGCGCCTTCGACATGCGGATGGCGGAGGTGACTCCGTTCTCGCTCAAGCTGCCGAGCGAGGTCGCGGCGGTCGAGGCGATCGAGCGCGACATCGCCGCCGATCCCGCGGACCCGCGGCTGTGGCTGGTCGCGACCCCGCCCACGTCGGGCGGCGGCGACGGCATCGTCGGCTTTGCCGCGGGTAATATCGAGTTCGGCTTCCGGATGCAGCACGACGCCTTTGTCAACGTCGCGGTGCTGCCGGAATGGCGGGGGCGAGGGTTGGGGCGCGGGTTGCACGCGCGGGTCGAGAGCTGGGCGCTCGACAACGACGTGCGGCGGCTGACCGCTTCGATCCAGGCGCCGAACCAGCCCGGCCGTGCCTTCGCCGCCGCGCTCGGCTACGAGGTCGAGGTGACGATGCGCTGCTTTGCGCTGATCGGCGGCCGCCGGGTCGACCGCCTGCGCCTGGGCAAGCTGTTCGGGGGTAGGACATGATCCGCTGTCGCGGATGCGGCACTGGCTCGCTGGCGGCCCGGAGTGCCGCCGCACTTGATAAAAACTAGATCACGGCGCGGCGAGAAGCTGGTCGATCAGCGGGTCGAGCTTGGGGGCGAGACGCTCGTAGCCGGCGGCGCTGAAATGCAGCAGATCGGGCGACAGCGTCGTGCTGAGCACGCCTTTGCCGTCGAGCAGCACGCCGCCGATATCGGCATAGACGATGGACCCGCCGTCGGCGCAGCTCTGGATCAGGTGATTGACCACGCCGACCTCCTGGCGCAGCGGGTCGGCGGGCGTCGCGCCGCGCGGCCACAACCCCAACAAGAGGATGCGCGTGTTGGGCAGTTTCTGGCGCAGCCGGATCAGCACCGCGCGAATGCCTTCCGCCGCCAGCTCGGGCGGCCGGCCATGCGCCAGATCATTGGTCCCGATCAGGACGATCACCCCCTTCGGCGCGGGGCCGTCGAGATTGCCGTGGTCGAGCCGCCATAAGAGGTGCTCTGACCGATCGCCGGCAACGCCGGCATTGAGCACGCCCCGCTGCGGCATGTTGGCATCCCACACAGGCTTGGCGCCCCACAGCGGCAGATCCCAGCGCTGGGTGATCGAATCGCCGAGGAACAGCACGCGATAGGGCTGGGTTTTGACCGCGGCGTTGATGTTCTGAAAAATCGGGATGGCCCACGATTCAGTCCGTGGCGCGGGCGGGTCGAGCGGCGCGGCGGTGAAGGGGCCGCACTTGACCTGCGCCTGGGCCGCGCCGGCGAGCGCGAAACCAGAAACCACGGCGGCGGCGAGCCGGGCGAAGCGCATACTGTAACTCCGTAGAAGTTGTCCGCTAAGATATCGCCAAACTCCGAGAAGACGAACGATGCCTCTCGAATTTCGGCCTTTGCATGGCGAGTTTGCCGCCGAGGTGACCGGCGCGCCGCCGGACCTTCGCGTTGATGACGCGACCCGGCGCGAGATCGAGGCGGCGTGGTTCCGCCACGGCATCCTGGTGTTCCGCGATCTCGACATGACGCCGGAGGACCATATCGCCTTCACCCGGCGTCTCGGCCCGTTGCACATCATGGTGCCGAGCGAGTTCAACTTGCCCGACCATCCGGAGGTCTGGGTGGTCGGCAATGCCGAAGCCGACGGCAAGCCCTTGGGCCTGCGCGGCGCCGGCATGGGGTTCCACACCGACGGCGAGGACAAGACCGTGCCCAACGCCGGCTCGTTCCTTTACGCGCGCAGGGTGCCGCCGGTGGGCGGTGACACCCTTTTCGCCGACATGGTCGCGGCCTATGCGGCGCTCCCCGCCGAGGTGAAGGCCAAGATCGCCGGCAAGCGGGCGCGCTTCAGCCGCGCCGACATGCACGCCATCAACTACCCGAACATGCGGCCCTACAGCGCCGACGAGCTGGCCGCGCGCCCGGATGTCTATCATCCGCTCGCCCGGCGGCACGACCGCAGCTTCCGCGTGTCGCTCTACATCGGCCGCTGGGCGTGCGACATCGCGGGAATGCCGGCGCGGGAAGGGCGCGCGCTCGTCCAGTACCTCCAGGACTTCGCCCAGCAGGAGCGCTTCGTCTATCGTCACCGCTGGCGCGACGGCGACGCGGTGCTGTGGGACAACCGCTGCACCCAGCACTGCGCGACCCCGTTCGACGAGGCGCGCCATACGAGGCTGATGCACCGAACCACGCTCGAAGGCATCGCGCCGGTCATGGCTTGAGCCTTGAGAAGCCGATTTGGATACGTCCTGGCGGCGATGTTCCTCATCCTCGGGATGAGCGTCGCGGGTTGGCTGGCGTGGTCGGGGATCGCGGGGCTGCAGAAGGCGCTGACGCGGGTTGTCGTCCCCGGCAGCAGCGAACTGACGCTCGACGAGCCCGGCGGCTACACGATCTTCCACGAGCCCGAGAGCGTCGTCGACGGCCGGGTCTACTCGGTGCAGAGCGTTGCCGGGCTGCGCGTCACCGTCGTCGCCGAGCCGGACGGCACGGCGATCCCCACCGTCGAGCCCGGCGCGACCAGCCGCTACGCGATCGGCAGCCATAGCGGCGTGTCGATCCTGTCGTTCGACATCGCCCAGCCCGGGCGCTATCGGCTGACCGCCGAATACGCCGGCGGGCGCGCCGAGCCGCAAACCGTGCTGGCGATCGGCCATGGCTTTGTCGGGCGTCTTCTCGGCACGATCTTCGGCGCGATCGGCGCGGTCTTCGTCGGCTTCGGGGCGGCGCTGGCGCTGGCGTTGACGACCTATTTCCGCCGGCGACGATTGGCGCGCGCTGCCGGCGCATAGGCTTGCCGGCCGCGCGCCAGCCCCTATCATCGCCGAAACCGCTTTGGGGAGGATGCCGATGCCCGCCGATGCCGCCAGCAACTGGCCGAACTACCGGGAGGCCGATTTCGTCCTGAAGGACTACCGTTTCGCCAGCGGCGAGGTGCTGCCGGAGCTCACGCTGCATTACCGCACGATGGGCGTGCCGCGGCGCGACGGGGCCGGCAAGATCGTCAACGGCGTGCTGCTGCTCCAGGGCAACACCGGCACCGGCGAGAACTGGCTGCGCCCGACCCTCGCCGACGAGCTCTACGGCCTCGGCCAGCCGCTCGACGCGCGCGAGTATTTCATCATCATGCAGGACGCGCTCGGGCGCGGCGGGTCGTCGAAGCCGTCGGACGGGCTCAGGGGCAATTTCCCGCGTTACCGCTATCGCGACATGGTCGATAGCGGCTACCGCCTCATCACCGAGGGGCTCGGCGTCGCGCATCTGCGGCTCGTCATCGGCAGCTCGATGGGCGGGATGCACGCCTGGCTGTGGGCCGAGAGGTACCCCGATCTGATGGACGGGGTGGTGCCGATCTCGTGCCAGCCGGTCGAGATCAGCGGCCGCAACTGGCTCGGCCGCCGCGGCCAGGCCGAGGCGATCCGCCACGACCCCGATTGGAACAACGGCTTCTACGACAAGAATCCGCGCCACTACATCTATGCCGCGGCCGGGAATTTCGGCACCGAGAGCCCGACCCGCATCCAGGAAATGGCGCCGACCCTCGCCGCCGCCAACGCGCTCTACGAGCGCCGGCTGGCCGACGCGGCCAAGGGCGACGCCAACAACCAGCTCTGGGCGATCGAGGCGATCAGGGACTACAACCCCGAGCCCGATCTCGACAAGATCAAGGCCAAGGTGCTGCTGATCAACGACGCCGAGGACCACGCCAACCCGCCCGAGCTCGGTACGGTCGAGCGGGCGATGCAGCGGGTCAAGCACGGGCGCTATGTGCTGATTCCGGCGGGGCCGGATACCCACGGGCATTTCAGCCATTTCTATGCCAAGCTGTGGAAGCCGTATCTGATCGAGTTCTTGGCGACGCTCGGCCCCGCTCGCGCCGCAGCGGCGGAGTGAACGCGCGGCGGAGCCGCTTTGATTTTCACAATGAGACGATGAGGCGGTGAGAGTCTG
>Ga0182015_10007659_pt1 | contig 10489 bp, 13 predicted proteins | sample 712P3MmetaG_FD_120478 | JGI IMG/M metagenome (GOLD analysis project Ga0182015, IMG submission 120478) | Permafrost microbial communities from Stordalen Mire, Sweden - 712P3M metaG | ecosystem: Environmental > Terrestrial > Soil > Wetlands > Permafrost | place: Sweden: Stordalen | collected... | reverse complement strand
TGCTTGTACCAAAAATTTCCAGCCCCAACCTCAACACGCAATAAAATGTTGAAAAGGCGTGGGGAGAGAGTATACTCTACTACCAATCCTGTCCAGCAGATGTGCCAGAATTCCTGATACCACCACGTCTTAGCCTGGTCTTGACGGATGAAAATAGTTGCATCAATCAAGAATAGCACAGCATAGTGAGTAGACGGTTTCGTTTTCGCACTGTGATTTGGGCAGGCATTTTATTAGGCTTGACTTTACTCGACGCCATGTCGCGAATCATTTATAGTAGGTATCTCTTGTGGGGCTATGTTGACCAACGTTCTCCATGCAGACAACTCCCGATCAAGTGCACTCTTCTTGAACCACGACTCGGCCCTCTTCTTTTCCAAATAATCCACCATCCACCGCTGACTGTCTTTGTTCCCTAATCTCCCCCCAATCTCATGATATTCTCTCGCCATCAATTTGTCTCCCTTTTGTTCGTATATCTGAGCAATGCCGGTCAACGTATATTTTGACGACACAGACTGTAGATACAGATAAATCTGGATCTTTAGGCTGTCGTCTTTCGAATAATCGAGAAGTTGTTCCAGGGTGTGTATAATAACGGGCATCGAGAGCTGTGTGAATCCCTTTAATGTCGTGGTCATCGCCTTGCGTTCATCCACAGCAAACATGTATTCCACTCGCTTTTTCCACAGTAGATCGAGTTCTTCTATCTCCACGCCCTCGAGTTTGTCAAACCATTCTCTCGTAGTTTTGACATCCCCCGCAGCATCTGCTCTGACCGCCAGTGCGAGTGTCATATATCTGTATGCGATCGAATATAATCCCCCATCATCTGCTAAACATCGCAAGATCATTTCTTTCTCTGATTGCCCTGTGGGAGTGTCATATGAGATTGACCACCATAGACCGAGTGCAGAGGGAACGTGTCCTGCTAATAATCCCGCGTAAAATAGTCGACGCCGGACAATGTGCGCGAGGTCGAATATTTCCGGACGTGGGGGCTTGAGTCTTCGAGAATGAGTCGCGATGGCAGGTATACTGCGACACATTGTTTGTGCAGCAAGGTAGATTGTGTCTGGATCGAAACATTTTTCTACAACTCAGTGCAAAGAAACACAGCCGGGCCTGACCTTTATCCAGCACATTGACAAATGTTAGACCCGACATATTCCGGTTCAAGAGAGCTAGCTTTGTGATTTTCTGTACGGCGGCTATTTGGTCTTCGGAGAGAGGTTTCTGGCGATGCCAGTGATTGACTTGTTGCTCGAACAAAGTGGTCAACTCTTGCGTTTCATTCTGGAACTCTTTTTCAGACTTTGGCTTTTCCGACGAGTTCACGAAATCACAGCTTTAATGAGAATTTGTCATTTCAGGAGAATACTTGTGTGCCCATTGTTTAAGCTCTTCAGAGTTCTTGATTGGCGAAGTTTTGAGCAATCGGATGTGGGATGTCAATTTTCCTGCCTTGGAGGCAAATTGCCTTCGTATTTGTAATTGGCCGTTGTCGGATAACAGACCACCAAGCGGATGCAATGGTCTAGTAGAGCACACTCGACAGCATTGACTTGACTTGATTGCCGACATCGAAGGAAGTCGTCGAGTGCATAATTGCAGTGTCATCAGGGAACTCGAGTACTGCCAAGATAAGAGGACGAGACTCCAGAAATGCTTCGTAGCTTCGGGCCCGCCGTCCAATCACAACGAGCCACACCCACTTTTCGCCGGGGACCTCGCGCGCTGCGGTTTTCCGTCTGTTTCGTCAACGGACATGATATATTCCCTGCTCATCATAAACAAGGCAGGAGGATTAATCTACAACCGCGAGTACAACGAAGGCACCTCCAGACTCTCTTCAAATGACTATCTCGTTCTAGCTGGAACATTTCATGGGTATCACCCCCCTACCTGCGAACGGGCAAAGCTGACGTTTTTTTAGTGTCCACGCGATAACGGCACAAATCTCGCCTGTGCCCAACTCATCGGGTATCGAGGTCCTCGAAACGGATGCTTTCCGTCTACAATGTTTCCAGACCCATACTGGTATCCATCGTTCGTTTCAATGAGTAATCTTATTTAGGGACCAAGTTTCTCCTGATCACCGAACCGAGACAGCCGAACGTAGATACTGTTCTGAGAAGGATGTACGAGCTTTATGCGGATTATGTTATGAAGAATCCGTTTTATCAACTGGAGATGCCAATTCGGTGTGAGGAGTTTGACAGGAATCTGGGGAGCTACGCCAAAAGTATACCCTAATCACGGCCATGTACTACTAATTCAATACATTCAAATTGCCTTTCGTTTGCGTCTGAAAACCATCGATCAGTGCATAGTGTAGTCAAGATGGAGTCACGATAGAGGTCACACTCAACAGAAAGTTTCGGCTTCAGTTCGAGAGGATGTTATCCAATTTGCAATTTCCTTTTTATGAAGCAGTTTGCACCACCTGAAGGAGTCAGAGAACTTGGACGAGTCACGAGCCGACGATGCAGAAGCAGACTAGGCATATCAGCATACCCAGAAGAACCCAAAATTGGTACCGTGAGGGGTGTTTGAAAGACTGTGTAATGAACATGTATGGTGACGCTCATTGTCGCGTCGCCGACGCTCTGATTAGTCGTTGTGGGAACCTCGACCTCTTCAATCCATGGGAGTAGGGATGATGACTTCTCGCCTCTGTTAACTTATGACGACCAGATGCCTCTAAGCTATCTGCACTGGACGATAAGCAACAAAAAACTAATTATCTAGGGTGGTGCATATAATCACGCGCAGAAGTGGGCGATTTTCCTAGCGACTTTCTCCGTCGATCGCAGTCAAGCCGAATTCAATTTAAATTGTATGAAGTGTCTGTCGCGTGCACGCCATGATCCAGATTGTGATCTGCATCCGTAAATCACTCATAAATATGTATAATGTCGTCAAGTGTAGTATGTATAATGTAGTCACTTGCTTTACGTAAATTTTCATGTCCAGTTTGGTGGGCCGACGCAGTTCCGAGGTCCAGTTTGCTTGGGCACAGAAACAAATTGACTATTACAGGCTCGTATAGTCGAGCGGAACTTACCATGGTTTTACTCCGGAACCGACCTGACTGTTTTATCGCTAGACTCTGACGCGATCTAGGATTGATGATTGGGGGCGGTTCGACATCCATGTATTGATTTCGCTTACCGATCATCGTTGCACCAATGCACAGACCGCAATTTTATTTTGGAGTTCTTTGCTAGAATGTTATGCGGGAGATATGCGGGCGCGTAATTGACGTGACTTTTCGTGGATAGAAGATCGCGACGCGTCAAATGATATCTGACATTAACGTATCCCGTCCCGCCGAAATGAGATCAGCTTCCACGAGGGAACGTCGACGACGCCATGACTGTGGGTCATTCATACTGTACATTAATTTAACGACAGTGGGCGGTTCGACGCAAGGATTAGAGTGGGCTGTTGCTCGGACCCTTTTTGTTCTGCAAAGAAGGGCCCAGGCACTGGAGCATGCCGACATGATGGCGGAAATTAGCTCGAGCAGTTGTGGCGTTTGATTGGCCGGGCTTGGAGTTTCAGTCGGATTCAGGGGCTTGGCGAAATGTTGTGCCTGCCACATGATTTGCTGGGTGTTTGATTGGATGATCTGGCGCAGGGGCAGTTTATTTCCCAGTGTTTCCCCCACCGTATGGGAAATTTAAGATTGGGAAAGAGCTTTTCATATTAATATTAAAACAAGTGCACGATCCCTCGTTCGACTCCCGCTACTGTGGATTTTGTCTCGGGTCTCCAACCCCTTTTCCCTTTTCGTTTTTTTTACTTTTTTAGCACCACCAGCACATTATTCATAATCTGTGACCCTTCAATATCCTGCAACACTCACTCCTCCAGGTTTTCACTCCTTCCCAAACACCACCATCATTTGACACAGAAAAATCGAATCTATCGAGCGCAGACCGCCATCGATCGTCCTTCATTCAACGCCCGTTTCATCGACAGGCACAAAGTTGGCCAAATTCGATAAATACTCTCCCCCTCGAACCCACGATAATCGCGTGCACACTCGTTTTTCAGAATCCCCGTTATCCGGCTGGCAAGGAAAGACGGCGAAATACTCTAGAGATTTTTCAGGTCTCTGGCGGGTAAAACGAACGTAATCGAGTCCGTTGCAAGTCTTGGCGCAGGATATCCGCCATGAACCCGTTCAAGAAAAGATCCAAATCAAACGGAGGGCGCCTACGGCGCAAAGGTAATGGTCGAGGACTGTCTGGCTCGCCCGAGATCATCTCCAGCGCCGAACTCGCCTTCTCTCTACCCTCGGAAAACGCTTTCAGGACGTCGCTCCTGATGCCGAAAATGGCCGACAGGTTTAGCTTACTCAGACTAGATGAGCCTGGGCAAGGTCGTAAACATGCGGATGGGGCGAACTTGGAACCCCCCAATGGACATTCGGGAATGCATATGAGAGATTTGTCAATCCTTGAAGAAGGCGACGAAGAAGAAGATGAACTCCCCGTCCGTCCATGGGGTAGAAGAGAGCGTTTGGGCAGCAACGACGTGATCCCCGACGGAATGTCAAAGGAGGAATTTATCAGAATTCGCGCTCAGGAGGGTAACAGTCTCTTCAGCGGCAAACAACGCACATTCAAATTCAGAACGGAAGACGGCAATGGTACATTCCATTCCTTTAAGAATGCAGTAATAAGTAGAAGTTATTGATCGACAATACTCGACCTCATCGATCTCTTCCAAGTCGCCGCACAGTCCTGGTTTCGAATACCATCCTCCATCCTCGCATACGTCGACCACGTCCTCCATCCTCTTCTCCAGCGCCAAACCGCCCCAAACAAGTTCAAAAGCATCCACTGTTCTTGGTTTTGATTTTGGCTTGGCCGACTCTAAACCCGCGCCACAAGCTCCACCTTCGCCTACGTCCACCGTCTACGAAGTTATCGACTCACCGACCGTTCCTGACTATCTTCTCGCCGAGGATGACACTACAACGGTAGACCTTGTCCGAGATGTTTTGCGTCGTCCGCCCACGGCTCAGACGCAGGCCCCTCCTCCCAATTTTCACGAAGCTCAATACCCCACCCTTCGCCGCAAACGCTCAAAAGACTCGTGGAGAACAAACACGGAGACGATATTCAAAGTGGACGATGGAGACAACGATTCTCTATTTTGGGACGAGAACGGAGTTTTTGCTTATTACGGACAGAACGGTAATGTTAATGGTAATGGTATCGATGAAGAGGAACAACTCGTCATGGGAGAACAATGGGTCCGGACGTTACACATGGGAGAGCAAAGTTCGAGAGCACCACCAAAGTCCCCGAAACCCCCGAGGTCGCCACGGCCAACAAATGCACTTTCTCATCATTCAAATGGATCGAAACCTGCCATTACAAAGACACCCAGAGCTCCTCGTCAGAGCTTATTTGACGAGATGCCTCCATCGACTGCAGCTTTGAACGTGAAGACCAACGTCACTATCTTGAAGTCACCAGATACCTTCGCGCCGAAACCGATTGTAACCCACACAGGGACGGCTCGAGTGGGGGCTGATTCGCCAATTCTGTCCTCGAATCCCTACAAAGTCTCTCATTCAGACGAATACCACTCTGCGGTAGGATATGAAGGATATACGGCGAAGGAAATTTCTTCACCAAAACAAGCTCGACAACGGTCGTCTTCCGACCATTCGGCACGCTCGCCAATCGGTCCCGAAAATCGGAAACCGATCAACACCGATGCCAGATATATCACTCCAGAGATGCCATCGATGTCGATCTTCCCAAACACCCCTCCTCCTAGCGTCTCTCCTAGTCAAAGCGCATTCGCAAAGCCGCAGGCTCCATTTATCCCGGATCAGTCCATGACCCCTCCTTCGACTTCGAATCCGGAACGAAAGCCTCCTACGGCAAATGTCCTGAAAGCATTGAGAGATCGAAGTATATCCGAACCAACTCTCCAACACATGACGGCCACAGTCCCGACTATCCCCATTGTCCGGATGGGCGGCGACAAACTCGAACAAATTCGAAACGACCGTCGGAAAACTCGACGAGGCAGATCTCCTCCTACCGAACGTAGACCTCGTAAAGCGATGCTCGACGATGAACCGGACGACATTGGCGCTGCAGCACCCGGACCATTTACTCGACGCAAAACCTCTCCTCCGGCAGTTGCGACAAGGGGAGAACCTCGTCGACGTGAGACAACGGCCGGAAGCGTGCTCTTCGATGAGAATCTTCGAGATCGAGCGCCATCGCCGTCCTCAAATCTCTTTGTGGGACAAGGATACACGGCGCGATTACCGTCGCCACATCTGATGAGCGATAATCCATATCAGCCGGTTGGGCAGCCGCAATCGCGACATCGAAGGAAAGTGAGTCGTCAGGACATTGATCCTGTGACGACGCATAGCTCGCCGGCTGTTTTAAATCAGTGGGATGGACATCCGAAAAGACGGATGAACGGTGCTATTGATCCAGCATGGTAATTTATCACACGCAGCAAATGTTTGGAGATATCAGTTTCATTTTTGTTGATAATATTAATGTGTTGACTTATTGGAAAGGTTTGGTGAATCTAAATAGTCTTGATGGGGTTGTAGGGGTTAGTGCGTGGAAAATGGGATATATCTGATAAAAGTTGGGAGAGGAGTAGAGTAATTCAGGGACTGTGTCCCAGTGGAGTCAAACTTGAAGAACAAACGAAATCTATTCATTACTGGCCTATGCATGGTTACACCAAACCCAACATACTCCTCTGCTCCTGCAAATACCTTATCGACTTGTCCTGTCCTACTTTGCAGAATATTTGACTTTTCGAAAATCAAAAGGGATATACTATACGTTAAAAGAGTCAGGAGGAACGATATACTTTGTACTTGATCATGTGTTGAATTTGCCGCTTCATGGTGATGACAAAAAGGATACAGAAGTATAAGACGAGAATAGGATAGTACACACTAGAAGAGGTCAGCGATGAACGGTCGGGGCTCGCTACGGAACGTCAAAGAAGGAAAACCAGGTACACACGAAGGCGATCGTAGTGGCGCGTGTTGCTGAGTGCCAGAACTTGAATTCGGGCAACCTTGAAGTGAGCCAGCATTCCCATACAGGGTCCGTACCGTCGGATAAAGGGACGGAATTCGTCGTCCTGTTTTGTGGGAAGACCTCCAGATGTTCCTTCTTCTGATTCTTGATCGGCCAATTCCTGCTCAAGAGAGGGGTCGAATTTGGGAGTGAGAAAGGCAAGGAACAAGTTGAGAAGATATATCCCAAGAGAATAGCAGACTAGAAGCGAGCTGGTTAAAATCTGGTAGAATCCAGGGGGGTAAAATTTGACATACCGATATACCATCCTTGTGCGACGAGGATTCTTAGCATGAAGACGAGTAATAAGACACCGGTGCCGATCCATCGGTTTATTGTATATGGCGTTACTTGATCCAAGAGAGCCTGGTATCTCTACAGCAGGGAAAGACGTGTCAGTAATTGCGCGTAAAGGGAAAAAAAACACGAAGAACCGCGAGGGAAATATGAAAATACCTGAGTTATTCGGGATGTGTGCGCTGCAACAGCATGGGCCACTCCCTCTGGGGGAGGAACATCGTCACTGGACATCATTGTTCAGAGTGTGAGAAATGATGGAAGTGAACAAGATGATTGGAGATGGAGGAGAGAAGGCTCGAAGATTGTGTTGAAGTCTCTTTAGGGGGCAAAAAAACGTGTCACCAAAAATTTTGGGCCAGAGCGCCGCTTTGGGCTGCTCACGTAATAAATCCCGTAAATGTGAGGCAGATTAAGCGGTGAACTCCACAAATTGGGCACGCAATCAAAAATCCGCACACACACACACACATACCAAAGTTTCAGCTGGCCTTTCGCCGTACAGTCACAGTGGCAATCACCATCCCTCACACACGTCGTCCACCAACGACACCTTTTGTTGTCCTTCCAGACCAAGAGACAAAAGGTTTATGAATCCGCAGCAATCAAAGGCCTCAACATCATCATCTCGGTCGACTGCCGCTCTTCCCATTCGGCGCGCCACCAGTGCTCCACGGTTGAGCAAGAATCTACGGCCGTTATGGACTACCGGTGGCTCGGCTCTTGTTCGTTCCCCAATTTCCACCCCGGATTCCTCTTCTGGGGACGAGGCTGTATGGATCAAACCCAAAGGAAGAGCTCAGTTCGAGTGCAACATCTGCTTCGACGCTGCCAGAGACCCCGTGGTCACGCAATGCGGTCACCTCTATTGTTGGCCATGTCTACATCAAGTACCCCATCCTCATCGCTCCAATTTGCTTATATACAGTGGTTATCATCTCCTAGCATCGCCCCAGATCCGACTTGTCCAACTTGCAAGTCTGGTTGCGAGATTCCCTCCCTCATCCCTATATACGGACGAGGGCCTTCATCTCCGCCGAGATCATCCGCTTCTTCCTCAAAATCTCCCTCTTCCTCAAAATCTCCCTCTTCCTCAAAATCTCCCTCTTCCTCCAAGAAAATTCCAAGAGCGCTAAGATTCGCCGATGTCTTTCTCCTACCTTATCTCAAATCACCTTCTGCAAACAACGCAAGTCTACCTCCGCGTCCTCAAGCTAAGCGACTTCCGCCTCGATCGATCCTCCAAAATTCACCGTTCTACATGCTTCTTCAATCTGCTCAACAACACTATCCTTTCCTCCCAGAAGGAACAGTCCTCGCAGTTCCTCAAGTCGCCACCACAAGATTCGGCAGACCCCATTTATTCATGTTGGTGTTCGCCATCTGGGCGGCTCTCTTCAAAATGATGGCCGATTCCGGTCGCTCGTGGCGCACTTTTTCTGCTTTTGATACTATGGGTTCTACGAGATCCATTGTCATTGTACCAAACGGCGCAGAGGGCGATACCGTCGGTAGACTAGGACTCATACTGGGAATGTGTCTAGGATTCGCACTGTTATGGTATAGGTCGAGGCAGCATGCTCACGGCGTCGTGAGCTAATCATTATTTGTATAGTCTCTAATTCGGAAAGGGATATTTGGGGGTTGGCATCTTTGGGAAATATGGAAGGTACTGGGAACGGCCAAATATAAATGCATCTTAAATTGTTTCTATCATTTGACTTTGCATTGAGTGACTCGTCTGATCATAGTTGCTACAGAAACTGATCGCCGGCGAGCAACTTTGACCACGCCCTGTCATCCATTTTGACCAGCCATTTCAACAGTCAAGATAAGACCACCGAAACCTCTCCCGTCATCCTATTTCCTTCCTCTCAATCACCCGTGGTCCCGACACTAAATGTTTCGGTCTGTACAGGCTCTCTCTCGTTCAATCCGAGTTGCTGCGCCATCCCCGATCGTCTGCTCCCGACGTCACTTGTTGCTAAACATGATAGATCAGAGCCGCCTCGACAATATCTGCCCCTATCTTTCCTGCAAAGGTAACCAATGATCCATTAAAGTAGGTTAATTGTTAGTATGGAGGTTGTTCTGCTAAAGGGGTTGTGATTGACATCAGGTAAATTCGAGGTAACGCTGATTCCCGGCGACGGAATCGGGCAAGAGACAGCTCGAGCCGTCAAAGCAATATTCAAGTACGAGAATGTGCCGATTGATTTTGAAGAAATCGATGTGCACGGTATCGGCGACGAACCAGGTGCTCGAGAGCTGTTCGCTCAGAGTATCGAAAGCTTGAAGAGAAACCGCGTTGGCTTAAAAGGTGCCTCTCGGTCGGTGCGTTCTAACTGAGTAGGCATTCTATATACACCCTTGGAAAGATCAGGACATCAAAGTTGGAATGTCGCCTTGCGTCAAGGATTGGACATTTATGCCAGTGTTATTCTTATCAAGAATATTCCTGGCTTCAAAACCCGTCATGCCAATGTTGATTTCGCAATCATTCGAGTATCCCGCATATTGGAGGGATTACCGCTGATGATAGGAAAACACTGAAGGTGAATACTCTGGTTTGGAACATCAGTCTGTTCCCGGAGTTGTTGAGGCTCTCAAAATCGTGACTCGTGCGAAATCGGAACGCATCGCACGTTTCGCCTTCGACTTTGCCCAAAAGAACCATCGCAAGAAGGTCACCTGCATTCACAAAGCGAATATCATGAAACTCAGCGACGGCCTATTTCGCGGAACATGTGCTGAAATCGGAAAGACTGAATACCCGCAAGTTGAGTTCAATGATTTGATCGTTGATAACGCGACCATGCAAGCGGTGAGTAGACCTCAGCAGTTTGATGTGTTGGTCGTCCCAAATTTGTATGGGAGCATCTTGTCGAATGTCGGCGCAGGCTTGGTGGGAGGACCGGGTGTGATTCCTGCAGCGAATGTCGGAAGAGAATTTGCTGTTTTTGAGCCAGGATGCAGACATGTTGGACTCGACAGTAAGCATCCCGGACTATGACAACGGCTAAATGAATAGTTGCTGGCAAGGGACAGGCTAATCCCACTGGTCTAATTCTGTCTGCTTGCATGATGCTTCGTCATCTCGGTTT
>Ga0182015_10007658_pt1 | contig 10489 bp, 12 predicted proteins | sample 712P3MmetaG_FD_120478 | JGI IMG/M metagenome (GOLD analysis project Ga0182015, IMG submission 120478) | Permafrost microbial communities from Stordalen Mire, Sweden - 712P3M metaG | ecosystem: Environmental > Terrestrial > Soil > Wetlands > Permafrost | place: Sweden: Stordalen | collected... | reverse complement strand
TCCGTGGCCTAATCAACGCTTCGCCGTCAAGTACCCAAGGTGGAAGCCGTATGCGGGAAAGCCGCACGTACGGCTTTGTGCGGGGGGCGCGTAGCGATATGCGTCCCTACCGCGATCCGCATTGTGTCTTATGCATTCCCTCCCCTCTGTTCCTGGCCGTCTTCCGTTTTTGCGATAGGCCCGGCCATAACTGGCGCCCGGACTAGCCGCGTGAGGGGAAGATCCCTTGTAGAGCGATGATGAAGTTAATCGTCAGATACGGCTGAATGTTAGCGTGCGGCTGGCCGCCCCCGGTCATGGATACTGTCGCAGGCGCCATGGTTCCAGTGGGTGAAGCAGCCGTAAATTGTGAAATCAGTGTGGGATTCCGGGGATCGCCCGTAGCTGCTTCCGCCTGAATTTTGTTGGTCGGATCAGGAGCGGTGCCAGGGGTGTTGTTCACGTTGATCAAATGGTTGTGCGATGGCATCTGGGTGGCGAGCAGGGTGACGTTTTCCGTACCGCCCATGCTGCCGATCACATAAGGACTCAAGCCGGAACCCTGCCCCTGATGCACAGGAACCCTGCTCTGTAGATTGGGAAGAGCGAAAGTGGTTACGCCGTCGCCGCCGTAAGTCGTGCCAAGCAGCGAGAATAAGGCAGCGTTTTGCGCGATCGATAAGAGTTGACCGTTGCAGAGCGCCCAGCCATTCGGCGCAAAGTTGAAACCAACCATCAGGATTTGGCCTAGAAACTGTTCCATAAAATCTCCTCCCTATCTCTTACGCACGAAATGTGGGCCGTGCAAACGCCCTGGATCGAGGCCGCGACACATGGGCGTCCATGCGCGCGGTCATGGTGCGGTCGGCCCGAAGACCGCCGCGATTACTGGCACATTAGTCCCACCGTCACCATGTTGAAGGGACTACTGTTCGTTTCCGTAAACCCGAGGGCAAGCGAGTCTCCCGGGAGGACGCTGAAGGTGTGAGTCGAATCCGTGCATCCCGCACCGTTTCCGTCGGTGTCCACGGAACAGGTCATCGTAGTCGCGATCGTATTCTTGTAAACCTTAATCGTGGTTGTATCGGAGCCCGGACTGAAGTAATTGTTGACCCCCACATTCAGCGCGGCCACGGTGCAGGCAACAGGCGAAGATATGAAATTAGCCTGCGTTCCATTTGCGATCGCGGTGTTGTTTGCGATGTCGGTGCCGTAGCTGGTGATGGTCGGCGAAGCGTAGAAGGTGGTACCACCGCCACTGCCGGGATTGGTAAAGCTGGCGGTGTAGGTCGCTGCGCCGCCCCCAGCAGGCCCAGCAGGCCCAGCAGGTCCAGCGGGTCCAGCAGGGCCTTCAGGTCCGGTAAGTCCGGTGGCGCCAGGTGTTCCAGGTGCACCAGCGGGTCCGGTAAGCCCGGTCGCGCCGGCAGGTCCAGGTGCGCCAGGTGTCCCAGGTGCGCCGGCAGGTCCAACAGGTCCGGTGGCACCAGGTGTTCCAGGTGCGCCAGCGGGTCCAACAGGTCCGGTGGCGCCAGGTGTTCCAGGTGCGCCAGCGGGTCCAACAGGTCCGGTGGCGCCAGGTGTTCCAGGTGCGCCAGCAGGTCCAACAGGTCCAGGTGCGCCAGCAGGTCCGGGAAGCCCGGCTGAGCCGGGGGGGCCAGCCGGCCCAACCGGTCCGGCTGGGCCGATCTGTCCTATCGTTGCCGTAAACAGCGTGAAGAGTCGTGATTCCTCATTTTGAACGTCAAGCAGGTATGCTCCGGCGGGGGTTGCCGAGGGGATATTTGCGGTGATTTTGATGTCGCTGTGCGCAGTGACGGTGAGTTGGGCTGTGCCCAGCGAAACTTTGGGTACCTGATTCCCAAAGCCCGTTCCATTAATCGTGATTTGTGTTTCTGGCGCGTTCTCCGTCACATTGAAGACGACAGGTAAGAGCGATTCCTGCGCCATCAGAATCGCAGGGGACGCCAAAAGTAAGAAGATCAGAAAGGGCTTACGTGAAAACATGGCGAACTAACTCCTCATTTACCGGAGCCGTTCAGCGATCCACGAACGGACCCGGTGGAAGATAGACATCAAGTAAGGTTGATCTTTTCTAGACGGCGAAATGTCAGCCCGTGAAAGCCCGCCGATTATCGACAAACCCAATGGCTGTGTCAACAAAAATGAGAAAGATTCATGGTCAGACGGGGCTGTCGCTCTGCGACCCTCGTGGAGTTCACGCCGCAGTTCGGTGACGCGCAAACGGTGACTGTTACCTAAAAAAAGGAACCAGACAGGTCGCTCACCACCTTTTTGGACGCCTCGCGCGGGTCCCCTCTCGAGCGTTTTTCAGCGCGGAGATGGGGGGATATGCGACCTCTCCCCTTTAATTTTGAGATACACCGATGGAAAATGCGGCGACAGGTCGCCGCATTAGCTTGAATACTACGATGCATGCATTGATCATTAACGAGATAGGGAGCAGCAACTGGCACGAACTCGTCACGTCTTCTGAAACGTTCGGTTTTCCGCAATAGTCCGGCAATGGAAGTCTGGTTTATTACTTCGACCTGAACCACGATGCCATGTATAGCGTTCGCGTCAAAGATCATAAAATCGAGAAAACCGAGAGATTACAGGACATGCCCCTTCGGGGACGGGACGGAGTTTCGCCTAATGAGCGTCGCGTGCATAGAGTCGGTCCTGATCATGAAATGTAATTCATGTTGCGGACAGAAGGAATTTACCAACTCTGCAGCATAGTTGTGTGCAGGAGGGACGGAGCGACCTCAGTACCGGGCCGGTTGGTGATCTGCGCGCTCGGCAGGGAGACTCGCGGTTCAGGTGCAGCAAATGGCCGCGATCAGGATGGATGCATGGCCCGTTTGCCTCGCGTGATCGCAGTCGATGGACCCCACCACGTGACCCAGCGTGGAAATGCGCGCGCCAGTTTATTCTAGACGGCGATACGGATCGCAACATTTATCTTGATTTGCTGAAGCAGAGTCTTGCGCTGCACGATGTGGCGATGATGGGGTACTGCCTCATGTCGAACCACGTCCACCTCGTGCTTGTGCCGTGTCGCGCCGAGTCACTCGGACTAGCGCTCAAGCACGCGCATGGTCGCTACGCCTCTTACTGGAACGCGGTCCATCGTTCAAGTGGCCACGTTTGGCAGGGGCGCTACTATTCCTGCCCACTGGATGAGCCGCACCTCTGGGAAGCGCTGCGCTATACGGAGCTGAATCCAGTGCGCGCCGGCCTGGTGGCCGAGTCCGAGTCCTGGATGTGGTCCAGTGCCGCTGCCCATTGCGCGGCCGAGATCGATCCGGGGTGGCTGGCTCTGGAACTGTGGCAGTCGCATTGGAATGGCGACAGTTGGCGAGCATTTCTCAAGGCAAAGGAAAATCCATCGGTACTCGCCGCGATCCGTCTGTCGACGCACACCGGACGCCCATTGGGGACTGCGGGGTTTGTGTGCGCGCTCGAACGATCGACGCAACGGCCCCTGACGCCGCAAAAGCGGGGTAGGCGACCAAGGGCGGTCGCTGATCCAAGACAGAGCGTCTTTTTCTGAACGTCTAACTGAATTGGTGAATTGGTTCCGAGGAAGCTAAGGTACGCCTCGTTTGCATTAAGGGAAATTCCGTCCGTCCCCGAAATGGCCTGACACACAGATTCCCAATTGGTCGGCCCGAGAAGCTCGAGAAGTTCGACGAGTTCCTTCCGAGCAAGCAGGGCTTTCACCGGTGATTCATTCCGCGCAGATCCCAGTAATTCGACGAGCCCGCGGCTTCCATGGAGTTGGAAGATGTTCCCTCGCCCTGCAGCCCGCAAGAGACGAAACGCATCGGGCAGATGGTCGAGGGAGAAAGATTTCTTTCGCTTGATCTTTCTGTATTTGAAAATCTCACCTGAACGGTTCAGCGGATGCTTTGCGTTTGATCGTATTCCGCCGGAGACCTTCGCGAGTGATAGTGTGTTATCGAAGTAAACAAACACCCAATCGTCGTAGCCGATGCCTTCAAACCGCTTAGTGACATCCAAAAAGTGTTTCGGTATGTCCCACTTGAGTCCGCCCCTCCGGTTCATCCGCGAAAGGTGCTTCAACGGACCACGGCTTCTAAGGGCACTCGTTAAGTCCGAGGCGCCCATGCGCCATACCAAATCCCAATCTCATTCCGGTTCCACGCCTCGCGTGTGAGTTCCTCGCAAGCACCGTACTTCATTCGAACACGCCAGTACTTCACTTCTGCCATGATCAGGTCAATCTCCTTCGGAAATCGAGGCGCGTTTCGAGGGGTGCACGCTGCTCTATTATGCGTTACGGTGCGATCAAGGATAAGCCTCCGGTCATCCGAATAAGGCTCGCTATGGCTTCCGGAACGAGTTGTTCGTTCGGGAGGATGACGCCGGCAGTGAGGAACGCAGGGACCTCCGCGTCACTTCCCCTTCGCCCATCTCGCCTTTTGCGCTGCAGCTATCTGTAGCTTTCAACTTTAAGTGGCGCCGAGTTTCAGGATTATTTGGCGTATTGTTTCAGAATTATTTCGCGTACCCGACGTCAGCCTGTACCGATCACCAGACTGTCCCGCGCCGCTTCGACGGGGTTCAACGGAGTTCGTCGGTTTCGGTCCTTTTCACAACGGGCTCCCTTGCTCCTCAGGATCGGAAACTCGGCACTTGCGTAGGCGGTGCCGTTGCATGGCCGCTTCTTTTTGAGTCTGCAAAAAATTGCATGAGTTAGCAGGAAGCCCTGTGGATGTAATATGGTTAGCGCCTTCCCTGTTGTTGGAAGCGTCCGATGCAGAAAGGACGTGCCCGTGAAAACACACGTCGGTTCGTTTGTTTGGATTGAGTCCGTCCTTGCTTCCCTAACATGCTTGCTGACCACAATCACATTGGTTCGCCGGGATTGGATCGAAGCCATTTTGGGCTTCGAGGCCGATGGTCACAGCGGCTCCTTCGAGTGGGAGCTGACGATCTCCTTCGGTTTGGCTACATTGTTTTTCGCAGCCTTGGCTTGGCGCGAGTGGTCTAGGGCTACCACTGCGAGATGAAAGCGATACTCCAGGTTTTGCGAACTCTGTCGCTCGGCTTGGCCCCAGCCTTGCGCGCGCTTTGGCGCTGGGTGTGTGCCGTCTTCGGGCAAAGGGACAGGCCCCGAACCGAACGGTGCCACACCCTGACGAGCCCAATCGTTCGCGTCCCGGACCCGCTGATCTACGACCAGTACTACCTCTGGAGCCTCGGGCTTCCTTTCACTTGGGACAACCCCGATATTTCCATCTGGTTAGGCGGCGCGTCTGGCGCTCCTTGGCTGGGAGGAACGCAGGTTGCGCGCACTAGCCTGCAAGCCGATACCACTTACCAAGTTGTGGCGCGCATCTGGAACAATTCGCTCGACGCTCCCGTTGCCGGATTGCCGGTGGCCTTCTCGTATCTCAGCTTTGGGGTTGGCGTCCAATCTAACCCGATCGGACAGACCGAGGTGAATCTTGGGGTCAAAGGCGGTCCCGGCCAGCCGGCTCTTGCGGTCAGGCCCTGGACTACCCCCGTGGTTCCCGGGCACTATTGCATCCAAGTGACGCTGCTCCCGGCGAGCGACACGAACTGGTTTAACAATCTTGGTCAGGAGAACACGCAGGTCATCGCCGCACAGTCACCAGCCGTCTCCAGCTTTGCTTTGCGGAACGACACGGTCGAGCGCCAGAGCTACGAATTTCGCACGGACTCTTTCCAGATCGTTGACACTCCCCCATGCCCGCCTACGCCGGAAACCGCAGTCGCACCTCCGCGGGCCGACTTGGCTTCGCGCCTGCAAATCCTGGCAGCCCTGCCCGCCGGCCAGCCCACTCCCCTGCCGCCTGGATGGCGGGTGACACTCGTTCCCGAACGCCCGGTGCTGGCTGCATCCGAACAGACGACTATGAATGTCAAAATTGAACCAGCACCGGGCTTTTCGGGCACTCAGCCGGTTAACATCCATGCATTCCGAACGCAATCCGACAGCAATGCAGCTAGCCCTGCTCTGGCCGGAGGAGTAACGTTTTTCGTCACCGCGTCCTAAGAATTGAGGTGGCCGATGGCACAAAAGGTCCCCGTATTCACCGGAGTAGTAACAAATCCGTTCGCGCAATATACAAAATGTGTGGAGACGGGCAACTACAACGCGGAGAGCGTGTTTTGGCAGGCCGCTTTCTCCGCCGCGCTCCCGGGCGGAGTAGCAGCCGCAATTGTCCTCGCGAACGGCCCCACATTCTGGTGCTTTGCGTTGGCTGCCGAGGTTGGTTTGTTGGCGGGAGGCATCGCATATTGCAATTGGTGGCTGTATGACCGTCTCGTCTGTGTGCCGGTGGATGCGTCGATGGACCCATCGTCCACATCCGGTCCGGCAGTCGATGTGTGTGCGGTCGGGATGTACATGGTCCCCCCATCTCCGGACCAAACTCAGCTTGCTCCGAGCGCTTTACCGTTCGACGTGCCCGATCTCGATACCGACTGGACCATGGATCTGGTTCCCATCGGGACCGAACCCGGGCAACCGGTTGACGTTCTGATTCAAGAGACACCGGCAATCCAGAATCTCATCAACACAACCGACCAAGGCTTCAATCTGTTCAACAACTTCAACCTGTTCAACACCACGCTCGAATTCGCGAACAATGGTCAAGGTCAGACCGGAAGCTTCATCCTGCAGGGCCAATACGACGGCAACAACGATCTTCAGGAGATCACCGACGGGGGGATAACGATCACCAGTCCCGTAATTCACTGCGAACATGAGGGCGCAGGGGTATACGAATATCGAAATTGGCTAACGCCCCTCCTTTGGTTGGCCGCCGGCGGTCTGCTCGCGCAGGAGGCACTTGCGGCCAATCCTGTCCTGAGCGCTGCAGTCTCGGAATTCTTCGCGTTTCTGGCGTTCTTATTGTCCCTTCTTGGGTTCTATGTGTCCGAAAACAATCAGGCGAGCCAGCCGAGCAGCCCCAGTAACAGCACGATCGACTTCAATACGCCAGGATCGGCCAACAACCCCGCCGCGACCGTTGTCGGCGTGGTCGGCACCTGGGTCTATGACAGCGCCCATGAAGGATGGAATGAAATCCATCCGATGAAGTCCATTCAGGCTGTAGGAGCAACCATTCCCTCGGCGAACGGCTACTACAGCTGGAGTCCGAATTGGGCCGCTTATTGTGGGCTGCTAAATCTGGCGGCAAGCCTCGAAACCCTCGCCAACCAAAACCTACCCGCCAACGGCTGGATCATTCATCCTTCGGTTGACGGATGCGGTTCTTATCCGACAACGCCGCCGGCGCCGTTCATCCCATGATCTCCAATGCCACGCGCGCATTCCTCGTGCTGGCGAGGTTGTGTTTGCTGGCGACCTTTGCGGTTGCCGGCGCCAATAAGATCAGCGCCCGGAATCGGACTCGCCGCTCGATGGAAACATTTGGCGTTCCGAGCAGGTTCGCCGGCTTTTTCGCCACCTTTCTGCCTTTGTGCGAGCTTGCCGTGGCGCTGGGTTTGACCCGGCGTGTTACCGTTCACAGTGCAGCTGCGGCAGCGCTACTGATGCTGATTGCCTTCACCGCGGCGGTGAGCGCAAACCTCGCGTTAAACCGCAAGCCGGAGTGCGCCTGCTTCGGAGCAATCTGGCCGTCGCCCATCGGGTCCAGGATCGTGGTGCGTAACATCATATTGGCAGTAGCCAGCACGGCTGTTCTCTTAGGTGCACCTGCCCGCGAATTTGTTCGGCCGGCTCCCTCGGCCGGGTGGCCGCAGACTTCCGGAATGGTTTTGGCGGTGGCATTGGGTCTGGGTATGCTACTCGGAGCTGGGTCGGCATTTCGGCGCTTGCGGCGACAGTGTGGAGCGCCCCCTTCCAAAGCGGCGCGTAGGATTCTCAAACCGGCTCCTCCAACAGGGCTTCCTACGGGAGCAAGCGCACCGCGATTTTCGGTTGCGTTATTGGATGGACGGGCCGCAACTCTCGATTGGCTGGTTCACGGTGGCCAGCGTGCGCTGGTCCTGTTTGCAAGCCCTGAGTGCGCGCATTGCTCAGCACTCTTGCCGGTGGTAGTTAAGCTGCAGGATCGATTGAGAGTGATGGTGCTGTTGTCGGGTGACCCGGAAGCAAGCCGCCGGACGATCGGCAGCCACGACCTCAAGATCGCGGCGGTGGATATCAAGGCGCTGGTAGCCCGGCAGTTCCGAATTGCCGGGGTCCCGAGCGCCGTCCTGATCGGTCCGAACGGGGCAATCGCGAGCAATACTGCAGCTGGCGCTAAGTCCGTTTTGAAGTTGCTGACACAACTGAGTGGAAGTAGCGGACTATCGCAGTGAGTGTAGCTTTGATCGCAATGTGGCGTAGTGTTTGGGAGCTATTTGGCGTACCGCTGAATCCGGCGACCGACGTGGAAGGACAAGCGGACAAGCGTCCCTTCGCGAGAACCGAGAGTTGCTTCGACTATAGGGGTAAATATTTGATACTGCTTGTGAATAGCCGCGATATTCGTGGCGGCTACTGTCTGGCTCGCGTTGCGGCGGAGCGCCGAGACTACGCCACATAGCTCTGAAACATTGCGCCAAATAATTCTGAAAGCAACAGCCTAAACCCGCAGCGGGAGTCAGTCCGCCGGGCTCCCGCTTCTTCTAGTAGGAGAGCCGATGTTTCGGTGTTTCAGTTCACCCCACAAACTCAAAGTCGCCGAGATGGGAGCCGCGAGCGTTGCGATAGTTGGGTAACGAAAGCCGGTCGAGGACCGCCGCGGCGCGATTGCTCAGGGCAAAGACGCGGGGGTACCGAAATCTGCAAAGCCTACATCGACCATCAAACGCAGCTTGCTCGGTTCACCTTGTGCGTCTTCAACGATTTGTTCGTCTGATCTTGCCATTGAAACGGAATGTCAGTAGAAGGTCCCGCGCTTCCAAGAAGCCGCGCGCTGACACCTCGAAGCAATCCAGCGTGCTTGGGGCTAAAAGAATTCTCATTCCGTTCAGCAGAGAAGCGGATCGGATCGCCAACATAAAACAGGCCGTGAGTTGAGATTTGGTATCTCTTCCATAATCCTCATCACCTCGGCGAAGGAACTCGGCAATTAGTTCAGCAATGATCAGTGGAGCGACGGCCAAAAGCTCGTCCATGGGGGATTGGAGAACTCCTATTTAGTCCGTCAGGGATCGTGTGAAGTCCGGGGGAAACTTGGGGAGGGGACGGGAAGTAGACCTCTAATACGTCGGTTAGCTATCGGCATTTCCGAGGACTTTTCCAGTACAGGCCTAATACGGCGACATGATATCTATTGCGGCACTATAGCTTCTCGCCGGCAGCACTGGCTACAGGCTTACGTCCACGAAACTTCCGTCTTCGATGCCGTCGACAAACAGCTGGGTCTCAAACTGGAAAAGACGAAACGTTCTTCCCGTGGTCATTCGAGTAGAAGGATGGGTGTATCAAACGTCCCTGTCGGGGCGCGAAGCCGCCTCTTCTTTCGCCTCCATCCACCCACGCAAAATCACAACCGCCGCCACCTGGTCGATCACCTGCTTGCGGTCGCGCTTGTCGTGCCCCGCTTCATCAAGGATCTCGTGCGCCGCTACCGAACTCAACCGCTCATCCCAAAGCTCGATCGGCAATCCTGAACGCGTACCCAACTCGGCAGCAAACGCCTGCACCTTCGCCGCCCAGGCGCTCACCGTGCCCGACAGATGCAGCGGATTCCCCACCACGATTGTCCCAACCTCATGTTTGCGCATGAGCCGCAGCAGACTCCGGAGATCCTCGCCCCGGCTCTTGCGCCACAGCGTCATCAATGGCTGTGCGGTATAGCCCAGCGGATCCGAAAGAGCGACCCCTATCCGCACCTTACCCACGTCCAAAGCCAACACTCGACCCGCAACCATGATCCGCCCCCATCTTTCGCCGTCAGGGACAAGTCTATCGCCGCCTTAGACCGAAGTCCCGCACCACCCAGCTCTGCGATACCTTAAACGCATGTGCTTCGCCGAGCCGGTCAAGCTGATTATGGAGAAACCATGCCCGCGTATCTTATTTCATTGTGCAGAGACGTCACCGACCGAAAGCGCCTGGAAGAATACTGGGCAAATGTTGCGCCGGCATTCAAGAGCGTTCTAGCCAAGCCGCTCGTAGCCTACACTCCGTTCGAAGTCCTTGAGGGGGATAGAGGTGTGCGAGGCGTTGTGCTTTTTGAGTTTTCCTCGATGGAAGAGGCACGGCGGTGGTACAACAGCCCGGCCTACCAGGAAGTGAAGAAACTCCGCGAAGGGGCAGCCAACTTCGATCTTATTCTCGTGGAAGGCGGGGTTGTGTCGGCAGCGGCAGAGCGAATGCCGGGGTCCAGGTCTTGATGGGTGACGGTCTTGATGGGTGACAGGAAGCTGTGATAGAATCCTGTTTTTTTGTGGCTTAAGGGTTGGCTGCCCAGTTGTGCTAAATCGATCTCAACGGAGCGTGAGCGAGTTTGTCGGGCTTTGGCGTTGTACCGGCCTCAGGGTTGAACAGCCGCGT
>Ga0182015_10007657_pt1 | contig 10490 bp, 10 predicted proteins | sample 712P3MmetaG_FD_120478 | JGI IMG/M metagenome (GOLD analysis project Ga0182015, IMG submission 120478) | Permafrost microbial communities from Stordalen Mire, Sweden - 712P3M metaG | ecosystem: Environmental > Terrestrial > Soil > Wetlands > Permafrost | place: Sweden: Stordalen | collected... | reverse complement strand
TGCCCATCGAGATTCCGCAAAAGAAAGGCGAGGCGTTGGTAGTCCGCTACGATGAATCCCCGCGCGAAGATGCCTCGCTCGAGGCGCTGGCCAAACTGAAGCCCGCATTCAAGAAAGACGGCACGGTCACCGCCGGCAACGCCCCCGGCACAAACGACGGCGCCGCGGCGCTGATCGTCACCAGCGAACGCCGCGCCGCGCAACTCGGAAAGCCGCCGCGCGCGCGCATCGTCGCGCAAGCCGTAAGCGGCGTCGAACCGAAATGGGTGATGATGGCGCCCGTCGACGCCGTCGAAAAATTGCTCCAGAAAACCGGCTGGGATCGCGACCGCGATGTCGATCTCTACGAATTGAATGAAGCCTTCGCCGTCGCCGCCATCGCCGTCACCCGCGCCCTCGGTCTCGATCGCGCCAAGGTCAACGTGAATGGCGGCGCCGTCGCTCTCGGCCATCCCATCGGCGCTTCCGGCGCGCGCATTCTCGTGACGTTGCTCTACGAACTCGAGCGCCGCAATTTCAAGCGCGGAATCGCCGCGCTCTGCCTCGGCGGCGGCAATGCCGTCGCTCTCGCCATCGAGCGCCCATGAAATGTCCTGTGTGCGGAAAGGAATATCGCGCCGGCACGCTGCGCTGCCGCAAATGCCAAGTCCTGCTCGTCGAAACCGCGCCGGCAGAAATGAAAGCAACATCCATCGGCGCCAACGCGGCCGCCGCAAAACAAAATCAGCGCGCCCCAATTTTGCTGTGGTCCGGTTCGGACCCCGTTTTGTTTTCGGCCGTGACTCACGCGCTCAGCGAATCCGCGATTCCGTTCTACGAATCGGCCGTACATGATCCTTCCGCGGGATTATTCGGATCGTTTCCGTTGCGCTCAGACGCCATCGGCGGTTTCGAGGTTCGCGTCGCCGGCTGCGACGTCGATGCCGCGCGCGAAATTCTGGATTCGATCGTCGGCACCATTGGAACGCTCAGCACGACGGAAGAGATTCTCGAGGAACCCAGCGCGCGTGATGCCAGCCAGAGCGCCGCCTCCTACAGCACCATGGATTTTCACGCCGACGAGGCCACCGCCGAATTGTGGAATGGCGGCGACGAAGCCTGGGCCAACTACCTGATCGACGTGCTCTGGGAAAACGGCGTGCAAGCGCGCGCCATTCAAGATGCCAGCGAAGTCTCGCGCGTTCTCGTGCGCCCCGCTGATTTCGAGAGCGCCCAGCGCGTCCTGCGCGCGCTCGAAGCAGCTTCGTCGCCCGAGTGATCCGCCTGCACGATCCCGTACGGGCATCGCGGATATTGCGCGAGCGCGATTCGCTGGGTAGAATCCCCAGCCATCCAGCCCGGTCCATCGTGGATAGAACAGGACCTTAAGGAGGAACCGTGGCGCTCGATATGCAAAAGCTCGACGAATTGCTCGGACGCGGAGTGGTTGATTTCGGAGCCACCATGCATGCGGCCTTGATCGCGATCGGAGACCGCCTGGGACTTTACAAAGCGCTCGCACAATCTGGACCGATGACTCCACAGCAGCTCGCCGAAAAAACCGGAACGACCGAACGTTACCTTCGCGAGTGGCTTTCGTCGCAGGCGGCCGGAGGTTACGTAACCTATGACAAGGCGAGCGGCCAGTTCAGCCTGACGGAGGAGCAGGCGTTTGCACTGGCTGACGAGAATAGCCCGGCGTTTTTGCCCGGGGCCTTTCAAGTTGCGTTGGCGGCCACTCGTTCGGTCGATAAGATCACGGAGGCATTCAAGACAGGGAAGGGCGTCGGCTGGCATGAGCACGACCCCGAGTTGTTCGTGGGCACCGAACGATTTTTCCGTCCCGGCTACGCGGCGAATCTCGCCGCTTCCTGGATTCCGGCGCTCGAAGAGGTCGAGGCGAAACTAAAGCGCGGCGCGCGCGTCGCCGACGTGGGTTGTGGCCACGGGGCGTCGACGGTCCTGATGGCCGAAGCCTATCCGGCTTCGACGTTCACGGGCTTCGACTACCACCAGGCTTCGATTGACGTTGCCAACGAACGCGCGAAGAAGGCGGGCTTGGCCGGTCGCGTCAAATTCGCTGCGGCAAGTGCCAAGAGTTATCCTGGCGAAGGATATGACTTCGTGACCTTTTTCGATTGCCTGCACGACATGGGCGATCCGGTCGGGGCAGCCGCGCATGTGCTGAAGAGCCTGGCGAAAGACGGCACTTGGATGATCGTCGAGCCGTACGCGAACGACAAACTCGAAGACAACCTCAATCCCGTTGGGCGCGTTTATTACTCCGCGTCCACGCTGCTCTGCACGCCTTGCTCGAAGGCGCAGGAAGTCGGCTTGGCGCTCGGCGCGCAGGCGGGAGAAGCGCAGATGCGAGACGTGATTCTGAGCGGCGGTTTTTCGCGGTTCCGCCGGGCGACGCAGACTCCCTTCAATCTGGTGTTTGAAGCGCGGCCCTAGTAGCGTCGCGTCCCGGCCGCCAGGCGCATTTCACAGCCCGCTGGGCGGGAGGCGCGATGCCGATTGACAAAATTCGCACCGTCGCTGTGCTTGGCGCGGGCACGATGGGCGCCGGTATCGCGCACGTTTTCGCGCGCTCTGGCTATACCGTGATTTTGCGCGACGTCGCGCAGGACGTTCTCGATCGCGCGCTCGCCACGATTTCGGCGAATCTCGATCGCGAAGTGAAAAAGGGCAAGATCGCCGCGGCGGCGAAGCCCGAAATTCTCGCGCGCATCCACGCCACCGCTGACGCCGCGCGTTTGGCCGAAGCCGATTTCGCCGTCGAAGCCGTCCCCGAACGTCTCGATCTAAAGCGCGCTGTGCTCGCCGAAGCCGATCGCATCTTGCGGCCCAGCGTAATTTTGGCCAGCAACACCTCTTCAATTTCCATCGCCACTTTGGCCGCGGCCACTTCGCGCCCCGACCGCTTCATCGGCATGCACTTCATGAATCCCGTCCCCGTGATGGAATTGGTCGAGGTCGTGCGCGCGCCCGCTACCAGCGAAGCCGCGCTCGCCACAACGATGGATCTCGCCCGCGCGCTCGGCAAAACCCCCGTCGCCGTGAACGACGCTCCCGGCTTCGTTGCCAACCGCGTACTAATGCCGATGATCAACGAAGCCGCCTTCGCCGTAATGGAAAACGTAGCCACGCCCGAAGCCGTCGACGCCGTGATGAAAACGGGAATGAATCATCCCATGGGCCCGCTCGAACTAGCCGATTTGATCGGCATCGATGTCTGCGTGGATATTTTGGACGTGCTCGAAGCCGGCTTCCACGACGCAAAGTATCGCGCCTGCCCGCTTCTGCGCAAAATGGTCGCCGAAGGCCGCCTCGGCCGAAAATCCGGCAGCGGCTTCTACAAATATGGAGGTGTGTGAGCGCGTGAATCGTCGCGCCGCGCTACGGCCAAATCTGATTCAAGATCATTGAGAGGCGAATGCCGGCTTTCGCCAACTGCTCTTCGATCACCGGCGTCACGGCATTTAGATAATCCGGTCCCAGCACTTCGTTCAGTTTGGCCATGCGATCGGAAATGTGATTGTCGTCGGTGCACTCGCTCACCGCGACCGGCTTTTCAATTGGGACCGCGACGGGCAGATCGCCATACGCGACTTTCTCCGCAAGCTGGTGGCTTTCCCAGGCCCACTCATCGAAGATCAAGCCTTCGCGCTGCCAGGTTTTGATCTTGGACTGAAATTGCTGATTGAGTTCGGCCGCAAATTGATCCACGGTTTTTCCCTGCGCGATTCGGTAGATCATTCCCGAATCCCACGCGGTGTGCAGCTCGGGGTAGTAATCGCCGACTTCGGGCTTGGTGTCTTTGGTAGGCTCATCGGGGTAGCTGACGGGGATGCAATGTCCGCCTTTATCGTTGTTGTTTGTGGTGTGCAAAGGCTGATGAATGTCTCCGACGAAGTGGATTACGAATCGCAGCGCATCGGCCTTCTGTGCGGAATCGGAATCTGTCGATTTGAGGATGGCGATCTGGGCGGCCAGAGCGGCAGTGATGCAGCTTGTGGACGCCGGACAATATTGACCGATTTTCTGCCGTCCGGCGCCACGCGGAATGTCGATGAAATGCCAGCCGGTGGTTTCCTTGTGGATGTTGCGGTAATCGTCGGCCCAATTCGCGGCGTCGGCCATCAAGTCCTTGCTGACGGGCTGGCAGAAGCGGCTCATTTTCGGATCGATGGGATTGTCTTGCAAAATCTGCAGGACCATGGCCAGCGCGCGCGGATCAAGATTCATTTTCGCGATCAGCGCGATGGTCTGGTGGCCTTCGCAGCCCCAGGCGCGCGCGTCAGGCGCGGCCGCAAAGGAAAGAACAACCGCCATAAAAATTGCGGAAATAAGCAAGCGTTTCACGGAGAACCTCCTAGCCAGTGGCCCGGCATCGCGAAAAACGATGGAATCGAGAACAACAATAGACTATCGGAGAAAGAATCGTAAAGAGAGGATGGCGGCGCCAAAAAACGGGGCATTGTTGCCTGGCCGGCCGGGACAGCTTGACAGTCGCGTGGTGCGAGATGTACACTTAGTACGTACAACGTGTACATGTCACGAGTACAGGGAGATGATGTGACCTCGCGAGCGCTTACCAAGCCGGAAACGCATGAAGTGAACCGTTCGGAGCTCAGGCAAAAGCAACGGGCCACGCTTAATCTCGCGCGCGGAAACAGCGTGGTGGTAATTTCGGCCAACGATGAAGAAGATCAGAAACTGCTGCTCGACAAGAAATATTTCGACGAACTGATCGAGCGATTGCGGTCCGTCGCGGAGACGCTGGAGATTGCCACGGATCAGAAGCTCTTCACCCAAATTCTGCGCGCATCGAAAAATTTGGAGAAAGAGACGCGCCTGGGCAGGTTGCACTCCTTCGAGGAAGCGTTTGGAGAGAAATAATTGTACCGCTCGCACTTCACTGCCGTTGCGCTGCAAGACGTCAAGGCATTGCCAAAAAACGTAAGGAACCCGCTCAAGAAGGAATTCGAGAAGAAGATTCACGTCGATCCGATTGGTTGCTCGGAACCGCTCACGGGGCAATTGGAAAATTTTCGCAGCTTTCACTTTCGCGACTACCGCGTCGTTTATCGGGTCTTCCCAAATCTGTCAGCGGTGTCGGTGGTCGGAATCGGGAAAAAGGACGAGGGGCACCAGGCGGAAATCTACCAGAAGCTGGAAGCCCTCGCGAAGCAAGGAAAGCTGGCTGAAGCGGTGCTTCGCGCTCTGGGGCGCGAATGAATGTTGGAGAGCCAGTCTCACGGCGCTGAATTCTCGGACTGACCCTTGGGCCGGTCACTGACCGCGCACGTTGGGCGACGTTTGGCACACCGCGCGCGGGAGGCGGGATAGAATGAAAGCATGGAACGGAAGATCTTCTGGGGCACGTTCACCGTATTGGGCGTGATCGCGGATTTCACGCTGCCGTTGTGGTGGGCGCTGCTGGCTACGATTCCGATTGGCTTCGCCAGCTGGTGGCTGGCGTATCGCAGCGGCTGGCTGGGTTGAGCGCGAAGCCGTTCGTGATCCTCGATGACGGTGTTGCCGGCTTGGAATCCAGCGACAAATAGGGGCCAAAAATAGTGTTTGCTTTTTCTTCGCCTCATGGTAGGATGCCCGGCGTGGTGATGCGAAAAACAACCTTGCGCCCGGCCATAGACTTTCTGGTAAACTTGGCGACCGCTGGCGGACATCGCGTCCCCGAAATGCCCTCATCGAGGTGAACTGTGACCGACGAAAAGACAAAGATTCTGGAATCTGCAATCGCACAAATTGAAAAGCAGTACGGCAAAGGCTCGATCATGCGCCTGGGCAACCGCGACGTTTTGGTCCCGGTCAGCGTGATCTCCACCGGGTCCATTTCATTGGACGCCGCGCTGGGCGTGGGCGGATTGCCGCGAGGACGCGTGGTGGAAATTTACGGACCGGAATCGGGCGGCAAGACCACCCTAACGCTGCACGTGATCGCCGAGGCGCAGAAGGCTGGCGGGCAAGCGGCGTTCATCGACGCCGAGCACGCCCTCGATCCGGCCTACGCGCGGAAACTCGGCGTGGACGTGGACAATCTGCTGGTCTCGCAGCCGGATAACGGCGAGCAGGCGCTGGAGATTGCGGAGACGCTGATTCGCTCGAACGCCGTGGATATCGTGGTGGTGGATTCGGTGGCGGCGCTGGTGCCGCGCGCCGAACTGGAAGGCGATATGGGCGATCCGCAGATGGGCTTGCAGGCGCGGCTGATGTCGCAGGCGCTGCGCAAGCTGACGGCGATCGTCTCGAAATCGCGCACCTGCTTGATCTTCATCAACCAGATCCGCGAAAAAATCGGCGTGATGTTCGGCAATCCGGAGACCACCACGGGCGGGCGCGCGCTGAAATTTTATTCCTCGATTCGCCTGGATATCCGCCGCATTCAATCCATCAAGGAAGGCGATCGCGTGATCGGTTCGCGCACGCGCGGCAAAGTGGTGAAGAACAAAGTGGCCGCGCCGTTCCGCGAAGCCGAATTCGACATCATTTACGGCGAGGGGATTTCGCGCGAAGGCGATTTGATCGACGTGGGCGTGGAGCAGGGCGTGCTTGAAAAGAGCGGCACGTGGATTTCCTTCGGCGGCGATCGCCTGGGCCAGGGCCGCGAAAACGCGCGCCAGCTGCTGAAGGAAAATACCGACCTGCGCGACAAGCTCGAAGCCGTGTTGCGGAAAAAGCTGGGCGTGCCCGGAGTGGCCTCAACACCGGGCGCCGCATCCTCGAACGGGAACTCGGCTTCCGCCGCGTCGGCGCACGGCGAAAAAACCGTTGTGCAGGCTGCGACCGCTTCGGCGGCGGCAGCGGGAGCGGCGAGCTCCGCCGCGAAGAGCGCTCCAAAGCGCTGACGCGAGTTGCACCGAAGCGATCTAGATTGAACCGGGCTCGCTGCCGCAGTTTCTTGCGCAGCGGGCCTTGGCCGTTGGTACGTGTACGCTCAGGCGCCCTAGAGCAACGTTTCGCCTTGCCCGCCGCATCCAACTTTCCATAGAATAGAAGCAGGCAGAAGGCTTTCCTCGCGGCCGGGCACCCCAGAACCCGCGGCAAGTCACTCAGCCACATATGCGGAGACACGAATCCATTCGTCGAGCAGTGGCTTTTGTAGCGTGTGCCCTGCTCATGTGCACGCCGGCGGTCCCCCTGTGGAGCGCGGGCACAGGCGCGAAGCCGCGCACGGCGACCACCACAACCAGCAGAACGGCCACCAGAACAACCCGAAAACGTGCCGTAACTCGTTACGGCGTGCCGACGTACGCCGATTCGACGGTGGGCGACGACGCCACGTACGACGATCCGATCGTGCGCCAAGCGGCGGTAGATGCGTTGGGCCGCTACAACGGTGCGGTGGTTGCCATCGATCCGAATAACGGCCGCATCCTTTCCGTGGTGAATCAGCAATTGGCCTTTTCCGCGGGATTCATTCCGTGCTCGACGATCAAGCCGGTGATTGCGCTGGCCGCGCTTGAGCAGGGCGTGATCAATCAAGACAGCATGATCGAGGTGGCGCGCCGCCGGTACATGAATTTGACGGAAGCACTGGCGCACTCGAACAACGCATTCTTCGAGAGTTTGGGCCGCGAGATGGGCTTCGACACCGTGCGGCATTACGCGCAAATGATGGGCCTGGGCGAGCGCACCGGCTACGACATTCCGGAAGAGCAGGCCGGCGTGCTGCCGACGGCGCCGCCGGAATTTGGCGGCGTGGCGCGCATGTCGAGCTTCGGGCAGGGCATCCAGATCACGCCGCTGGAATTGGGATCGGTGGTGGCGACGATTGCCAATGGCGGGACGATGTATTACTTGCAGTATCCGCGCACGCAGCAGGCGCGCGACAATTTCGAGCCGCGCATCAAGCATCAGCTGCAGATCGAATCCTTGTTGCCGGAAATTCGCGATGGCATGCTGGCCGCCGTCCTGTACGGCACGGCGCAGCGCAGTTGGGATTACGACGAGAGCGAGCAGCCGCTGGGCAAGACCGGCTCGTGCTCGGATTCGGCTTCGCGCATCGGATGGTTCGCTTCCTACGCGGATGAATTGCATCCACGAATCGTGCTGGTGGTGCTGATGCGCGGGCACAATCATGTTGTGGAAGGACCGATGGCGGCGGGAATCGCCGGTCGCATTTACCACCGCTTGAACGAAGAAAACTATTTCGCTTCGGATGTGCCGAGCACTGAAGCTTCGCCGTCCACGCCGCCCGCCGCATCTTCCGCCTCGTTGAACACCGCCGCTCCCGTCCGCTAGTTTTACTTTTCCCAATTGCGCAGCTTGAGGTAGGATGTGCGCGCTTATCCGTTGCCGTGCCGGAGAGGTGCGATGCGCTTCCTGAAAATTGTGGGCTACACGGTTGTGGTGCTGCTTCTGCTGCTCGCGGCCTGAATCACGTTCACGATCGGCTGGCGGCCATTCATCGGCCCCAAAGCGCGGCCGTTGACGGATCGCAAATTTGACGTGACGCCGGTGCGCCTGGCGCGTGGCCGCTACCTCGCCGAAAATGTTGCGGGTTGCATGGACTGCCATTCGCCGCACGACTGGACGCAGCACGATGCGCCGATCACTCCGGGGATGGAAGGCTCGGGCCAGGTTTTCCCACTGCAGGGCTTGCCAGGTACGATCAACCCGCCAAATTTGACTCCCGATCCCGAGACCGGGGCGGGCACCTGGACCGACGACCAATTTGCGCGCGCGATTCGCGAAGGAATCGGGCACGATGGGCGGGCACTGTTTCCGCTGATGCCCTATCAGAGTTTCCGCAGCATGTCGGACGAAGACCTGGCTTCGATCGTGGTGTTTCTGCGTTCGCTTCCGCCGGTGCACAATGTGGTGCCGCCGACGCAGATTATTTTCCCGGTGAAATATTTGATCCGCAGCGCGCCGCAACCGCTCACAACTCCGGTTGCTGAGCCCGATGTCTCGACTCCGGTGAAGGCGGGCGCGTACCTCGTGACCGTCGCCGGCTGCCGTGGCTGTCACACGCCGCAGGATAAGCACGGAAATCCGATTCCGGGGCTCGATCTCGCGGGCGGTTTCGTCCTGGTAGGACCATGGGGAACCGTGGCTTCGGCGAACATCACGCCGGATGCGAGCGGCATTCCGTATTACAGCGACGTGCTCTTTCTTCAGACGCTGCGCACCGGCTACGTCGGCACGCGCAAACTTTCGCAGATCATGCCGTGGTCTGCGTTTCGCGGGATGACCGATCAGGATTTGCTCGCGATTTTCGCGTACCTCAAAACCGTGCCGCCGGTTCACCACCGCGTGGACAATAGCTTGCCGCCGACGCTGTGCCCGCTGGACGGCAACATGCACGGCGGCGGCGAGGGCAACGCGACCTCGAGCGGAACGTCGAACTGAGCGCGACATCGCAGCGAAGCAGAGATTGATTTTGGAGGGCGGAGCTGGTTTCCGCCCGGCTGGCAATATCCTCCCACCCACCCCCCTCCCCTGTTTTTTGGAACTGCGGAATCTAAATGACTTGGGGTCCAAATTTGCGGAACTGTTGATTCTGGGAGACTTCAAAGCGTGTGGAATGAGCGCGTTGCGGAAGTCGCGCAAATTTCCGGAAGTGTTGATTCTAAAGGGGCTTAGGTTCCGCATAAGTGCTCCATAATCAGCAGATCCGAGAAAATCGGGTAGTTGCAACAAGTGTTGCAAGTGGACGCGCCGGCGGACGCGGCGGCAGTCGTGGGCGGTGGGCGGTGCGGCGGGGCTGACAGCGTGCTAAGGATAACGCAGAGGCGCAGAGAACGCAGAGGCTCGCGGAGGTTCTTCGCTCGTTCGTCGGGCGGCGAGTTTTGTGCCAGGCTCATGCGAGAGGTTAGCACGGATGATTACTCTACGTCTACATATATCAATAGGTTAGTATTCGAATGCCTGTGGATTTCTTTTCGAATGCTTTGACGGGAATTGTCGATTCGGAGCGCCGGAGTCGCGTCGTTCGCGGCGAGTGAATCGAGGCCGTGGTGGAGCGGGCGGAGAGTGCAGGTCAAAAGCCCCACCCTTTTCCACCGTCGGGAAAAGCATGGGCCACCCCGGGCTGCTCACGGCGCAGCCCGGCTGCGCACCTCGTTACTCCAGCGGAAAGGCCATCAGTGGTGCCATCGTCGAGCGCAGCCGGTGGGATCAAATCGTGAGAAACGGGTGAGCCACCCGCCCGCTCGGGACCATTCCTCGGTTTGGGTTGTTCGCTTCCAGTAGCGCCGCCTCTGTCGTTCTCCGGTTTGGCGTTCTCGGTCTTTCGTTCTGGCTGTTGCTTCGCTGGGGATGCAGGAGCGCGATAGTCATCGGGATCGAAGTCGTAGCGGGACATTTTCAGATCATTTCGTCGTCTGCGTCGGTTGGCAGATGTACATCGCCGACATGGAATTGCTTGTCGATGTGGGAGAGCTTGCGGCCTGTGTCCTTTAGGAAGAATTTGCGGATGAGTACGAAAGCGCCTGCGAAGAAATTCACAAATAAGGCACCGAAAAAGATGGAGAGCGCCC
>Ga0182015_10007656_pt1 | contig 10490 bp, 8 predicted proteins | sample 712P3MmetaG_FD_120478 | JGI IMG/M metagenome (GOLD analysis project Ga0182015, IMG submission 120478) | Permafrost microbial communities from Stordalen Mire, Sweden - 712P3M metaG | ecosystem: Environmental > Terrestrial > Soil > Wetlands > Permafrost | place: Sweden: Stordalen | collected... | reverse complement strand
TATTGCGCGGTTGAAGACGGTGTGGTGCGTTCGGCGGTTTCCGCTGGTGGCACTACTGCGATCGTCAACTCAGCTTGCTACACCACTTCGCCGCTGGCGAACTAGAAGTTGGCAAGTACCTGGGGGGAGGGTACAAGCCAGGAGCAGCGAAGGCAACTTCGCTGCTCCTTTCCTTTTGTCCTGCGTGCTCTTCCCCAGCTCGACCGTAGAATAAGTTCCCAGACGGATCAGCGTACCATACTGCATATCCAACCGGCGGAAGACCCATTCACGGAGCAATTCATTGTTGCTCTAGAATTGAGTCAACGTGGCATCCAGATCCACTCCTTCACTTTTCATCGAAAATTGGCAACAATTCGCTCACGTTCTTGCGGCCACCAATTCTCGTCAAACAAGAAGTTTTGAAGTTGAGTAGACGATTGCGCTCTGCGGGAGAGGCCGAAGGGGATACCTGGCAATCCTCATAGGCCGCGCCGTCGGATTGATACCAACGCCGCACGCAGGTGTCTCGGCCACACGATGTGGCCTTTCCTTCTAGCTGAATAAAATTAACAAGGGCAATTTGAGAGGTTGGAACTGCGTTGTTGCTTAAGTCCACGAGTTGGTAGTGCACGTTACGTTCCTCTGTGGCCTTTGGCCTTGAGGCACCGTTGGCCGTTGCAGGCAGGAAGATCGTTCGCGCGCGACAAGCAAAGCGGGCTTGGCTTGTCGGCATTACTGAGGTTGCACTTCGAGCAGAAGATGTTTATTGAACTTGGGAAGAAATGGCGGCCTTCGGGCCGTGCACGATCCCGAAGTCCTTGCCGTTCACAAACCCTTTCCGGATGGACCTCTAGCCAAGCTAGAGACTAGAGGTCGTTTAAAAAATCCTCGAGCAATCGGCGAAAGGCAACCGCAGTTGGTTCCCAGTCGCCCTGCATCGCCTTGGCGCCGGCGTCCCCGTAACCTGCATCGGGTCTCGGGCGCAAGCGGATAAAAGGCGGCAGACCATAACGCATTGCGAGGCCGTTGGCCCAAAGGCGCGCAGTGCGGCCGTTGCCGTTTGCAAATGGATGGATTCGCGCCCACTCAGCATGCGACCAAGCACAGAGATCGACTATGGCAGCCAATTGGTCGGCATCCGGTTCCTGACCGATCGGTAGCAGCGCGTCCAACTCGGCGGCCAGTGTCTGGACCTTTGCTTCAAAGCGCTTTAGCTCCTCGGCCACCTTTGCTGAGTCCACGCCATAATTCGCGCGGACTCTCAACTGGACGTTCTCGACACCTGGTTCGCCGCGAAATGCGCCGACAAATCGCGAGTCGGGAACATCCAGACCCTGCATGACGATGATTTGCCAACGCCTTGCCGCTTCCAGGGTCGGAGTCTCGCGCTGCTCCGCCGCCTGGACGATTTCCTCCAGAACGCGCGCGAGGTTCTCCCGTAACTGGGGGCTGTCTTCGTCCCAGTTAGGCACCTAGAAGGTCTCGTATCTTGGTTTGCACAGGCCCTGCAGGCGTGAGCTGTCCCTCGACGAACTGGCCCTCTTTCGGCTCGCCTTCAAGCGGGTCCTCGAGGCTCGCTTCGGCTTCCACAAACGCGGCGATAGCACGCTTAAATCCAGGATCCTTTTTCCGATATGCTCGAAGTCCTGCCAAGTTAGCCTCCAAGCCGCGTTCCCTTCGACCCCGACGGATGAGGTAGCTCTTAATGGCCTCGTTCACTAGCTGATTGATGGGGCGCCCTTCGACCTTACTAAGGTTCACTAGGGCGACACGTTCTTTAGCGTCAATTCTTAGCGTGAAGGGAGTTCTAGCCATGCCAAAATCCTATGCCAGTCCAATAGTGATGTCAATATGCAGTTCTGACATCACCTGAGCCTACTCGGAGTATTTGCAATCCGTACGTAGCTCGGGGAGTGTTAAAATCCATGTAAACTATTGATAATATTAGTAACTATACCATCTGTATCCCCTTTACAGTGACGCTCGTTGACGGCTAGGGAAGAAGCGAGCGGTGGAATTTACCGGTTAGGTTTCTTGGTGCGTCCCCTGTTACGGATTTTGCACGACTTTGCCGGAATCCGGCCCGCTATCTCAAATTTCCCTCGTAACCTTGTCTGTCTCGTAACCCTGTCTGTCTCGTAACCCTCCGCTACTACAACAAGCTCAGAGGTGTGAAGCCACGGCGAAATCAATCCCGTTGGTCCAGGATCGGGAAGCAGATTCCCCCGCGCACATTTGCGAACATCCGGGACCAAAGATTTCAATACAAGGAACGAACATCACGTTGTGTGGGGATTGCACTGACGAGCTGCACGCAGGCGGGCAATTGATTCACCCACAGACGATGTACCAGGGTCGTACGTGGGGCTTTGGAGGATTTGCGCGAGTATTTGCCTGTTCTTGGTTGCGCAGGGGTTGCGGATTTTGCAAGACTTTGCCGGGATCTTCAGAGCGATCTTGTTGAAGCTCTTTAGGATCACCGCTACGTTGGCAACATAATCCGCAGGTCCTTTGGTTCGAGTCCAAGCGCCGCCACCAATGTTCAGTGGCCCAAATTTCTGATTCTCGGTTCAACCATCCCTATACCGTCTGGAGGTCGAAAACATCTCACTGCCCCGGGTCAAGAAAAGAAAGTCCGTTTCAGCCGTTTTGGCTTCTCTCGATCCTCGGTCTAAAATAAGCTACGAAGCAGGAAGTAACTTGGCCATGACTCTCGACACCCTTACGATCTCACCGGTTTCGCGCTTTCGCGCCGCCATGATCCTGGCCATCATCGCGGACGCACTGCAAATTGGCATTTTCCCTTTATTCGTCGAAGGCGCCCTATCACCCGCCGATGACCTGCTCGATTTCGGCGTCGGAGCGGCGATGGTTCACCTCCTCGGATGGCACTGGGAGTTTCTGCCATCGTTTGTGGGCAAGCTCGTGCCGGGGGTGGACCTGGTTCCTTTATGGACGATGGCCGTGGCAAATGTCTATCGCAAATCGAAGCGAATCAGGGTGACCACGGAAGAAAGTCGTGAACCAGCCAAGGCCCCGGCCCTAACCGACGCAAAGCATTCACACGTCGCCCAACGACACTAGAGGCTTTCGACCCTACTCTCGCCCAGCTTAATTTACCGATCCGGGCAGGTTGCAATTGAACAACTCATGAGTCTCGAAATAGAGTATAATTCGGCAATGCCGCGAGCGGCCTTACTTACGCTGCTGGTCATTTCCGTTCTGAGCGGCTCTCTCCAAGCACAGCGAGGAGGAGCAGCCTTTCACGGCGGCGGAGCTGGACGACCTTTCGGCTCAGGATTTGGTGGCCGGAGCGGCTTCTCAAATCGATCGTTCTCGCACGGGTTTTTCCGAGATGGTTATCGCAACGGCAACTTTGGTTCATATTTTCTCCCGTTTGATTTCGTTGACGAGCCACTTGACCATGAGCTGCCTGATTTCGAAGGTGCGCCGAATGGACGCTTGCTTCCACCCGTAATTCGACGGGCACCGGAGCCCCCTCTACCCAAGGGGCAGTTTATCGAAATTCCTGCCAGTGAAAAGTTGGCCGCCGCTAAAGTGCTGCCGCCGACTATATTCATCTTGGCAAATGGAGAACGCCTGGAAACGAAGCGGTTTGTGCTCACGGCGAGCTTATTGACGGTTCGCATTGGTCGTCAGCAGCGCACGATCCCGCTTCAAATGCTCAATATCGATGCGACCGTAACCACCAATCACGAGCGCGGAATTGATTTGCAAGTTCCAGACGACCGGAATGAGATTTCCTTAAGCTTTTAGCGGTCGATTTGCGTTCCCCCTCTCGCCTTGAAAGTCCCCTTAGCCATAAGATGCTGACCTATGTCGTCCAGGCGGCAACGATTGTAGCGCTGCCGGTTGACTACTCCTGAGCAGAATCTCCATACTTTTCAGTATTTTAGGCATTACCGAAGTTTCCTGCATTGACCACAGGCCATTGTTACGAACGACGCCAGCTGTTTATTCTTGTGTGGGATCGGCGCGCTGACAGCAGCATGCGCCGCCTTCTAGAGTTATGTCCGCTAGCACAAACTCGTGGATACGCTTGCCCGTCGGGGGGCAGGTTTTCGTGGGCCTAGTCATTGCCGCTGGGACTGCATGTTTGCTGCAAGGGACCATCCACCAGAACAGCAAGAACATCGCGGAATTCATCTGCTATACCGGGGTTGCGATTTTGGCGTCGCGACTGCAGGTCACTTTGCCCGGCATCCCCGGAACCCTTTCGGTGAACTTTCTGTTCATTCTTGTAGGAATAGCGGAACTGGGATATTCAGAGGCTCTTACTCTGGGCGCGGTCGCCATGTTGGCTCAGAGTTTGTACCCGGGTCGGCCTAGGCCCATTCAAGTCACGTTCAACATTTGCAACGGTTCGCTCTCAACCGCTGCGGCCTACCTGTTTTATCACAACACTTTCTGCAACGAGATCATCGGAAACCGTCCGGTGATTCTATGTTTGACCGCTTCCATCTACTTCGTCGTCAACGTTGGATGTGTCACGGCAGTGATCTCGTTTGGCGAAGACAGGCCGCTGCAAAAGATTCTGATGGATTGCTACTTCTGGTGCTTCCCTTATTATTTGGTTGGGGCTGGCATTGCGGGAGCAATTTCCTGGATCAACCACCGCTTCAACTGGGAGACTTCGTTGCTGTTTGTTCCGGTCATTTATCTCATCTACCGCTCCTACCGGCTCTATCTGAGCCAGCTCGAAGATGAGAAGCGGCACGTGGAGGAGATGGCGAACCTGCATCTGCGAACCATTGAGGCCCTCGCCCTTGCCATCGAAGCCAAAGATCAAACGACCCATGATCACCTTCAGCGGGTTCGCGTCTACGCCATCGAGGTAGCAAAAGAGCTGGGGATGAAGGGCGCGGAACTGGAAGCGCTCCACGCCGCCGCGTTGCTGCATGATATTGGCAAGCTGGCCGTTCCTGAACATATCATCTCGAAACCCGGCAGGCTGACTCCGGAAGAGTTCGAGAAGATGAAGATCCATACCGTGGTCGGCGCGGAGATACTCGAACGCGTTCGCTTCCCTTACCCGGTAGTGCCGATCGTGCGCGCCCACCATGAAAAGTGGGACGGTTCGGGATACCCATTCGGGCTAAAAGGCATGGAGATTCCGATCGGAGCGCGGATTCTTTCCGCAGTCGATTATCTCGATGCCCTGGCGTCGGACCGGCAATACCGGCGCGCAATGCCGCTGGATGATGTGATGAAGCGGATTTCGGAAGAGTCGGAGAAATCGTTCGATCCCAAGGTGGTAGAAGTTCTTAAAAGGCGCTATCGGTCTCTGGAGAACCTTGCGCAATCGAAATCGTCGGAAGATTCCGGCCTGGCCCTGTCTTCGGAAATCAAAATTACGCGAGGGCCGGCGCCGGCTGCGGGATTCGAGAATGCGGGCGTTGCCGACCGACCAGGGCGGGAAACCAGCTTTCTATCGTCGATTGCAGCAGCGCGCCAGGAGGCACAGAGTTTGTTTGAGTTGAGCCAGGACCTGGGAGCGTCTCTCAGCCTGGGTGAAACGCTGTCGGTCTTTTCGGTGAAACTCAAACCGATGGTTCCCTACGACGCGATCGCGATCTATATTCTGCGCGACGACGTCTTGATCCCGGAATACGTGAACGGCGATAACTACCGGCTGTTTGCGTCTTTGCGAATTCCTTTTGGCGACGGGCTCTCAGGATGGGTGGCGCAGAACAAGAAGCCGATTGTGAACGGCAATCCCTCGGTCGAGCCCGGCTACCTGAACGATCCCTCCAAGTTCAGCACATTGCGCTCAGCCCTAGCTTTGCCGCTGGAGGGAGTGACGGGTGTAATCGGAGTTCTCGCACTTTATCGCGCCGAGCGTGACGCGTTCACCTCCGATCATTTGCGCATCCTTCTGGCGGTGAGCGGCAAAATGGCTCTCGCCATCGAAAATGCTCTCAAGTACCAGCAGGCGGAAAGCTCCGCCACCACCGATTACCTCACCGGCCTGCCCAATGCCCGGTCGCTATTCCTGCAACTGGACCGCGAACTGGCGCGCTGCAAGCGCGACAGCGCTTCGCTCACGTTGATGGTATGCGACATGAACGGATTCAAAAAGATCAACGACCGCTTCGGTCATCTGGAGGGAAATCGCGTCTTGCGCCTGTTTGCCCAGGCGCTGAAAGATAGCTGCCGCGAATACGACTATGTAGCCCGCATGGGTGGAGATGAATTTGTGGTGATCGCTCCCGGGTTGGCGGCCGAGGATGCTGCCAAGAAGGTTGAGCTCATCCGTCCACTCGCGCGGCAGGCGGGCTTCGATGTTTGTGGAGAGGACATTCTGTCGTTGAGTGTCGGAATGGCTGTGTCTCCGGCCGATGGCAATGACGCCGAGCAATTGCTTACCGAAGCCGACCGCCGCATGTATCTCGAGAAGCAAAAACAGCCAGTACAAAAAGATCAGCGGCTGCACACCCGTATGAAATGCCGGCTGACGGTCGAACTGCATTCGGCCGGTGCCGCCCCGGTGTTTGGCAATTTGATCGACGTAAGCCTGGGAGGTTGCTATGTGGAGACCAGCGCCATCTTTACCCCTGGCTCCAATTTGAAAGTGGTTTTCTCCATCGACAACGGAGATTTGAGCGCCGAGGGCAATGTGGCCAGGATCCATCCCGGATCAGGAGTGGCGGTGCAGTTCAAGGAGATGAGCCGCGAATCGCGCGATCAAATGTACCGTATTCTGGAGTTCGTACAAAGCACGACTACGATGTATAACGACCGCTACCTACAGAATCTCTTCAACCGCTAAGGTTCTTGAAAACGATGGTTGCAAGGATTCTAACCGCGGCTTGAACGCCTCCTCGGCCGCCCGTACACTTAGGAAATGCACGTCCACGGCCATGGCGGGGGCGGTCCCAAGCGAGTACTGAAGATCTCCCTGGGCGTGACTCTGGCCTACATCGTGCTGCTGGTAGTGGCCGGCATTCACGCCCACTCGTTGGCGCTCCTATCCGAGGCCGGGCACAATCTTTCGGATTTCCTGGCCTTGCTGCTATCGCTGGTTGCAGTATATCTGCAATCGCGCCCAGCCAGTTCCACCAAGACCTACGGATACCATCGCGCGGGGGTATTGGCGGCACTGGTCAACGCCATATCGTTAGTGGCCGTTTCCTTCTTCATTTTTTACGAAGCGTTCCACCGCCTGCAGCATTCCGAGCACGTGCAGGCTTCGGTGATGATGTGGGTCGCGGCTGCGGGGGTGGCAATGAATGGAGTGATCGCGCTGCTGCTCTATCGCTCCGGCGGCGACGTCAACATCCGCAGTGCGTTGCTGCACGAGGTTGGCGACACGCTCTCCACCGCAGCCGTGATCGCCGGAGGCTGGGCCATACTGGCAACCGGGGACGATTGGATTGATTCCGCTCTCTCGTTCGGCATCGGCGCGCTCATTCTGTGGTCCGGTTTCGGCATCGTCCGGGAGACGCTGAACATCTTGCTCGAAGGCACGCCGAGTGGGATCAAGCTTGAATTGGTTGAATCCTCTATTCGCTCCATCGAAGGGGTCAACGACGTACATGACCTGCATGTCTGGAGCATCGGATCAGAAACCCATGCTCTTTCCTGCCATATCTCGATTGCCGACATTCCGCCCTCGGTCAGCGAGCGCATTCTTCGTGATGTGAAGGACCGACTGCATCATCACTTTCACATCGACCACACCACCATCCAGTTCGAGCATGTGGAATGCGAGGTGGCGCATGGATGCGTGATTCCGGTTGGCGACAGCGTGGAACATCACCACCACAGCCACTGAGTCTCTCCTTCACCGATCCTACAAGTTCCCCTTCTGCTTTTCGAAAACCGCACGCACCCGCTCAATCGTATCCGCGTCGGCAGCCGATTTATCCGGGCGCAGTCGCACGATGCGTGGGAAGCGTAATGCATAACCGCTGTCATGCCGGTCGGACTTCATCATGTTATTGAATGCCACTTCGAGAACAATTTTGGGTTTGACGATTCGCCGGAAGCCATGATCTTCGATGGTGTGATCGAGAAACCATTTCGTCATTTCTGCTATCTCTGCATCGGTCAGCCCGGAGTAGGCTTTGCCAATATTCACCAGCCGGTCTTTACCTATGTCCCACACGCCAAACGTGTAGTCGCTGAGCACGCTCACGCGTCTGCCATGCCCGTACTCGACGGCGGTCACGACTACGTCAAGCGTAGCCAGTTCGCGCTTCATCTTCAGCCACGATTTGCCGCGTTTCCCGGGCCTGTAAGCTGAGGTCAGATCTTTAATCACCAAACCTTCATTGCCCCTTGCCTGGGCTGCGGTGAACAGTTGCTCTAAATCTTCAGGAGACCTGGCGCGAAATACCGGCGCCCGAATGATGCTGGCTGCTGAAATTCGATCCTCATTTCCGAATGCTAACCTTTCTTGCTTGACTGCATTCTGGCTTTTTCCGGTCTCTCTGTGGCGATCGACTTTCCTTTCTGCCAGAAGCGAATCCAGCAATGCCGCCCGCTCGTGCAGCGAGCGATCGATCAGAAGCCTCCCGCCCGCGTATAGGACATCGAATACCAAATATGCAACGGGAATCTCCTGCAGCATTTTCTGACTTACCTTTTTCCGCCCTAGCCTTTTTTGCAGGACGGAGAAGGGCTGCGCGTGGCCGAGTTCAGCGGCTTTTTCCTCCGCTGCCTCGGAGGGGTTTTCGTCGACCACCTCGTGCGCTTGCTCCAGCCTAAGGGGATACTCCCATGCCACGATCTCGCCATCGAGGATGGCATCGTGTGGCAATCCCGCGAGCGCGTCCGGCAATTCAGGGAATGATTCCGTAATTTCGTCTCTGGTACGCGAAAAGAACTTCACCTCTCCGCCTGAGACGTGTGCCTGGGCGCGGATGCCGTCATACTTATCTTCCACGGCGGCGTCTGCGAAATAACTCAATCCTTCTTCAGCCGATTCGATAGGGCTGGCCAGCATGAACCCTAGCGCGTGAAACATTCGAATCTTCGCCTCGGCCAGCTTTCCTTCCGTTGCTAGCCGAAGCGTTTCTCCTATATCCCCGAGCAGCATGTTTGCGCGCTGGACGTCCGCAAGCGTTCCAGCATAGGCTTTGGCAATCGCTTCCTCCACCAAACTTTCCTTCAGTCCGATTCGCAAGTCGCCGGTGACGATCTTCACGAGGTATTTCGCCTCGAGCGGCGTAGCGCGGGCCAGCAAATCGCGGACAAGCGCAGTCTTTGGCGAAGAACCACGCGCTGCGGCAATTTGGCGAAAGACCTCAGCAACCTCGAGAATCCGCAGACCTCGCCCGGATCGATCCGGCAGAACCTCTCCGGCCACGGCTCCCAGATCACCGTGCTTGCGATAGGCAGCGGTAAGCGCTTCCTCACTTTTCCCTGACAACTCTGCGACCACTCGCCACAGAAGCGAACTCCCCACCTGCATCGTGGTCTCGTCCCAGGCGGCAAACGCTCCGCCGGAGAGGAATACGGCCGAGACTGCGGCTTCGTCGACCCTGCGCGATTTCAAATAATCGGCCACAATGCCCGTCTTCTGAAGCTTCCTGGTGGTGGCTGCGAGTGCCTCGCAGCATTCCGCTAGCTTCCGCATGGTCTTTGAGATGCACTCCGGAAACAGACGATGCCTTCCTGGCTTGCGATTCTGCTTAGGGAGATGCTTCGCCACATCATGCTGTGCTCCAGAGTGCTCCAGCTGCTCCAGCTGCTCCAGGCTGCTCCAGCTGCTCCAGCTGCTCCAGCGCTGAGAGGGGATATCTGCAGCTCCCTGTGGTAACCTAGATCCTGGAGTGGTTTGGCCGCTGGAGCATCTAAATACAGTGCGTTCCCTTAGAAATCTCGTTCGTTTCCTGGTAGCTGTGCAGCTTCTACCCGCGCTCGAAAGTGGCGAAGAAACTCTAGTTGGCGGGCAAGCGGTGCTGGAGGGCGTGATGATGCGTTCTCCGCACGCCTGGGCAATCGCATGCCGCAAACCTTCGGGTGAAGTGGTTACCATGAGCCAGCCGCTGGAGCGTCCCTCGGAAAAACATAAGTGGATGGCATGGCCGATCGTTCGCGGCGTGATGACGCTGGGGTACGCCATGTCCCTGGGCTATCGAGCGCTGCGTTTCTCGGCAAATGTTGCGATCGAGGACGTGATGCAAAACGAGGAATCCACAAGGGGTCATGTGGAGACGGCCGCTTCAGCCGTCCCGCCGAAGCTGAGCGAGACGGAACCTTCCGGCGAATCCTCCAAATCGCAGACCCGGGAAAAGGCTGCTGCTATCAGCGGATGGCTGGCCACCGGCAACGTCGTCCTCTCCCTGGCCTTCTTTATCTTCATGTACAAATATCTGCCGCTGCTGGCCGCCACGGAACTCAAGAAGTTTAATCCGGCGTTCGGGGGGCAAGTTGTATTCAATCTGATTGACGGCGTGGTGCGCTTGATTCTATTCCTTCTGTTCATCTGGGGCGTTTCTCTGTTTCCGGACATCCGACGCGTCTACCAGTATCACGGCGCT
>Ga0182015_10007655_pt1 | contig 10490 bp, 10 predicted proteins | sample 712P3MmetaG_FD_120478 | JGI IMG/M metagenome (GOLD analysis project Ga0182015, IMG submission 120478) | Permafrost microbial communities from Stordalen Mire, Sweden - 712P3M metaG | ecosystem: Environmental > Terrestrial > Soil > Wetlands > Permafrost | place: Sweden: Stordalen | collected... | reverse complement strand
CGGGAAGCTGTCGATCATCGGCAACGGCGTCGTTGTCGACCCTTGGGCGCTCGTCGCCGAGATCGAGACGATGCGCGGCAAGGGTCTCGATATCTCGCCGCGGAATTTGAAGCTCGCCGACAACGCGGCCCTGATCCTGCCCTCCCACGGCGCGCTCGACCGGGCGCGCGAGGAGCGCCGCGGCGACAAGAAGATCGGTACCACCGGGCGCGGCATTGGACCCGCCTACGAGGACAAGGTCGGTCGCCGGGCCATCAGGGTCTGCGATCTGGCCGACCCAAAAGCGCTCGAAGACCGGGTCGACGAGGTGCTGCTGCACCACAACGCCTTGCTGCGCGGGCTCGACGCGCCGGAGGTGAAGCGGGCAGAGTTGCTGGAGACCCTGCGCGAGGTTGCGCCCAAGGTTCTCCCGTATGCGGCCGCTTGCTGGCGCATCCTTGACGACGCACGGCGCGCCGGCCGGCGCATCCTGTTCGAGGGCGCGCAGGCGGCGATGCTCGACGTCGATCACGGCACCTATCCGTACGTGACCTCGTCGAACACTCTGGCGGGGCAGGCGGCGGCGGGGTCGGGAATTGCGCTGTCTTCTGTCGGCTTCGTGTTGGGCATTTGCAAGGCGTACACGACCCGGGTGGGCAGCGGGCCCTTTCCGACGGAGCTTACCGACGCGGTCGGCCGCGCGCTCGGCGAGCGCGGCCGCGAATTCGGCGTTGTCACCGGTCGGCCGCGCCGTTGCGGCTGGTTCGACGCGGTGGTGGTCCGCCAAGCGATCAAGTTTGGCGGGATCGACGGCATCGCGCTTACCAAGCTCGATGTCCTCGATGGCTTCGACGAGATCAAGATCTGCACCGGCTACAAGCGTGGCGACAAGACCTATGACTACCTGCCCGCCGGCACGACGGCTCAGGCTGAGCTCAAGCCGATCTACGAGAGCCTCCCGGGCTGGCGGGAGAACACGCGCGGCGCGCGGTCGTGGGCGGACCTGCCGGCGACCGCGATCAAATATATCCGCCGGCTGGAAGAGCTGATCGGCGCGCCGGTGGCTCTGCTGTCAACGAGCCCCGAGCGCGAGGATACGGTGTTGGTGCGCGACCCGTTCGCGGACTAGGGCGATCGAATTGACAAATACTCATTCTGAGTATAAGTAAGCCGAGCCCTATGACCCGACCGAAAACCCGTCCGCACGAGCCTGCCGTAGCGATGGCCCCGTTCTTCTCCCCCTATTCGCATCAATTCGTCCGTCTCGGCGTCTGCGTGCCGCGGGTCGTGGTCGCCGATCCCGCGAAGAACGGCGACCAGATTGCGGCACTGGTCGAAGCCGGACATCGCGACGGTATCGCGGTCCTTCTGTTCCCGGAATTGTGCCTGTCGGCCTATGCGATCGACGATCTGCTGTTCCAGGATGTGCTGCTCGATGCCGTCGTCGAACAGATTGGCCGGCTGCTCGAGGTGAGCCGCGAGAAGGTGCCGGTGATCATTGTCGGCGCGCCGCTGCGCTGGCAGGGAGGGCTCTACAATTGCGCGGTCGCGATCCATCGCGGCCGAGTGCTCGGCATCGTGCCGAAGATCTATCTGCCGAACTATCGCGAATTCTACGAGCGCCGGCATTTCACCTCGGGCGCAGCGATACGCGGCGCGGCAATGATGCTGGCCGGGCAGGAGGCGCCGTTTGGCATCGACCTGCTGTTCGTGGCCAGCGGTTCGACCGGCTTCTCCTTCCACATCGAAATCTGCGAGGATTTGTGGGTGCCGCAGCCGCCGAGCGCGGCGGGCGCGACGGCCGGTGCAGAGATCCTCCTCAACCTATCGGCCAGCAACATCACGATCGGCAAGGCGCAGATGCGCCGGCTGCTTTGCGCCTCGCAATCGGCGCGCTGCATCGCCGCCTACGCCTATTCAGCCGCCGGCGCCGGCGAGTCGACGACCGACCTCGCCTGGGACGGGCAGGCGGGGATTTTCGAGATCGGCGACGGGCTCGCCGAGACCGAGCGCTTCAGCGATCGGCCGGAAGTCGCGTTCGCGGACGTCGATCTCGGTCGCATCCGCCAGGAGCGTATGCGCACCAACACCTTCGGCGACAATGCTCGACTTATCGCGACACAAACCCCGGCGTTCCGTCGGGTGGAATTCGCCTTTGCCGCGCCCGACGGAGAGCTCGAGTTGCGCCGGCGGGTCGAGCGGTTTCCGTTCGTGCCGTCCGATCCGGCGATGCTGCGCGACAATTGCTACGAGGCCTACAACATCCAGATCCAGGGCTTGGTCCAGCGGTTGTCGGCGACCGGCTTGAAGAAGCTCGTTATCGGCGTCTCCGGCGGGCTCGATTCGAGCCAGTCGCTGATCGTCGCGGCGCGGACGATGGACCGACTCGGTCTGCCGCGCCGCAACGTGCTGGCCTACACGCTGCCGGGCTTTGCGACCAGCGAGGGAACCAAGGTCAACGCCTGGCGGTTGATGAAGGCGCTCGGCGTCACCGGCGGCGAAATCGACATCCGGCCGGTCGCGAAGCAGATGCTCGGCGACATCGGGCACGCGGCTGGCCGCGGGGAAAAGCACTACGACGTAACTTTCGAGAACGTCCAGGCGGGTCTGCGCACGGACTATTTATTCCGGCTCGCCAACTACAATGCGGCGCTGGTGGTGGGCACCGGCGATCTGTCCGAGCTGGCGCTCGGCTGGTGCACTTATGGCGTTGGCGATCACATGTCGCACTACAACCCGAACGCTTCAGTCTCGAAGACACTGATCCAGCACCTGATCCGTTTTGTCGCTTATGGCGGCGATGTCGAGCCGGAGACGACAAAGATCCTCGAAGACATCCTCGCCACCGAGATTTCGCCCGAACTAGTGCCGGCCGACGATGACGGGCTGATCCAGTCGACCGAAAGCTTCGTCGGGCCCTACGCGCTGCAGGACTTCACGCTGTTCTATGTCACGCGTTTCGGCTTCGCCCCGTCGAAGATCGCCTATTTGGCGTGGAATGCGTGGCATGACGCGGCCAAGGGCGCGTGGCCGGCGAATACGCCGGAAGCGGCGCGGCGCGCCTTCGATCTTGGCGAGATCAAGCGTTGGATGCGGGTGTTCCTCACGCGGTTTTTCGAGCAAAGCCAATTCAAGCGCTCGGCGCTGCCGAACGGGCCGAAGATCTCGTCGGGCGGCTCGCTGTCGCCGCGCGGCGATTGGCGCGCGCCGTCGGACTCGCATGCCGCGCCCTGGCTAGCGGAGCTCGAAGGGGGTGTCCCCAACGCTTGACATGCCCGCTCGTCTGACGGTGTTGATTGGGGAGGCGGCGCGCTGGGGACCGGCGCTGCCCGTCGTGCTTATGTTCGGGATCGCCCTGATGCAAGCGGTAATTCTGCCGCGCCGTTGGTGGGCGAAGAGCGCCTGGGTGCTGGCGGTGGGGCTGTGCGCGGTCGGCGCCGCCGCGCTGTTGCGCTGGCAGCAGGAGGCCGGCAGCGTCGCCGTGGCGGACCGTCTTACCAGCGAGACCGCGGCGTTGCAGGGGCTGTGGTCGCAATGGGATACGCTGTCCCATGCGCTGCCGCCAGCCTCGGGCGACAGCCCGGCGGCCAAATTCGATACCGTCGACGACGCGCTTGCCTCGCTGAGCGCCAAGGTCGCCGACATCGAGAAACAGATTGCCGCGCTGAAGGCTAGCACGCAGACGCGATCGGTTGACGCCGACACCTCGGTCAAGCTCGCCGACTATCTGCGCCAGTTCGGCAGCTTCCGCGTCGTCGTATCGTGCGCACCAAGCGATCTCGAGGCCTATACCTACGCCAATCAGCTCGCCAACATCCTGCGCGCGGCGGGTTGGGACGCCAATGGGCCCGAGACCACGACCGTTACCGAAGAGGGGGCGATGATGGGGATCAGTCTTTTCGTCCGCAATCCCGCCGCGCCCGATGCCGCGAAAATTCTCGTCGACGCCTTCAGCCGCTTCAACATTCCCTTCCAAAGTGGTATCGCCGAGAGCGCCGCCATTCCTGACCAGGCGACGGTCGAACTGTTCGTCGCGAAGCAGCCGTGAAAAGGAGCCCCAAAATGCCCAAAGCCCGCGTCCATCTGAGCGTCGATGACGCCCGCAGCATTGGCGAACGGGCGATGCGCGGGATCGGGTACGACGCCGATGAAGCGCGCATCGTCACCGACCATGTGATCGATGCGGCGCTGTGCGGCTACGAATATTCGGGCCTCGCCAAGCTGTTGAACATTCCCGAGCACCGCCGCTTCAACCATCCGCGCGGGCCGATCCGCCTCATTCACGAAACCGAGGCGTCGGCGCTTTACGACGGTGGCAATAATGTTGGGATGCTGGCGGTCTACCACGCGGCGCGGGCGACAATCGAAAAAGCCAAGGCGCATGGCATCGCGCTCGTCGGCATGACCAACACCTGGATGAGCGGGCGCAACGCCTATTTCGTCGAGATGATCGCGCGAGAGGGCTTTGTCGCGATCCATACCGCGAGCAGCGGCGGCGCGGTCGCGCCGCTCGGCGGCGTGAAGCCGATCCTCGGCACCAACCCGATCGCCTTCGCGATCCCGACCGAGGAGGGAGCGCTGATCCTCGATATGGGTACCTCGGCTTTCATGGCCACCGAGTTGCAATTGCGGATTCGGCGCAACGAGGCGCTGCCCGAGGGCATGGCCATCGATCGCGACGGCCGGCCGACCACCGACCCGGCCGAGGCCCAGGCCGGCGCGCTCTTGCCGTTTGCCGGATACAAGGGCTTCGGGCTAGGGCTGGTCATCCAGGCGCTCGGCGTGCTCGGCGGCGCCGGGATGGTGACCGGCGCGCAGGACGGTTATCTGTTCATCGCGTTCCGGCCGGATTTGCTGATCCCGCTCGAGCAGTGCCGGCGGGAGGTCAGCGCGCTCATCGCCCGAGTCAGGGCAGTGCCGCGCGCGCCGGGCGTCGCTGAAATCCGCATCCCCGGCGAGAACTCAGCCCGCAGCCGCGAGCGCTTACTGCGCGAGGGGCTCGACCTCGACCAGCTGGTCTATGACGAGCTGCGCCGCTTGGCGGGGAACAGATGAGGTCAGCGAATAATCCCGAGGCCGATGATGCCCTCGACGATGAGATAAATCGCGATGACGTAATTGAGGATGCGCGGTACCAATAGGATCAGGACGCCGGCGAGTATGGAGACGAGCGGTTGCAAGTGAGCGATGCCGATAATCATGGGCGAACCTCCTTCGGCCTCGACGGAGTCGATGCTCCGCTCGCGATCAACGGCGAACGTCGGAAGTTCGTCGCCGTTCCCTAATTCGCCGCCGGTACCAGTAAGATATTACGGCGCCGGGGTCAGCGTAACGCCGGCGATGCCCGCGGCCACGTTGAGCCCGGTATTGCCCTCGATGCTGAGAGGCTGCAGCGCGACCGTGTTGTTCGAGCCGCCGACCAGCGCATTGGCGCCGACGCCGACGCCGACCGTGGCGCTGGCGGTCGCGCCGCCATAATTGCCGCCGAGGGCGCCGGGCCGCATCACTGCGGTCGGGGCCACCACCGTCCACACCAGCACGCCGCCGGAGGTGTAGCCGATGTCGGCGCCGAACTTGGTGATGTTGCCGACGTAATGCTCAGCCCTGCCGAGACCGGAGAAGGTGCAGTTGAGCGCCTTCGACGAACCGAAGATAAAGCCAAACCCGCTCGCCACGTTGCAGGTTAGGGTACCGACGTTAACGGCCCCCTGCGTCATCGCCGGCCCGGCAAGCGCTGCGATACCGACGGCGGCGGAAAAAAGGGTGGCAGTCACGCGCGTTGTTCTCGACATCTCGCTGCTCTCCTTGGTGACCGATCTGACGACGCCTTTTGCGACGGGCGCGGCCGTAACGACAACAACTTAGCCGACGCGCCAATATCGTCAAGGGCGCACACAGGCCACTTAATGATCGCTTCCATCAATACGAGCGCTGGCCGGAACGGTTCCCAACCAACGCGGCCTGCGACGTTCGGTCTGGGTCGCCGCGGCGCAAATTGCCTCTGAAATGATCGCCGGCGGCGTTTGCGCGGCGGGGGATGCGCTTCGGGAATGGCTCAGGCGTGGGCTTTCCCGGAATCAATTGTTGCTGTTTCGCAATATCACTCGGTAGTCTTTGCGCGTGTACCGGGTGTCGCGGCGGCTTCCGCGACGACAATCCGGACCGAATGGTGGAGGGAAGTTATGGCGAGTGACGTTGCGGTCGCGAATTCCGTTCCGTGGTGGAAGGAACCGACCAAGGATCAGTGGCTGGCCTACGTGGCGGCCTGGCTTGGTTGGACGCTCGACGCATTCGATTTCACCATCTTCCTGTTGATCATGGTGCCGATCTCCAAGGAGTTTGGCGTTCCGTTGGTGAGCGTCCTCGCGGTGTTCACGGTGACCTTGTGGCTGCGTCTCATCGGTGCGACGGCCTCGGGCTGGCTCGCCGACCGCGTCGGCCGCAAGACGCCGCTGATGATCTCGATCCTGTGGTATTCGATCTGCAACTTCATGCCGGCTTCTCGCCGACCTTTTGGTTTCTGTTCCTGTTTCGGGCGCTGCTCGGCATTGGAATGGGCGCCGAATGGCCCGCCGGGGCGGCGCTGGCGATGGAAAGCTGGCCGGCGCGCTCGCGCGGGTTCATGAGTGGGATGCTGTAAGGCTCGTGGGCGCTCGGCTTCCTGCTGTCGAGCCTAGTCTTCGGGCTCTTGTATACCACGATCGGCTGGCGCGGCTGCTTGTGGATCGGGATCGCGCCCGCTCTCGTAGTGATCTACGTGCGTAAGTTCGTCAAAGAACCGCCCGTCTGGAAGGAGAACAGAGACAAGCAGCGCGCGCAGAACAAGGAAGTCCGGGCGCCGCTGATCGAGATGTTTCGGCTGCGCATGCTGCCGAACACGCTGACCGCCTGCCTATGGATGGCTAGCGGCTTTATCACCTACTACACGGTGTTCGGATTGTTCGCGACCCACCTGCAGAAGGATCTGGGCTTCGCACCGGGCGACGTCGCATTGCCGATCGCGCTGGCGAACGTCACGACCTTCCTGTCGAGCTGCTTCTTCGGCGCGGTCTCAGACAAGCTCGGGCGGCGCTGGGCGATGATCATCCCGGCGGTGATCGGGGTGTTCGTCACGCCGTTCTATCTCGGCTTTTTCACCACCAGCTACCCGATCCTGGTGACCGCATTCACGATCCAGGGGTTCTTCGTCGGAGCGATCTACGGGCAGAACCCGAGTTACCTGAACGAGCGCTTCCCGACCGAGGTGCGCGCCACGGCGGCGGGCTTCTGCTACCACCAGGGCGCGATCTGGGGTGGCCTCTGCGGGCCGATCCTCGGCGCCTGGGCGATAACCGCGGGCGGCTTCGCGATGCCGATGCTGATCACCACCTTCGGCGCGTTGACGGTCTTCGTCATCGCCCTGCTGATGGGCCCGGAGACCAAGGGCAAGGTGCTGATGTCCGACCTTGAACTAGTTGACGCGAGCGCCGAGTAGCGGACTTAGCCAGCACGGAACCGTTGCGTGAACCAAGGTTTCCGCGCGGATAGGTCTGGTCGGTGTAATCGGGGTAGGCCTCGGCCTTGGCATATTCGCGCGCGGTCATAAGGCCGATGAGTCGGGAGCCGCCGCCGCGCTGCTCGTGCAGCGCTCGGACAGCCCCGCCATGCGGTTCTCGGCGGGCCGCCACCGGCTGCTTTCGGCGCTGCGCTTCCAACAAGCCGGCAAGCGACGTTGGGCTGATATCGCCCAACTGCGTCATTCGAGACCACGCTATGGGCCGCGGCGGGAGGCTCCGGCCGCGGTGGGCTCCCGCTTGATCGACCACCGCGATCAGACGTCGCGTTTCAGGACGCAGACGACCGGCCAGCCCATCTCCCGCAGTGCCGCCGCTACCTCGTCAAGCTCGACGCGAACACGTGTGCCGAGTTCGATCGTGTGTCTGGGCGGAGCACAATGGATGGTAGTGCGAGAGCGACAGGGCGCGGCGACGGAACGCCGCGGCGGCGTGTGCCGCTACCGTGGCGTGCGGGGCGGCTGCTTTGCGCCCTTGGCGATGGTGACGGACTCGACCTTGTAGGTCGGAGCGTCCCAGGCGCCGGTGATCGCGATCCGCACATTGCCGAGGCCGGCGATGTCCGGGAACCAGAGATAGTCGAGCCGGCGCTGGGCCAGGTCGAGCGCGCCTGAACCAGTCGCCGACATATTGGGCCCGGCGAGCTTCAAATCGCCGTTGCGCAGAATGCCGCGGTTGATCGTCGCAGTGGCGGAGAGCGAGGTGTAGGCGATCTCGCGCGGGATCGAATTGTCGCCAATCGCCGGTCCGAGTTCGCTCTTTAGCAGCGAGCCGAGGCCGGCGCTGCCGACCGTGCCGTTGGCAAAGGCGATGCCGGCGATGCCGTTCAGCGAGCCCACGATCGCGCGCTCGCTATTGCCGCGGCCGATTAGCTCGAACGACAGGTCGCCGGCGCCGCTCAGCTCGCCGAGGCCGGCGATGTCGATGGGGACGTGTTCGACCGTGATGCGCTCGAGAGTGAACCGGGCGCCGAACGCCGGTATCGAAGCGCTGCCGTCGACGACGACCTTGCCGGCGCCCTTGCCGCCGTAGAGCGCCATCCCGGGGATGTCGAGATCGAGCCGGCCGTTGGCGATGTGCAAGGCGATGACGCTTCTTCCCACATCGACGTGGCGCAGGCGCACGTGCCGGCGGTGAGGTTCAGATCGGCATCGGCTAATTTCAGCGAGGCCAGGTCGATGACGGCATCGCTCCAGGGCGGCACGGAAGGAGCCGGTATGAGCGGCGGGCTGGCGGCAGGGGGCGAGGCCGGCCCACTGCTGGTTGGCGAGGCGTCGGCCGGCGCGACTGTCTGCCGTTCCTTGCGGCCAGCGTCGAGGTCGAGCCGGTCGATATCAAGGCGGCCCGAAATTATCGGCCGCGCGCCGCCGCGTTCGACGGTCAGCGCACCCCGCGCCGTGCTGCCGTCGAGCGCGATTATCGCATGGGAGAGTGTGAGCTTGGGGCCGCCGAACTCGGCCTCGCCGTCGATCCATACCGGCCCGGCACTTCCGCCCGACGCGATCTGTGTCCAGGCCAGAAAATCCCGCAGCGATGGGAGCCTCAGGGAAAGCGCGCCCGAGGCCTTGACGGCTCCGCTTCCGACGACGTCGCCGCGGAAGCCGAAATTCCCCCGCGGCGAGGCGATATCGAGCGTCACGGCACTGTGGCGGCCGTCGCGCAAGGCGTCCAGAGACTCGACGGAGAGCGCCAGGCGAATGTTCTCACCATTATAGATCGCTGTCCCTGTTGCACTGAGCGGACCGGCAGCGCGGGGCAGAGCCACGGAGAGGGCGACCCCCGTCGCGCTGCGCCGCTTACCGCCGCGCTGGTCGAGATAGCCTGCCGCGCCATCGACGATCGCCAGGTTCCCGGAGGCGAAGGATTGGTCGCCGTTAAGGCTCGGCATCGCGGCGGGCGGCGCTCTTGCCGGGCGGGGAAAGATCCAATTACGTCGTCCATCTTTGTCGACCTCGAAACTAATTGTCGGGTGCGACAGGGTGAGTTGATCGATCTCGATCTCGCCGCGCAGCAGCGCGAGCGGCTTGAGCGAAACCTCGGCGGTCGGGATCGTCAGGAACTCGGTCGAGAAGCCGCCGGACGGGCTGGCCAGCGTGACATCCTGGGCGGTGAGCGTGAGCCTCGGCAGCAGAGATACGCTGATCGGGCCGGCGAGGCGCAACTCGCGGCCGGTTTTTTGCATCACAACCGCCGCTAGCCGTCCCTTCACGAAATCGGCCGGAACGAGAAGTGGCGCGGCTAGTACGACGACGAGAAGGGTCGCCAGCACCGCGACGGTCGCGATCAACAGCCGCTTCACGATCGACCCTCCGCGGCCGCGAGAGAAATTTTTCGCAGTGTGAGGCGCATCACGTTGGGTTCGCGCAGGATGCCCCTAAATGACCGGGACGAGGAATTTGTCTTTGGGGGGATAGGGCATGAACGAGCCGAATACAACGAGACAAACCCGCAACGTGTCCGCGCTTGCCGCGCTCGGCGCCACGTCGAAGGCTCATGGCGACGGTCTTGTCGGGCTCGCCATCTTGTCGTTGGCGGGTTTGGCGCTGTCGGTGATTCTGATCGCGCAGGGCTTCTTCGCGGATGCGCTTTCGCTGATGGTCGCGCAGTGAGCTATGACGGCGCGCGGCCTGGCGGATCGGTTCTATCTAGCGTCGCAGGTAGGATATTGGTGACCGGGAGCTTCGCGGCCTTGGCGCGGTTCGAGGCGGGCGCGACGAGCCGGTTGACTAGCCACGCGACAACGGCGATTCCGCCGCAAATCACTAGGCTCCCGGGGAAGCTGCCATAGGTCGTCGCCTGCCCGCCGATCAACGAGCCCAGCGCGATGCCAAGAAACAGCGCGCTGTTGTTCCACGCGAGCACGCCAGCGAGCCGCTGCAGGGAACCGAAGTCTGCCTCTATTTCCCGGCGACCATGATGAAGACCCAGCGCCCGCCGCGCGCGGTGCGTGAACGGGTG
>Ga0182015_10007654_pt1 | contig 10490 bp, 9 predicted proteins | sample 712P3MmetaG_FD_120478 | JGI IMG/M metagenome (GOLD analysis project Ga0182015, IMG submission 120478) | Permafrost microbial communities from Stordalen Mire, Sweden - 712P3M metaG | ecosystem: Environmental > Terrestrial > Soil > Wetlands > Permafrost | place: Sweden: Stordalen | collected... | reverse complement strand
TAAGCCGCGAAGCGTTTTTGCTGGGCGCCTGGCGCTACAGAGTTGGCGCTCATGACCCGCAACTTATCATTACTGAATGCTAGACCGGCAGATCTTTCAGCCAAAGGTATCTAGTTTGTAACATAGTAGTACTAGGCTCTACTCGCGCTTCTCTTCCGCTTCTCGAAGACCGGCGCCGATTCAAGCAGGGGTGTCTATATTGCGGCGGGGCAGGTGTTCGTGTACAACCCCGGTATACGGATGCTGAAGGATTAACAAATCTCCTTCTGGGGAGGCCGATACCTGAAGTTTCTGCAAGGGTATGCGGCCGAAGGCGTGCCAGTGCAAGCGCTGACGACGCAGAACGAAGTGGATAGCGATCAGGATGGGAGAATGCCGACCATAACTACAATTTGTGGGGACGTGTCGTGGGCTCACGTTCATCCGACCAATCATGAGAGCCCGTGACAAGAACCACTCATCCGGCGTGCTTACTCCCCGAAAAATCGGTTCGAGCGTCGTCGCTATCGATCGAAAAGACCCTCACCTCGGACGTGGTAAAATGTAGCTCCGCACGCCGGAGAGGTGGCAGAGTGGCCGAATGCGGCGGTTTGCTAAACCGTTGTACGGGCTAACACCTGTACCGAGGGTTCGAATCCCTCCCTCTCCGCCAGATGTCTTAAGTCCCGTATCCATAGTCGTTTACCTCACGCTGTTCTTCTACTGATCACATGAACCGCTGTCACCTGAGAGGTGCATATTAGGTGCATATTCGAGAGATCGCCCAAATTGCTGCATTGCCGCCGAAGCGTCGGAGTCTGCAGTCTTGATGTAGCAGCTCTGCGTGACCGCCACGGTCGAGTGCCGCAAGATTCTTTGGATGATCTTGTCGGGAACTCCAAGCCGATGAAGATTCGTCGCCAAGCCACGACGGTACGCGTGCCAGCCGTGCCACTGGACCCCTGCTTTGGTCAGCACCGGAACAATGACATCCGCGGCCAGCGCATCCAGATTGATGGGTTTTCCTACTGGGCCGGGATACATCAATTCCTTGGCGGGACTGCCTGAAACCTGTCGGTGCCAATCCATCCGTCGAGCGAGCTGCGCGATGACTGGAACGGGCGTCTTACTTTGCCTGGTTTTGGGTCCAGCCGATGACTCCTCCAAAACGATTGTGAGACCCAGCATCTGCTCACCGTCGTAATTCTCCCAGAGGAGACCGCGCAGTCGCCTTTGCGTACTCCGGTGAATGCCGCGATAGCGACGATCGTCGCGGCCGGTTCCGGCAGCACGTTCAGCACTTGCGTGACCTCTTCGAGTGAATAGGCATGGGTCTCGCCGGCAGGCATGCCCCTGGGCAAGACTACATCCCGCATTGGATTCTCTGAGTTGATCACACCCTGGCGTTTGGCGAAGCGACAGATCCCCGAAAGGAACGCTTTGATGTGGGCCAACGTCGTGGACGTTAGCTTGTGCTCCTTCGCGATTGCCTCAAGGAGTTTTTCACCGTCAACCGTCCTGAAATCACGCAGCACTGTCGAAGACCCGTCCCAGAGTAGCAAGCCAATAAACACCGCGGTCGCCCCAAGAACAACTGCAATTGCCGCTGCGTGTTGGTCAAGGGTCGGAGAGCCGGGGATTGCTCTTGTTGCTGAGCTGACTTCAGGCTGACAGGATTACCACATCGGGCACAAAAGGCCGGATCGTCGCGAATGTCGGATTTGCATTTCGGACAAACCACAATTTCCTCCGACTCGGGAAACAGGTTTGGGCCGGACACCCTTTTGCTGTTGCGCCCAGCTTCGCTCTCATAGGTTCTACCCCACGAGCCTGGCGCTCAAGGTGCAATGGTTCCGCTAATCAATCTCCCTGCTGAGTTGCCGTCTGCCGATGCCGCGGTGACTAGCGATGCAGGCTCCTAACCATCCGCTCCCGGTGGATAGAGCGACTTGCCAGATACCTCCGCCGGAGTAGCAAGCGACATCAGTCTTCCCATCGCCATTGAAGTTACCAGTGAAACATTGGCCTCCGACTGGAATCACATTCCACTCTTGTGGTGGCTCTGGCCCGCCGTTCCAGACCGAGCCTTCGAAGCCACTTCCTTTCGAAATTGCTACTCCCCAACCGCCGCCTTCGCCCGTCCAGCAAAAGAGATCGGCTTTCCCATCTCCATTCAAATCGCCGTCCATGCACTGCTGCGTCATGGGCGGCACGGTGGTGCCTCCGCTCCACGACGCAGTGTTCCACCCGCTGCCGGTTGAAGCGACGCTCCAAACATCATCGATACCGTCAGAACAAGCCAAGTCAGTTTTTCCATCACCGTTAAAGTCTGCCGCGAAGCATTGGCCAGGGATGGGCACGACGGTCCATTCCGTAGCAAGAAGTGGGCCTCCGCTCCACGACTCAGTGTTCCACCCACTGCCTGTCGACAGGGAAACACTCCAAATTTCCCGTGTAGCAAGCAATGTCCGTCTTACCGTCTCCGTTAAAATCGCCGGTCACGGGAGGGCAGGTCCTTGACCACCGCTCCACGACTCAAGTTGCCAGCCACTGCCAGTCGAAAGCGCGACGCTCCAGACCCCAGCGCGATGGTTTTCGACGATGCTGAAGTAGCGATGATCCTTGCCGTCTTTTTTGCGATTGTTGCTGCGCAGAAACATGCCGACTGCAGATTGACAGAAGTCTAGCGTCGAAGGGAAGACACTTGGTCTCCACTCTACCGTTTTTTCAGAGAGCAACGATGAAAACAGACGGCTTAACAATAAAAATCAGGGCAAAAAAGCCGGAAAACGTCCGCAACTGCGAAAGTTGGGCTAGCCTCTGGGCTAGAAGGTAAATTTTGCGGCAAGCTGGATGCCGCGCGGGCCGCCGCCCCCGAGGAATGGGTTGCCGATACCCACGTCGCCGGTGGCTGTGATCTGGTAATAGCCGGTGCCCACTTCGCGATTCCCGACCAACTGGGTTCCGTTGATGGCGGGATCGGCAATGAACGCGGGTAGAAATGGATTAGCAAAGTTGGGATGGTTTGGGATGTTGAAGATATCGGCGCGAAGTTGCATCGTAACGTGCTCGGTGAGAGCGGTATTTTTGAAAACGGCAAAGTCGAATTGGCGGAAATTCGGCCCACGGAACTGATCACGCGCTTCGTTGCCGTAGTGCCGCGTTCCGGGCGTGCAGTCGGCAGCGGCTTCAGTCGCTGCTGTCGCAGTGCACGGAATCGCAAACGAGCTTAACGGCATGAACTGGTACGGATTGTGATTGTTTTGGACGATTGGCCCGACAACGTCCGGCCGGTCATAGCCGCCGCCGCCGCCGCTGAAGTCGTCTTCGCCGTTGTAGTTGTACTGGAACGGCTGACCCGTCTGAACCGTGAGAGTGCTATTGATTCCCCAGCCGTTCTTCAACTTTTGCATGTCGCCACCCATCTTGGGAACTTCATAAGCAAATATCCAAGAGAGCCGCCGAGGCAAATCAAAGTTTGACGGACCATATTCAGCCTTCGGATTGTTGCTGTCTTGGGGCTGAGCGGCGTTGGGTTCGAAGTCTTCGCCGTCGCTGGAGTTGTCCAAGGATTTAGACCAGACATAATTCAGGATCGATGTGACCCCGTGCCAGCCCGTAATTCGAAAGCTACCCTGAAAGGCGTTGTAGTTTGACTGACCGCTGGAGTTCTCTTGCAGGACGTAGTACGAGCAGTAAATATTGCCCGTGCAGTAACCACCAAACGGGCGGGCCGCACTCCCGTAGTCCTGAATTCCGAAGGAACACCCCGGCAAAAGGCCGAGATCGCAGTTGTTGATAGTAGCGGTGTTGGGCTGATTGAGGTCGAAAAACCGCCACAGATGATGCCCTTGCGCCCCGACATAGGCGACTTGCACCATCATCTTGCTGGTCAACTGCTGCTGGAGGTTCAGGTTGTAGTTTTCCATGTAGGGAGTCTTGATGTTACGGTCGAAAGCAAAAGTGTCGCATTCCAGGCTGGCGCAACTCGGCGCGGAGTAAACCGGGACGGCTGATGCGATAGACCCTGTGGCGGTGGCGGATATGATCTGATACTGGCTGGGCCCCACGGGGTTGTAGGCTGGTCCGGGATCGAAGTAAGGCGGATAGGGCAGGTGACCCATGACCATATCCTGCGAAAATGCGTCGAAGAAGATGCCGTAACCGGCGCGAACCACCGTCTTGCCTTTACCGGAGACATCCCAGGCGACGCTGAAGCGCGGGGCGAAATTGTGGTACTGCGGATTGTACAAGCCGCTCAAGCCGGGCTGCCCGACTTGTGTGAGCGTGAAAGTTCCGGTTCCGGTCGCCGGCGCGATGCTGGGGATGTTGCTCGACAGACTGTTCTTTTCTCCCACGACGCCGGCATAATCCCAGCGCAGACCGTAATTGAAGGTCACTCTGGGCGTGGCGCGGAAACTATCCTGAATATAAAGCCCATAGTTGTTTTCAACGGTAGTGCGGGCCGAGTTGCCGCTGTATTGGAGGCTGTTGGAAACGTGGGGATCTCCCGCCAGAAAATCGCCGATCGCGGTTCCAGTGTCGCCGCCGGTGAATTTCAATCTTCCCCTGAACCAGTGGCCGTCGATGCCTTGATCGACAGTAGTGCGATGGAAATCGAAACCCATCTTCACGTCGTGCTTGTTGATCTTCCACCCAAAGTTATCGACGAACTGATTGTTGCTGTCGACGCGATGGCGCGGATCGCTGGAACTCGCGCCGAGTTGGGAAAAGCCGCCGCTCAAGACAATAATGGGGAGGCCGGAGTCGGAAGGGCCTGACCCGGGGCATGCCGCCAGAGTACTTGCGGCGCAAAGACCGATCGAGCTGGGATGAAAGGCCTGATCCGCAGGGAAGAAGCCTTCTGCGAACCGGTTCCAGCCGTAGCGGATCTCGTTCACCTTGTTTGAGCCAATGGTGTGGACGTAAGACAAGGAGACAAGCTGAACCCGCGTCGGCGTGTAGGTATTGAAGCCGGGAAGCTGACCGCCGCTGGCCGTCAGAGCCAGCGGGAAAGACTGGACGCTGTCACCGAAGAAATAGCGGCCTGTGAGCAAATTGTTCGGGTTGAAGCTATGGTCGATCTTGGCGATGAGGCTGGTTAGATTGTTGAACGACGGAGAGACGACGGACGCCTGTCCGTAGATCAAATTCGGATTGGCCGGTAGGTTCGGCGCCGGCCAGGGGTCGCGAGCGAGGAGCGCTTGTATGACGGGATTGGTCGAATCTGCCGGAGCCAGTTGGCCATTTGGCCCGGTTCCGGTATTTGGAACATTCGCGATCGTAACCACCCCCACCGGTTCTCGCTGGCCTTCGTAGTCGAAGAAGAAGAATGTTTTGTCCTTTATGATCGGCCCCCCGATAGAGGCGCCGTATTGGTTGTTATGGAAGGGCGCCTTGGGCTGGCCGGCAATGTTGAAATAATTGCGCGCATCCAGTGCGTCATTGCGGAAATACTCGCCGGCGCTTCCGTGTATCTGGTTGGTTCCGCTCTTGGTTACGATATTGACTACGCCGCCCGCGTTGCGCCCATATTCCGGCTGAAAGTTGGAGATCACGTGTACTTCGGCGACTGCATCGAGGGGCAAAATCGTGGCGGGGGTTCCGAACACACCCGCCTCGTTTATTGCCGGGTCGTTACGGAAACCGTCGTTCATATCAGTGCCGTCGAGCAAGTAGTTGTTAGACCGGCCGCGCGCGCCGTTCATGGAGAACTCGCCGAAGGAGCCGGGGGAATCAGAAATCTCATCGGGAGAGCCCGCGACGCCTGGATTCAGGTAAATCAGCTTAGTGTAGTCGCGGCCGTTGACGGGAAGATCCTTGACTGTTTCCTGAGTGATCACGCCCCCAAGATCGTTGGTGGTAGTTTCCACCTGGGGCAGGAGATCTCCTGCGACCTCGACTCTAGTGGACACTTCGCCTGGCTTCATTGCCGCATCCACGCGGCGCTCCGTGGCCACGTCCACCGTTACGCCACTGGTCACAGCGGTCTGAAAGCCGGTGAGTGCGATCGTAACCGTGTAGGTGCCAATGGGTAGTTCCGGCAGCGCGTAGCTGCCGTCGGCGCTGGTCTCGGTGGTGCGCTCCAATCCCGTGCCTACGTTCTTCACGGTCACCTTGGCTCCGGGGACCACCGCGCCCTCAGCGTCGGTGACCGAGCCGAGAATCGTGCCGCGGAAGGTCTGCGCCGCGAGGCTCACTGCGGCCAGAAACACAAACACTAGGACTATGCGCGCTTTCATAGGGTCTCCTAACGCCGATTTGGTACTGATCAGGTTTGCGGGAGTGATGTCTTATGCGGGAGGCCAGAAGTGTCAGACCCACTCCCAGGGCGAGTGCAATTCCTTGCATACTAACAAGATGCAGCGTCCCGACCGCAAAAGTAAGCCTTAACCGGAATCTCCTTTTGCTTCAAAAACCGCACCGATCATACACCCGTCCCGCTCTTCGCTGCCAATGTGAAACAATTTTCATACGAACCGCCCCCCAACAGACCGAGATCCGCACCAAGCGCCTCCGAAAATTGCCCGTATTCAGCCACTCTTGCAACACCTCTCCTTACCTCACCCGCTGGTAAAACGGGTTCCGCTGCTATGCTGACCACCATCTATCCAGTCAGTATCTGCAACAGCGCAATCCGGCCTAGCATCGCCCCGAACCGCCGCCGGTTCAGGTGTCCTTCCGCCAGCAGTAGCTAGTAATAACGCGCATGTTTTACCAGCCGTCCTCCGGTCTTCACCAGCCGTTGCTGCAGACTCGTCAACGTCCAGTTCTCGATTCGTCGGGGCAGTGTCAGTCGCCGCCACAAATTCCCCAGGTTGTAAGCCAGCAGGCTCAGTGCCAGCCGCACTTGGTTCGAGCGAAACCGATGGCAAGAGAGCCGCGTCATCTTGACCGCCTGCTTTCCCTCCTTGATCCATTGCTCCGCCGTACCCCGCTTGAGAACAACTCTCAAAGCGGGGGCATCGGAAAGAGTTTTCCTTAGGTTTTATCGGTGACGAGCGGACAGAGCCTCTCGCTTCCGTAACACCGATTTGGCAGCCACGAATGTCGAATGCCTGAGCGCTGGATCTCGGCGAGGACATCAGTGTCATGCACATCTTAGTGGACCAGGATGACAGTCCTCCCACATCTGGCGTTTGAATAGTCAGGAAAGGGCAAACCTCCGCAAGTACCTTAGCGCGGGGCGGGACCAACCGTTTTGAGACTCGTCTTAGCCTGAATAAACCCGATTCGGCCATCTAGAACCAACCCTCACTCGTTGCACCTTTACGAATAAATTATGTTTTTTTTATTCGATATTTACGGATTGTGGTTCCCAATGGTCTGGCTTGAGTGATTCCGGCGCTGGAATCCGAGCCAGAAGGCTGCTTGTTCGTCAAAACCCTAATGACGGTGCTATGCGCGGCAGGTATCGCATTTTATGGGCGATTCCTGGTGGCGCTATGCAAGGAGTGCAAGCCTCGTCGGGTCGGTTATTGGGTGCGTCTACGACTCGGCTCTGGCGAAAGCGCGATCGCCGACCCGCCGCGGCGAAGAAAACCCGTGACTCGCGCTGCATGAGAATGGGTTGAAGCAGAGCATCGTGGAGGTCAACTATGTTGGAGCGAATGAAGATTGCACTGTTCATCGTGATCAGTGACAGACTCATGGATTGGAAGCAATGGCTAAATCGGTTCGGCCGTTTCAATTCTCGGGACAATTTGGAGCACAAAGCAAAGCACAATAACTGCCGAATGAGAGGTTCTGAGTCCGACTCAGAAGCATCGCGTCCGACCCTAAGTCCTTGAAAACGAGTGAGGGCGTTGAGAACGATTCATTTGCCAAACCGTTGTACGGGCTAAGACCTAGACCTGTACCGAGGGTTCGAATCCCTCCCTCTCCGCCATATTTTCAATCACTTACCGTGGATCAAATCAGCCCGCAAATCGGTTAAGACCGTGAAAGCGCGAGTCTAACGATTTTCGTCTGCGCGTTCCGCATATCCCCCGCGGCTGCTGGGCCGTACACATTCATCGTGGTTCTGATGTCAGTGTGCAGCGGTCAAAACGTGCTAACGCCTGTTCCCGACGGTTAGGCTGGCGAGTGTCATCACGCGGTCAGGACCATGAGAACTTCTGTAACTCATTCCCGTATCGGGAACCGGCTCACTCAATTTCAAACTCCGTGCAATTGTGATCACTCCCAAGATATACGATTGTAAGTTGATTCTCATGGGTTGAGCGTTAAAGGAACTCACGCGGCCTCCCCCCGTCGTCCGCTGTTTTCCTATGATGGCGCAGTTTAGGGAGATACTGCGCCAGTTCTTTTCGGAGAGTCGCGCATGATAGTCGAAGGGCCGGGCTACGATTCCGACCAACCTCCTGATGGTTCGAAGCCCAAAGACCTGACACACCGATGCAAAGCCGTGCTTCACCGAAAAGCACCGCCGATACATAGCGGACAGGGACGAGGAGGCGGCTCTGTACCCGGATGCATGTACTTGTTCCTCTTCCTCTTCTTCCTTGTTTGTACCTGCAGGGAAAGTGTGTGCGCCCAAGACTTAAATGGAATTGTGGTCCACGCGTATGTTAGCCAGGGCTTCCTGTTCAGTTCCAACAACAACTACTTGTCCATGAAATCGAGCGATGGCAGCCTGCAGTGGACGGACGCTGCCGTGAACATCTCTGATTCACTTGCCGATAACCTGCGCGTCGGCATCCAGTTGCACATGTATCAACTGGGAGAGTTCGGCGGCTCGAACGTTCAGGTTGACTGGGCTTTAGGAGACTACAGGGTCAATGACAATTTTGGAATTCGGGCGGGCAAGGTCAAGACTGTATGGGGCTTGTTCAATGATTCCCAGGATATCGACGCGGTATTCCTCTGGATACTCTTGCCGCAAGGTTCTTATTCAATCGACCACAAAAGCTTTTACCTAGCGCACATCGGAGGAGACGTTTACGGCGGTCTCCCCCTCGGGAAAAAGGCCGGAACGCTCCACTATGTTGGGTACGCGGGACAGGCAACGGTTGACTTGAATGACGGATACATCAAACAGTTCGCAAACCTCGGACTCATTTTTACGAGTTCTCTGGGAGGCAAGACTTACGGGGGTGATCTGCGATGGGAAACACCCGTACAAGGGCTGACGATCGGGTCCAGCGCAGATGTGCAGGCCGTAGACGGGACAGCGCCTACGGGTAGCGTACATTTACCGCCAACTCTAACCCCATCATTTTACGCCCAGTTCAGCAGGAGAAAGGTCTACCTGGCGGGAGAATATGACCGGATACCGATCAATGCGACCCTGACGATTGAGTCGACAGTGATTCCATTTGTGGAGGATGGACGGTCCTGGTTCGCAATGGGAAGTTATCGGCTTTGCAAGAATGTTCAAGTAGGAAGCTACTACAGCCACTATGTCAACAAGGCAGCGGACACGACCCAGCCGGCAAATCACTCGAAAGACTTCGTGGTGAGTGGACGTTATGACTTCAACCCGTATTTTTACGCGAAGATCGAGGGCCATTTCCTTCACGGAACTGCACTTGGGTACTACAGCGACACAAACCCAAATGGCCTGGCCCCAGACTCGAAAATGTTATCCGCCAAGATCGGTTTTACCTTTTAGCTCGCCTGAGCGTTTCGGGACGTGGATCGATGAAGAAAGCTCGTTGCTTGGTGCTACTGCTGTTAGGATCGCTGGGCTCATGGTCTGCGGCCCGAGCGCAGGATGTAGTGTTGGTAGCGAACAAGAGCGTGAAGATTTCCGAAATCACGAATGCCGATTTGCGCGCCATTTTCATAGGAACGAAGACCAGATTCGCTGACGGCTCCCATGCTGTGCCGGTGACATTAAAAGGTGGGCCAGCGCACGAGGTCTTTTTGAAACATTATGTCGGAGAGAATCCTGAGGAATTCCGCTCCCAATGGCGCAAACTGGTATTCACCGGACAGGGCGCCATGCCCAGGGCATTCGGTTCCGAATCAGCCCTTATCGAATACGTAGCTGACACTCCAGGCGCACTGGGATATGCGAGCCGAATTTCGTCGCACGACAATGTGAAGCTCCTCGCCGCGGTCAAATAGTATCCGCCACCGTCCGGGTTCTCAGTGGCAAAACGCGTCTGTTTCCGGTGCAAAGCGCGTCCCCTCGTTCCGATAGATCACGCCCGATCCGTTATTGGCGAAAACATCGCCATAGCGCTCACGACCGCACACCCGTCCCTCCCACGGACGGTTTACCGACACACCCAGAATCGTCGCATCCCCTCAACGTGCTGCACAGTCTATAATTGCGCGCACAGATGGCTCTTACTGCTGGGACAAAACTCGGGCCGTATGAGATCGAATCTCCGCTGGGCGCGGGCGGTGGTGATTCTTGGGTGACACATTAGGTGTCAGATTGTCTTGGCTCAGCGTGAAATGGAGAAGCGACGTTCTCCGTTAGTGTAGATTCCGCCCCTTCGGGGCGGGGATTTTCAAGGCATTGGGGGTCTATCGTCCGATGACTCATGTGCGGTGCGGTG
>Ga0182015_10007653_pt1 | contig 10491 bp, 10 predicted proteins | sample 712P3MmetaG_FD_120478 | JGI IMG/M metagenome (GOLD analysis project Ga0182015, IMG submission 120478) | Permafrost microbial communities from Stordalen Mire, Sweden - 712P3M metaG | ecosystem: Environmental > Terrestrial > Soil > Wetlands > Permafrost | place: Sweden: Stordalen | collected... | reverse complement strand
GGAAATCAAAGGTAGGTGAACCGTCCGATTCAGTTGCCGGTTATGAGTCCTCAAGTTCCCGCGCACGTACCAGCAATTGCTCTATCGTGTTCGGAGGATCGCCTGCCTCCAGCAGCGCCCGAAACACTTGATACGGATCAGACTTGGAACCCGATTTGCGCAGTGTGCGCTCATCATTCACCCAGGCAAAAATGATGACCTTCTCTTTGCTGGAAAAGCGATAGAACAGCCGATACCTCTGGTGAAATTTGGCCCTGAACCAGTGACGATTGTCTGCGCCGAGAGTGTTTCCCTGGCGGAATTCGGTTGCACCGGGATCCCTGGGAATAAGTTCCTGAATATAGAGATGGATGGTTCCTAGCAGCTTTGCTGCAGGCTGTTGCCTGTAGCCCGAGGGGTTTGTAGCCGCCGAAGCTTCCACTTGCTCGAGCAGTCGACGAAGTTGCTGCGCAAACAACGGGTGGACGTACAGTCTCCAGCCGTTGACAACCATCTAAATGGAAACATCTTCCCCGAGATCTTCGTCGGCTGATACAGCCATCCCTTTGGTTACTTTAGCCACGCGTTTCATAAGCTTCGCGTCGAGTGGACGAACGTCCTGCGGAGTGTGCGCGATATCCATTGCCAGAAACGCGAGAAACGAAGCCATCACTGGATCCGTGGTTTCCCTGGAAGCCGTCTCAGCGGTAATCAACATGCGGCCAGGAGCAATGATGCGGGCTCTTACGTCGCCGTTGAACTCCGGATGGCTCTTGAACAGGGCTCCCTCGAAACGGAAGCCCAAAGAGTTGCCGGTCTTGGTTTGCTTGCCCCGGTATTCTGTTCCGGCCGGTTGGCCATGAGCGTTCACAGGTGGCTTTCGGTTCCTGGGTGTCGGCATTCTGCCTCCGCTAAGAATGTTAGCACATGTGTATGCACAGGGGCGCTGGCGTCACAGGCTAACCAATTTCAGACTTGTCCAAAACCCGTCCGCTGCACACCAAGCCCCTCTATGAAACCAGCCTCGCTCATTTCCCAAACCAAAGAGCAGCCACAATCCGGTTGAGTAACAAGCCCGGCACGCAGCCCAGAAGCACCACCAGCGCGGCCGTCGCCCACAGCACGACGCGTGTAGTCATCGGCACGCGGATGACCGCTGCATCCTTCACGGGCTCCGAGACATAAGCCTGCTTGAGTATCTTCAGGTAGTAGTAAAACGAGACCACGCTCATCGCGAGCGCCAACAACACCAACCACAACAAGCCGAAAGGCTCCCCAGTCCGCAACGCCGTCACAAAAATGAAAAACTTGCCGAAGAAGCCGGCCAACGGAGGAACGCCGGCCAGCGAGAGCAAAAAAATCAGCAGGCAGAACGCAAGCGTAGGCGAGCGCTTGCCCAGCCCGGCGAAGTCCGCCACCTTGTCATCCTCCAGGGCCGAGAGCACGGCAAAAGCCCCCAGAGTGGCCAGGGCATAGGTGATGACGTAGTACACCAGCGCGGCCAGGCTTTGCCGGCTGTGCACCACCAGGGCGATTAACATGTACCCCGCGTGGCCAATCGCAGAATAGGCAAGCAACCGTCGTGCGCTGGTCTGCGCAATGGCCGCCAGGTTGCCCCACAGCATTGATACCGCAGCGACCAGCGCGATCAACGGCGCCCATCCGGCTGCATAACTGCCCCAGGCCGCGCTGCCCGCTGCACCCCTCAGTCCCAGCGAGAAAACCACGAACAAAGCGAAGAAGCTCGCTATTTTGGAGCTGGAGGCGATCAACGCCGCGCTCGACGTGGGCGCTCCCTGGTAGACCTCCGGCGCCCACATGTGGAAGGGCGCAGCGGCGATCTTGAAGCCAAAGCCCGCCATCAGCATGACCATAGCCAGGGTCAACAGCGGATCGCCCGGTGACTTGCTGACCGCGGCAGCGATCGCTTCCAGCGCAAGCGAGCCCGAGAGACCATAGAGTAGGCTCATGCCAAACAGCAGCATCCCTGCAGACATGCCGCCAAACAAGAAATACGTAAGCCCGGCCTCCGCCGATGGCTGGCTTTGCTTGTCAAACGCGGTCACCACGTAAAGCGATAAGCTCAGAAACTCGATCGTGATGAAAATGACCAGTAGGTTCTGCGTGCTGACCAGTAGCATCATCGCCGTGGTGGCAAACAGGATCAGCGCGCAATATTCGCCCACATGGGTGGTAAAGCGCGCCGCGCTCACCAGCAGGAGCACTCCGATGGCAAGCCCCAGCAGTGCCAGCTTCACCAGTTGCGTGAGCGGCGTCACCACCAACATCCCATCCGCCAGGCCGCCTTGCACCGGAAACTTCTCCAGGGTGAGGAACGAGAGGACGCATCCCATACAAGCAACAATCACTGCGCACCGCAACCGCACCGCAAGCGCCGTCTGGCGTAGAAGGCTCAGGTCAAGCACCAACACCAGCAACGCTGTCAGCGCTACGATGATCTCCGGCGCAGTCAGCCGCAAAAGCTCCAGGTAGCTTGAACCGGTCATCGCCACACACCCCGGCGAAGCTGCTCGAACAAGGGCCCGTTCAGGCTGGGCATAATCAGATCCATCAGCAGCCGGGGATAGAGGCCCAGCACGATCGTGCTCCCTAAAAGAAGGCACGCGCCCAGGCGTTCTGGCATCGTGATCGGTGGCAGCGCCTCCGTCGTTGTCTTTTGCGCCTCACCAAAGAAAGTGGCTTGCAGCGCTCGCCACGAGAAGGCAATCCCGATCAGGATGCCAATCCCTGCCACACAACACATCCAGGGAAATGCGGACCAGCTGCCGATCAGCACCTGGAGTTCCGCAATAAAACCGCTGAATCCCGGCAGCCCGACCGACGCCATCACCCCCAGAACAAAGGTGACCGCGGCAAAGGGAATCAACCGTGCGAGCGGAATACGCGACAGTTCGTGCAGGTCGCGCGTGTGCGTGCGGTCATAGACCATGCGTCCAACCACCGCGAACAGCAATCCGGCAACGATCCCGTGAGAGAACATCTGGTACACAGCGCCCGCAAGTCCAATCTGGTTCAACGTCATCAGGCCCAACAGCACAAAGCCCATGTGACTGACGCTTGAGTAGCCAACGACAAACTTCAGGTCCTTTTGTACCAGCGCGATGCTCGCGCCGTAGACGATCCCAATCACTGCGAGCACGGCGATGACCTGTTGCCATGATCCGAAGCCGAGCACATGGAACCCCCAGGGTTCGAGCCCGCGGGGGAAGAGCATCATGGCCACGCGCAGGCAACCGTAAGCCCCCAGCTTCATGACCACTCCGGCCAGCAGCATGGAGGCGGCGGTAGGCGCGGCCGCATGGCCCGTCGGCGCCCAGGTATGGAAGGGCCACATGCCGGCGAGCACGGCGAAACCCACAAACACCAATGGGAAAACCCACATCTGAAAGTGGATCGGGAAAGGGTAGTGCGCCAGGGCCTCTACGTTAAGCGTGCGCTGGCCGGCCACCACGTAGGCGGCTACGAGCCCGGCCAGCACCAGCGCGCTGCCTCCGAAAGAGTACAGCACCAGCTTCATGGCCGCATATTCCCGGCGCGTCGATCCCCAGATCGCAATCAAAAAGTACTTGGGAACAATCGCGATCTCATAAAACACAAAGAGCAGAAAAAGGTCGAAGCTGAGAAAAACGCCATAGACGGCGCCAATCAACACCAGGTAGAGCGCGAAAAAGTCCTTCACCCGTCGTTCGATGTTCCACGAAAACAGGATGCCGGCGACGGCGGCAATCCCGGTGAGCAATACCAGGGTCAGGCTGATGCCGTCGGCGGCCAGGTGGTATTCAATCCCCAGCTGCGGTATCCATGGCGTTTGTGCAACCGTGATCAGTTGTCCTGATCGATCGCCGTGGGCCACCGCGACAATCGCGATCCCCAGGCCGGCCAGTGCGCTCAGCAATGCCGTAACGCGGGCAACGATCGGGTGCTTGCCAGGCGTGAGTGTAACCGCAACTGCGCCGAGAAAGGAGACGTAAATCGTCCAGGCAAGCATGGTCATTACCGAACCTGCCCGGCAAACTGCATCACTGTACCCTGCAACATGCCGCTGATCAGTTGCGGATACAGGCCCACCACGAACATGAGCACAATTGCCGGAGCGAGCATACACCGTTCCGCCAGCGTCAAGTCCGGCATCCCAGCCCAGCGCTCCCGCAGTGGACCCGAGAAGACGCGCTGCATCATCGTTAGCAGGAAAACAGCCGTCATGAGCAACCCGAACAAAGACAGGGAAGCCGCCCACCACGTGAGCGGGAACACTCCTTTGAAAATGAGAAATTCTCCCGGAAAACCGATCAGGCCAGGCAAGCCCAACGACGCAAAGAGGGCGATCCCCATCAGCCCGCTGAATACCGGCATGGCGCGGCGCAGTCCACCAAAATCATCCAGCCCGAGCAGCCCGCCACTGCGCCTTTCCAGCAACGCCAGAAACCAGAACAGGGTTGCGGCGGTGACACCATGGCTGAACAATTGCAGCATGACCCCGGTAAGCGCGGCAGCCTTCTCACCAACCAGGCTAGCGTTCGCGCTGCTGGCGCCAGTGACGGCGACGATGCCAAGAATGCAGTATCCCAGATGGTTGATAGAGGAATAGGCCAACATTTTCCTCAAGTCCGTTTGCGCCCACGCGGTGAACGCGGGCAGCACGATGCTGGCGATGGCAAGCCATAGAAGAACGGTGCGCGCACGCCCCATCTGTTCCGGGAAGATGGGTAGCAGGATCCTCAAAAACCCATACACGCCCATCTTCGAGAGCGCGCCGGTCAGCACCATCGTGGTTTCGGGTGCAGCCTCGCCATAGGCGGAAGCCAGCCAACCATGAAAAGGAACCACCGGCGTCTTCACCGCGAAGCCCAGGAATGCACCGCAAAACAAGATCATGGAGAGATTGCTGCTGCTCCACGCATGCCAGTGGAAATTATTTGCGATCGCGGCAGCCAGCTGCCCCGTCTGCGCCATATGGGTCAGCTCGATAAAGTCGAAGCTCCCACTGGAGAGAAAGAGCGCCAGAAAGGCCAGCAGCAGCGTGATGCTGCCCACCATGGTGTACACAAAAAACTGCGTCGCCGCGCGCGCCCGGCCGGTGCCGCCCCAGAGCCGGATCAGGAAGAACGCGGGAATCAGGCTCAGCTCCCAATACAGAAACCAATGAAGAAAATTAAGCGCAGTAAAAGTGCCGAATAGACCGGTCTCCAGAAAGAGCAGCAAAGAAAAATAAACCGGTCCTTGCTTCGTATTGCTCCAGGAAGCCAGGATCGACATCAGCACAGCAACTGAGGAAACAGCCAGCATCAGCAGGCTCAAGCCATCCAGGCCGACGTGGTATTGCAGTCCAATCGAGGGCTCCCACGCATGCCATTCCTGAAACTGCATGCCCATCAGCGCAGGCTGAAAGTGAAGCCAGAGCAGGGCCATATAGGCAACCGCGCCGGTGGCGAAGACGGCGGCAATGAGCCGCGCCACCGTCCGGGATCCGCTTGACCGGCTTAGCAGTAGCACCGCCAGCGCTCCCGCAAAAGGAAGCAGGGTGAGCAGGCTGAGGAAAGGGTAAGAGCTATTCATCCCCTGTGTCCCAGCAGCAGAAAGAGAGCCAGGGCTGCCACCGCGGCTCCCAGGAAGCGCAGATAATTTTGGATTCGCCCATTCTGCAAGAGCGTCAGCAGTCGCCCAGTACTCGCCACGCCCGCGCACCCCTCGTCAAATCCCTTGTTCACCACCCATCGGTCCACGGAGAAGTCTATCCATCCAAGGCCTTTGGTGAGGGCGGAAACAGCGGTTGGAATACCACTCCAAACCCATCGTTCCAGCCAGTCGGCCACGCAAGCCATCCACCAAGCCGGCCGTAGAACTGCCAGCGCATAAAGCTGGTCGATGTACAGGCCCTTCTGCAGCGCATGGAACAGTGCCGGCTGCAAACGCTCCAGCGCGTCGGCATCCGCAGCTCGATGGATCGGCTTGCGCCCATACATCCACCACCCCAGTCCCAACCCGGCGAACACTAGCAGCGAAGAAGCCAACATCAACTGAGGCAATCCCTCTTCTCCAAGTTGCCCCAGGCCCGCGCTGGCATGGGTCATGTTCAGAAAAGCCTGCAGCCAAGGCCATGCAGGGGTTCCAATAAAGCCCAGCAGCACGGCGAACAGCGCTAGCAGCCCAAGCGGCGCCGTCATCGCCGCTGGGCTCTCATGTGCAGCGTCGTGCGCATCGGAGAGCGAAGTCTCCGCTGGTACAACCGGGTCGGGCACCGCACCTCTGCGCCGCTTGCCGAAAAAAACGTAGCAGACCTGCCGAGTCATATAGAACGCCGTGAGCAGCGCCCCGATCGAGCCAAGATAAAATGGCACTCGCGACACGTTCCATCCGTATGCGGCATGCAGAATCGCATCCTTGCTCCAAAATCCGGAGAAAAATAAAGGAAAGCCGCACAGGGCCAGCGTGCCTACTGCGTAGGTGGCAAAGGTCACTGGCATCCACTTGCGCAGTCCGCCCATCTCCCGAATATCCTGCTCCCCCATGCAACCGTGAATAACCGACCCGGCCCCCAGAAACAGCAGTGCTTTGAAAAAAGCATGGGCAATCAGGTGGAAGACGCCCACGGCAACCCCTCCCACGCCCAGGCCGATCATCATGTAGCCAAGCTGTGAGACGGTCGAATAGGCCAATATGCGCTTGATGTCCTCTTGCGCCACGGCCACCAGGGACGCAAAGATCGCGGTGAGAGCCCCCACCCAGGCCACCACTTGCAAAGCACCACTCGTCGCGCCCGGCGCTTGCGTTACACGCTGCGTCACGCTCTGCGTCACACTCATCAAGGGATACACCCGCGCGACCAGGTAGACGCCGGCTGCGACCATGGTCGCAGCGTGAATCAAAGCGCTCACCGGCGTCGGGCCCTCCATCGCGTCGGGCAGCCACACATGCAGCGGCAGCTGGCCAGACTTGCCGACCGCGCCGCAGAAAATGAGCAACGAAATGCCGGTAGAGGCCGCCATCCCAAACCCGATGGAGTGTGTTGCCAGCATGGCAAGCGAGGAGAGCTCCAGGCACCCGGCGCCGTGGTCATAAAAAAGCAGCGTGCCGGTTTGCCCGTAAAGCCATACCATGCCCAGCAGTAGGCCCAGGTCCCCAATCCGGGTAGTAATAAACGCCTTCTTGGCCGCTGCGGCCGCCGCGGGTCGTTGATACCAGAAGCCGATCAGCAGGTACGATGTCAGCCCAACAACCTCCCAACACATGAACAGCAGCAGCAGGCTATTGGCGATCAGCAGGCCAAGCATAGCCCCGGCAAACAGCGAGAGAAAGCAGAAGAAGCGGGTAAAGTTTTCGTCGTGGTGCATGTACGCCACGCTGTAGATAAAAATGAGCAACCCGACGAACGTCACCATCACCAGCATGACCGCGGCCAGCGGATCCAACATCCAGCCGAGCTTCACCCATTCCGACCCGAATTGCATCCACGCCCAGTTGAAGAAAAGCCGCTGCGGGTGCAGCACCATTTGCAGAAACGCAACCACCGCCAGCACAAAAGAAAAGCTGATGGCGGTGATGGCGATGGCAGCCGCGAATCTGCGCCGCCCTTGCTTGAGAAGCGCACCAAGGCCGGCAGCCAGCAGCGGGAGTGTCGGGATCAACCACAGGGAACGAACGATCCAAAGCATAGGCGGGGTTACGGTCGCCTCCCGATGAGCTGGCTCAGATCGGTAGTTTTCGCATGCCGGTAGACTGCGAGAATAAGTGCGAGCCCAACGGCAGCTTCAGCGGCCGCCACCGCGATCGCGAAAAGCACAAAGATCATTCCCGTCATCGAGTCGGCGCCGTCTTGGGAGTGAGGCCCAAAGCGCCAGAACGCAACAAAGTTGAGGTTGGCTGAGTTCAACATCAACTCAATGCCTACCAGCACCAGGATCGTGTTCCTGCGCGTCAGCGCACCCGCGAGGCCAACCGCAAACAGCATGGAAGAAACAAGCAAACATCCTGCCAAAGGAGTCACGGTTTCTCCTTCATGGCCACAACCACTGCGCCTATCAGCGCCGCCGTCAGCATCAACCCGATCGCTTCCAGGGGAAGCACGTAGGCATCCATGAGAGCAACGCCCAATTGCCGTATGTTGTTCTGCGGAGCAGCCGCCGTGGGAGAGAGCATTGCACTGCTATGAAAGATAGCCCAGCCCAGGACCGCGAACACCGCAGCAGCCACCGCCAGCCCGGCAAGCGGCCATGGCGCAAACGACGCAGCAGATAACCGCGGTGCGTCAGCATCTCCACCGCGGGTGAGCAGGATCACGAAGACAATCAGAACCGCGACCGCTCCGACGTAAACTAGCAACTGCGCCAGGCCCAGAAATTGCGCGCCAAGGTTAAGGTAGAGCGCTCCGATGCCGGCGAACGCAACCGCCAGCGCCAGCGCGCAGTGCACCAGGCCCCGCAGCGTCATCGCGCCCCACGCACCTGCCAGGGTCACTGCCGCGAGAATAAAAAATGGGGTACTCATCCGGGCCGGTCCGTCCACTCTTCGTTATTCAGCAAAACGATAAGTCCGTTTCGCGATCTTGTTTCTGCTCTCGACTCCTCGAGCCAGCAAGACATAAGCACCCGCGAGAAACGCTATGCTGATCAGCCACCGCGTCACACCCTGGGGCAGAAAACGCCACGCTCCCGCGGCGACGACCACTACCAACGCCATCGGCAACATAAACTTCCATGCAAAGTTCATCAATTGATCCATGCGCAGGCGCGGCAGCGTGCCCCGCACCCAGATGAACCCTACGACGATTGCCAGCAGTTTGCCAAAGAACCATATCCACGAGGGAATCCATGTCAGAAAGGGCAAAGGCGCCAACCATCCCCCCAGAAAAAGAGTGATCCCCAATCCGCTGATGGCAAACATCCCCAGGTATTCTGCCAGGAAAAACAGCGCGAATTTAAAGCCCGAATACTCGATGTAATAGCCGGCAATAATTTCCGACTCTCCTTCCGGCAAGTCGAAAGGAGATCGATTGGTCTCCGCGGTGGCGGCGATCATAAAAAGAATAAAACCAACGAAACCCCACGGTGTAAGCACATACCAGTGGGGAAAGATTCCCGTAAACCCCGCTTGCTTCTCGACAATCTCCACCGTCGACAACGATCCGGCGGCCATGATCACGCCGATCGACGAGAGCAGCAGCGGTACCTCATAACTGATCATCTGTGCGACTGCGCGCAGGGCGCCCAGCAGGGAGTACTTGTTGCGGCTCGACCATCCCGCCATAAAAACAGACAGCTCTGAAATCGCCCCAATGGCGAAGAAAAACAGCACCCCGGCATCCAGGTTGGCGGCAATCATGTTCCTGCCGATCGGCAGCACGGCATAGGGCACAAACGCGACCGCTAACAAAACCAGGGGTGCTAGAAAGTGAACCGCGCGGTCCGCCGAAGCGGGAACAATGTCTTCTTTGGTCAACGACTTCACCGCGTCTGCCATGGGCTGCAGTATGCCGAAGAACCCTACCCGGTTCGGACCGTAGCGGTTCTGAATCCTGCCCAGGCCTTTACGCTCCAAAACGGTCGTCAACGCAAACAACACAGGGAAAATCAGCAGGATGGGGACTATGGTGAGCAAAATCGAGACAGCCGGCTGGAGCATGCTGGGCGATTGGCCCACGAGCCAGTGCTTCAGCAAAACAAATACCTGGTCGGATGGCTGCATTATTTTGCCACCGGCGATTGCTGTTTCTTGGCGTCGGCCTGGGCCTTTTCTTCCCCGCGCCGCGCTTCCACCTCGGCCGCTTCGGTAGGGTGAATCGCCAGGTAGTGCTCATTGGGGAGCGACAACTTGTCCTTCGACCATAAAAGTGCGGCAAAGCGATCGGTGGTGCTTAACTCGAAGGCGTTATCCATGCGTATCGCGTCGAAGGGGCAAACCTCCACGCAGATCTGGCAGCTCATGCATACCGATACATCAATATCGAACACCGCGGGATAAAACTGCTGCTTGCCCACAAAGTCAGGCTTCTTGTCTTTGCTCTTCTCGATCGTGATGCATCGCGGCGGGCACTCTTTCTCGCAAATCTGGCAAGCGACGCAGCGCAGCCCCTGCTCCTTGTCGTCTCCATCGTAAATAAGGAAAGGGAAGTTGCGCGCCGCCTCGGAAACCGGCAGCCGCTCTTCCGGGTACTGCACCGTCACGAGCCGCTCCTTATCTACAAAGCTGCCGAGAAAATTCCGCGCCGTTTCCGCCAACCCTTTAACAATGCCTACGCCTAACATCTCTTCTGCCCTCGCTCTGAATACTTGAGGCAAGTTCTAGAGCATTTAACGGTCAACTTCTCCCATGACAATATCAATACTTCCCAGAATCACCACCACATCGGCGATGTTCTGTCCCAGGCACATATCCTCGAGCACGGTAAGGTTAATCAGGCTCGGCGGCCGCACGCGGTACCGGTAGGGGTTCATCGAGCCGTCACTGATCAGGTAAAAGCCCAGTTCGCCTTTGGGCGATTCAACCCGCGCATAG
>Ga0182015_10007652_pt1 | contig 10492 bp, 13 predicted proteins | sample 712P3MmetaG_FD_120478 | JGI IMG/M metagenome (GOLD analysis project Ga0182015, IMG submission 120478) | Permafrost microbial communities from Stordalen Mire, Sweden - 712P3M metaG | ecosystem: Environmental > Terrestrial > Soil > Wetlands > Permafrost | place: Sweden: Stordalen | collected... | reverse complement strand
TCTTCATGAGACGGTCCTTTGCAGTTGACTCAACCACCGATCAAACTCATGATGGTCGCTCGAAACAGGTCCGTCGGTGCGGTGCCCCGCTTATCCAACCGACAATTCCTCCCCCGCCCCCTTGTGCTTGAACGCGGCACGCACGCGTGTTGACCGATCCGCCGACTCGCTTATCGAGTCTGTCCGTGTGATCCCGTATTGTCCGGAAATAGAGTTGAATCTGGTCACGCAGCTTCACGATGATTGAAGCTGAGCATCCCGCCGAGTCGGGAAGCGCACGTTATTATCGCGGTAGTTCAGCGACTGATATGCAGGCCGCCGAAGAACCAAACAACGAGAAAAACAACCAGTACCAAGCCCAGAGCGCCGCCGGCTCCCGCCCCACCATATCGACTGTATCCGTAATAGCCGCCGCCGCCGCCGAACAACAGGATCACTAGGACGATAATCAAGATTGTGCCCATTTGCCACCTTCCTTGCCGACCCCCGGATAAGCTCACGCCAGCTGCCCATAAGTCGAAGTTGAACATCCGCATTCGCGAGTGAATGGTAAGGGTGGCAGTCATCCACCGTCTGTACGGCACCGCACTCCTGTCCGCAATATTTCGCGAGAGCTCGCAAGGAGTGACTTAGGTGCGTGCTTGGCCGGGTAAATGAGACGGCTAAGCTCATCATGCTAGTTGACGGCGAAACGACCCCCCTTTCTCGCATGTGTTGCGCGCGCCAGCGCACAGACGGAAGCAGGAGAGCCGCCTACACTCGCAACGTTCAGTATCAATCAGCCGCCTCCTTGGGTCAGAGCGCCCGGGGTCGCGATCGCAAACAGGGCTTCGACTAGACACGTAGAGTCGTGAAATTTGTCTGTTTGCGCCGCACATTCACAATTTTAGGAGAATATTTTGAAATCAACCTACTTCGCTTCTTTGACGTGCGCCGCATTGCTCTTCGCATGCGCGGCTGCGTACTCAGACGATGCCAACAAAGACAATATGCAGCGTGCACCCACGACGCATCCGGATTTCAATACAGTCGATACGCACCGGCACGGGTATCTAACTTCCGATGACGTTAAGAACGACGATTACGTCAGCAAGAATTTTGACAAATGCAATCTGAAGCACAATGGTCACATGAGCCGGAAGGAATACGCCAACTGCCACGAGTAAGTCCAAAAGTATCGTCGGCAACGGCAGGCAGGGTTCCTGATCCGCCGTCAGGCTGCTGGATCGTAGATGGCACCGACGAACAGCAGCGCGCCGCTGCGCCGGTCTTCGATCGCACAGAAAAACGGCCGGTCGACGATCATCTGAAACGGTTGCACCGGGCGCGCGACTGCGGTGGCCCTGACGCCGGTCGTCGTAACGGCCGCGGCTTCTGAGCCTTCCTCGTCCACTTTCCAGTAAGTCGATTGAAGCACTGACGAAATGAAGAAGCGCCCGGTACGGAGTTGACCCGGCGCCGATGAAAACATGTCCGTTAATTGCGCACCGTCCGGCCGGAAAGCGCGCGTCAGACCCAGGGCTTGCAGCGCGCCATTCAGGCGATAGTTGGATTTCAGCTCGAAGCGCGGCAGTTCAATCGTCCCGGAGCGCGGCGCATATTGCGCTTGCCAGCCGGTCCAATGCTCGGCTGTAAGCTCCGCCTCGAACGCGCCTAAGCTCGATGATTTCGCCGGCAAGAAGACCTCCATAGCGAGAGCCCCGTCGCCGAACGAGAGGCGGATCGCCTGCATCTGCGGCGCCTCGAAATAGTCGAAGCGTCCCGATTGCACCATGCGCGACACTTGTTTGACGGCATCGCTGGCAAGCGTAAAGTCGCGTTGCTGCGTCTCCGCCTTGTCGAATTTGTGTGTCCACTGCCCTTTGAAATACACCGCGTTAAGGAGCAGCAAGAGATCGCTCGGATCGATCCGGTCGATGACCTTGGAAATCCTGCCGCTCGTTTCTTTGGACGCCCAGTTGTTGATCCGAGTCGCGGCACTTGGGTTGGAGAAATCGAGATCAGCCAGTTCGGCGTCGTACGACGCTTGCATCTGCTTGACGTAATCGGGGCGAAGTGTCACGTGACGACTGTCGACCCACAAGGAATCCGCCACTGACAACGTGATGCTCTGGGTCGGTGTGCGGATGACTTTGATCAGCTGCGCGTTGGCCGCGTTGATTGCACTGAGCTCCGACCCACTGAGCGATAGTGCGGACAGCATCTCCTGTCTTGTTTCACCGCCTGCGCCGTTGAGAACCATCGATAGATTCAGAGCCGCACTGACCGGCGAGAGAACGACGTTGCCGCTTGGGATGGTCTTTTGAACTGCGTTGAGTAAGCGGAAGCCGAAGGCGTTGTCCGCAGCAGCCACATCGAGCGACGGCGGTGCCGCATGCGTGGCAGCGGCACCGAACAGCGTCGCTGCGACGAATGCAGCGAGACGCCCATGTTTGCCGCGCATGGTACCTCCTGTCATCGCGTGGTCGGCGTTCGCTGGCTGCCTCGCGTGCCCGCCAGCTGATGGATCAACCCCACTCCGGCAGGGCTACCCCAACCCGTCACCAAGTCGTAGCCGGGGACGGCGTTGAAGCCGCCGCCGTCACCCGCCGTGGGAGGGTTGCTGCCACTGGTGATGTCGTGGAATACGCCCGAGTATCCGGAGCTGATACCGAGGTTGTAGAGCGCGGGATTGATGAACCCCACGGTGCCCTTTCCGTTCGCCACGGACTGCTGATTGACCAGGGCCAAAAAACCTGCCCAGCGTGGCGTGGCAAAGCTCGTGCCACCGTAACCGGTCACGAAGCTGCCATTGACCACGGTGGGATTGTCGAAATTCGCTTCCATCGCTACATCGGGAGAGTTGCGTAAGGTGGTCGAGCCCAGATTCGACGAATTGATTACACCGCGGAGCTGCTGCCAACTGGGAATCGGCGTGCTGCTGTCATAGCCACCACCGCTTTGCGGCCACGCGGTCTCCGCTGACCATGCGCCGCCCCGCCCTGCCGTGGTCAACTCCGTGCCACCGACTTGGGTGATGTACGGATCTACTTCGGGGAAAGAATAGGTCGAGGTATTGAACTCGCCGTCGTCGCCGCTGGCACTGACGAAAGACTGGCCCTGCGCTGCAAACTCCTGGAATATCGGGTCGTCACTTGCTGCGTCCGCCGGATTCCAGCCCCAGGAGGAACTGAGCACCTTGGCAACATTGTCAGTCGCCATTTGATTGAGGATCTCGGTGTTGCTCGAGCCTTCATAGAAAAGAATCTGCTTGATCTCCGGAGCCATGCCAATCGCGTTCACGATGTCGAGCACCTGCTCGCCGTCATCACAGGAAGAACTTGGAGGGGAAGTCACTGTGGTGCAGGTACCGCTGAATCCGTCGACCAATACATTCTTGATCGGAACGTTCGAAGTCATGCCCGTCTTCGAGTAGTAAAGCTGCACGTCGCTTGCGAGATATCCGTCAAATGAAAAGATACCGATCGTTTGGCCCGCGCCGGTGAGCGGACCATTACCGTAATAGGCCGCACGCATATCACTCGGCAGATACTCGCCGGCCGGTCCGGAGCCGGTGGCGCTCACCGGTTCGGTGGCGCTCGCCACCGCGCTGTGTCGCAGCATCGATTGGGGCAGAACAGAGTTGTTCATGCCGGTGATCTGTAGCAGCGGCACACTCAGTCCGACGACGGTGGGCTCGCGATCAGGTGAATAAAAGGTTCGCGCCTCGCCCGGACGCCGGTAATAGTTTACTTTTACGTGGAAGGCCCGGTTGACCGTAGCGACCGAGCCCTCGACAGCGAGCAAGCGCCGGTTCGGCGTCTTGGCAGTCACGGCGAGGCCGTTCGCCTTCGTCCAGGCAACCACCGTGTTGTAGTCCCGAGCCATCACGGCATAGCGCTTCGTGAACTCGGATACGCTCAGGTATTTGTGAAAGTTTGGACTCCTCGGATCATACAGGTCGTGCAATAGTTGTGTCAGTTCAGCCTGATTGCGCAGCGGCAGATGGATGGCAAGTTTGAGTCTCTGCTGAGGGCTAACTGCACCCATCATCGCAGCTTCGCCGTTAGCCACCGCGCGGGGAAGATGTGAGGCCAGCATTGCATGTCCGCCGGTCCCGACGGGAGACGGGGGAACACTGCTGCAAGAAATGCTACAAGAAACGAAGATGGCCAGATTGACGACCGAGGCAGCGACCTTGAGATGCTTCATAGTTGCCTCCACAGGCCTGTATGCCCAAAAAGCGCCTCTCTGAGTTGAGTCTACGCGGGCGTCGCGTTCTTTTCTTATCAAAACTAGAGCTTTCTCCGCGGCAACGCGGCAAATATCTCCACATATCTCGTGATCAATGGCAACGACCAGAATGCAGCGCGAATCGCCTGGCTCTGGCCGCAAGTACATCTAAGCTGTTTGGCTGACGTTGCGGTCGCGCCAGATAGCTAAATTCGCGTCGAGGCGCATCGCAATCGCCAGCCGCTTGAGTCTTTTCAAGTCCAGCGCTTCAAGATCAAGATCCAGGGGTGGGGCCGACATACGACTTCGTGGTGAACCCGAGAGATACAGCCAGTGCAGCAATGCCGCCTCGGGCGTCGCACGCCGATAGTCGAGTCCAGAGGCTAGGCGATCGCGCTCAGCTCCGGCCTCGAGGACGCGCTCAGGCACACCGCGGAATACAAAAGTACCTGCGCCAGTGTCGACTCGTCCCAAGGACGGCGTCGTGTACCGCGAAGACAGAGGGACGACAGCCGTGACCCACTGAGTGAAGTTGCTCCACGCGCCGGAGTCACCGAGCACCGTCTGCAGGGAGATCGCGGCGCCCGGCCGCAGCCAAACAGCTGCCTCGCAGAGCTGGGCGGGTGGCGCGATCAATCGATTGAGGTAAAGCCCCCGCACGACGCGCTGCAGACGGTTAGCGGCCACTGCTTCCTGGATCCAGCGCTCCACGCTAGGCCTGGAGATGTCTGGGCGCACATTTGTTGCCAGCTGGATGATCGATGCGGTATCGAGTACGCGCAGTGCGCTCGGCTCAGCCAGCACCAGTTCCAGGCGGGTTGACCAATGAGGAACTCTCACGGCACGCCCACCTCGCCGGGGATTTTTGCCAAACACCGCTCAAGCGTATCCAGGAGGCGCAGCTTCATCGCAAGATACTCGCCTTCATCAACCTGCGCGTGAATCTCTGCCGGTAAGGTTGGCAGTACCTCATCTCGGAAAAGAACCCAGCTCATCAAATCCAGTTTGTCGGCGACGCGCTTCATCAGCGTCACCCTCCCGCCCAGATTTTCAACGCCTGCGGCGCTAGGGACTACCCCGCGCGCCAGCAGCAGCTCCAAGTCGTAGACGTCGCGCGGAGCTGTCCGCCGATCATCGATCAGAGCTGCCAGCTTGTTGTCGACAAGCGCTTGCTCGTCGTAAACGCTCACATAGACGCGCGGTAACGTCCGATCCGCGATCTGAACAGGAATCTTGAGCACATGGCTTGGGTCCGGCGTTCGGCGCCGTGATACATCTACCGTTAGATGCAGATTCTCCCCGGTGCTCGTTCGGCCGGAGATCTTCCAACGTGCAACCGTGTCTGTCTGCTTGGATTCGGAAATCGAAGTGCCGGTCAGCCCACTTCCGTGAATAGCCCGATCGATCGCCGTGCGCACGGTATTTTGAAGACTCGCCAACGAGCGATGCGGGTCGTGATCAAAATCCAGGTCCTGGGTAAAACGTGCGCTTTCGGTAAGAACCCGCATGGCCACGCCGCCCTTCAAGACGAGGCTCGAGCTTGCGGAACCGCGATATAGGAATGTCAGCAGCCGCAGCTGAAATGCATCGCGAGCTTGAGGGAGAGTGGCCATGGTCATGGGATTTAATTAAGGTTAATAGCATCATTATATGATGTTTACAACCTTAATGATACAACTACTGGCGCAGCTACGGATCGCCTTCAGCCGTACGATTCATACTGGGGACTCGTGCCTATGACATCCCCAGCCAAACGGACAAGGCGCGCCCGACGCGAATCATGAGGGAATTGCCCAGATGGCCCACCCGCTTGCCAATCTTTTCGCGTGGCAACGTCAGCACCTTATCGACCATAATCTGTGATACCCGATTGAGGCCATTTTGCCGACTCGGATCGAGAGTGATACGAAACAGCGGTGCATCGGTAATCGTACTCGTCAGTGGCACGACAGTAATACTACTGTGAATATCGTTGAAGACATCCGCCTGGATGATTAAGGCCGGCCGAGGTTTCCCGTAGTCCCCCGGTGCCGCTATCGTCACGATTTCGCCGCGCTTCAAGTCCAGCCTTCCACGGATCCCGCGGCAACGTTGAGCAGATCGTCCAATTGCACCGATTGATCGGCTGCACTCGCTAGCCGCGATTGACGCCGGCATTCCTTGCGAAACTTCGGCGACTTGGTGTCCGGAACCCAAATGCTGATTTGCCGAAACCCCTGTTCTTTCATCTTAGCCCGATAAACCCGCACGCTTTCGTGAGCTGCGCTACGCTTGCCAGCCATAAAGGTCACTCCAGTACCGTAGTAATAACTAGTAATATAACATCGTCATGGGTAAAGGCGATGCACGAACTCGACGATGGGCGCGAATTGCGGACCGCATGGTCGTGACTGGTCGGGCGACACCCCACACGCGTAGCATCGCCTTTGAGAAGTACCCACAACCTTCGGGACGTAGGAGTCCGCGGATTCAAATCCTGTCACCCTCACCATTGATTTTACTGGAATTTTCCACAGTCTCCTGCCTGGTTCCTGTTGCGTCCCGACTTGCGAGGCCAATGCACAATGCCGCGACCATCATGGTTGAAAAATCTTTCCCGCAAGCCGCGAGAAAGCGGCCTGAGCGTGGTCCTCGCTTTCCAGGTTGTCCTCATGTTCGTGCTGGCGCCGCTCGCCTCGACGGGAGCATTGCCGTGGCTCATGGTGGACATCTGTCGATTGGCTCTGGCCGCGGCGGCAGTGATATTGCTGGCGCACAATCGATGGGTCTCGATCGCCATCACGGTGACTCTCGTCGTCTCCATAGCGCTGACCATCACTGTGCGTTCCAGCACCGCGGCGACCGTAGTCGAGTTGGAGCGCCTTGCCGCGCTGACGGCATTCGATGTGGCCATCGCTTGGGCCGTCGCCAACGTGGCGTTCGGCGTAGGCAAAGTCAGCGCCCATCGCATCATGGGCGCGGTCATTCTCTATCTGTCGATAGCTTTGGTGTTTGCCAATGTCTACCGCACGTGCGCCTTGCTGCTGCACGGCTCGTTTTCGGGGTTGGACATGGGACGGGGGCACTTCGCCGGTAATACGCTGTATTTCAGCCTGTCGACCCTGACAACCACCGGGTTCGGCGATATCGCACCGCTTCACCCGCTGGTTCGAAGCATCGCGAACCTCGAGTCGGTCATCGGCCAGCTGTTCCCGGCAACGCTGCTAGCCAGGCTTGTGACCCTGCACGCCGCGACCAACGTCGCTGCCGCCAGCGAAACTGCGAGCAAGAAGTAACTTCCGGAGACATGGGTAAGTCTGACTATCGCGGATCGGACTTTCGCAAGCAACCGCATTCAGCCCAGGCGTATATTGGTCGCAACTAATTACATCGCAGAGGAAATATGCAATCGCCCGTTTCGCTATTGCGATGCTATCGAAGCATGTACGACCATGAGGCATTTGCATGAACGTCGCTGTGACTACAACGGCCGAGACCAAAGTCTCCGCACCCAACGCATCGCGCCTATTGCTGAGCGATCTGCCGCGCGACCTTGGGGTGCGGGTTCGCGAACTTCACACGAAAATCTCAGTGTGGAATCTCGTATGTGTTCTCTACCCGCTGGCTTGGTTTGCTACCGCCGCGACCGTACAGTGGCTCACCGCGGGGAGGATAGCAATTCCCCATTGGGTTATACGCGTTGCCGGGTTGGTAATAATCGGAATTTTCATTCAGGCAATCGCGATTCTGATGCACGAGGCGCTGCACGGCAATCTATTCCAGAGTACGCGCTTAAATCGCTGGGCCATGTTTGCGTTTGGTGTACCTGCTTTCTTCTCAGGAACTGCTTACAAAATGGCTCACCTGAATCACCATCGCCAAACGCGTACCGAACAGGACCAGGACGAGATTTCCAATCTTTATAAAACGCCGGCGCAGTATCGTGCGATTTTTTACGCCTTGTTCTTTGTAGCGACATTCATCTATTTATTCGTAGTGCTGCCGCGGGCGGCCATACAGATGAGCACATACAGACAACGCTGTGCGATCGCGCTGGAATACGCCGCGCTCGTCATGATTTACTCGGGCGTGATAATTTGGGGAGTTAGCACTGGTCATACCGACTGGCTGTTATGGTATTGGATCCTACCGATGCTGGTCGCTATGTTCTTATCAAATATTCGCGGACTCTCGGAGCATTTATGTACGTCGACGGATCATGTATTGGGGAAGACACGAACGATCCGTAGCAACCGGCTGGTATCGTTTCTTATGCTCAATCTCAATTATCACCTCGAGCATCACCTCTTTCCCGGCGTGCCCTGGTACAACCTACGCAAGGTCCACAGGGAACTACAGCCTGTGTACATAGCCGCTCGCCCGTTTGTGGAACGCTCCTATATTCGATATGCGTTGAAAGCCTTGTTTCGAGGGCCGTTCCATGAGATTCGGGACTCTCAGCAGCCTCGCAGCACGTCAAATGGCGTCGACCGGTTACTTGGCATGCGCTTGAAACGTCCGCAGTGAGCCCCCGGTTGCGACGCGCTCTAGAAGAAAACGGTCCTCAATTGGCAATATCGCTGTTTTCTTTTTTGAATGCGCCCATACTACTGCCGCGTCCCGGCAACCTTCCCACCTAATCTCACTTATCGTCCCGGCGTCCAGCCGGTCCGGCCCACTGCTCGCAAATAGCCGATTTACTTGCGAGAAAAATAGGTCTCGTTCTCGCGATCAATGCGAGATCCTTCTTGGCGATCGATTCCTCATCTGTACGGCGCGCGGCTCAGCTTAAGCGCGACACGCAGAGAGTAAGTTGAGATCGATCAAGCCCTCTGCTCCCAATGCGAAGGCAAATATGAAATCAAGAGTCCGATACCGCTCGCGGTACGCTCGTGCTGAGCCGGCCATGTTGATGCCGCCAAACTTGCAAAACATGGGATCACTACCCTTTACAGCGAAGAGTTTCGCCGAGCTAGACGCCTGGCTTGCAGAGGAAGGATGGCCGCCCACGCATATGGATGCCGCCATGCTTGAAGGCTATTTGGTGGCCCTGCTCGTGTGGCCCATTGAGCTATCGGCGGGTGCATGGCTTCCCCCCATCTGGGGAATACGTGGCTGGAAAGTAGCCGCGAAGATCGCTACGGCGGAAGCATATAACCGGTTTCTGCTACTCGTCGTCGGCTTTCTTCAGGATTTGGAACGTCGACTGACGGCCTCTCCCCGCCTTCGCCCGTTTGTACTCGAGCACGCCGCCCCAATCTTATCCGCGCATTACTTCGCCGGCTCTGCATGGGCAACTGGATTTTTAATCGCGCTGCACGACAATTCCGCTGGTTTGAGCTCGCGCTCTGCGAGTGCTCGCTCCGCGGTTGAGGGTATCGCGCGCTTTGCATCGCTTCGATCCACTAAGTCGAGCGCGATGGCTTCCGTTTCTGCGGACTTGAACGCAGGAGTCGTCATATTAATGGATGAGAGACAGTCGCGCGGAGCGCTAGGGCCGCTCCAGCTCAGTCTCGAGCGCGCCGGACGCCGGGTAGCAATAAGGAAGCAGGACCCGACAATCCCTTTGATGCCGACGGGGCAGTCGTCCGTGGCATATTCGGGGTCGCCAGACGCGTTCCCGTAGCCGCTAACTCTATGGCAACCGTTCCGCGTTCCGCGCGCTCCACTGCCGCCGTAACAAACACGGGCCTGGACCTCGGACCCCTTTCCATGCGCGCGGCCGCCCCAATTGTCATCGATTCTCCCGGCGTATTGCATCGTGCCCTTCGAGCATCCACACGCAGCGATCATGTGATGCTCGACCGCTTGATTCTGCGTTTCGATCTGAGCCGACGTGAGCATTACGGCCTCTTTCTGCAGCTTCATCATTCGGCGCTGCAGAATCTGGAAGCCGATTGGCGAGCAGAGGATCGAGTCGATTTTGCAGCAATGCTACGGTGCGTAGTGAGCGATCTGCATGCATTGAGGATCGGGTCCACACCGCTTCATCCGATGGCGCGTGCGCCGCTCCACGCCAATAACCGCCTAGGGGTCGCCTATGTTCTTCGTGGCTCGCGCCTCGGAGCAGCGATCTTGCGTCGCCGGGTGCCGAGCCGATACCCGACGGCGTACCTGGATTTCACCCCCGCACTGTCTTGGACCCAATTTTTGGTGCAGTTGGAATCCTCATCCGGACCCCCGAGCTCGAATCACGACCACGACACCATCCGCGGCGCACGAATCACGTTTGAGATCTTACTCAGCCACTTCAATCGAGCCGCCCTGTGATCGCACCACAGCGCTAAACAGTCTGGGTGCG
>Ga0182015_10007651_pt1 | contig 10492 bp, 5 predicted proteins | sample 712P3MmetaG_FD_120478 | JGI IMG/M metagenome (GOLD analysis project Ga0182015, IMG submission 120478) | Permafrost microbial communities from Stordalen Mire, Sweden - 712P3M metaG | ecosystem: Environmental > Terrestrial > Soil > Wetlands > Permafrost | place: Sweden: Stordalen | collected... | reverse complement strand
CCCCAACCCAGCCTTGCCAATCCCTTCATCAACCCCAAAGGCCTGAACTGGGTTCCCGACGCAACCGACTGCGTCTTCGACGCCGTTCTGGACAGAGCCGGCTCCCTCAGGCTGCCCTTTTCCCCGAACAAACGCTTCTCTGGGCGGCGCCGCTAAACTCTAAAAAAGCCAAATTTTATCGAATTTTACAAAATATCCCGCTCCCTCGACTCGAGTAGCACGGGGTCAGCCGGACGGAAGAGCGCTCTACATCACCGACATCGCCACCGGCGCTCCTTCGGCGTGGGAAAAACGACGCAAAGGATGCATCATCGGCCGCACCTCGATCTCGTCGAACGGATCAACGCTTCTGAGGGCGGCGAAGATTCGCGCTGGGCCGTCATCCGCTGGTGGCGGGGGGTGCTCATAACACCTGCTGAAAAGATGCCGCTAGATCGAGAAAGACGAGCTAAGTTCGGGACTTCCCGATGAGCACGTATGAAGTGACGAACAAAGCCAATCCGCAGGGCAAGACCACCTTATTTCACCTGCCGGTTTTGCCTCCGCCATTTTCCAAAAAAAAAGAGCGTGAAAAGCGCGAAAAGCCCCCTACAGCATTTTCACTTCTGGTGTATATAAGGCAACCGCTCTCGACGCGGCTTTTCCTCAAGAAAAGCCGCACTTCCCTGAACCCGACTGTGCAGAGTAGAAGTTAAAATGCTCTAATGGCTCTGAAAACATCCAAGTCAGGAAGAAACACCGTGCCGGTGTGAGCAGTGGGAAACCACACACATTTCCCACCACTCTCACAGGCGCTACCTTATCAATAATGAAGTACCAAAACAGGTCGACGTGCCACCAACTAACGACACTCGGCATGTTTCAGCTTACGGTTGAGGCCCGGTTACTTCGTTCCCTTAATTACCTGATTAGTCCACCGTGTAGGTCCAGCTCTGTATGTTCTGGGTCACGGTAGCCGATCCGGTACCTCCTCCGAACCCGACAAAGGCAGTATCGCCTCCGACCACCGCCGGAATGTTTACCGAATAACTATTCCTATATGTTGCACCAGTTGTTGTATCAGTCACGGCTTCCAGGAGTACAGTGCCGTTATATGTCAGAGTGGCTTTCATAAGGTGACCGCTCTGCATATTGATAGCGGAAGGGGTCATGTCGTATTCCGGCTGCGGAGGCTGAGGGTACACTCCTCCTGAATAGAGCCCTGTAAGGTTGGCTCCGTCCGTCCCTGTCGAGTTATTGTAGAGATCGAATTTGACTAATATCGACTTTATGGCGGGACAATTGACTGTACCTCCTGAAGCACTGTAACAACTTGACCAGGAGAGTTGCCCGCCGGAAGAGCCTGAATAGTTAAAGCCCGCAGAAGAGGGGTTCGAGTCGCTGATGATCATGAACCCCATCCCATCGCCGCATCGGGCAGGCTTCGCGGGACAGATGGCAGTCCATGTAAAGGTGGTTGTAAAAGCCTGCACATTTACCGGAGTCTTGTACCATGCATTATTGGCCGCGCCACCGTTTGCGTTAGTCAACTCTATGGACGAACCGGAATAGACAGAGCTATTTTCCAACCACATCTGACTCGGATGGGCCGCGAAACCGGTGGAGTAATTGATGACCGGTGCATTTCCCGAGCCGGAACTCGGTGGGTCCAAGATGTAGGCAGCGGACGCGACCGCGCTGTTGGTGTCGCCCGTGGCTGCCGCGATCGCCTGCAGCGTCTCCGTCGAGCTAACCGTTATCGGGCCCGTGTACTCGGTCGAGGATGTGGTCGGCGTAGTTCCGTTGGTGGTGTAGTACATGGTCGCGCCGGAGGTGGCATCGGAGAGGGTCACCGACTGCGCCGAGCTATAGGTGTCGGCACCTGGTGAGAAGGTCGGCGTTGCGGCTGAGCTTTCGCTGCCCGTGCTGCCGCTGCCCGTGCTGCCGCTGCCTGAGCTGCCGCTGCCCGAGCCTCCGCTGCCGATGACATAATTCCCCTGCGCTATACCACTTGGCAGGCCCACAGCATCGGTGCCGGCAATGGCGTAGAGCGTTTGACTGGACGAGACCGCTATGGGGCCCGTATAAGGCGTTCCAACCGCGCAGCCACCCAGGTTATTGGGTGTAGGGGTGATCGCAAGCCCAGGAGACGACAAGGTGTAGCAGATATTAGCACCGGGTGTGCTCGATGACAGAGCTACGGACTGCGTTCCGGAGTATGTTCCTGGAGCTGGGGAGTATGTGGGATTAGCTGCTGGCGTTCCACCAGCGGATGGCGGGCTGGATGAAGGGCTCGCCGTTGGCGGATGGACCGTGTAGCTGAATGAATTAATGTATTGAGAGTAGCTCGCAGGTATGCCGATTCCCGCATCGAATCCTACGTATGCCGTGGTACTGTCCACCAGCGAAGGGATGGCTACATTAGACCATTCGTGAGTAAAGCAACTTGCTCCAGGGCAAGAACCGCCTGCGGTCACGTTGTACATGTTTAAAGTCAGGTTAGATCCGTCGTAGGTGATCGTTGCCGAATATGTATCTCTTGTGGTTGTGTTTTGCGTGGTCACAGGGGAATTAAAGGAAACAGGGTAGGTGCTGAACTTGTTCGTAAGAAAGTAATTCGGCCCATCGTCATTGGGATTGCATGGTGATTGATTCTGTTGGTAGATCTGAACCGAGCTGTTAGTGTAGGGCGCATTGAGCGTAAGCGGGCTATAGGAATCGAACTCCAGCGCGAATACATTGTTGGGGTTAACATTTGGCGGGACGAATGCTTGATAAAAGCCACTCTCGCATCCTGCTCCTGAAACAGAGTTATTCCCCTCGTACCCGGGGGCGTTTGTTGTATCTTGCACAACAAACGCGAAGTTTTGGCCATTCGGTATGAAGGTAAAAGAGGTAGTGAAAGCCTGAACGTTTACCGGAGTGTAGTACCACAGGCCATAACTATTGTGGGTGGATGTTGAAGGCACCATATCGATCACACTCCCCGATAAGTTGCCTCCGTTTATAATGCGAAATTCATTGGCGGACCCGCCTGGAGCAGCACTGCAGGCTCCGCTCGTATTGCCATTAAAGGATGGGCAATTAAAGACCGTCTGTGCGTGAGCAGCAGGAATCAGCAAGGCCAATATCATCACGGCAAGAGAGAGAACGACCAGGGTTCTGTATCTCGCAGTCGCGCCCAAAACTCTTCTAACTGCCCCCAACAATGCGGGTGCCTCAGACGCTGGAGTTTCCTGGCGATTCGATAGCTGACGAAATTTTAAAGCGGCACCGTGGGGCCGAAGATTCCATTGGGATTTGGACATTGCTATGCTCCTTCGAAAAATGGGTTAAGAGGGCGCTTCCGGGAGCAAGTTGCCTCCAGAACCACTGCTCAACACTCACACATGAAGAAGTCGAAGGAGAGAACTGGTCCAAAAAACAAACAACAATGAGTCGTGTCGCATTCGGCGTCAACCCGAACTAGCGGACCCGGAGTAGAACGTCACTTGGATGTCGGATACAAGCTTGTTCTGTTGGCCTTAATTACAACCTGAGGCACTTGATCCTTTGTGACGCCCACATATCCCCGACGCCGTTTAACCATTGGCGACGGACTGAGTGACTATGATCTGGGAACTGTCGCTTTTATCGACATTAATCAGCCTAACGTTAGGCTGTGATGAATTTTGTTCTTTCCCTGTGGCTTTCCCGCGAAGAGGGGTTGGTTAAAGAAAAATCCTGAGGAGTTCGCCGTTAGTTACTTCGGTTTTAGACCCCTTGATGTAAAAATACTTGCCAGCAGTTGCATTGTGGAACTCTGCCCCCCGGTCGGATACCGTATCGGGAAAATTGCATGTCCCAACGACCGGCAATGGTAAGGTTTGACGCTGGCCCGCCTGAACAGCGTATTCCAGCCGCCTCAGTTGGAGCGGCCTATGCCGTCGCGGATGGGATCATTTATCAGCAGCCGTATCTGGAAGAACTTTGTAAATGATGGCATCCTTCGCTCCGCAAAGCAATCCTTCAAATTTACACATTCAAGTAGAACTTTTTTCACAGATAGCGGTGAGTTCTGCGAAACAGATAGATGGGAAGAACTTTTCGTCCAGTGACATGCTCAACGATAATGTGTGGTCTGTTGGCTTTTGGCGGAGCGCGATGGGCTGCTTGCAATTCGGCGCAGGACCTGCTGTTGCGGCATTGAGGCAGCCTGGCTCATGCAGTGTTGAATGGACCTCTGAAGCAGATTGCGCTCTTGTGCTTGCCTGCATGCCTGGTGGGAAAGTGACAAATTAGCATGGCTCGTACGTCTGTTAGTTTTCCGTATTCCAGTGCCGGCACCGAGCCGCGCGATTCGTAAATCACCGAGGCGCGATTCGACTGGTAGAAACAGGATGGCAGACTCGTTAGGCCGCGTCCGGAGCCGAGCATTCACTAACTTTTCATATTCGAGTGCCATCTGTGCGTTCGGCGGAAGGCCGGCCCTGCCAATCGGCGTTCCGTGTTAGCGCGCGCCCGGCATGCTCTTAGTCGACCCAAGCTTCCTCCCTAAAGCCTTGCTTTACGCATTACTGTGTACCCGGCCGATGCACTTCCGAATTCCTGGATGAGATACGCTACAGCGCTAACAGGTTACCGGGATGCCGCAGATAAGTTACCCGTGTGCTGCCTTCTCTCCAGCCGGGAGTCACTTATGGGTACTCCGGGCAATCACTGCTGATTCGGTCCACGCCGAAATCCCTCAGTGCCGTTGGACTCTAGCGAAACTCACCAGCTTCTCGGCTTCAAATAGATTTCTCGACACTATCCGGCTCCCCGGTACGAATCAGCGAGCTTCGGGGTCACGAGCTAAACAGGTTTCCACGTGTGCTTTCACAATGGCTGCAACACTTTGCTTGACATCGTCCTGTGTGGTTGCCCACGATGAAACGCTGATCCGCATGGCCTTCCGTCCTTTCCAGACCGTTCCTCCGCACCAGCACACTCCGTCCTGCTGCACCTTCGTAATGACCCGCTCCGTCTGTTCGTCCGAGCCAAAAGAGACCAACACTTGATTGAGCACCACTTCATTGAGGACTTCGTGGCCTGCCTCGCGAAGCCCAACAGCGAATCGGCTGGCGTGTTTGCACGTGCGCTCGATTTGCGCGGCAACTCCAGCCTGACCCAGGGTGCTAAGCGCGGCCCATAGTTCCACTCCGCGTGCCCTTCGGGACGACTCTGGGCACCACTGCATCGGCTCGCGCTTTGAAAGAGGTCCATAGTACGCGGCGGTAATTGCCATTGCTTGCCGCAGGGCTTCTTTGTCCCGAACAATCGCGATGCCGCAATCGTGAGGTGTGTTGAGCCATTTATGTCCGTCAGTTGCCCACGAGTCTGCTTGCTCCATGCCGAGCACAAGGTGGCGCCGCTCCGGCGCGGTTGCAGCCCACAAGCCAAAGGCTCCGTCGACGTGAACCCAGGCTCCGCTCGATTTTGCGACCTCGCAGATGTCTGCAATGGGATCACATGCTCCTGAATTCACGTTTCCGAGCTGTGCACAGATCACAGCAGGTCCAGCGATCTTCGGGATGCGCGACGGCAACATCCTTCCCTGACTGTCTACAGGGATACGGTGCACACGAGCTCTCCCAAACCCGATCAGTGCAAGCGCCTTCAACATCGTGGCGTGGACTTCATCTCCTATGATCACGGAGACGGGCGGCGCACCGAAGAGGCCGTCGTTCTCCACGTCCCAACCGATATCGCGCAACAGAGCGTGCCGCGCGGCAGCGAGCGCCGTGACATCCGCCATTTGTGTACCTGTAACCAATGCCCCACCCGAGGTCGCGGGCAGACCAAACAAACCAATTAACCATCCAAGCACTACTTCTTCGAGGTACGCAGCTACAGGCGAAATCTCGTACAGGCAGGCATTCTGGTCCCAGGCGTCCGCTAACCAATGAGCCGCTACCGTCACCGGGATCGATCCTCCAATCACTCCGCCGAAGAATCGTCCTCCCATTACAGCCATGGTGGCTGGCGATCCTGCCTCATGGAGCAATCGAAGAACCGCTTCTGGGACGGCGCTGGCGACAGGCATTTCACCTCCCAACGCGGACATGCCTTGACGAGCCGACTCCGTAACGCCCACATGGCGATCATGAATCGATGCGAGATAAGACTGGGCATATTCCGCGGCGAGCTTGAGAAGAGAAGCGTACGGATTCGCTTGTGCGGAATGCGGCTCGTGGCCTTGGGACGGCGTTTGCATGTGGGGGATTCTCCTGTAACCGCCAAAATACCATAAGACGGTTACGCGCGTCAGATTATCTGCGCTGCACCATAGCCACAATGCGAACCGTGAGCCAGGTGCAAAATATAGCTCCCTCACCGTTTCAGTTGGTCGGGGGACATCCGAATTCAAGCGGGAGTTCCCGCTCAAGGGCACGGCAGATGTTATTCGATGGTGGGAAAGCCGTCGGTTTTTTATAACGTCGTCGTTGGATGCACCGGCATAGTCACATGCATTCTGCTCATCATGTGCGCCTTTACGGCTGAAGCTGTCGGGTCAGAAACACGGCCCTCCCGGCGAATAGTGCTTTACCCGCCGCTGGTATCTCCATCATCGATACAGCAAAGTCAGCTTCTCGAAAGTGATCCGAGGCGGACGCATCGCCAGTTGACGAGTGTCCGTCCACTTGGACGGGAAACGAGCTGTCGGACAAGCGCGGCGCTTTGGTGATTTGGGCGGACCGCTCGGTATGCGGATCCGGGCGACTGTTTGCCGGACCGGTAGGCCAGAGGATTGCCGGGATGGGCTTTCGTGTTCACCATAGAATTTTGTTTCCAGCGGTCGCCTCCGATCGGATATGGGGCCTATCAGGGTGGGACCTCCGCTCGCGATTTCTGCTAGCATTCTTGCGTGTAGACGAGGAAAATCGAGTGATGTGCTAGAAATCGCACTCTAATCGCTTATTCCTAATGTTACAAAGGCGGTAAAAACTGCTTCCGTCCGTCCAAATCAAAACCACGAGTGATGGAACGCGCTTCGCCGAACGGCGTTGGTTTGCCTCTCTTCGCTTCCGACATTTGGTCATGGCGGGAATCCTGCTGCCGGGGGTCCTTTTTTCCGGTTGCCGTAAGACCGCGCAACCCGTAACCATCACATTTCTCGATCCTGAAAGCCAGGGGGTGCCTGGCGACCATCGCATGATCTCGGACGTCTTGCAGGAATTCACCCGGGAAAAAGGCATTCGCGTCAACGATCTTCCAACGCCAGAGGACAACGGATCGAAACTCGATCTTGCCATGGATTTGCTCCGCAGCGGTGCCCCGTCCCCTGACGTTTATGGCGTTGACACGATCTGGGCCGGAACGATGGGTGAATACCTCATCGACCTGCAACCTTACTTTGCCTCAGAGATTTCCTCGCAGGATCGGGACCTCATCGAAGCCTACATGGTTCAGGGGAAACTTGTGGCAATGCCCTATAACCCGAATGTGGAGGTTTTGGTTTATCGGACGGACCTGCTCGCCGGGTACGGCTACAAGACACCACCCAGAACCTGGGATGAGCTTGAGAAGATGGCCGTCCGGATCCAGGCCGGGGAGCGCGCAAAAGGGAAGAAAGATTTTTGGGGGTTTGTCTGGTCCGGCGCGATCACAGCGGAAAGCGAAGCGCTGATCGGCGAAGGGCTGGAATGGCAAGCAGCGGAAGGAGGCGGCCATATCATCGAGCCCGACGGCAGGATCAGCGTCAACAATCAAGATGTTGTTCGGGCCTGGGAACGAGCCACACACTGGGTGGGTTGGATTTCGCCTCCAAGCGTGGTGACTTACACTAATACGGACGCAGAAAATAAATTCTGGGTTTCCGGCATGGCTGCGTTTCAAATCGAATGGGCCTTAACGTATGAGGTTGGCGTATTAGACAAGCCCTTCCGCGACAAAGTTGGAGTAACCAGCCTCCCTGCTGGAAAGAGCGCGCGCGTCGCAGACCTGGGAGCCTACTCTTTGGGGATCTCCCGCACTTCAGCTCACCGCGCCGAAGCCGTCCAGCTCATCCAATTCCTCACTCGCAAACAGGCACAATCCAGGGCCGCCCCTCATGTTGAAAGGCCAGGCCGAAAGGTCGAGTACTTTGAAGTTCCACTTGTGATGAAGAGTATCTACCCCTGGTGGTGCAAGCCCGGGGAATCGGCTGGGAGCACTGTCATTTTGCGTCCGTCGACCGTTGCCGGATCAAACTATGGGGCGGTCTCCAAAGCCTATTCCGGGGCACTGCATTCGGTGCTGACCCGCCAGTCTACAGCGCCGGCTGCAGCGGCGGCTCTCGAGAGTGAGCTCGTTCGGATCATGGGTTCGGACAGGGCTCAACCGGTAGCGGGCTCGCACTGAGATGAATCGACTCCGGCTCAACATCGGCCCACGTCTGGTTCTGTGCTTCGCGCTCATCATCGTTTCGATGTTAGCCGGAGACGTAATCGTTCTATGGCAATTCCACATCGTCCAGGCACAAGCAGAGCGACTCAATGAATATGACGAGGAGTTGGCAACTGTCTTACATATTCACTCAGACCTGTTGAAGTTTCGTGATGCGCTTGAGTCGCTTGCAGACGCAAAAAACTCCGAACGACTGAAGGCAGAAACTCAATCGATGAATGAGGAGTTTGCGGAGGACATGCAACAAGCCAAAAATGCGCTGTTGGGCGTGCAATCCGACAACGCCTCTGACCCGATGAACCTCCCTGCGCTCGCAGTCATCCAGTCGACGCTCCGATCGCAAACCGCGTCCATGATCGGGTTAGCGGAAGCGCAGGATTGGAACGCCTTGCAGTTGCGGCTCGCCAACAAGTTACGCCCGCTCGAATTTTCAAGCTCTGCTTTGGTGGAGAGAGTCGACCGCGAGGTAAAGACGGAACACAGCGAGGCCGTGGCCAATATCCGCCAGGTGCAGCACCGGATTTTTATTCTTGTGCCGACCACGGTCGTTATTACCTTGTTGATTGCCGGAGCGTTAGGACTCGTGATTACCCGCAGCATCACACGGCCACTCGAACATCTCGTCGAGGGTTCAAAGATGTTGGCACGAGGGGACTTCAAACATCGGGTTCCCATAGAGGGAGAAGATGAGCTTGCTCAACTGGGACGCGTATTTAATGATACAGCGCGGCGATTGCAAGATCTCTATGAGAGCTTGCAAAGCAGCGAGGACCGGCTCCGCCGGGTAATCAACACGATTCCCGCTCATGTATGGAGCACTCTGCCGGATGGTTCAGTAGACTTCATCAATCAGCGTTTGCTCGAATCCACTGGGCTATCGATCGAGGCATTGCTTGGATCCGGTTGGCTATCGATCATTCATCCGGATGATCGTACCAGATTCACTGCTACGTGGAGATCAGCCTTGGCCGCAGGAGAACCCGCCGAGATGGAAGCGCGCGTCTGGACTGCACAGCGCGACTATCGGTCGTTGCTTGTGCGCAACGTCCCTTTGCGTGATGGTCGTGGAGAGATAGTCAAGTGGTACGGTACCGGCATCGATATAGAGGACCGGAAGCGCGCCGAAGAGTCATTGCGTAAAGCGCAGGGAGATCTCGCACACGCGAACCGCGTGACTACGATGGGGGAACTCAGTGCCTCCCTTGCGCACGAGATTAATCAACCTATCAGTGGCGCCATCACAAATGCTTCCACCTGCCTGCGCCGGCTCGATCGCGCGGAGCCCGATCTCGAAGGCGCTCGGGTTGCGGCTTCAAGGGTAATTCGGGACGCAAACAGGGCAGCGGAGATCATCGACCGAGTCAAGCTGCTTTTCAGCAAGGGCGTTGTGACAAAGGAGCGCCTCGATGTCAACGAGGTGATTCGAGAGATGGAGCTTCTTCTGCACAGCGAGGCGACCCAGCACGCGGTTTCTGTACAGACAAAGCTCGCAGCCGATCTACCCCTCATTGCGGGAGACCGCGTCCAACTGCAGCAGGTATTAATGAACTTGATGATCAACGGTATCGACGCAATGAAGGCCGTCGATGGGCCGCGTCAACTCACGCTCGGCACCCAGAATGACAACGGCGAACAGCTTCTGGTTTGGGTGGCAGACACTGGCATCGGACTTCCCGCTAAGGAGGCTGGCCAGATATTTAACGCTTTCTTTACGACCAAGGAACACGGCACCGGTATGGGGCTTCGTATCAGCCAAACGATTATTGAGGCCCACGGAGGCCGGCTCTGGGCCACGGACAACCATCCTCGCGGAGCAAATTTCCATTTCACGCTGGCTGTTTCCTCGGGCGCCGGGAGTTTGGTCGCCATCAGCAACAGCTGAATGATAGTCCATGAACTGCAACACAAGCAGAAGCCACATTTCCTGTAGATCTTGTTGGAGCTATCGAACTGCATGCGACTTTCCGCGAAGAAAGTCGCACATCCTTGTTCTCGGCCAGTCGAGCTTGCTCGAAGGAAATCCGGCAACCGCGAGCTCCTGAGCGGGCCAAAACCAATACTAAGGCACAATAGACCGTCTTTCATTGAAGGCCGATAGTTTTGTTAT
>Ga0182015_10007650_pt1 | contig 10492 bp, 3 predicted proteins | sample 712P3MmetaG_FD_120478 | JGI IMG/M metagenome (GOLD analysis project Ga0182015, IMG submission 120478) | Permafrost microbial communities from Stordalen Mire, Sweden - 712P3M metaG | ecosystem: Environmental > Terrestrial > Soil > Wetlands > Permafrost | place: Sweden: Stordalen | collected... | reverse complement strand
TCTTGTTGATCGCGAGAACGATTTTTCGGATGCCGATCAGGGACACGAGATAACTATGCCGTCGTGTCTGGGTGAGCAGCCCCTTGCGCGCGTCCACCAGGATCACCGCCACATCGGCCGTGGAAGCGCCCGTGATCATGTTGCGTGTGTACTGTTCGTGTCCCGGCGTATCGGCAACGATGAACTTGCGCCGTTCGGTCGAAAAGAACCGGTAGGCGACGTCGATGGTGATGCCCTGTTCGCGCTCGGCGGCAAGCCCGTCGACGAGCAGCGCGAAGTCGATGTCCCCGCCCTGGGTTCCCCACCTCTTGGAGTCCGCCTCCACCGCGGCCATCTGATCTTCGAACAGCATTTTCGATTCGTACAGGAGACGCCCGATCAACGTGCTCTTGCCGTCGTCGACGCTGCCGCAGGTGATGAAGCGCAGCAGGCTCTTGCGCTCGTGCTGGTGAAGGTATTGTTCGATGTCGCTGGCGATGAGGTCGGATGTGTTTGCCATGTCAGAAATATCCTTCCTGTTTCTTTTTCTCCATGGACGCCGAAGTGTCGTGGTCGATCATGCGGCCCTGGCGCTCGGACGTGCGGGCAAGCAACATCTCCTGGATGATGGCGGGCAGCGTGGCGGCGTCCGACTCGAAGGCGCCGGTGAGCGGATAGCATCCCAGGGTGCGGAACCGGACCCGGCGCATCGCGGGGACCTCATTGGGCCTGAGCGGCATGCGCTCGTCGTCGACCATGATCAGCGTTCCGTCACGCTCGACGACGGGCCGATCGGCCGCAAAGTACAGCGGCACGATGGGCACATTTTCCAGATACACATACTGCCAGATGTCGAGTTCCGTCCAATTCGACAGCGGGAACACCCGGATGGATTCGCCCTTGTGCTTGCGCGCGTTGTACAGATTCCACAATTCCGGCCGCTGGAGTTTCGGATCCCAGCGGTGATGCTCGCTGCGGAAGGAAAATATCCGCTCCTTGGCGCGCGATTTTTCCTCATCCCGACGGGCGCCGCCGAACGCCGCATCGAAGGCGTGCTTGTCCAGCGCCTTCTTCAACCCCTGCGTCTTCCACAAATCGGTGTGGATCTGCGAACCATGATCGAAGGGATTGATGCCCCCGGCCTCCGCGTCCGGGTTCTTGTACACCAGGAGGTTGATGCCGGGCTCGGCCGCAATCCGGTCCCGAAATGCATACATTTCCCGAAACTTCCACGTGGTATCCACGTGCAGCAGCGGGAAGGGCAACCCTGCGGGAAGGAACGCCTTCTTCGCCAGATGCAGCATGACGGCGCTGTCCTTGCCCATCGAGTACAGCATCACCGGATTGTCGCACTCGGCGACCACCTCGCGAATGATGTGGATGCTCTCGGCCTCCAGCCGCTGCAAGTGGGTGAGCTTCGTCGAGGCATCCATAATTGGCATCCCGGAAATATCCGTAGGTTTAGAGCGAACTTGTGGCTTCGGCGCGGCCGCGTCGGCGATTGTGTAGGTCATGCGAACTCGAAATCAAGCAAATCACGTCGCCTCCATGCTAACAGCGATTGCCGAATGGCCATCGCGATGATTGACATAAAGCTCAATAAACCCCGCAAGGTAAAACCAGCCTCGCGCCGACGGCGCGTGACCGCTCACCGTGCGTGAGTGCGGGCGCTCATCCGGTCACGCGCTGATCCCCGCGTGGCGCGGGTCCCGTGTCGTCGAGGATCATTTTTCTGCATGTCTCATAGACATCGGCAACCGACAATTCCTTCAGACAGGCCAGGCCGCGCGGACAATCCTTCTCGTACTCGATGAAGCAGGGCGAGCAAGACATATCACGGCGAACCGCCACGGCCTGCGGGCCCAAGGGCCCCCATTCGCGGGCGTCGACCACACCGGAATGAATGCCGACGGTGGGAATTCCGAGAGCGGCCGCCAGGTGGTGCGGCCCGCTGTTGTTTCCCACGAACAGCGCCGCCTTGCCAAGCAGCCTCGGCAGGTCGGCGAGGGCGAGCCGGCCGACGAGGTTGATGACCTCCGGCTGACCTCCGGCCAGGCCCAACACCTCCGCGGCCAGTTCTTTTTCGTCCGGGCCGCCGATGAGCGCCACGTTGAACCGCTGCCGGCTCAACAATAGATGGATCAGGTCGGCGAATTTCTCCGCGGGCCACTGCCGCATCGGCGAGCCCGCCGCGGGATGGATGCAGATCAGCGGCTTGGAGAACAGCCGGCGCCGCTCGGACGCGGGCAGCGATAAAGCGTCCGTCGGAATGGCCAGCAGCGCCGGCCGATGGGGATCGCTTTGCGTCGCGACGGCTTCGACCAGCGCGACGAGATCGTCGGCAACGTGTCCGTGCTTGGTGCGCAACGGCACATCCTCATCCCACTCCAATGCCACGTCCAACCAGGGGAATCGGCCCTGGGTGTCGAAGCCCGCCAGGATGTCGGCGCCGGCGTGCTCCAACACATGACGCGTGTCCGGCTGCTTGCGCAGATCGATTGCAAGATCGAATCGCTTGGCCTGCAGCCGTTGGGTGAGGAGCTGCATCTCCTTCGCCGGCACCTCGATCTTTCCGGAGCTCGACCGCGCATGAAAGAAATTGAATTCCAGCGACTCGTCGACCGCGGGTTCCGACTTCCAGATCTCCTGCGTCGCGCGCGCGGCGAGCACGCAAATGTGCGCCGCGGGAAAGTGCTGCCTGAGGCGCCGCAGGGCGGGAAGCGCCGTGATGCAATCGCCGATGTGGTCGAGCTTGACCACCAGAATTCGCCGCACCGCGGATCGGGCAAAAAGCGGATGACCCGCATGGACGACTTCGAAGGCCTCGCGCTCGACCGTGAAGGGCTCGTGCTCGCGCGACAGATGGGGATTGAAATATGGATCGCCGGTCGCGATGACATCGCGCCACTGCTGGTGGAACTTCGTAAGGTCGCATTGCTCATCCAGACCGCTGCGGCTCGCGAGCTCGTGGTGAATCAGCTTGGCGTGAGGGACGTAGACATTGATGAGACCCTTGCGCCACGCACGCAGACAGAAGTCGAGATCGTTGTTGATCACCGCGTGCGCCTCGTCGAAGCCGCCCAGCGACTCGAACGTGTCACGCCTCGTGAGCAGACACGCGCCGGTCATGCTCAACACATTGCGCTGCGTCAGCGCCAGGCCGAAATACCCCGGATCGTTGTCGGGCAGATGGCGGAATGCATGCCGCCCGTGGCCGGCCGCGTCCAGCATGACGCCGGCTTGTTGGATGCTGCCGTCGGGGTAGGTAAGGAGCGGGCCCACCACACCCACCTCGGGCCGCTGCGCCTGCTCGAGCAGCGCGCCGAGCCACCCGGGCTCGATGATTTCGACATCGTCGTTGAGAAACAGCAAATATTGCCCGGTCGCGCGCTTCACGGCCTGATTGTTGTAAGCGGACCAATTGAAGGGTTCGTGAGTCTCGATGACGGCGTCCGCGTGGGCGCGCAGCCAATCCTTCGCCTCCTGTCGGGATTCCGGGATGTTTTCGATGCAAATGATCTCGTAATCCTGGTACGAGGTCCGCGCGCGCAGCGACTCGAGGCAGGTCTTGATGTGTCCGCCCGCCGCGCAGGTTGGAATGACGATCGACACCTTTCCGGGGTTCAGTTTGCGCTCGATGCGGTAGTACCCGGGAACACACCCCGCGTGGATCTCGCCGTCGATCAGGCGGCGCTGGAGCGCGCCCTTGAGCGCGCGCCGCTCCTGTGCCTGGGTGTCGCCGGAGTCCGCACGCTGGTGCAGCACCTTTGACACATGATCGATGCGCCGGGCGGCTTCCGCGATCCGCAGGCAGAACTCATAGTCGCCGATGTCGCAGATTTCGCTGACGCTGATCCCTGCGCGCTCGAGCAGCTCGAGGTCCGCACACCACGCCCTGCCCAGATAATTGGTGGACAAATGCAGGTCCGGCGACCACGCCGGCTTGAAGAACGCGCCCATCCTGCCGTCGACCGGATCGAGCCGGCGTTCATCGCAGTACAAAAGGTCGGCGCCGGGCTCGAACCCGATCGCAAGCGCGAACTCGAGCAGCGCGTCGCATCCAAGTTCATCGCCGGGGCCTAAGCGGGAGATGAAGCAGCGCCCCGCACCCGACCACGCCTCGGACGCCGCCCAGGAAATCTTGCCCGGCGCCGGCGGCCGGTCCAATCCGGCGAGGATCAACGCCTCGAGCGCGGCCCGCTGGCGAGCCGACTTGACCGACGGACCTTCTGGAACAAGGCGCAGTTCCCAGCCTGGATACTTTTGCCGCGACACGGACCGGATGGTCCGCTGCGCCGCATTGATGATCTTTGTGTTGTGCTGCACCGGCAGGTAGAGGTGAAAAACAGGCTCCACGTGCAGGCGATCGAGGACCTTGCGCTTGAAATCGACCTCTGCCTGGCTCATTTTTTGGCGCAGCGCGCACGCTCCGCGGTCGCCGGGGACCTCGTGCACCTCCATCGAGAAATCCATGCGGCTGACGTGTCCGCCGCGGCCGCGCATCAGGACGGAAACGCGATGGCGGCCCACCGCAAGAACCTTGGGCGAAAGGTGCGCGGCATAGCCGCTCAAGAGCGCATCGTCCCAATCGGGGTGCGCCGCAGCGACATCGGGACGCCGCAGGCCGCAGCGCGCGCTGGTGACGCGCACCCCGTCGAGCTCGATGTCCACCGCGGAAATCCCGCCCACGGCAACACCCCATCCCACGATGGAAAGGCCGCCCTGCACCGGTGTTTCCGCGACTCCGTTCACGACGCGCGGGATGTCGATGCGCAGCAAATCCGCCGTCGGCGCCCGCAGAACACCCCGCCGGGCATCGGATGTGCGCTGCGGCGATGCGATAACACCGGGCGCGGCGCCGGCGCGACGGCCCTTTCCAGTGCTGGCGCCCTTGCCGGTGCTGGGATTGGCGGCGCCGCTCGGCGTGAATCCACGGCTCATCCCGACGCTGAGGTAGTGCGCCAACGCGTTTATCGGGGCCTCGCCGATCGATTCGCAGAGCCTGAGGTAGTGAGCCGTATCGAAACCGGGGCCGGGGTCGCGGCGCTCCAGGCAGCCGTATTCCAGGTAATGCAGCAGCGGGTCCATGTTGGTGGCCGCGACGTCCGGATTTGACTTAACGTAGTAGGCGGCGTCGAACAACCCGGAATTTGCCAGCAATTCGTAGTCGCCGAATAGAATTTCCACCTCGGCGTCACCCCCTTTTCCCGGACTTCACCTGCACTGTCGAGCGAAAATCCTACTACGTCAGATCAGTTGCGCAAAACACACAGGCGATCAGTTTAACTTATTCCACCCACCTCTTGACCTGCGGATCATCGCGATCGATGTCGCCGCGCTTTAGCGGTGCAGAGGCGTCGCCGGCGTGCGCTCTTCGAGAGCAAAATGGGGCCGATAATTCCTATCAATTAACTTCGCTGACACAATCGCGTGCAACGCTATGTGACCGCACTCACGGATCTCATCGAAGCCTATTTAACTAAATATTTTTTTTAATAAAATAAAGTGACATGGTGCTCACTATTGGTGTATTAAGTACGCACATAAGCTTATTCGCAGTTGTTGAGGGCGAATCGGCACAGTCGGTCAAGTTCGATCCAGTTTTGAAATTTTCTGATCACTTTTTAGTTACAGGGAGAGAAGGGTATGTCACAAACCGTCAGTATTTCCGGAGGCGGCAAGGCCACCGTGGTTGTTTATGGAAACGGCACCGTCTACGCCGGCAACGGTGAAGACAGCATCACGATTTACGGCAAGGGAAGCGTGGTCGCTGGAAGCGGCGCTGACACCATCACCACCTTCGGCCCAGGCAACATCACCGTCGGCAATGGCAAGGACTGGATCGACGTGAAGGGTCCCGGCACCGTTCACGCCGGCAACGGCACCGATGTCATCACCGTGCAGAACGGCAGCGGGATGGTCACTTCCGGAAACGGCAACGACACGATCACCATCGCGCACAGCGGTGTGGTGAATGCGGGCAACGGCGCCAACCGGATCACGGTCTACGGGGACGCAACCGTCAACGCCGGCTCGGGCAACGATTGGGTCACCACTCACGGCACGGGCGATGTCAATCTCGGCGGTGGACATGACGCCGTTGCGCTCTACGGTGGCGGCGCGATCACCCAATCCGGCACGACCGGCAGCGACACCATCAATCTGGGCACCGGCAACGACGCCATTTACGAACAGGGCCACGCCACCGTCTATGGTTCCTACAGCGACGGGAAGTTCGGCAGTGCCATGATCAACGGCGGCGAACTCAAGGTCAGCTACGCGGGCGGTGTGACCACCGAGGTCGCCGTAAGCGGTCAAATGACGTTGCAGGGTAGCGCAGCCTCGACGGAATTCGTCGGCGGCACCGGGTCGAGCTTGATGGTTGGCGGCTCCGGGAATAGCACGTTCGTCGGCGGTACGGGACACGACACCATGACGGGCGGCTCGGGCAACAATGTGTTTGATTTCGTGGCCAACGCGGCGGGCGGCCACCACGTCATCACGAACTTCGTTGCCAGCGATACGCTGAACATCGAAGGCAGCACGTTCACCTTCGCGTCCTTGGAGGCGGGCCATTCCAACAACTCCATCACCACGAGCGGCGGCAACACCTACATCAGCATTGATGGGGGAATGACGAGCATCGAACTGAAGGGCTTCACCGGCCTCAATAGTTCGAACATCGTGTCGCACAAGTAGTGGGGCATGTTGATAGTTGAATCTTGAGGAAATTGGGCTCTGGGGATGACCGGACCTTGAACCTGATGAAGAACGGAGTGTCGAGCAGCGACACTCCGTTCTTGACTGCGTTGTATGCCTCCCTGAACTCGGAACTGGACCGGAGTCTGCGAGCTCCCGCCACCGCCGAATCCACCCGAAGTCTGAAAAACATTCGCAACGCGGTGCGTGCGAATGAGCTGGATATTGCGCTGCGGTGCACCGATCGTGCGTGGCGCTACCTGCCCGAAGATGCCGCAACATTCGCTCCAATCTACGGCCGACTGCTGGCGTTGGAGGGAAGCGACTATAACGCCGCACTCCAATTGCTGCGGTGCGCCAGCGATTTCTCGCCCGATACCGACGTAGCCGCATTGACGGCCGTGGCGTTGTTGCGCCTCAACCGCTTGGCGGACACTCGTCAGCAGTTTGAAACCGCCCTGACTCAATACTGCGTGGAGGCCGGCGGCCTCCTGGCCCGCGCCGGCGGGGAACTCATGCGCCACCCCGGCATCGACTCGGCGGGGTGGATTGGCCTTGGGCCCCATCTTCAAATCGTCGGACAGCTCGGGCCGAACAGTCAGTCGAATGCGCTCGAGATCAGCGTCGACGGAGAAACCCCGTTTACCCAGATTCTTCCCGCGCCGGGCCGGGAAGGCGCGCAGATGTTCACGCTCGATTCCCTGCAGCCGGTCATCGGCAGGCGGCTCGACGTCAGCAGCCGCGGCAAGCCGCTGCTCGGCAATGGATTGCTCGGTGAGGCCGGCTTCTCCCTCGACGGCCGCGCGGAGGCCCGCGGCAACCGCATCGTAGGCTGGGCACGCATCGGATGGTCGCCGGCCAGCCCCGTGCAGCTTCGCGTCGAGGACAAGGGTGGACGGTTCCGCGAGACGCAGACCCGCAACCAGGCACGGCCAAGCTGGCGCTGGCCCTTTGCCTTCGACCTCCGTGGCCAGGGGCTGCGAGGCAACCACTTTCGCCTGTCCGCCCGGATGCCCGACGGACAGTGGCAGCTGTTGCCCGATTCGCCGCTGCTGCTCGAGCCCGCGCTACGGCTGGCGCGCCAAGGCCCGCGGCCTCTGTCCAAATGGGCCGCGGGCCCGCCGCCTGACCGAAGCCGGGCGTCCGCCGTCAAGCGCGCCAAGATCACCGATGTGATCATCCCGGTCTACCGCGGCCGGGACGAAACCTTGGCCTGTATCGAGTCCGTGTTGGCAACGATCGATGCGAGCGCGCGGCTGGTGATCGTGGATGACGCGTCGGATGACCCGATTCTGGACGATGCGCTCAATGTCCTCGAAGCGGAGGGACGCATCCGCTTGCTGCGAAATGCACAGAACTTGGGATTCGTGGCCTCGGCGAACCGCGGCCTGCGGCTGCACCCGGCGCACGATGCCGTGTTGCTGAATTCCGATACGCAGGTGTTCGATGATTGGCTGCCGCGCCTGAAGGCGGCCGCCTACAGCGGGCCCAAGGTGGGTACCGTGACCCCCTTGACCAACAGCGGCTCGATCGCGAGCTATCCGATGGCGAACGGCTCACCCATCGACCCCCAGGCGGCGGCCGCCATGCACGCCCTTGCCTCCTCCACACTGGCCGGCACCCGGATCGAGATCCCGGTCGGGGTGGGATTTTGCCTCTACTTGCGCCGTGATTGCCTGCGGGATGTCGGCGAACTGGACACCGAGGTCTTCGGCAAGGGCTACGGCGAGGAATCCGATTTCTGCCTGCGCGCGCGCGGCCGTGGCTGGTCCCATCGGTTGGCGGCCGATGTATTCGTCTACCACGCGGGTGGCGTATCGTTCGCCGGCCGGCGCAAGACGCTCCTGGATCGCAGCCAGCGTCTCTTGAACCTGCGCCACCCCGGCTACGACAAATTTGTCGCAAGCTATCTGGCCCAGGATCCGTTGCGATCCGTGCGCCGGCAACTCGACGAACACCGCTTGTTGGCGGTCGAAGGCCGCTTCGTGCTGCTCGTGACGCTGGCCCTCCCCGGGGGAGTGGATCGTTTCGTCAACGAGCGCTGCCGGCAATTGCGTTCGCAGGGCCTGTTCCCGCTCATTCTCCGGCCCACGTCCGCCGCCAACCGGCGCCGCTGCGAGCTGTGGACCGACGCCATGCAGCTGCCCAATCTGCAGTATGAAATCCCGGCGCAGCTGCCGGAACTCATGTCCGTTCTGGGGACGCTGCGCTTGGACGCGGTCGAGATCCAGCACTTTCTGCACCTCGATGCGCGCGTGATCGACGCGGTGCGCGCGCTGCCGGTGGCCTACGATGTCGTCATCCACGATTACTCGTGGATTTGTCCGCGGGTGACGCTCATCGACGGCAGCGGACGTTACTGCGGCGAGCCGTCGGTCGCCGCGTGCCAGATCTGCGTGCGGCGCAACGGCTCCAAGCTCGATGAAAAAATCTCCGTGCCCGCGCTGCGCCAGCGCAGCGCCGGGTGGCTGCGAGGCGCGCGCCGCGTCATCGCGCCTTCATCCGACACGGCCGCACGTATGCAGCGCCATTTCACCGGGCTGTCCGTGGATGTGCGTCCGCATACCGAGAACATCGTGCCGCCGCGCGCGACGGCGCCGGCCTCGCCACGAAAAATATTTCGGGTGGCGCTGATCGGCGCCATCGGCACGCACAAGGGCTATCGGATTCTTCTCGCCTGCGCGCGCGATGCGAAGGCGCGGCGGCTGCCCATCGAATTCGTCGTCATCGGCCATACCGAACTCGACGCACCGCTGCTCGCCACGGGAAAAGTATTCGTCACCGGGCATTACAGCGAATCCGAAGCCCCACACCTGATCCGGCGCGAGCGGCCGGATATCGCGATGCTGCCCTCGGTGTGGCCGGAGACATGGTGCTATACGCTCGACTATGCGCTCGGCGCGGGCCTGCCGGTGGTTGCCTTTGACATAGGGGCGATCGCGGAACGCCTGCGCGCGGCCAATTTCGGCCATTTGTTACCAATGTCACTTTCCGCGGCGCAAATCAATGAACGGCTTCTCGAGCTCGGCGAGCGCATGCGGCGTGCCGATTTGACAGAACCGGACTTTTTTTTGACAAAACCAGATTTTTTTCCGACATTGGTGCCGAGTGCGCCGGATGACGCTACTATGCCTGCAAATCAAGCAGGCGGGACGCTCATGATGAAACTACCAAATGGTGCCAAATTTGCACACGGCGCCAGGGCACTGAACGGTGCCAAGTCGTCGATTGGCGCCAAATCCGCTAGCGCCAAGTCATCGATCAGCGCCAAACCAGCGGGCGCGGCCAAGTCGGCGGCCGATGCATCGCCGCACATGACGCATGACGATGGATTGAGCGCGTCGGTGCAAGTGTTGCCGCTGCCCGCGGGATTGTTTCTGTTTTCGGTGAAATCCGCCGCGGCGCCGGTGCCGCATACCGGCGGCCAGTTGTCCCTCCCGGCGATGCACGTCGGCTTGGGCCCCGGCGTTCGATCGGATCAGGTGGAATTCATCGCGGGCCCTTCCACCCACGGTGCCTGGCTGTTCTCCACGGGAGATCTGCTCGTGACCAAGATCAGCGGCGCCGGCGTCACGCTGGTGCTGACCTCGGTGCGCGCGCCCGGCGGCGATGTCCTTTCCATCAGCGTCGAGCGGCTCGATGGCCGTGCCGACGCGCGCGCGGCGGCCACGCCGCTCGCGCCCGCCGCCGCTGCAGCGCAGAAGGGCCCGGGCCCGGCGAAGGAGTCGGGCAAAGCGGTGTTCAAGGCGGACGATAAATTACCCCTGCCCGTCGACATTGGCGCGCATATCCGCACGCGCGGCGACATGACCTT
>Ga0182015_10007649_pt1 | contig 10494 bp, 9 predicted proteins | sample 712P3MmetaG_FD_120478 | JGI IMG/M metagenome (GOLD analysis project Ga0182015, IMG submission 120478) | Permafrost microbial communities from Stordalen Mire, Sweden - 712P3M metaG | ecosystem: Environmental > Terrestrial > Soil > Wetlands > Permafrost | place: Sweden: Stordalen | collected... | reverse complement strand
TGAGCCAGCTGGTGCAAACAGCCGGTCTCAGCATCGTAATCTCGAGGAGAACCCTTTTTCCTTCCCATGCCTATGCATTCAAACAGACGAAGTGGAGTCTCGGGAAAGACGAAGTAACCACCTTCGTAAATACCACGCACCTGGGAAGTCAGGACGAAGCGGCTCGACCAGGACAAATGTTCTACTAAAGCGATTCCTCTGACGCGGCCTTAGCCACGCGAATTCCATCCGATCCTCGAGCTCAGAACAATGGGGATTACGTCGCCTCCGCAACTCAGTCTGGATTGTGGCCCTGTCATCGATGGACGTTTCGCCCGTCCATGATTGAAATGGAAGCACAAGGTCTGCTCTGTTGCCAATGATCGCCAGGGCATGGAGCATTCATCAATGCCGCGTGCCCCGGACAGTCACTTGCGGGAACGCCCCCGTTCCGTCCGCGAGATTGAGTGAAAGTAAAGCGGCCACAACGGCAACACAAATCACTTCTTTGCGCGATGATGAAGAAACAGCGGTCCGTCGTGGTTACCAAATATTTTTTTTACCCTCTGGACGCGCTCCAATAACCGTACTAATGTATGAGTAAGATCCTGACGTCAGGGCCGTCTTACCACGACAGCCCTGCTTGGCTTAGCATCGGCGCTCTGCCCGTGCATCTGCCGCCACCACCCAGAGACATCACCGCTTGCAAGCGTGATGACCCGGGTGTAGCAAACAGTAAAGTGACATCAAAGTGACGGATCACGTCTGTCCGCATCCCTGCGCCCCGCGAGGGCGCCGCCCTGCGGAGAGGAGAATTCACGCTTAAGCAGTTTCGCAATGGGTGCAGAGCGAACCTGGATTTCCTGTTGATGTTGGTGGAATCACCGAACTGCGTGCGACTTTCCGTGAAGAAAGTCGCACATAATTGTTCTCGGCCAGTGCCGCGATGCAGGAAATCCGGGAACCCGAATTTCTTGTAGATGTTGGTGGAATCACCGAACTGCATGCGACTTTCCGTGAAGAAAGCCGCACATAATTGTTCTCGGCCAGTGGCCGCGATGCAGGAAATCCGGGAAGAAGCGAGAGGCCTTTCCGTGGTTTTTCTCCCAAGGAAAACCACACCTCGCCATCTTTCTCAGGCCACAGTCATGGCGAAATGACTCTAAGCAGGGTGCGCTCAGTGCGTCCTCTTGATTGAGCAGTTTTGACAACTTGGGAAACGCAACACCACCGGAAAGCCCTGGCCAACCGGACCAGGGGACAACAGACGCCGGATGACAGGATGACAAACGGGACAATCGCTAATGCCTGGCGCTTAGGCAGACCGATCGTCCCGTTCGTCACCGGCAGAAGTGGGTTCCACGTGTAAGGCAATGTTCTGCCTGGCGAGATTTTCTAGCCAAGCCCCGTGATCGAGGGAAAACCGGGAACCTGCACGCAAGAAGGGGACTTTTAGCGCTTTTAGCGCATTTTTCTGGGAATACGTGTCCAAGCGGAGGTTTATACGGCGACTGCACATTTTGGCAGCCTCTTAATTAGGATAACAAGCATAGAAACACCCTTTCCCCCGAACGCGGCCCCAGCCTGGCACGACAATTACCTTTTTTCGCTTTTTCCCCGGAGCAAAGTCTCGGAGGCCGTCGAAGCCACCCATTTAGGACCCTTAAGGCGCATAGGGCGCATAAGGCGCACACTTTCCCCGCCGCACATAGCAATCGGAACCCGGAAAAGCAGGACAAACAGGAAATCCCTGTCTGTTGGGATTGGTTTGTGGCGGAGTGCACTGCAGATCCCTCCGCTGCGCTCCGGACGGGATGACAAATTTGAGGGCGGCTGCTCAGTCAGGAGTTGTTAGGGGGAAAGTTTACGTCGGGCAATATAACGAGGACCCTTACAAGATGAACGTTGCGCGCACGGATTCCTGCGCTGGATGGCTCGCCACTCCTTCGCCCTGGTCCAATTTCTGGACCACGTGGGTGGGTCGGGGTCGATCCCCAGCATTCTGAAACCGGAAACCATCCGCGCAATGACGACTCCCAGCCCCGTCTTTCCGAACACCGCGGCGGCGAAGTACGCGCGCGGCTGGATGGTTGGAGGGGGAAATATGTGGCATAACGGCAGTTTGCCGGGATCCACGACCATCATGGTCCGGACCGCGGCCGGGTTGTGCTGGGCTGCGTTGGCCAATACCCGGACGGAACCGCATGATGAGATCGATAATGGTGACCTTATTCCTTGTGGCGGAGCGCGCCGAGGCTTTGAACTCAGCAGCAGCCCCTGCGCTTCTCCGTCCTGAGTCTGTGTCCTGTTTCGCTCCATAAGGCGGATGACTGGCGCGCTCCATCGGATGCGCCGATAAGTCCTATATAAGATCACAGAGTCTCTGGCCCGACTACATTCATGACCACCAGAAAGTGCGAAACGGCATGCATCTAGTGCAAGCCGGAATCGTCCGTGCAGTTTCGGTCCTGAGTGACAGCCTCGGGAACTTCACGCTGACGGCAGGCGTGCAGTCGTCCGTGCAGTTGTCTCACGTCCCGCCGGGAGGATGCAGATCCATACAGGCCTATGAATCCAGCCAGGCGAATGCAGCAGGCGAATCAGCGGCCTTTCATCGATCGATGCTGCCGACCATACTGCTGACCATGCTGCTGAAACAGAATGTCTCGTTTTGCCACGGCTCCGCGCGGCACGACAGTGGCCAAGGGCTCCGGATGGGCAGATTCTCGCGGGGTGTGCGGTGACCAGGGCGCGGCCGGACGTGGTTCGCGGCCTCCTCGTGGCGGCCCCGATTGTGGTGGCCGCTCACGCGACCCTACTCGCCTTTGATCCTCGTGTGACGCTCCTGTCCAATCTGTTCATTCTCATTTATCCCCTGATGGGGGTTACGGTGTGCCTGGTTGGGGCCTATCGCGAGTCTCCAGAGACCAGGTCCTTGTGGCTCTTATTCGGCTGCGGTTTGCTCATCGCAGCCGTCGGTCAGCTGGGATTGATTTACTACGATTTCACGACGCAAATACTCACCCAGACCGAGGCCCTCAACTCCGACTTCTTCTTTTTTGCTTACGCCATTCCTGTCATGCTGGCTATCTGCTCCAGAACGAAGGATGCCGGCCTGAAGATCTTCGCCTGGCTGGATGGGGTGCAAGCGCTCATCGCAGCCATACTTGCCTACTTGCAGCTGTTTTCGGTACTGCCCTCGCATGCCCGTCCCGAGGCGATCTCCGCTACGAATCTCATGTATCTGAACAATGTGGAGAACTTGATTCTGGTCGGAGCTGTGACCTTGCGGTTCTTCTCCAATCCGAGCCCGGCAAGAAGACTCTTTTATCGCAGACTCGCTCTCTATCTCTGGATCAACGGGATCGTCGCTCTTTTCCTGGGCTACTTCGAGCTCAAGCGCGGCTGGCCTGGCGGACCGCTCGATGCCGCATGGGGCCTTCCTTACCTGGCTCTCTTAGGCTCGTCTGCCTGGCAATCCACGACCCAAATCCGCAAGAGGGAACGGAGTAGCAGCCACCGCAGTATAGGACTACTGATTGATAATCTCAGCCCGGTGTTGTTCACGCTGGCTATCACCCTTATGAGCGTTGAGATAGCGCGAGAGCACCCATGGTTGGGGCTTATCTGCATTGTGACTGCGGTTGCGATCTATGGAGTCCGCGCAGCGATCTTGCAGGTGAGGTATGCCCGGTCGCAAGAAGAGTTGACCAAGGCGATGATTGCGGCCGAGCAGGGGAGTCGTGCCAAGAGCCAATTCCTGGCCAACATGAGCCATGAAATACGCACGCCGATGAATGGCATTCTCGGCATGACGGAGCTTGCTCTCAGTACAAATCTGAGTGAAGAGCAGCGTGATTTTCTGTTGACCGTGAAGTCCTCCGCAGATCGCCTGCTCACCATCATCAATGAAATCCTCGATTTCTCGAAGATGGAAGCAGGGAAAACCGTTCTGGATTCCGTTGCCTTCCATTTACCCAGCGTGGTCGGCGACGTGTTGCGGAGCCTCGCCTTTCTCGCTCACCAAAAGGGCCTGGAACTCGCCGTGCACATTGCACCGGAGGTGCCCGCTGACTTGACGGGCGATCCGGTCCGTCTTGGTCAGGTCCTGATCAATCTGGTGGGCAATGCGATCAAATTTACAGAGCACGGAGAAGTCTGCGTAGATGTATCTGTGGGTCCGATTGCGAACGGCCGGGCGTGCGTGCAGTTTTCCATCCGCGACACCGGCATCGGTATCGCACTGGACCAGCAGGAAGGACTCTTCCAGGAGTTTCAGCAAGCGCAAACATCCGGTAAGCGGCTATACGGTGGTACCGGACTGGGGCTGGCTGTCTCCAGGAGCATTGTGACTTTGATGGGAGGCACGATAGCTCTCAAGAGTATGCCAGGGGAGGGCACTACCATAACTTTTCATGTTTACCTGGACGTGGCTGCTGCCTCGCAGCCGGCCCCGCCCATGCCGAGTGAAGAAGATTTGCAGGGAATGCCTACCCTGATCATTGATGACAACGCTACGAATAGAAAGATTCTCTCCGAGCTGACTCGTCAATGGAAAATGAAACCGCACATGTGTGATTCCGGAGAAGCCGGGCTTGCAGAACTCGCACGAGCCGCCCACGCAGGAAAGCCCTATCGCTTGCTCCTGCTGGACGAACAGATGCCGGGGATGGATGGAATGGAAGTGCTCGACCGCATTCGGCGAAATCCCGTGCTGCAGAGCGTAGTGATCATGATGTTGACCTCGTGTGATCAGGTCAAGAGCGCAGAACGCTGCCGGCAGATGGGGGTGGAGACCTACCTGATCAAACCGATAAGCGCTGCCGACCTGCTGGAGGCGATTCGTGTTGCGATCGGAGTGCGCACGCAGGCACGTACGGTTGCTCAACCGGCCGCGGGGACCCCCGCTTCGTCCCTGGCGCTGAGCATCCTGCTGGCTGAAGACAACCTCGTGAATCAAAGGGTCGCCATGACGATGCTGGGCAAGATGGGACATCGGATCACGCTGGCGACCAATGGACTGGAAGCTCTGGGGCAATGGAGACAAAGTGATTTCGATCTGATTCTCATGGATGTGCAGATGCCGGAGATGACCGGCCTGGAGGCCACAGCACAGATCCGCCGGGAAGAGGCGCCAGGGGTTCACGTACCGATTGTCGCGATGACCGCATCGGCGATGATCGAGGATCGGGACCGCTGTTTGGCGGCCGGCATGGATGATTTCATTTCCAAACCGGTGAGTTACAAGGGCATCGAACAGATGATCTCGGCGACCTTTGCCCACAGAATATGAACCGTACCCGGCGCATCGTTTGCCGTTCCGGCCCGATCCTCCCGTCTCATGAAATGGTTCCCCTCAACCAAACCGCCGCAGACGGAATCTTTCCAGTGTGACCCCAAAGGCCGCACTCCGGGCGGACCGGGTTGACGACGGCCGATCAGCGCGGTATCGTAATCCGAACTACTATTTCGAATTTGAACAGGTAGTACAAAAAAAACACAGCCATGACGACCAGGAAGAAGGCGAAACTGCCGGGGACGTATCATCTTCATCGCGAGCGGCAGCGCCGCCGCATCCTCGATGCGGCGCAAAAGCTCTTCGACGAGCGTGGTCTCGATCGCACCACTATGGCCGAGGTCATCTCCGCCAGCGGGGTTCGGGCGTCCACACTCTACGAATATTTTTCGAATAAGGACGACATCGTCTGGGCGATCCTCACCGACCTCCTGGAGGAGGACGCCTTGAGAGCGAAGAAATATATCGAAGGCGCAAGCACGGGGCTGGCGAAGATTACCGGGCTGCTTGAGTACATGGCCGAGGAGCTGTCAAAAAATGATGCAAAGGTTCGCTTCATGGCGCAGTTCGATGCAATGTACGCGCGAGACTGGCCGGTCGAACGCCTTCTAACCCTGGAAGGAAGAATCTTTGGCCGGCCTTTCGAGGTCTTCCGCACGTATGTCCGCGAAGGCATCGCTGACGGTTCTCTCCGCTCTGACTTAGACCCCGACCTGACACTGCATGCGCTGATCAATGCGGTGATCGCGGCGCAGCGGCGCCTTGCCTCGCTGGGGAAGAAGGTTGAGTTGGAATATGGACAGTCGACACAACGCATGTTCCGGGAAACGATCCGCATCCTTGTCTTTGGCCTAAGTGCCCCCGGGCGCTCACAACGTACTAAGCCTTCCGCGCGAGTGAAAGCTCGCAAAAGCACTCAGAGAAAGAGGTCATCATGAAACTCCGTCTGCGCATTCTGATTCTGATTTGCACCACGTTCCTGTCGCTCGCTCCCAGCGCGATGCGTGCGGCAGAGTCCGATGGACCGAGGCAGGAACTGGCAGCGGATGCTCATTGGAAGTTCCTGCTCGGAGACCCGAGCGGCGCAGAAGCGCCCTCGTTTGCAGACGCAGACTGGCGTACTGTGGACCTTCCGCACGACTGGAGTATCGAAGGACGGCCGGACAAAGACAATCCAAGCGGCTCCGGTGGAGGATTCTTTCCTGCCGGCATCGGCTGGTATCGAAAGACGTTTGCCGCCCCTGCTGCGTGGCAGGGTAAGCGAGTGAGCGTCGAGTTCGATGGCGTGTACAGGGATGCCACTGTATATCTAAACGGCCATACGCTGGGGACCCAGCCCTACGGGTACACCAGCTTTGCCTTGGATCTGACTCCAGGTCTGAACTTCGCAGGGCCCAATGTGCTCGCAGTGCGGGTAGACAACTCTGCCCAGCCAAACAGCCGCTGGTACACGGGGTCAGGGATCTACCGCCACGTCCGTGTGGTCGTGACCGATGCTACACACGTAGCGCACTGGGGAGTCTTCGTCACCACGCCCAAGGTCTCGAATGGGTCAGCGATGGTTTCGGTGCAGACAAAGCTGGCAAACGAATCCGCTGCGCCGGCCGGCGTTACGGTCAAGACTACGCTGTATGACCATGCAGACCGTGCGGTGGGCACAACGGAATCGACTCTGACCATTGCTGCGGAGAAGGAGACGGACGCCGCGCAAACGATCATGGTTGCGAATCCCGCCCTGTGGTCGCCTGTGTCGCCCATCTTGTATCGTGCTGTCTCCCAGGTAAGCGTAGATGGCAAGGTTGTCGATCGAGTGGCGACGCCTTTTGGAATCCGGTCACTCTCCTGGTCGGCAGCAGATGGACTGCTCTTGAACGGGAAGGCGGTGAAACTCACAGGCGGCAGTGTTCATCATGACAATGGGCCTCTCGGGGCCGCGGCCTTCGACCGGGCAGAGGAACGCAAAGTAGAGCTGTTGAAGGCAGCAGGGCATAATGCAGTGCGAACAGCGCACAATCCGCCTTCGCCTGCGTTTCTGGATGCATGCGATCGGCTTGGCCTGCTGGTTCTGGACGAGCCATTCGATAGTTGGCAAGCGCACAAGGTCAAGTTTGATTACGGCACAGACTTCGACGCATGGTGGAAGCGTGATATTTCGGCGATGGTGTTGCGCGATCGGAATCATCCTTCGATCGTGATCTGGGGCATCGGCAACGAAATTCCCGAGTTGGAGGTGGAGCGCGGTGGGGTGCTGGGCAAGCAATTAGCTGAGCAAGTGCGATCGCTCGACAATACGCGCCCGCTTACCTTGGCGTTTCCCGGCACCACCACCACCGTGAACGCAGAGGCTGTGTTTTCGCTCCTCGACATTACTGGTTACAACTACAACCTGATTCCGACGTATGCGGCAGACCACCAGGAGCTGCCGGGACGAATCATGCTTACAACCGAGTCGTACCCCGGGAAAGCATTTCCGTTGTGGCAAATCGCACACGACAATCCGTATGTCGTTGGGGACTTGACCTGGACGGCGATGGACTATCTGGGAGAATCCGGTATCGGCGCATGGTCGTACGGCACGCCGCAACAGGCGCAGATAGCGGGCCAGATCATGGGCGCGATGCTCAACACGTCCACGGTGGATAAGATGTTTCTGGGCATGGCCAATGGAGTGGATATGACGGCAGCGCTCAGCCAAATCTCAGCGGATCCGGCCATGAAGGCTGCGATGGCGGCCATATTTCCCGGGTACCCCTGGCACGCTTCGGATAGCGGAGATCTCGATTTAACGGGCTATCGGAAGCCGCAGTCCTACTATCGAGATATTGTGTGGAATGGAGGCGAACGCGTCTACGCCACGGTTCGTTTACCTGAACCGGAGGGGAAGAAGATCATCGCAACGGGGTGGGCCGTTTATCCAACACTGCCGGCCTGGAACTGGCCAGGACAAGAAGGCAAGCCGTTGCAGGTGGAGGTGTACTCGGGCACAGAGAAGGTGCGCTTGTATCTGAACGACAAGCTGCTGGGCGAGCAGCCAACCGGGCGGGAGCAGGAGTTCAAGGCGACGTTCACAGTGCCATACGCACCCGGTACTTTGAAAGCAGTGGGCATGCGGGGTGACCGGCCCGTCGCCGAAAGCATTCTGACAACCTCGAGCGATGCTACGGGTCTCCGCGTGACTGCAGACCGTAGTGCGATTCATGCCGACGGGCAGGATCTATCTTTCCTCACGGTAGAGGCAGTGGACGCTCAGGGTCGTTTGCAGCAGCATGCAGACCAGGAAGTACGGTTTGCCATCAGCGGACCAGGCGTCATCGCAGCAGTAGGGAATGGCGACGGGCAGGACGATGCCGGGTATCAGGCTACGCAGCGCAAGTTATTCCAGGGACGGGCACTCGTCGTGGTGCGAAGCTCAAGGCAGAGTGGACCGATCACCGTCACGGCTAAGACTCCAGGCTTAAGCGATGGATCGGTGACCATCCGGGCGGAGCAGGTCCCACAGCGAGTGGAATTACGCTGAACGGAAATGAAGGGAAGGGTCCTCTACAAGACCGATCTTTCTTAGTATGGCGAGGAACGTGGTTGAAACAGAGTGTGTACTTCTCCCGATTTTCTCAAGATCACGCATTCGATGCAGAAGATAAGATGGTCCGCATATGAAGATATTGGTTTTAGGCGGCTTAGCTTTCTGCCTTGGTGCGGGCACGATCGTCGGCGCCCAGTCCGCCGAACCCTTTTTGCTGCAGCCGCTGGACCACGGTGCCTGGGCCGCAATCGACAATCCGGCAGCTAAATCCCAGGAGTCCGGCTCCAACGCCGGATTCGTGATCGGAAGCGACGGTGTGCTCGTGGTCGATACCTTCCAGATTCCGGCAGCAGCGGAAAAACTGCTCGCGACCATCCGCCAGAAAACCACACTCCCGGTGCGCTTCGTCGTCAATACGCACTATCACTTCGATCATGTCGCGGGGAACGGAGTGTTTGCCGCTGCCGGCGCAACCGTGCTGGCTCACCAGAATGTGCGACGCTGGGAGCGGACGGAAAACCTGAAGTTCTTTGGAGACAAGATCACCGCGGAAGAGCGGTCGTCGGTGGAGGCGTTCCGGCTGCCTGACGTGACCTACACACAGGGCGCAACCCTGTACCTCGGTGAAAGTCGCAACGTGCTGTTACGTGCCATGCCTGGTCACACCGGCGGCGATACCGTTGTCTATGACTCGGAAGCCAACGTTGTCTTCTGCGGCGACCTCTTCTGGAATCGCACGTTGCCCAATCTGATCGATGCATCCACAAAGGAATGGATCGAGACTCTGGACACGCTGGTGAAGGACTACCCCTCGGCGGCCTTCGTGCCCGGCCATGGAGACAAGGCAGGCAACGCCGGCGATGTGCGGGCATTTCGGGATTACCTGTTGTTTGTGCGTGAAGCCATCGCGAAGGCGCAGACTGGGGGAGCGAGCAGCGACGCCGTGCTCAAGGCAGTGCTGCCCGAGCTCAAGGCGAAGTACGGCGACTGGGCGTTCCCCGAGTTTGCCGAGCCAGACATTCAAAGGACGGATGAGGAGTTGCGGGGAGTGAAGCGGCTGCCACCACGCTAAAGCGGCCCCTGCACGATGCTGCCGGCGATATCAAGGTGGTGTGAGGCGGTGTGAATATGTTTATGCGTGGCGCCTCCGCCCCCATTCGCCTCCAGGGGAAAAGGATCAAGGGTGACTGAGGAACTCATTTTTTTCCCAAATCATGTCGCCGTCCGCAAACGTATGAACCTGGGTGTAATTGAGGTGAAGATAGGTACGCAGCGGTGAAACAGAGTCTTTGGAGGATGCAGTCGACTCCAACCTTGGGCGCCAGAGTATGTACTGCACGCGCTTCCGCTCCAATTGTTGAATGGCCGAGGCAACATCCTCCGAACGGGTTTCCTCTCCGGGGGTTATCGCATCCACAAACAATGGATTGCGCAGTCGCAGAGGAAGATACATCCCTGGCCAGTCTGCCTGAAGGAAGAACTCTCCCGGGGTCGTATGCAGCATCAGCCAACGCAGCTTCTCGGATGCTTGGGGAGTGGTGATAACGTTGCCTCCCCGTAGCCGAATGGTTGCATGCGCATGCATGTAAGTAGCCATTGTCTGGCGAACGCCAACACAAGCCAATGCGACCCACAGCAAAACGACGGCATAACGCCGGGTCACCCGAGCACGATCGACATTCCAAAAGAGCAGGAT
>Ga0182015_10007648_pt1 | contig 10494 bp, 6 predicted proteins | sample 712P3MmetaG_FD_120478 | JGI IMG/M metagenome (GOLD analysis project Ga0182015, IMG submission 120478) | Permafrost microbial communities from Stordalen Mire, Sweden - 712P3M metaG | ecosystem: Environmental > Terrestrial > Soil > Wetlands > Permafrost | place: Sweden: Stordalen | collected... | reverse complement strand
TGCGCCGGACAGGTCGTAGACTGTGGCTCCCAGCAGTTCGGTTAAGGCAAGCGTCGTCATCCCGCTAGAGAATAACCAACTCGCGCACGATTCGAAACGAAAATCGAAAATCGGGCATCGGACGCGGACCGCGGCCGGATGGGTTGGTGGGCCGGAGCCGTCGAAAGAAGGCTCAGGTATGAGGTCCGGGGTCTCCGGAACGATCGCATCTCCGTCCTCGTATAATGTTCTACTAGCGTGCGCCTCATCTTCGACATTGTCGGGCAAACCTTCCGCGCCCTCTGGGCGCACAAGCTGCGCTCGTTCCTAACCATGTTTGGCATTGCCTGGGGTGTCGGTTCCCTGCTGCTGCTGGTCGGCCTGGGAGAAGGCTTCCGTTCCGGCAACCGCAAGCAGTTCGATTCCCTGGGTGAAAACGTGATGTTCATCTGGTCGGGCCGCGCCCCCGTCATGCAAGGCAGCTTCACGGCACTGCGCCAGTATTATCTGACCTACCGCGACTACGAAGACATCGTCCGCGAATGCCCCAGCGTAGGTGTCGCGGCTCCCGTCATCTCCCGCAACGATATTCGAGCGGTGAGCGACTTTTTCCAGGCCAGCGGCCAAATCATGGGTGTGCCCGCCCAGATCAACCAGGTTCGCAACCTTCCCATCAACGAGGGCCGCTGGCTCAACGACATGGACGATGCGCAGAAACGCACGGTGATCGTCATCGGCGATGAAGTCCGGCGCACATTGTTTCCAGGACGTCCGGCCGTTGGGGCAACGATTCTGCTCAACGGCGTTCGCTTCACCGTGGTTGGCACGCTGCAAAAAATCGGCCACGGCGACAACATGAATCTGAACCTGCGCAGCTTCGTTCCCTTCCATGCCATGCAGGACTACTTCCGTCCTCTGAATACCGGGATTGCCACCGATGTGATTTCTTTCATCAACTATCAGCCCAAGTCGCGCGCCCTGCACGAGGAAGCGCAGCTGGAAGTTCACAAAGTTATTGCCCGCAACCATGGCTTCGACCCCCATAATCCGGATGCATTCGATGAATGGGATACCATCAAGACGATCGACCAGATTGGAAAGATTTTTGACGCGATGAATATGTTTCTGGGAAGCGTGGGACTGATCACTCTCGCTCTGGGAGCAATCGGAATTATTAACATCATGCTCGTCGCCGTCGCCGACCGTACTCGCGAAATCGGCTTGCGCAAAGCCGTGGGCGCCACCAACGCCAGCATCATGTTCCAGTTTTTTGTGGAGGGAGCGTTTCTGACGCTGTTGAGTGGAGGCATCGGCATCGGCGGCGCGGCGGGACTGATGGCCCTGCTTTCGGGACTTGATCTAGGCCAGGGTTTCGACCCGCCCAAGCTGGTCGCTTCCACGGCTGCTCTGGCGGTGATTTCTCTCGGTGTCGCCGGCGTCGCCGCAGGTCTGTACCCCGCGCGGCGCGCGGCCATGCTTGAACCCGTGGAGGCCCTCCGCAAGGAGTAAGCATGCACCGCGATCTCTTACAGCAAGCGTACTCGGCCATGCGCCACGACCTGCGCCGCACCCTGCTCACCATGGCGGGAATGGCCTGGGGTATCGCCACCGTCGTCCTGCTTCTCTCCTACGGCAACGGCTTCGGCAGGGCCGTTGAGACTATCTTTGAAAGTTTCGGCGCCACTGCCGTGGGAGTGTTTCCCGGGCGTACCTCCCAGGAAGCGGGAGGCAACAAGGCGGGCGTTCAGGTTCGCTTCACCAATGAAGACGTTGAACTGCTGCGCAACAACATTCCGCTCTGCCGTCATGTTGTCCGCATGCTGCAAAAGGATTCCACGGTGCAGAACGAAAATCGGTCCTTTACCTTTCCCGTGATGGGGCTCGACCCCTCGATCCAGGCAATCTGGAATCTCGACATCTCCGAAGGACGATTCCTCGACGATGCCGACAACATGCAGCACGGACTCTATGCGGTCATCGCCTCGGAGGCGCGCGACAAACTTTTCTCCGGCATGCCCGCGGTCGGCGAGTCCATTCGCATCGATGGCGTGACGTTTGAAGTAATCGGAGTGGGAGCGCCTCGCATGCAGGAGGGCGACAACGATAACAACCGCGTGGTCTACATCCCTTACAGTTCAATGGATGTCCTCAAGGACAACCACTATCTCGACGGGATATGGCTCGACTCGGCAGGTCTGGACCACACCAAGTTAGACAAGACAATCCGCGAAACGCTCGCCACGGCGCACAACTTCAAGCCCGATGATCAGCGCGCCGTCTTCGTCTTTGACGCTCAGAAACAGCTCTCGCAGTTCGGCATCATCACCATGGCGCTGAAAGTTCTCCTGGCCTTCATCGGAACGGTCACGCTGGGCATCGGCGGGGTGGGTCTGATGAACATCATGCTGGTGTCGGTAACCCAACGCACCCGCGAAATCGGCGTGGAAAAGGCTCTTGGAGCCCGACGCCACCACATTCTTTTCCAGTTCCTGGCCGAAGCTATGGTGATTACCGCCGCCGGCGGAGTGCTCGGAATTCTACTTTCCTATGCGGTGTCGATTCTGGCCGGTCGCATCACGTTCTACAGCGCCCTGGCTAAACATGCCGAGGCCGCGGACATTCGTCTGATTGTGTCGCCCATGATTCTGGTCGTGGCCACGTCCATCCTCGCCGTGGTGGGCGTGATTAGTGGAATGGTTCCGGCCCTGCGCGCCGCCAATTTGGATCCCATCGAAGCTCTGCGCTACGAGTAAGCAAGCGATTAGAATCAAGTTTTCGTCTGATTCCTTCTTCGCCATGCCTGATCTCGCTAGGTCTGACGACATCCTCACTTTGAAGCCGCCACCCGCAGACGCTCGCCTCGCCTATGGCTCCGATCGAAACCAGTTTCTCGATCTGCGTTTGCCGTCCTCCAGAGAAGGAAACAAGAAACTGCATCCGCTGGTCATTAACATTCATGGGGGATTCTGGCGCGCACAATACGATCTCGTTCACTTAGGTCACTCCTGTGCGGCTCTCACCGCCGCAGGACTGGCAACGGCGAATCTCGAATACCGCCGCGTCGGTAACGATGGCGGAGGCTGGCCCGGCACGTTCTCCGACATCCGCTCCGCCTATGAATTCCTTGTACAAAATGCGCCGGCGCACACCTTGGATTCATCGCGAATCGTGGTGATGGGACATTCCGCCGGAGGCCAACTCGCTCTCTGCCTCGCTGCTCATGAACTCGGTGTGACTCGTGCGGTCTCACTCGCCGGAGTCGTTGACCTGCAACGCGCTTACCAGCTTCACCTCAGCAACAACGCTGTCGTCGAGTTTCTTCGCGGCACCCCCGCCGAAGTGCCCGACCACTACCGCGAAGCCGACCCCATGGCACTCTCCATCCGCCAGGCTCAGCAATGGCTGATTCACGGCTCCGCCGATGACATCGTTCCACCCGCTTTCAGCCGCGACTACGTCGCCAGCAAACAGAAACTCGCGGGCAAGGAAAAGCAAGACGTGCATGTCCTCGAGATTCGGGGCGGCGGTCACTTCGACTTAATCGATCCACGCAGCAAAGCCTGGAAGCAGGTCGAGAAGACAGTTCTTCAGTTGGCGGCGTGATGCTAAAGCCGCGGAAAATAGAATCCACTAGCGTGAGACGCTGCCGCCGACCGAACTCCTGAATCCCTGATAATCTTCATTCTTTATAATGGTCTCCAGAGAGGAATCCTTTGCCCTTCGACGACCTCCGCCAGTGGATCGCAGCGCTCGATCGCGCCGGCCAATTGAAGCGCATCCAGACCGAAGCCGATCCCATTCTTGAGATCGCCGAAGTCACCGACCGCATCTCCAAAATGCACAGGTGGGGACAGCCGCCGTCCGCCGTTCCGTCGGGCGAAGCCCGGCCGCCTGGCGGCCCCGCACTTCTTTTCCAAAACCTCAAGGGACATCCCGGTTCCCAACTCCTCATTAACCAGTTCGGCTCCGACGCCCGCATGAAGCTCGCCCTCGGCGTCAATTCTTACGACGATGTCGCCGCCCGCATCCGCATGTTTATGGATGTCAAATCTCCCCAGGGTTTCCTCGACAAGCTCAAGATGCTTCCCCTGCTCACGGAAGCGGGAAAGTTTTTTCCGCGCACCGTGCCGACAGGCCCCTGTAAAGAGGTAATAAAGCGCGACAATTTCTCCTTGCTCAATTTCCCCATCCTGCAATGCTGGCCGAAAGATGCCGGACGTTTCATCACTCTGCCCTGCGTTACCACGCGCGACCCTACGTCTGGAAAGCGCAATCTCGGCATGTACCGGATGCAGGTCTACGACGAACGCACCACGGGAATGCATTGGCAGCGTCAGAAAGTCGCAGCGGAACATGCCCGTGAGCGCATGCGTGCGGCGGTGGACGGAAGATCCGCTGCCGTGGACATTATGGCGCGCAGCTCGGGCGGCAGCATCCTTGCCGAGGGCGACCGGCCATCGGGCAAGATGGAGGTCGCGGTCGCCATCGGCACCGAACCGGCGGTGACATTTTCTGCGATCGTTCCCGCACCCCCCGAGATCGAAGAATACCTGATCGCCGGCTTCCTGCGCGGAGCGCCTGTGGATCTGGTGAAATGTGAAACCGTCGATCTGGAAGTGCCGGCGTCCAGTGAAATCGTACTCGAAGGCTACGTGAATCTCGACGAACTTCGCAGCGAAGGTCCGTTCGGCGATCACACCGGCTTCTACTCGCTCGAAGATCTTTACCCCGTCTTCCATCTCAGCTGCATCACGCACCGAAAAGATCCGATTTACGCGACCACCATCGTCGGCAAGCCGCCGCAGGAAGACGCCTACATGGGCAAAGCGGTCGAGCGCATCTTCTTCCCTCTGATGAAGCTGACCATCCCCGAACTGGTCGACATCAACATGCCGGTCGAAGGCGTCTTTCACAACCTGATGATTGTGTCGATCAAAAAGTCTTACCCTGGCCAGGCGCGCAAGGTGATGAATGCCATCTGGTCGCTGGGGCAAGCCATGTTCACCAAATGCATCATCGTGGTTGACGAGGACGTCGATGTGCAGGATCTGGCTGACGTGACGCTAAAAGTATCGAACCACATCGATCCGGAGCGCGACATTCAATTCACGCTGGGCCCGGTGGATTCACTCGATCACGCCAGCCGCTTGCCGAATTTCGGATCGAAGATGGGAATCGACGCCACCCGCAAGTGGGCGGCAGAAGGCTTCTCACGCCCGTGGCCCGACGAGATTGTGATGGACAAGAAGACGAAAGGCCTGGTCGACGGCAAGTGGAGAGCGCTGGCGAAGGAGCTTGGGCTGGAGTGATCAGAGGGTCGTGCGCACGGGCTCATGTCCGGCACATCGCAGCACCGGCAATCGCGGGTATTTCGGGAACGACGGATCGGTGGCCGAGCGCTGGCAGAAATAGAAGATGGAGCCGCGGTCCGATTCGATTCGCCGCATGAACTGGCAGTCGGCGCAAAGGCCGACGCGGCCGGGAAGCGGGTCTGGCAGGCTCCTGCTCACACTGACAGGATAATGCCGCGCGCCGGACCTGGCGATCCCCGGCCGGTTTACACAACCTGAACTTCTTCTGCGACTCTGAAGAAAAATTCATACAAATTTGATTACTTTTTCACCGACTTACCTTGAATCCTTCCAAGTCGTTTTGATATAAGGGCTTCCCATTATTAGGAGGTTGTACCCGTGCGTCTGACTGGCCTCTTCGTATCTGCCTCGAAGTTCTCGCGCGCCCTTTTCGGTGTCACGCTGGCGCTTGCATTCCTAACGCAGTTTTCCTCCGCCCAGCAAACTTTGGGCACCATCACCGGCACGGTGACTGATCCGTCGGGAGCTGTCGTGTCCGACGCCACTGTGAAAGCCGTCAATATAGCGACCAACCTCGAAGTGGTTGCTCATACCAAGAACGGCTCTTTCGTGATTCCGGATCTTCCCGCCGGAACCTATCGAGTCACCATCACGAAGGACGGCTTCAAAACGGAAACACACACGAAAATCCTGGTATCCGGTAACCGTACGACGACAGTGGATACGTCTCTGGTGGTGGGCTCGATCAGCGCCACGGTGGAAGTGAACGCCGTGCCGTTGATGAACCAGGTGGACACCACGATCGGCTATGTCGTCGATACTCAAACGATCGAAACGACCCCGCTGGGCACCGGCAGCTTCACGCAACTGGCAATTCTTAGCCCTGGGGTTCATGCGGACTTCCTCGGTGGAGGGGGCGCCAACACGGGCCTTGGCAATCAGGCCATCTTCGCTAACGGAAACCGGGACACCAGCAATAGCTTTTCCTTGAACGGTGTCAGCACCAACAACATCTTTAACGGCAATTCCACCAGCCAGGTAGGCGAGAACCGCTTCGTGCTCAACACGGGTGAGAATTTCGGTGCGGGGGGTACCATCCAAACCAGCACATCGGTGTATGGGGCGATTGGCCAGGCTCTTCCCACTCCGCCCCCGGATGCCATTCAGGAGATCGCCGTCAACTCCTCGCAGTACGACGCCACACAGGGCAACAACAGCGGCGCGCACATCAGCGTACTAACTAAGTCTGGTACGAACGCGCTGCATGGATCACTGTGGGAACAGTGGCAGAACAGTGATATGAACGCCACACCGTACTTCTACAATGCTGCCGGCATCAATCCCGTCACCAATCAGCCTTATCTGCCTCGCCCTTTCCTGAATCGGAACGCTTTTGGCGGAACAATCGGCGGGCCGATTATCAAGGATAAGTTGTTCTTCTTTGGGTCCTATCAGGGAGTGCGCATTGCCGATGCGCAGGCTTCCACCAAAGATGTGACCGTGCCTCTGGGTTTGACGGATGACCGCAGCACGCAGGGCATCATTAACATGATTCAGGCTACATACGCCAGCACCGGCACCACCATTACCGCGAGCCAGATCAATAGCGCTGCCTCGAACATCCTGAATGCCAAACTTCCCAACGGGCAGTATCTAATACCAAGCGCGCAGTACACTTCGACGCAGGGCCAAACGCTAGGCTACGATGCCATCGTGCAAGGCCCCAATACCCAAGCCACCGTAAACCAAGGGATCGCCAGCATAGATTATGTTGTGAGCTCCAAGGATCGCTTGTCCGCGAGATATTACGTTCAGAGCAACCCCACCAACAATCCTTTTGGCGCGGTCGGTTCGCTGCTCGGATTTGCACAACAGCTTTCCGCTGGCAGCCAGGTGTTTTCCCTCGCTAACTCCGTCGTGCTCTCCCCCAACCTCACCTGGGAACAGCATGTGGGTTTCACTCGCCTGCGAGCTTACGCAAATACAACAAAAGGATTTTCCCCAAGTTCGCTGGGCATTAGCCTGCCTGGCTCGGCGACTTTTCCTCAGTTCGGCATCTCCACGTCGGATCCTACGATCAGTGCTGGTTTGGAGTTTGGTCCCAGCACCAGCTTTGGCGATGGTGGCATGTTCCAGAATCAATGGGAATACGGAACCTCCGCGAGTTGGGTGAAAGGAAAGCATATCCTGAGTGTAGGGACGACGTGGGACCACACCCAGCTCAATATCCTCAATAACAACACAAATACCGACACGGTTGACTTCACGACCTTCCTTAACTTTGTAGAAGGCAACTTGCACGGCGGCGATGAGTTCGCTGGTTCGGCTCACCGTTACTACCGCTCCGATACCGTCGGCACCTACATTAACGACAACTTTAAGATGAGGAAAAACCTCACGGTAACCGCCGGGTTGCGTTGGGATATCGACGGGCCGCTCTCGGAAAAATACGGCAAGCTTACAGGTTTTGACCCTTCAAAATACAGTTACGTGCCATGCACCGTCAATGGACAGCCGGCAGACCCGGCTTTGACTGAGTACAGCTTTGACAGTTGCGACACAGGGACTGACGTAATTACCGGCTCCGGTCTGGTAATCGCTGGGAGTAACAAGACTGGCGCCACGCCCGGAGCCAACAATTCGCTAATGAAAAATCACCAGTGGGGTTTCGCGCCCCGCATCGGCATCGCGTGGTCTCCGACGTCTAAGCTCACCGTGCGCGCAGGGTACGGTATCTACTACGACCGCGGCGAAATATTCAGCTACTTGTCGCCGAGCGCGGGGTCCGGATTTAACGGCCCATTCGGCGTCACGCTCGCGCCTCCGTTCGTGCAACCGATCTCCGTCGCGAAGGGCGCGACGCTCTCTCAGCCGTTCGGTACGACTTTGCCACCGCCGCCGCCAGCCACGGGAGCAGCCTTCCTCTCCTACCTGCCTAACCTTGAGCAGACTGCTTGCGGTTACCCGGGATGCTGGCCGTCCGGCAATCTTTATGGTCCTTTCCTCTTTGGCGGTTACGATATGAATAACAAGCTGCCTTATACGCAGAACTGGACACTCGACCTTCAATTTCAGCCCTCCAACAGCTGGATGTTCGAGGTCGGTTATGTCGGTAATCACGGTACCCATTTGGTGCTGCCCGTTCCCTTCAACCAACCGCTCATCGCCACGGCGACGAATGTGGTGAACGGGCAGACCACTTCCTACGGGGGTACCAGTCCGTTGGCCAACCAGAACTATTTCGGTGGGACCCCACTCCCCCTGGATACCGAGCCCATCTACACCAATGAATACGCAGGCAATGCGCCGATCCGCGTGCCCTATCCCGGATACGACATGAACTCGGTGTTGTATAAGGCAGAGGGCATATCGAACTTCAATGCACTGCAGCTGCAGGTCCACAAGCGCCTGTCCAACGGCCTGCAGTTCACTTCGTCTTACACCTGGTCTCATTCGCTTGACGAGCAGAGCGGCCTGGGGCTGTTTTTCACCGGGAACAATCCACTCACTCCCCGAGCAAACTATGGCTCCTCGGATTTCGATCAGACTCACGTTTTTCTGGTCAACTACAGCTATACAATTCCAACCCTCGTGGACAGTCGGTCGTTGGGCTATGTGGTGAATGGCTGGACCATTGGTGGCCAGACTGTGGCGCAGAGCGGGCAACCCTACAGCGTCTATGACTATACGGGCTCGGTGGCGAGTCTGTACTACGGCACCGATAACGAAATTGGGAACCCCATTGTGCCGCTGGTCCCGGGCGTAACTGCCTCGCAGGCCGCACACCCAGGCGCAAATTGTGCGGGAATTTCGGCGAAACTTTGTAAGCTCAATTCCGCTGATTTCGCACCCCAGTTCGTGGCTCCGGGCACCAACGGAGTCCCCGCTTGCGACGCTACCGGGTGCGATAACTACGAATCCTTGTATGGAACTACCGGCCGGAACACTTTTCGAGGTCCATTCCAGGTGCGCTTCGACACCAGCTTGGCTAAGCAGTTCCTATTCAAAGAGCGCTTCCAACTTCGGTTTGAAGCCGATGCGTTCAATATTTTCAACCATCCCGATTTCGACACTCCGAACAACGACGTGACCTTCTTTCCCAATTACGTAGGTCCGCCATCGATTCCCCCGCAAGGCAGCTTGGGCGTCATCCAGCACACGATTGGCAGCCCACGCTTCCTGCAGCTCTCGCTGCATTTGGCGTTCTGATTTGAAGCGAGAGGAGTGGACAAATTCTGCATCGTGAAATGAAAACTCGGCGGTTTGGACGGGGGCTGGTCAGCCTGGGGCTGACGGCCCTCGTTGTCTTGCAGAGTGTGGGGGCGGGGGCTTGGGGGAACGAGGGACACACTTACATCAACCGCGTGGCTGCGCAGAAGATTCCGGCGGACATGCCGCGATTTTTGCGACGCGCGGTCGTTGAGATCGCTTATCTTGGGCCGGAGCCGGATCGGTGGCGCAGTCCTACAGAGTTCGCTCTGAAGAATGCGCAGGAGCCCGACCACTTCATCGATCTGGAACGGGTCTCGTGGCTTGATCCGCTGCCACCGGGACGCTACGAGTTCTATCGCAAGCTGTATGAGAAGCGAGCCGCGACCACGGATCATCCCGACGACTACCTTCCCGAGCACGTAGGGTTGCAGCCTTATATCACGATGGAAGTTTATGGGCGCCTGAAGGCTGCGTTCCGCGAATACCGGCAGCGGCGGGCTGCGCATCAGCCCACGGCGGCGGTGCAGCAGGCGATCATCTTCTATGCGGGCTGGCTCGGACATTACGTGGCTGATGGCTCGCAGCCCTTGCACACGACCATTCAGTACAACGGGTGGATGGGGCCGAATCCGAACGGATATACGACGGAACACAAAATCCACGCGCAATTCGAGACCGCGTATGTGGCCGCGAACATCAAGGACAGCGATTTCGCGGGCCTCGGGAAAAGTCCCGAGCGACTCGATAATCCCTTCGCCGGCTACGTTGCTTACCTCAGGCAATCGAACGCCCTGGTGGACAAAGTGTATTCGCTGGAGAAAGCTGGAGGCTTCACCGGCAAGGGCACTCCCGAGGCGTTCGATTTCACGACTCACCGCTTAGCTGCGGGATCGCAGATGCTGCTCGATCTCTGGTACACGGCGTGGGTGGAGAGCGCCGTGCCGGTGGCGACGGAACATCCTGTTACGCCGCCAGTTGCCAAATAGCGTGA
>Ga0182015_10007646_pt1 | contig 10496 bp, 4 predicted proteins | sample 712P3MmetaG_FD_120478 | JGI IMG/M metagenome (GOLD analysis project Ga0182015, IMG submission 120478) | Permafrost microbial communities from Stordalen Mire, Sweden - 712P3M metaG | ecosystem: Environmental > Terrestrial > Soil > Wetlands > Permafrost | place: Sweden: Stordalen | collected... | reverse complement strand
TTTACAACAATGGCGCGATTCCTTTGAAGAATGCGTTCTTTGGCGAAAGCTACGCTCCCGATGGAACGCCGCAAAGATTGCAAACCTTCCCGCCACCGACTCCCGAAGAGACGCGCACCAAGGGCGTTCTCCCCTACCTTGAACCCATTGAGCGGTGGGAGGTGTCGCAGCCTGGCAACGTGTTGCGGTCGTTCGAGCGTGGTGGTGAAAAGAAGCCCGAAATCGGGATTCCCAGCCTCGAAGAGTCGCCGGGAAAGCCAGACGTCAAACTTGGCGAGCGCGGCTTTGGAACGCTAACACGCACCGACCCTACAGTTCTTGGTTTGCAAAAAACGCGCTTGCTCGACCCGCTGCTGTCATTCCCTGGAACCAACGATCAACCCGGAGATTATCGTGCCAGCGGATGCACCGCCTGTCACGTGATCTACGCCAATGATCGTTCGCCGGAACATTCGGGACACTATGCGGCTGGCGGCAACCTTGGGCAGGCTGCAACTGTCGACCCGACCATCCCTAAGAATGAGTCCGGACATCCCCTCAAACATGAGTTCACTCGATCCATTCCGTCGAGTCAGTGCATTGTTTGCCACATCCATCCCGGTACCAACATGGTCGCGCCGTATTTTGGTTACACCTGGTGGGATAACGAGGTCGATGGCGACAAGATGTATCCCAAAGAGCAACGCCATCCCAGTCCGAAGGAGCAGCAGTCGATCCAAAAGCGGGATCCGGAGCGGACTACGATTCGCGGCTACTGGTCCGACGTGGATTTCCTCGAGAAGACGGGGACGCCGGAATTCAACAAAGACCTCAAGAACACCCAGTTCGCCGACTTCCACAGTCACGGATGGATTTTCCGAGCGGCTTTCAAGCACGATCGCAAAGGCAATCTTCTGGATGCTCAGAACAACCAGGTCTCATTCGACGACCCGGACAAGTTCAAGAAAGCTGTCCACCTGAAAGACATCCATCTGGAAAAGGGAATGCATTGCATTGACTGCCACTTCGAGCAGGACAGTCACGGCAACGGAAAATTGTATGGAGAAACACGCAACGCCATTGAAGTCGATTGCGTGGATTGCCATGGCACGATCCAGCAACGAGCGACGTTGCTCACCTCAGGCATCGCGGCGCCCGCCGGCGGTACTGTTCTTCAACGGCTCCGCACGCCTTGGGGTCAACGCCGCTTCTACTGGGAGGGAGATCGCTTATTTCAGCGGTCCATGCTGGAAAAAGATCAGCAGTGGGAAGTGGTACAGGTGCTCGACTCCATCACTCCGGGGAACCCACACTATAACGAGAAATCGCGCGTCGCCAAGACCATCCAGAAGGACGGCAGCACCTGGGGAAGCGCGAATGCCGACTCGTCGCAGTTGGCGCACGAAAACAGCCGCATGACCTGCTACGCCTGTCACAGCTCGTGGGCTCCGACTTGCTATGGATGTCATCTTCCGATGGTGGCAAATCAGAAAATGCCTATGCTGCACAACGAGGGGCTTACGACGCGCAATTGGACGTCCTACAATTTCCAGGTTCTGCGCGACGACGTCTACAGCCTGGCCATTGATGGCACGGTCACCGGACATCGCGTCGCCCCAGTGCGCTCCGCATGCGCAGTGCTGGTGAGTTCCCAGAACAACGACCGTGATTGGATCTACTTTCAGCAGCAGACCATTTCCTCGGAAGGCTACAGCGGCGAGGCGTTTAGTACTTTCGTCCCCCACACGGTACGTGCCACGGAAACCAAGGGCTGCACGGATTGTCATGTCTCGAAGGCCGGCGACAACAATGCCTGGATGACCCAGTTGTTCCTGCTGGGGACGAACTTCATGAACTTCATGGGCCGCTACATCTACGTAGCTACCGGCAACAAGGGCTACGAGGCGGTTGCGGTCACCGAGCATGACGAGCCTCCCGCTGTGATTGGTAGCGATCTGCAAAGGCTTGCCTATCCTGACGATTACAGAAAGTTTATAAAAGATAATCGCGAGTTGAAAGAGGCCTACGGGCACCCCGGGTCGAATATCCTGGATGTGCAGGGCCGCGGAGAATATCTCTACGCCGCCATGGGAAAAGGTGGCTTGCGCATCTACGACATTGCTAACCTCGATGACAAGGACATTTCTCAACGCACCATCACTTCACCCGTATCGCCTATCGGTCAGCGGTTCTATGTCCCGACGAAATATGCAATGGCGGTGGCGACTCCCACAACATTGGGTGTCGATCCGTTGCGCACTCATCGCTTCGAGAACGAAGAGCAGGCGATTCACTTGATCTACGGTTTTCTCTACGTGGCTGACAAAGAAGAAGGCCTGGTTGTCATCGGCGACCCCAACCTGAAGAGCAAGAGTCCCGGGGTGGGCACCTTGCTCGACGGCGATCCCAAGAATAACTTTCTCAAACGCGCTTATGCTTTTAATCCCAACGGCGCGCTGAAGGGAGCGCGCAGGATCGCCATCGTTGGCACGTATGCTTATGTTCTTTGCGACGCAGGCTTGGCGGTGGTGAATCTCGACAACCCATTGAAACCCGAACTCACGGCGCAGGTCGGCGCTCCTTTCCTGGTTGATGCTCGAGGCATCGCCGTGCAGTTCCGCTATGCCTTCGTGGTGGATGGTTTCGGACTCAAGGTCCTCGATATTACTCATCTCGATCATCCCGTGCCTGTTCAGGGGGCGCAGGTTCCGCTGGCCGACGCTCGCAACGTCTATGTCGCTCGCACTTACGCATACGTCTCAGCGGGCAAGCAAGGTTTGGCGATGGTCGACATTGAGCACCCTGAACAGCCCAAGCTGGACCAGATTTTCAACGCCAATGGCGCTATGAATGACGTGAACGACGTCAAGCTCGGCATGGTCTCGGCGGAGTTGTTTGCCTATGTGGCCGATGGCAAGAATGGGCTGCGCGTGCTTCAGTTGATTTCGCCTGCGGACGATCCCAACTTTTCCGGGTTCAGCCCGCGCCCTGCTCCCAAACTGATTGCCACCCATCACACGCATGGACCGGCGCTCGCCGTCTCCAAAGGCATCGATCGCGATCGCGGCGTCGATGAGAGCGGCAATCAGGTGGCGGTGCTCGGACGCCGCGGCGCGCGCCCGTTCAATCTCAAGGAAATGCAGCGCATGTATCTTCGCGACGGCCAACTCTATACGGTTACGGACACCCCTCCCGGCCCCGCACACTGATGTCTAGTCCGGATGTCTAGTCCGCGCCACCAGACAGGCGAGGATTATGCTCGAAGCAAAACACCTGGGTAAGCGTGTGCTCTCAAGTTGAGATCGCAGCGTTGCGCTACGGGAGCGTTTGTGACGGATACGGGAAGTGCGGTAAAGCTGCGTGAGTATGGCGCAGCGGCGGGCGGAAGGGTCCGATTTGGCAGGCGGACCGGTGCGCGCGATAGCGGGCTTTTGCGTTTGGAGCGTCCAAGCTGAGTTGTGGGCACGGGGAGGACGCCCCAAATGACCTGAAAGTGACAAATGCGCCGCCTGCGCAATCCTGGTACCTACCGTGCCGCCCGCAGTTGTGGGATCGTGAACTTACCCTTGGTGGGCCGTTCCTTCGTCCAATCGTGGTAGGCATGGCACTCGGAACAGCGGCCGCTGGCGGCATCGTGCCGCGGACCGCCGTCTTCGTGGCAATCGCGGCAAGATTCAATTCCCGGAAGCAGAATGTCGGCGGTTTGGCGACTGTCCGGCGTCCGGGTGTGGCACGCCGTGCAAGTCAACAGGCGATGGGAATCGTGGTCGAACTCGGCGTGCAGGAACCAGCGCGCCGGAATTGAAGACTTCGCCACCATCGGCAGCGCGTTTCCCTCAGCCCCGTTTCCTTCAATCATGACGTGGCAGAGCTTGCAGCCTTTGTCGAATAACAGGCGATCGGCCAGCATGATTTGCTGGTCCATCCACTCCTGCCGGTTGCGTGGAACCGGCAAGGGCAATTTCACCGTGCTCGGCAGAATCCGTTCCGGCGCCACCGCTTCCTTTAGCGCTCCTGGATGGGACGCGAAGTAATCGCTGTACTTCTGAATCAGAAATGCCTGGACCACTTCCGGCTTGTCGTGCGGCGCCACTTGATCGAAGCGCTTGTCAAATTGCAAGTCCTTAACGTGACAGCCAGCGCACTGAGTGGCGTAGACAATCGGCGCCATGTAATCCTGGGAGGGCGCATGCTTCAGGTCCGCGCTCATGCCGGCCGCGATGGGCCGAGGTATGGGTTGAGACATCGATTGCGACATCGCCTGAGGCATTGCATACGGCCAGCTGCCGTCCATTGCCGCTAGGCGCAGGCGATGACAGTCCTGACAGTCCATCTGCACCGGGCCAGTCGGGCCTGCAAGATTGGGACGCAGATGCGCGTAGTGGTTCAGCTTGACTTGGCCAGGATCGCGGGCGCCGGGCCGCAACGCTGCGAACTCTGGGTGCTCCTTATCGAAGTCCTTCACGTCACGCACATACTGAGGGCTCCCGTTCCGGGTGCGCAGGTCCGCATGACACTGAGTGCAGCTGACATTTTCCGTGCTCGCCAGCCGAAGCGAACCCTTGTGTTCTACGTGGCATGAACCGCACCTCGCCGTGAAATCCACCTTCTCGGCATGGTGTGCGGGAGCGTCGTGGCACTTCAAGCAGGCATCGTCACTGACCTTCGCGCGGAAGAAACCCAGGGTGGTCACATGGCAAACATTACAATTTTTCCCCAACACGGCGTGCGCTGCGGAGAGCGGCCCGCTGCTGTAAACCTTCTGGCTGCTGGCGCGCTGGGCCGCGAACCATACGACCGCGATGACCGGAACCAGGATCGACAGCCAGAGCCGCCAACTGCGCAGGGGATGGGCCAGCTTGAAATACTGCAAGTCCATCCGCTTGGCGAGATTCTTGGTTGTGCGTATGCGCCGCGCCATGGTTTTTCCTCAGTATCGCAACGCCATCACCGCGTGCACCGCGCCCAGCAGCAATAGCGCGTAGGAAGCGGGTATGTGCACGAGCAGCCAGGTGTGGAGAATGCGGTGATATTGAGCTTGTTGATCGAGTTCGCGCTTTTCCTCGCAGATATTCTCCAAATCATCGACGGAAGAATGCAAGTTTGGCGGCAGGAGCAAGCGCAGCTGCTGAAACATACTCTTGGACTGATTGCGATCGGCCAACGCCATGCCCCGGGATCCGCCCTCCACGATATAGGGCTGTAGTTCGCGGCGGAAGAACTCCTTGAGTTCGACGCCGGCCCCTTCGTCCACATCTAAGCCGGACGCGACCGTGAGGCCTCCTTTGGTTCCCGCGCTTGCCGATGCAGCGCGCTGTTGCTCGGTGGCTTGGGAAACACTTCCGGTCAGTGCGGCACAAGCCTGCTCGACCAGGATCTGTGCTTCAGATACCAGTTGCGAACGCACGCGTCCGATCTGTTCGTAAATTGTTTCCATCGGAATTCTCTGCGTTTCAAATCTCGGCATGAAATGTTGCAAGACCGCTCCCACGATCCCGCTAACGAAAACCACTGCAAAGAGCCACATCAGACCCTTCGTCAGCCCCACGCCAAAGCGGAATCCCGAATGGAAGAGGATCAATGGAAAACTGATGAAACCGAGCCAGAGGTGGCCGCGCATCCAGGCCTGGGCGCGGCCTACGCGCCAGATCGGCACCTTCTTCCGTGCCCCCAGCAGCCCGGCAAACAGCATAAATGCGAAGGCGATAATCCCGTAGGTCAGCCCGGCCACGGTCCCGCCGTTTGCACCCTCCGGCGCACTACGACTGTAGGGAACGTAGATCACGGCGGCGACAATCAACGCTGCCAGACTGACGATGAACCACCTTCGATGTGTCTCATCAATGCGCAATGGTTACTGTCCCTGTTTACTCACATCCGCTTTGTTTATTTTCTGCCGCTGGAGCAGGCCGCCAAAAAATTCCAGCGGGTTCACGCGATGCGCCGCATCGTGCGGGCAAGCATACACGCAACTCGGTTCCTCGTGGCCCAGGCAAAGATCGCAAGAAGTAGCTTTCACCTTCACGCTGGCGACCCTTCTTCCCGGATACGAGGGATCGTCCAACTCAATCGGGAAAGGATGCATATTGATGTTCCCGTACGGACAATTGTTGGCGCACTGGCCGCAACCAATGCACCAGTCCTCGATGATCACCTCGAGTGAATTGCGGCGGCGAATCGATCCGACTGGGCAGCCCACCATGCACAGCGGATCGCGGCACTGCCGGCACGATGTGGCGACCAGATACTTGTCGAAGCGCAGTCCTTCACGAATCAATCGGCTCACCCCGTCATGGGCGTCCGCGCAGGCGCGCACGCACTGATCGCAGCGGGTACAACGGTCGAGGTCGAGCAGCAGCAGGCTTTGCGCTTCCATTAAACCCTGACTGAGAAATTGGTCCATGGAGACATCGGCGACCGGCATGACTCTTTGCCGGTTCTGCTCCATATGCTCCGCCGCCGCCGCTTCCAACTTCGACCGGATTTCCGGGAAGCGGTCGAGCATAAGCTGGAAATCTTCTCCGGGAATTCGCACCACCTCCACGTGGTCCAGTGCCGTGCACGTGGCTATGCGCGGCGTGCCGCTGAGGAAAGCCATTTCGCCAAAATACGAACCCCGCGCCAGGTAGGCCAAAACCAGATCCCCGCCCGGACGATGCTGCGATACTTTCACGAACCCGAGGCGTACCAGGTAAAAGCTGTCGGCCACCTCACCCTGGGTGCAGATGACCTGTCCCTTTTGAAAGCGCAGCAGTTCGACACGCTCCCGCAAATGGTCGATGAAGTCCGGAGTGAGCGGCGCCAGCACCGGAACGCTGCGCAGGTGCGAATCCAGCGCGCGCTTCTTGTAGGTGCGGTCAAGTTGATCGCGGAAGGTCTTGTTGCGCTGCATAATGTCGAGAACATTGCGCAGCATCTCGAGCATCACGCAATCGGTCTTCGCCCGCACGGTTGCCGAGCGCGGGTAGTAACTCATGCAAGTCATTTCCCCGAATAGTTCGCCCGGGCCCAACTCGGCAATCGGGTTGTGATAAGGGAGATCGACAGAGGCGTCGATGGGTATGTGGGTTCGAGTGCTTTCTTCTTTGCGCTTATCCTCGTCGCGAGAGGTGAGCAAGCTCTTGAGCTTGCTCAAGAATCCCTCCGCGCCGCCCTCAGTCTTGACGTGGGCAATCGGGCTCGCCAGATATACTTCCGCGGTGCCCTCCAGGATGTAGAAGGCGGTCGCTCCAAACTCCCCCTCCCGGCAAATGATTTCGCCCGCCCGGATATGCCGCTCCACAATCGCATTCTGATTCAGTTCCAGAAACGTTCCCGAAACGTTCTTGAATACCGGCAGGTCGAGCAGAGTTTCGGGACTGACAGTCCCGCCTTTCAGATGGGTCCCAACCACGCCCCGATTCGTCAAAGCTCCGGTGGGGCAGGACACCATGCACTCGCCGCAGGAAACGCACGAGGACTCTCCCATCGGCATGTTGTTATCGAAGGCAATGCCCGCCTGATATCCTTTGCCTCGCCGCGCCAGCACCCAGTTGTTGCGGATGCTATCGCAGCCGCGAATGCAGCGGTCGCAGAGGATACAAGCCTCATGGTCGACGTGGATGGCTAATGAGGAATCATCGTGCCCACGGGGCGTAGTGCGCCGCGGGAACCGCGGCTGGTTGATTCCAGCCTGGGTAGCCAGCCGCTCTAGTTCGCAGTCTCCCGAATGCTGCTGGCGCGCACACGGGGAGGGATGGTCGGACATCAACAGTTCGACTAGAGTGTTGCGAACCCCCAACACAGCGTCGGTATTCGTCTTGACGTTCATCCCTTGTTCTGCTTGACGAATACACGAGGCGGCGTAAACTCTCGCGCCCACATCCACCACGCACACCCGGCATACCCCCACCGGATTTTCGTTCTGCTGATGGCAAAGTGTGGGGATAGGAATGCCCTGGGCCCGGGCAGCGTCAAAAATAGTAGTGCCCTGAGGGACGGACACGGATGTGCCGTCGATGGTCAGCTGCACGTTCTTTACAGGCATCGGTTGACTTGCCACTACATTGGAACTCATGGTTTTCTAGCTCATGATGAACGGACGTTTTCTAACCAATAATCTTCTCAGGACTCGCTGAAACAAATCCCTCCCGGACAGCGGCGGTTGACGATATGCTCTTCTACCACGCCGGGGAAATGTTTCAGCACCGAGGCGATGGGAACCGGCACCACCTGGCCGAGTCCACAAATTGATGCCTGCATCATGGCGGTCGAAAGCTCTCCCAGCAACTGCATGTCTCCTTTGGAGCTTTGCCCGGCGGTCCAGCCTTTGAGCATCTCGACCAGCTTCTGCGAACCCACCCGGCATGGTACGCACTTGCCGCACGACTCATTGCGGTAGAAGCGAGTGGCATTGAGCGCCATGTCCAACATGCATCTGCCTTCCGCGCACACCACAATGGCTCCCGACCCAACCATGGATCCCGCGGCCGCTACCGCGTTCCAGTCCAGCGGCAGGCTGGTCATGGAGGCCGGCAAATATCCCGAAGACGGGCCGGAAGGCGCGAAGCCGAGTAGGTTTGCTCCACCCGGGATGCCACCGGCAAGTTCATAGATCATTTCGGTATAGGTGGTTCCCATCGGAACTTCAAAAATGCCGGGGCGGTTCACATCGCCGCTGATGCCAACGAACTTCATCCCCACCGATCCGTTCTTGCCTTGCGACTTATACCAGTCCACGCCACGAGCCAGGATCACAGTCGCCAAACAAAAAGTTTCAACATTGTTGATGACCGTGGGTTGGTTCCACAAACCATGGGTGACAGGGAAGGGGGGTTTGTTGCGCGGTTCGGAACGCTTGCCTTCGATGGCCTCGAGAAGGGCGCTTTCTTCTCCACAGACGTAGCCGCCCGGGCTGACAAAAATCTCCAGATCAAAGTCCAAATCGCTCCCCAGGATTCGAGACCCCAATACACCCAATTGGTAGCAGCGATCAATTTCTTGCTGGAGCACTTCTTTGGGCTCTTCGTATTCGTGCCGGATATACAGAATCCCTTTGCGCGCTCCCGTAACCAGACCGGCGGTGATCATGCCTTCAATCACGAGATAGGGAACATTCTCCATGATGCCTCGGTCTTTGATGGTGCCGGGTTCGCTCTCATCGGCATTGCACACGATGTACTTCGTGGAACCGGGCGCGTTGCGCACGAATTCCCACTTGCTGGAGGTGGGAAAGCCGGCACCGCCCATACCTCGCAGCCCAGCGGCTTTGAGAGCCGCAAGAACATCTTGCCAATTCCGGGTTTCAACAAAGCGGCGCACCACCGCATACTGTCCCTGTCCCTCGTACGGGTCGGACACCACCGCCATTCGTTCTGCGTTCTGGTGCCTTTCAGGGAGTGGTTTGCCGTTGAGCACATCTTCCGCCATGGTGACTGCATCGCGGCTGTTCACGTTGGCGTAAATGGTGTCATTCAGCATAATCGCAGGAGCCTGGTCGCACCTGCCGAGGCAGGAAACGTCGCGGATAGAAACTTCCTTCTCGTCGGCACCCCGAAAAGCGGCGTCGAGAGCGGACCGGACCTTGTCGCCTCCACAAAGGTGGCAGCTCATGTCCGCACAGACGCGCATATCCACCTTCGGTGGAGGGCTGAGATGAAAGTGGGGATAAAAGCTCGCTACCGTATGGATTTGACTCACGGGGACGTGAATCTTCGCCGCAAGCATCTTGATCTGGTCGGCTGGCAGGTAGCCGAAATCTCGTTGTATCGCCCTCAGTTCTTCAAACACGACTCGAGACACTCCGCATAAGATTTAGGTGAGGTCAAAACCTTACTCAAGATGACAAGATCGCAAATGCTACAGCAAAATGGATTTCATGTCTACACTTGACTGAAAAGTGCCTCATTTTATGGAAGCGTGACCCAGCCCGCTGCTTTTGGTTGATTTTTTTTCCCATTCGTCGTATAACCAAGCCCCAACAAAATCACGACTTGTGCGGTGATGAAAAAATACGAGTCAAGCACAACCGAATACCTGATGAGGAAATAGCAAAATGCGAAAGCAACTGCTGGCGGCCGCCTTGTTGTTGCTCGTGCTGCGGGGCGTGGCTAAAACGCAGACTCCTGGCCCGACCGGCCAGGCTGCATTGCAAAAAGTGGACGTAATCCGCGAGGGCGACTCGGTTCGCGTGGAGATCACGGGCAGCGGCCCGTTGAGACCGAAGCTCTCGATTTTGGATTCGCCGCCTCGTGTGGTTGTGGCTCTGCGGGATACAGCGATGTCCACTTCGCAGCACCGCATCGCCGTCGACAGCCCCCACGTCAAGGCGGTGCGCATAGGGCACGATGGCCAGACACCCCCCACCACCCGCGTAGTGATTGATTGCCTGGAAACGTGTAGCTACGAATTGTTGCCTGGCAGCGACGAAAAAGTCGTTTTGCGAGTGTCTGTAGGCGGTGCTCCGGCCCCGGCCGTCGCGGCGAAGAATAAAGCGCCAGCACGCAATGCTCCGGCACCGGCCGTCGCGGCGAAGAATG
>Ga0182015_10007645_pt1 | contig 10496 bp, 8 predicted proteins | sample 712P3MmetaG_FD_120478 | JGI IMG/M metagenome (GOLD analysis project Ga0182015, IMG submission 120478) | Permafrost microbial communities from Stordalen Mire, Sweden - 712P3M metaG | ecosystem: Environmental > Terrestrial > Soil > Wetlands > Permafrost | place: Sweden: Stordalen | collected... | reverse complement strand
GGGCCGTTTGTAGGCGGCGAATCGTTTGGCATAGCCGATCGTTAGCGCATGGGGATCGAGCAGATGTCTGGCGTGATCAATTTCGTCCTGTGATTCACCGGAAACCGCCAGTTCCCGCGGCACGCGTTGCCGCAAATATTCCACCAGTGACCCGCGCGCCGAGGTGCGGCATTGCCAGAGCTCAGAGTCGGTTGCTCGCCGAATGTCGAGCTCGAGGTTTTCTGTTTCTCCCATCCATCGATCTTTGCCGGCGAATTTATTCCAGAGATTGTCGGCTTCAGCAGCGTCCCAAGTAGGAGTGTGGACGCCATTGGTGATGTGCCCAACCGGCACCTCATCAAGCGGCCAACGTGGAAATAGCGGTGAAAATATCCCCCGGCTCACCATTCCATGCAGTCGACTCACCCCGTTGACCGCAGCGCTGCCGCGAAACGCCAGATAGGCCATGTTGAAATATTCCGACGAATCATTCGGATTCTCGCGCCCCAGCGCCAGCAGATCGCGCGGCGAAATATGCAGCGTATCCCGGGCGTACCCGCGGAAGTGGACCTCCATCAGATCGGGACTAAAACGATCGAAGCCGGCGGCGACCGGCGTATGGGTCGTGAAAAGATTACCGGCGCGAGTGACCTCAAACGCCGCTGCGAAGGACTGTCCGGTCTCCTCCATAAAATGTCTCGCGCGCTCCAGCACTACAAAGGCGGCATGCCCCTCGTTGAGGTGACACACTTCGGGCTGAACGCCGAGCGCGCGAAGAAGGCGCCACCCGCCGAGGCCCAGGATCATTTCCTGCTTAATGCGCAGTTCCGCGTCGCCGCCGTACAATTCGCCGGTGATTCCACGATAGATTGGATAGTTCGCTGCATCGTTACTATCCAGCAGGTAGAGGTTCAACCTGCCCACCTTCACTTGCCAGGCGCGCAGCCAGAGGGAGAAGCCCGGTAGCTTAATCTCCAGTCGGAGCCACTCTCCGTTGGGCTGTCGCAGCGGCGTAATCGGCAGTTGGCCGGGGTCGTTGTAGGGAAAAAGCGTTTGCTGTGATCCGCTTTTATCGATGATCTGCCGAAAATACCCCTGTTGATAGAGGAGTCCGATGCCAATGACCGGCACCCCCAGATCGCTGGCTGCCTTGAGTTGATCGCCGGCGACGTTTCCGAGCCCGCCCGAATAAATCGGCAGCGCTTCGCTGAGCATGAATTCCATGCTGAAATAGGCGACACAACTCAAATCCGATTTCGCAGCCTGTTTGTCGAACCAGCAAGGCGCCTCGGCGGACCGGCGTCTGTCTTTGACAAGTTCGTCGACTTCGGCGCGAAAGTCAGGGTCTTTCAGAGTGAGCTGGAAATGGTCGCGTGCGACGGTTTGCAACACCATCCACGGATTGCGCGTCAAATCCCACAGCACCGGATCCATCCGGCGCCACAATTTGTCGGCGCCGTGGTTCCAGCACGAGCGCATGTCCAAAGCCAACTCGGCCAAAGAATCGAATCCTTCGACATCAGCGGCTTGAGACGTATAAAGCGAACGGGCTATTGGATTCGGATCACTCATGCCTTGCTCGATCTCCGGCCTTCACCGAGGGATTTGGCGGCCAGCGCGTTGTCCACGATCTCCTGCGCTTCGTTCACAATGGCTTGCAAATGGTTTTCGTTGAGGAAGCTTTCGGCGTAGATTTTGTAGATACTTTCGGTGCCGGAGGGACGGGCGGCAAACCAACCGCTCGCCGCGACGACTTTTAACCCGCCGATCGGGGCGTTGTTGCTCGGGGCGCGCGTTAGTTTGGCGGTGATGGGTTCACCCGCGAGTGTCGACTCCGTGACGGATTCGGGGGAAAGCTGGGCGAGGTTGGCCTTCTGCTGTGGGGTGGCGGGTGCGTCGATGCGCGTGTAATACGGCGTGCCAAACTCCGCCGTCAGGTCACGAAAATGTTCGCCAGGGTCTTTGCTCGTGCGGGCGGTGATTTCGGCGGCGAGGAGGTCCATGATCGGGCCGTCCTTGTCGGTCGTCCAGACGGTGCCGTCGAGTCGAAGGAAACTGGCTCCGGCGCTTTCTTCGCCGCCGAAACAGACCGAGCCGTCGAAGAGGCCCGGCGCGAACCATTTGAAGCCGACGGGCACTTCGCACAGTTGACGGCCAAATTTGTTGACGACCCGATCGATCATGCCGCTGCTGACAAGAGTCTTGCCGACGGCCACGTTTGCCGACCAGCGCGGACGATGGGTCAGTAAATAGCCGATGGCCACGGCGAGATAATGATTAGGGTTCATCAAACCGCCAAACGGGGTGACGATTCCGTGACGGTCGGAATCGGGATCGTTGGCGAACGCGACGCGGAATTGATCCTTGAGACCGACCAGCCTGGCCATCGCATAGGGACTGGAGCAATCCATGCGAATTTTTCCATCGTGATCCACGGTCATGAACGAAAACGTCGGATCGAGAATGGGATTGACGACCTCGATGTTCAGCCTATAGATGGAATTGATCGGCTCCCAATAGGGCAGCGCCGCGCCGCCGAGCGGGTAGACGCCAAGCTTCAATCCGGCGTCACGAATGGCGTCCATGTCGACGACATTGCGCAGGTCATTGACATAGGGCAAAATAAAATCCTCGGCGTGAGTGGTCGCCGCCTTGATCGCAGCGGTGTACGGAATGCGCTTCACTGCGGCGTTGTTTGCGCGGAGTAATTCATTCGCGCGATCCTGCACCCAGTCGGTTACATCGGTGTCGGCGGGGCCGCCATTGGTTGGGTTGTATTTGAAGCCGCCATCTTCAGGCGGATTGTGCGAAGGCGTAACGACAATGCCGTCGGCGAGACCCGATCTGCGTCCGCGATTGAAAACGAGAATCGCGCGCGAGATGACCGGGGTGGGCGTCACACCGTCGTTGGGCTGGATGAAAGTGTCAATGTTGTTGGCGGCGAGAACTTCCAGCGCTGTCCGCTGGGCTGGAGCGGAAAGGGCGTGCGTATCCTTGCCCATGAAGAGCGGTCCGGTGATGTTTTGGCCGCGCCGATAGTCGCAAATGGCCTGCGTGATCGCGAGAATGTGAGCTTCGGTGAAAGTTCCGGTCAGGGAGGAGCCGCGATGGCCGCTGGTGCCGAAGGTGACGAGTTCGTTCGGGTCTGACGGATCGGGTCGCCGCTGGCAATAGTCGCGTTCGAGCCGTGCCAAATCGACCAGCATTTCCTTAGGTGCCGGTTTACCCGCCAGTGAGGAAATCGCCATACTCATTGTTGGTCTTCTTGGTCCACCCAAACGCCTTCCTTGTCTTCGGCGATCTGAATTGCGACGAGCGTTGATTCATTATTCACCGATGAGTTCTGGTATGACACCTGGGATATTATTTTCCTCCGAGAGCGGACGAAGTTGGAAAATTAAGACGCTGCGGACAAAGCGCCTTGCGGTTTTAGCGCTTTCATCAGCGCCTGAGCCGCCGAGGTCGATGATGCGGGGTTCTGGCCGGTAATGAGGCGACCATCGACGATCGAGAAGGGCTCCCAATTGCGCATCTTTTCAAAAACGGCTCCCAGGCGCAGCAGTTCATCCTCGACGAGGAACGGCACAATCTTGGTGAGTTGCATCGCTTCCTCCTCGCCGTTGGTAAAGCCGGTAACGCGTTTTCCCTTTACGAGAGGCTCGCCCTGGTACATTACGTGGCGCAGCACGCCGGGCGAATGGCAGACCAGAGCGATCGGCTTGCCCGAATTATAAAACGACTCGAGCAAAGCAATGGACTCGGCGCTCTCGGCAAGATCCCACATCGGCCCATGGCCGCCGGGGTAAAATACCGTGTCGAAGTCTTCCGACCTCATGTCGGCGAGCTTGACGGTGCTGGCGAGCGCCTTTTTCGCCGACGCGTCATTCTTGAAGCGAGTCATGGCCGGGGTTTGGTTTTCGGGCTTATCGCTCTTGGGATCGAGGGGAGGCTGGCCGCCTTTGGGGGATGCGAGGGTCAATTCGACGCCGGCATCTCTGAAGACGAAGTACGGGGCCGCGAATTCTTCGAGCCAGAAACCGGTCTTGAGACCCGTGTTTCCGAGTTGATCGTGAGATGTGAGGACCATTAGGATTTTCATAAGCGTTCTCCTTTGGAGTGGAATTGTGGTTAGGTCTTGCAATCATTAGCGGAGCGATCGAAACGCCGCGCGGAGTTCTTCCGAGAACAGCTCCGGCTGTTCCCATGCGGCGAAATGGCCGCCTTTGGGAAGTTTGTTGTAGTAAATCAGTTTGGGATAGGCTTTCTCTGCCCAGCTCTTCGGGGCCTGATAGATCTCATCGGGGAAGGCGCTCACGGCGACGGGGATTTTGACGCCCCGTATGTCGAAGAAGCCGCCTCCGGTCGAAATCTGCGCGGTGTCCCAGTAGAGGCGCGCCGAGGAGACGCCGGTGTTGGTTAGCCAATACATTGTGATGTTGTCGAGAACGTCGTCGCGCGTCAGCCCCTCGGTCTTTCCATCGAAGACGCGGGCGATCATCTTATAACTGCGGATGTCATGATCGAGCATCCACGCGGCAAGCCCCACTGGTGAATCGGAGATTCCATAGAGGGTCTGCGGGCGGCTGGACATTTCCTCGGCATAGGCCAGCCCGTTTTTATAGAAGTCGTCCAGCTGGTTCCAGGCGTTTTGCTCCTCGGGCGTCAGATCGGTAGGCGGGGGCTCGTGGAACGAGAGCGCCTTTGAGATGTTGGGTGGAACCGTGGCCGCCATGTTGGTGTGAATGCCAAGCAATCCCGGCGGCTGCTGGAGGGCCATTACCTCCGAGATGGCATTCCCCCAATCGCCGCCCTGCGCCACGTAGCGTGTGTAGCCGAGGCGCTTCATCAGCGTTGCCCACGCTTTGGCGATGGTGACAGGGGTCCAACCGGGCGCGTTCGGCTTGCCGGAGAATCCGTGGCCCGGCAGCGACGGGATCACAACGTCGAATGAGTCTTCCGCGTTTCCCCCATAGGCGGTCGGATCGGTAAGGGGGCCGATGATTTTCAGCTGTTCAATGATCGATCCGGGCCATCCGTGGGTGATGATGACCGGCAAAGCGTTGGGATTTTTCGAGCGGACATGGATGAATTGAATTTCCAGCCCATCGATATTGGTCACAAACATTGGCAGGGCGTTCAGCTTTGCCTCGCACTTGCGCCAGTCGTAGTCGGTGGCCCAGTATTGGGCCAACTTCTGCATCGTTGCCAGTTGCACGCCTTCCGACGCATCCGTGACCGTCTCCCGATCGGGCCATCGTGTGGCGGCGACACGCTGGCGGAGGTCGGTCAAAGCTTCATCGGGAAAGTTCACATGGAAAGGACGAATGCTGTCGTCCTGGGCGGCAACTTGCTGGTTGGGAGATGCGTTGGAATTGGTTTGAGACAATACCGAAGAGGCGAAAAGCAAAACGCCGCTTATTCCCGCAGCTGCCGCGAACAGGATCGTTTGGTGGAACATGGGGAACTCCTTCCCAGGAATCTCTGTCGCGCATGTCCGATTCGATCGGATCTAATGTACGACTGTCGCCACTCTATGAACCTCACGAAAGCGAAACTATTGGACGAAGGTATCGGTGATACCAAGGTATGAACTGACTCCGATATGATCGAGGATCGTTTCCGGAGCAGAGATTGCGCTACTTCGATGTGATCGCCTGGAGGACGCTTTGCAGGCATAAGAAAAAGCGCATGGATGGCAAATCATTGGACAAAAGGCGTTGGCGATGCCAAGGGATAAATTAGCAGAACGAAGCAATACCAAAGTATCATAGTGCTTTTGCGGCCCTTGGCGTATCCTCGCGCAACGCCCGCACCGCAAAGAAAAGGATCAGCCATGAAGACGACGGCGCCTATTCCTTTTGCGGGTTCCGAGCTTGGCGAAGTACGCCATGTATGTGCTTTCTTTAACAGTACTGATGAGCAATATCGCGTCCTGCTTCCGTTCATAAAGGACGGGTTTGCATGTGGACACAAAGCCATTCACGTTGTCAACCCAGGTGCGCATGAGGAACACATTCAAAGACTGACTGCCTCAGGAATCGACACCAGCGCGACTCAGCGGAGCGGACAATTGGAACTTCGAGCAAATGTCGAAGCTTACATTCGAAACGGCCGGTTCGATCAGGACCGAATGCTGGAGGTGTTTGAGCAATTGGCCAGCGGCCATGACAAGAGGGAATTCCCCCTTAGCCGAATTGTCTGTCAGATGGACTGGGCCGCCGACAGCCGTTCGCACATTGACAATCTCGTCGAATTCGAATCGCGGGTGAATAACGTATGGAGTCACCACGAAGATGCGGTCATTTGCGTTTACGACCTGGCTAAGTTCGGCGGCGATACGGTCATCGATATCATGCGGACGCATCCGATGGTCATCATCGGCGGCATTCTTCAGTCGAATCCGTTCTATGTGCCTCCGGAAGAGTTTCTACGTGAGATCCGCGAGCGGCGGTCATCCGGCCCCGGCTCGACGACGGCATAAAGACAAAGATGGACGAGCAGGACAAACATCCTGGCGAAGAGGTGAAACGCTTACAGCGGTGCATCAATGACTTGGTGAGCTTATTAGCGCTTCCGGCACTTTGGAGCGGTGGCGATGCATCTCGGATCGCTCGCACGCTGATGGACGTACTACAACGTCTGCTCCAACTGGATCTGATTTACGTACAGATCAATGACCCCACGAGCGACGCCCCGGTTGAGTTGGCCCGTCTCGCGCAGTTTCCCGTGACGTCATTACAAGCGCGCGAGATCGGCGCGGAGCTTCATGGCCTATTGGGGGATGATTCGCAGAAATGGCCATCGCGCAGTCAGCGCTGCTTTAGGGACAAGAATATTTCCATCACGCCCCAGCGGTTGGGATTGGAAGGTGAAATCGGCATGGTCGTCCTAGGGTCCGAGCGATCAGATTTTCCCAAACAGACTGAAGAGCTTCTTTTGGGGGTGGCGGCCAATCAGGCAGTGATGGCGCTGCACGAAGCGCGGCGGCGCAGCGAGCAGAAGCGGCTCGCCGACGAACTGGATCTGCGGGTCGTCCAACGAACGGCAGAACTCGCCGCTGCCGGTGAACAATTGAAGCTGCAGGTCGGCCTGCTTGATCTGATCCCCGTAGCAACATGGACGATCCGGCCCGATGGAACACCCGACTTTATTAACCAAAAGTGGCTGGAGTATACCGGCCAGTCAGTCGATTACGTCCTGTCTGAACCGCAGGCATGGATAGCTGCGGTGCATCCCGACGATCGCGAGGTCGCATTGACCAGCTATTGGGAGGGAATCCGCTACGGGCGCGATTTTGCGGTGGAGACCCGCTTTCGCAGAGTCCAGGATGGGACCTATCGCTGGCATCTCAATCGAGCCGTCGCGCTCCGCGATGCGGAAGGGAAAATCATCAAGTTTGTGGGCACTTCCACCGACATCGAAGATTTGAAACAGTCTCAAGAGACGTTGCGCGGAACCGAGGCGGAACTAGCCAAGATGACGCGCGTAATGACAGTGGGCCAGCTTACCGCCTCCATTGCCCACGAAGTGAACCAGCCTCTCTCCGGGATCATCACGAACGCCGGCACCTGCCTGCGAATGCTCGACGCGGATCCACCAAATATCGCAGGCGCCAGGGAAACGGCTCGCCGCACCATTCGCGATGGCAATCGCGCTTCAGAAGTAATTGCAAGGCTGCGGGCACTGTTCAGCAGACGGCAAGCCACCACCGAGCCGGTGGATCTCAACGAGGCCGCAAAGGAAGTCGTCGCGCTGTTGTTGAGCAAGCTGCAAAGAGACGGCGTGATTCTACGATGTGAGCTTGCCGATGATCTTCCTCTGGTCGCAGGCGATCGTGTGCAGCTTCAGCAGGTGATTATGAATTTGCTGCAAAACGGGTCGGACGCAATGATCGGTTTGGAAGACCGCTCGCGACGGATGCTAATTCAAACCGAGCGAGATGAAACCGATCAGGTGCGCCTAAACGTGCAGGACAGCGGAATCGGTCTAAATCCGCAGACCGCGAATAGACTTTTCGACGCGTTTTACACGACGAAAGACGGCGGCATGGGAATTGGGCTCTCGATCAGCCAATGGATTGTCGAAAATCATCAGGGCCGCATCTGGGCTCAGGCCAACGACGGCCCAGGCGCAACATTTTCATTTTCCATTCCTTCGGGAGGTCGGATGGCGAGCCAGTTGAATTCGGTTCGAAATCCCGCCGCCAGCAACTCGCGAGCGAACCTAAAGGATTTCTGATGGACAAACATTCTCTGGTTTCGGTTGTTGATGATGATGAGTCGGTGCGCGAATCGCTGCCCGATCTGTTGAAGGAATTTGGCTTCGCGGTACAGTCATTTAAATCAGGCGAAGAATTTCTCGCCTCAAGATATCTGGATCAGACGAAATGCGTGATTCTCGACATCGCGATGCCAGGCATGAGCGGATTTGACGTGCAGCGGGAATTGACAGGGCGCAACCGTCCAATTCCGGTCGTATTCATTACCGCGCAGCGGGATGAGAATGTATGGTCAAACCGGCTTAGAGATAACGCGGTCGCGTGCCTGTTGAAGCCGTTCAGCGACACGGATTTGCTTCACGCGATTCGCACCGCGCTTAGGATGGAATAGAACGAAACGTCAATAATTGAGGATATTCCCATGTCACACGCGATGCCAATTGTGTTCGTCGTTGACGACGATGTCTCGGTACGAGAATCACTGGAATCGCTCATCCGTTGCGAAGGATGGCAACCGGAGATGTTCTGCTCGGCTGATGAATTTCTTCACCACCCACGCGCTGCGACGGCAAGCTGCCTGGTGCTCGATCTGACCCTTCCAGGTTTGAACGGCCTTGAACTTCAAGAGCGTATCGCCGGTGACCGCAGCGACATGCCGATCATCTTCATCTCCGGCTATGGCGACGTGCCCAAAACAGTGCGCGCCATGAAAGCCGGCGCAGTTGAGTTCCTGACCAAACCATTCAGCAACAACGATCTGCTCAGCGCCATCCGTCAGGCAATCGAGCGCAGCCAGTCAGCGATCGTCGAGCAAAGCGACATGCGACAGCTCCGGCAGCGTCTGGCGTCACTCACTCCACGCGAGCGTGAAGTTATGGATCTGGTAGTCGCCGGCCTGCTGAACAAACAAGTTGGCGGCGAATTGGGCATTAGTGAAATCACCGTCAAGGCACACCGAGGCAAGGTTATGGGAAAGATGAAGGCCGAATCCCTCGCCGATCTGGTGAAAATGGCAGAAAAATTGCGATTGGCGACAGCATCGGGTGGTCATGCCCTTGGTTCGCTGGAAGCGTAGTTCGATTCCACTCAATACCATCGTCTAATAGATTCTTCATCCAACGGTTGGTTATTGTTTGTTCGTCCAACCTGCAGGTGAATCATGAAAGCAATCGTTGTCCACGAATATGGTGGTCCGGAAGTACTGAAGTTCGAAGAGTACCCTGACCCGGTTCCTGGTCAGGGCGACGTGCTGGTGCGGGTCGCCGCCGCGAGCGTGAATCCGATCGACTACAAGCGGCGTCGTGGGTTAACGAAGGATTATTATCCCATCCATTTTCCGGGACTCATAGGAGTCGATATGGTGGGGACTGTAGTTAAGATTGGGCCGGGAGCGGAAGGCTTTTCCCTTGGTGACCGGGTGTTCGCCATGGCGGATAATACTTACGCCGAACTTTGTGTCGTGAATGTGGCGGTTCTGGCGAAGGTGCCCAAGGGGCTCGATTTGATCGAGGCGGCGGCGCTGCCGCTGGTGACGACCACCGGCAATCAGCTCCTATCAGCTACGGGAGTCAAATCGGGCCAGACGGTTATGGTCGTAGGTGCTGTAGGAAACGTGGGGCGTTCGGCGGTATTCACTGCGAAGCAGCGCGGGGCGACTGTAATCGCCGGGGTTTTGAAGAGGCAGATGGATCAGGCCAAAACTGTCGGCGCGGATCAGGTTGTGGCAACCGACGACGACACCGCGATTGCGAATCTTCCGCCGCTCGATGCAGTGGCGGATGCGGTCGGCGGAAGAACCGCCGAGAAAATGATCGCCAAGGTCAAGCAGGGAGGAGTGTTTGCTTCGGTTCTCGGAACACCGCAGAATGTCGCGAAGTACCCATCGGTAAAGGCGGTGTTTGTATTTTCGAAATTCGACAGGAAAACGCTCGAGGTCATGGCCGAAGCGGTGCGAGATAGAAAGTTGATAATCCCGATTGGCCGGAAACTACCACTTAGTGAAGCGGCCGAGGCTCAGGCAGCGGCAGAAAAAGGTGGTGTCGGGAAGATCCTGCTGGTGCCTTGAACTCTTTGCTGGACATGCAACGTCTAAAGGAGAATTGAAAATGAAGAAAGATCACCCCGGAATTAATCTCGCTTCAAAACCCAGTGGCGACGGATGTGTCGAATGCCTGGCATCACCGAAAGCCTGGTGGTTTCATCTCCGTCGGTGTGCCGAGTGTGGTCACATCGGGTGCTGTGATAGTTCTCCGGGTCAGCATGCATCAAAGCATGCGGCGGCGACGGGGCATCCGATCAT
>Ga0182015_10007642_pt1 | contig 10498 bp, 5 predicted proteins | sample 712P3MmetaG_FD_120478 | JGI IMG/M metagenome (GOLD analysis project Ga0182015, IMG submission 120478) | Permafrost microbial communities from Stordalen Mire, Sweden - 712P3M metaG | ecosystem: Environmental > Terrestrial > Soil > Wetlands > Permafrost | place: Sweden: Stordalen | collected... | reverse complement strand
AGCGTAGCGTAGTGGAGGGACCTGCGGTTGCACTTCACGACAGCAAACCAATGGCGGTTCTTTCAACCAGCAGCTGCTCCAAACCAATGCGCCGCCCTAGATTTTGTCATCCCGACCGGAGCGCAGCGCAGTGGAGGGACCTGCGGTTTCTTTCCACCACGCTTCGCTTAGATCGGCCCAGGTAGGGTTCATCCGCTCAATGAGCCAAATCTTCTTTGCTCTCCTCCAGCTCTTGATTTGCTTCTCCCGATCGAGGGCGTTACCGACGTATTGGTAGTGTTCGAACCATACAAGACGATTGCATTGGTAAGTTTCAGTAAAGCCGGGGATCGCTGCCTCTCGATGTTCGGTTACCCTACGTTTAAGGTTGTTGGTTATTCCGCAGTAAAGTACATGCGTCCGGCTGGCGACGATGTAGACATAGTAATGATGCTCTCGCTTGCCCATCGCTAAGTCCCTGTGCGGGAAGTGTAACCGCAGGTCCCTCCACTACGCTACGCTCCGGTCGGGATGACAAATTTGTGGGCGGCGCTTTGAGAAGGGGTAGCCGCCTGGTAGAGAAAACTGCACCTCACTGCACTCGGTAGAGCACTGCTGCGTGCGCGGGCAATTCTGCCTTCAACGAAGGGGCTTTGCCTAGTTCTTTGCGGGCCCATAGATCGCGAACTGCGTGGTCGCCTTCGGGCAGAGCAAGATCCTTCCAGGTGTAGTTCACGTTCTGCGACGCGTCTCCCAGGTTGAAGACAGCAACATACTTCCCATCGCCCGATTCGGGCGCAGCCGTCCACACTACAAGCGTGCCCATCCTCGACAGTTGTTGATTGTCTTTTGAGTGTTGGTCGACGGCGATGACTTCTGGATTGGTATAGAGAGCTTCGGTCGCTGAATCCATCCGCGTTAGGTTCGTGCCAGCTACCAGGGGCGAACGGGCCATCGACCAGAGGGTCATCAGCATTCTTGACTCCGCTGGCGTGAAGCGGGAGGCACGCGCGTCACCCCAGCCGGGCCTGGGCCCGAGGTAGCCTAGCGGCAGCATGTCGGCATCAGGCCAGTGGCCGGCTTCGACGTGCGGAGCCCACTGCGCGGTGCGATCGAATTGGTTGACTAGCCCAGCCGGGAAGGTGGCACCGGCAGGGGCTGACCAGGTGTCCCACATATCGTCGGAGATTCGCCACAGCTGCGCGTACTTTCTCAGATCTTCGGCCGCATCGATTGGAGTGGGGCCCGGGGAAAGACTCAGCACGATCGGCCGCCCGGACTTGGCAATCGCGGTGCTCATCATGTGAATCTCATCTGCCTGGTAGGGCTTCGAAATACAGTCCACCTTGATGTAATCAAGGCCCCAGGCGGCGTATTGCTTGATGACGGAATCGTAGTAGGCCTGCGCAGCGGCATTCGCCTTCAATCCGTAGTTGTCAGAGTTCCATCGACAGGTGTCGGCAGTGTTGGCAGCATCGGCGGCGTGAAAGGTCGAGCCGGCGATGGGCAGGTTCTTATCCACGGCCTCACGGGGAATGCCGCGGATGATGTGAAGGCCAAACTTGAGTCCCTGCGCGTGGACCCAGGCAGCGAGCGGTTGGAAGTTTTTGCCGCCCGCAGCGGAGGGAAAGCGGTTGTCGGCCACGACGTAACGCCCTTCGGCATCCATCACGAATCCCTGCGCGGCGCCCTTCTGGCCCGGGTTGCGCAGGTACCAGCCTTCGTCGACTACGACGTACTGCCATCCCAGGGGCTGCAGATGGCGGTGAAACCAGGCAACATTGGCTTTGTACTCCGCCTCAGTGACGGTGAGTCCATAGGAGTCCCAGCTGTTCCAGCCCATCGGGGGCGTAGGCGCCAGGCCAGTGGCTGCGCTCGCGTGTGATCCAGTCCATACGATCGCAGCAAGGAGTACAGGGTAAAGCGCGCACAGCCGGCGGGTCATCGTGGAGGGCCTCCAGAAACAATTTGCGTCGCGCAGAAAAGGTTTGCTTCGCGCACCAGTCTAGAGGAAAAACGAGATCCATGCGCCAGAAAACGAACCCTACCAGGTCTTCTTGATCAACGTATCCACCGCGACTCCCCCGTTCTGGTCGCGGGTCGCGCTGACCGCGACGCGAGGAGAGAGCTGGTATTGTCCCTGAATGGTTTGGCTCTGCGTCGACGCTACATTGCTGGAGAAGGTTACGAACAAATTGCCGGTGACGCGTTGTTGGATGGTGACGTTGGCGCCCGGAGGCCCCTGGCTGGTTCCTCCCGCCAGTACCGGATTAATGGAGAGTTGAGAAATGCCTGCGACCTTCGAGACCCGGCTGGTTACCTGGCTGCTGACCTGTGAGGCCACCAGCGACTCCGCTTGCTGGTTCGCCGGAGTGGAAGGGTTGTTGGCGCTCGCCTCGGTGGTCTCGCCGAAGGCCAGCAGGTTGATGATGTCTGCCTGCGGCAGCGAAGGATCAGACGAGTAGGTGGTGCCTAGCTGATCGATGGGTCCGTTGAAACGCATAAAGATGTTGTACTGCTGGATGTTGGTGTTCAAGGAGAGATTCACCACCGGCTGCGTTTCCGAAGGATTGACGAACTCAATCGTTCCTCCATTGAGCACAAACCTGTTGCCATTGAGAATAATGTCACCGCCACTGAGATTCACACGTCCCAGGATCACCGGTTCGGCCGCTGTGCCGCGCACACGGAGATTCGCAGCGCCATTGATGCTGAGCGTTCGGCTCACCAGGTTGATGTTGTTCTCAGAACTGACACCCAGGTTCAATTGGATATTCTGCGCGAGCCCTGGTGTAGGCGGTGCGGAAACCCCGCCAGAAAATTGATCGATAAAGCTGTTCAGATCGAAGGCCGGGGTAAACGAGAGATCGGCGAGATTCACCTGGCCTCCCAAAACGGCATTGTCGGTAGTGCCGGCAAGCCGCAGATTGGCGTTCACGCTCTCGCGAACCCCTTCCGGGTAGAGCACGCGCACCCCGGTGGCTGCCAGCCCAAGATCAAACTGCACGTTTGGCCGATACGCGACGCCGCCCTGGGCGGTCACCGTACCTCCACCAACGATGCCCTGGAACTTCGAGATGTTGAGCCGGTCCCTGGTCAACGTGAGCACGCCGTTGCCATGTTGCAGGCCGACGGGCAGATCGCCACTGGCAAAGTTCGCATCCACGATTTCGACCTGGCCGGCCAGGTCGGGACTGCTCGTCGCTCCGTTGGTGTTGATATTGAACTTGATCTCTCCCGAGCTGCGGATGTCGGGGGCGAACACCTGTGCCAAGTGCAGATTCACCGTGCCCAGCAGCAGCAAAGACAGAGGTGCGTCTTTTGCTGTGGACATCGACCCGGAAAATTGCAGGTCGGTGTCGGTGCCGCGAAGCCCCGAGCGTTGGAGTGTGATCACGGTGTCTTTGTAATCGACGCGGATGGGAGCCGTCTCTGCTAACTGGATCGAGTTGCCATATGCCAGCTTCAGCGTGGGAATCGTGAGATGCGCTTGCAGCTGTTTTTTGTTCTTGAGCGGACCGTGAAGCGTCGCGTGCAGCTCGGTCTGCCCAGTCAAATCCGCAGCCTGGTCGGGAGCATAGATTGCGAAGAGGGGCTGCAAGGGGATCGCCTGTGTGTCCAGAGTGGCATCCGCCAGGTAGTCGCCTGTGAGGTTGACCTTGGCATTGGCCTGGATCGATGTACCCACGGCCGCTGAAGTCAGGTGGGCGGTCGCGAGATGATTGGCTACATTCATCTGCAGGTCGCAGTTCTGAATCTTTTGATTCTGGATGTCGACCTGGGGAATGCGGAGCGTCGCGTCGAGTTGCGGATTCTCAAAGGTACCCGCTCCCTTTGCCTCGATGCTCACCACTCCCGTGGCGTCGATCTTCTGCGCTTGCAGAGCCTGTAATTTATCCAGACGGATGCCGGAGGCGGTAAGCTGTGCGTCGTAACTCTTTTGCCGCGGGTGAATCGTCACCTTGCTCTGTACGTTGCCCGCGGGAAGCTCGACGCCGAGATCGCCGTGTACTTCGTCTCCAGTACCAGCAAAACGCAACTTAGCCGACGTAATCGGCTGATCGTAAGCAGTGATTTGAGTGAGCGAGAGGTTCCCCTGCCCGATAGGGCTAAGGGAGGTGCCATGGACTTGCACGCTCGCCGCCAAAGTACCCGTCACCGGCACTTGTTGCCCTGAAAGCTTCACCAGATCCTGAACATCCAGCTGCGAGGCGCTGAGATCGACCTGCAGCGGACTATTTTCGGTAAAGGCCCATTGGTGAAGGGCGGTGCTGGCATTGAAGGTAATCTTGCCGCGCGAGGCCGGTTCCAGGTCGGCGTGCTGCAAACTAGCCGAGGAAGGGCTCACATCCACATCGGTTCGCAGTACGCGCCACTCGGTTCCGTTGAAGCGGAATTGCGAAGCGGTTAACTGCCCTGTCAAGTGCGGCGCGCTGGCTGATCCGCGTACTGTGCCCTGAAACTCCGCAGTCCCGGCTAGCCCAAGCGGTGGCAACGGCTGCCCTGCGGCAGGCGTTCGAAACAGGTCCGCGATGGTTTCCATCTCGCTCAGATTGTTCGATTGAAATTTCACATCCAGACTCGACCGCTGGCTCACCAGGCCGTTCATGGTTAACGTGCTTTGCGGCGTGCGCAGCCAGGTCTGCTGCAGAGCGATTTCCTGATTGCTGCCGGTGTAGGTCCCATGGATCGTGCTCTCGACGGGAATCGTCTGCGCGGTTGCGGAGGCGCCTGCGTGGGCGATGTTCGCGTGGACAGTGCCATCGGCGTGAGCGACTACATCGTCGAATGTTTTTCCCCATGCTGCCTTCGCATCGACATTGAGCAAACCGCCTAAGGCGACGTTCTTTGGAACGGCAGAAGATTTCAGGGCGCGGTTGAGATCGCCTAACTGGATTCCGTGTAAAGAGGCATTGAAGTTGGAATGCGTCTTTCCATCAAGACTGCTTATCTGGCCTTTGCTGGTGAGCTCGCCACCCAGAAGGGCGGCGCGAAAATCCTGCAGCATGGCATCGCCGTTTGCCAGCGAGTAATGGGCAGTAACGTTTTTTATCTGCGAGCGAAATGCGGGCGTTTGCAAGTCCAGCTGACGACTATTCAGATCACCCTTCAGAATCACGGTGTCGAGCAGCGAGCGGTTGGCAACCTGCTGATAATCCACCGAACCGGTAGCGCGAATGAATCCAACCGGCACCGAGGGGTTCTGCAGAATCTTCCGCAACTGGGCCGCATCGAGCACGGCATCGTAATGGGCCTGTACTTTGGGGTGGCTATAGTCTTCAAGCGTCGCGGTCAGGAGGACCTGCGATGTATCACTGGTCAGCTTAGCCTGCGTCAGGTGGAAGGTGGTGGGGGTCGCATCGAACGCCGCTTCGAGGTTGTGCGGAATTGGTTTGAACGAGCCGGATTGGAGGCGCCCATCCGCATAGGCCAATTTGCCCGAATACTTTTGCAGCAGGCGGTCAAAGGAAGCGCGAAAGTCGACGTTATGCAAGTCTGCGGAGAGAACGCTTTGGCGGTCGTTATAGTAGACCGCGCCCTGGTCGAGGACAGCATGGCGAATCCCTAAATCGAACAGGCTGGTGTTGCTGCTGCTGGAGCCGCTGCTCTTGATGACCGGGATGTTGGTCACGCCGTGCGCATCAGAAAAAATCTTTACCACCGGCTGGTCGACGATGAAGCTGTCCAGATACCACTTCTGATGAAGGATGGAAACAATGCGCACACCCGCCTCAGCGTGCGCCACCTGTAGCAGGGGCGGCTTAGGATACGGCGCGGCGCCGTGCACCGTCAAGCCGTAAAGGTCCAGGCTAAGGGTCGAAAGGTGGAGAGCGAAGTTTTGTAATTGCACTTGCGTGCCGAGGCTTTCGCTGCCCTTCTTCTGGATCGTGTTGAGAACGTAGTTATGAAAGCGGGCACTGTGCAGCACGGCGGTGATGACAAGGCCGGCAACCACCAGCAGGGCTACCACGGTCCCGGTGATCCAGAACGCGGCTTTCAGCCATCGCGAGTGCGGGTTCGGCGATGCCGGATCGGAATTAGAAAAGGCGGTGCTAGTACTCAAGAAAGACCCCCATCAAAATGCCTGCCCGATGCTCACAAAGTACTGGGTTGACTTTATCCCCGGGACCGGGTTGAGGTTGTGCCCAAGATCGATCCTTACCGGCCCGACTGGCGTCGCGTAGCGTAGGCCGAGGCCCACATTGTTGGTGTAGAGCGAAGTAAAGTCGTGAAAGCCGACCCGGGGAAAGACGTTGCCGCCGTCGTAGAAGACAACCAAGCCCAGGCCCTGTTTGAGGCCGGACAACGGAACCCGCGCCTCGGTGTTGAAAATCAACTGCTCGTTGCCCCCAGCGGGCACCTGGATATAGGAACAGTTGGTGGAGGATCCCGAGCTGCAAACCTGAACCTGGCGCTGCGGACCGGCGCCGTCCAATGGAAAGCCGCGCAAGGTGCTGCCGCCGCCGGTAAAAAACTCTTCGCTGAGCGGTACGCGGCTATTGGAGAAAGGCTGAGCCAGTCCGACGCGGAGGCTATTGGCCCACACGATGTGGTGAAAAACGGGTTTGTAGTAAGCCACCTGACCGGTCAGTTTGCCGAAGTCGACGCTCGAGCCCAGCTTGGTGGTATTGAAGTCCAGTTCAACGGTTTGCAACATCCCCTTGTGCGCGTCGACGGGGTTGTCGCGAGTATCGCGGGTAAGGTTAGTGGCAACGGTGGAAAGCCGGACATGCTGATCCTGCGGCAGTACCAGCGCGGGGATTTCTATGCGTGTCAGATCGGTTTGGCTGAAGGTGTAGCGCAGGAAGAAAATGTCCTGCTTCTTTCTGTCGATAAATCTTTGCAACTGGTAGCTACCGTTTTCCACCTGGGACGAAAAGATGGGGTTTTCTCCATTCCGTTCTGCGAAGATAGAGGTGGTCGAACCCCACTTTGACCATAGGAATTCAGGGTCGATGTAATAGCCGGCGACGCGCTGATCGAGGCGTCCGGCGAAGGCTGTTGCGGAGAGCGATTCCCCCTTGCCGCGAACATTGTTGCGCGTATATTGAAAGGTTCCGCGCGGGCCGTAGTACGTGGTCTGGCTGGTGGTGAAATTGGAAGGCAGGCCGACGGGCGGTAAGTTCGGCAGGGCGACGGTGCCGCTGGGGATACTGCCACCGCGATTGATCACTTCAAAGCCGAAGCCATAGGTCATGGTGTTGCGTTTGGCTTCATGCACCTTGACCAGGACATCTTCTTTGGTCTGGGTCGTGATTTGCCGGCGGGGATCTACTTCGGCCCAATCGAAGACCCCGGTGTGGTTATACAGGTTGCTTCCTGCGGTGAGCAGATGGCCCTCGGTCATGGGCTGATTGGGAACGATTGAGGCCACATCCCGGTCGATCAGCCGCTGCTGCGTTTGCGCGCGGCCCAGGGTCAACACGTTTTGGGTAAAGACCTGTGGGCCTTCATAGATGTGGTAGACCACGTTTACATGATGAGGATCGCTCTTGGAGACTACCATTGCGGTCTCACGGAAGCTGGATGTGAGATAACCGGCCTGCAAGTAATGAGCCCCAATGCTGGCACGGTCTGCCTGAACAAATTTTTGCGAGTAGGGCTTGCCGGCAGCGAGCTTGAGACCATCGGGCGCGAACTTTGTCTGCGGAAACGTATCGGCGCCTTCTATTTTGAGAGAGCTCACGATATCCCGCGGCCCTTCTACCACGTGGAAGGCTACGGCCAGGTTGCCGTCTTTGTTGCTGACGGTTGAAGTCACCTGGGCATTGCTGAACCCTTCGGACTGATAGAGTGCGGTGAGATTCCTGGTGCTGGCGCGCACCAGTTTCTGGCTGTAGTTGCCGGGCGACAACAGGTGCGATTTCTTTACGGTGACCAGCGGCATCAGATCTGGAGTCCTGAGTTGGCTGTTACCGGCCACACTGACCCCGCTGACCTTGTGTTTCTTTCCTTTGGTTATGGTGTACACGATGGTGTCAGCAGCGGGCTCTTTATGGAAGTCTGCGTCCACATTCACTGCAAAAAATCCTTTGCCCTGAAAGTAAGAAACCAGGGCCTCTCGGCCTTCCTGCACCAACTCGGGATCGACCCCTACGCCCTGGTAAACGGGGAGCAACGACCTGCGCGTCCGGCCCCAAAGATGCGCGCCTTTTACCTGCACGTGGATGGTGGGCCCCGCTTGCACATCAAAGTGGATATCGGCGCGATTGGTGTCGGCGGTGTAGGCTGCCCCGGCGAGTTTTACCTGTGCGGCCAGCTTGCCTTGCTGCTCCAATTTCCGTTGCAAAGCCCGGGTTGCATTGTTCAGCGTCGCGCGGCGATAGTTCTTCCCCGGACGAATGGCGGCTCCGCGGGCGCGCGCCCTCAGGCCGCGGAGGCTCTTGGTCAACGTGGCTGCCTCCTCGGGAGTGGTGTTGGCGATGGCCACCGTGCCGAATTTAGCCCGGCGGTTGAGGCTCACCATGAAGCGCACATTGGCTAAGTTGTGCTCAGTGTCGAGCGCGACCTGGGGGCGAACCTCTGCCTCAAAATAACCCTCCTGCTGAAAGAAAAGAAGCAACGCGTCGCTGTCGCGCTGAACATCGCCCGTATTGAACGGAGCCTGCGGTGGGTAGTTTGCGACTTGCACTAACTTGGAATAGGGAAACCTTTCGGCTCCTGGAAATTCGAACAAGCCAAAACAAATCGCTGGTTCGACAACCAACAGCAGACGAATACCGTTGGCCTCGGGTTCTACCTGGAGCTGCACCTCGCTGAAGTTTCCGGCGCGTTTCAGCGCTTCGATGCTCTGTTCTGTTTTATCTCGTGAAAAGGGCTCTCCAACGTGTTGCGGGAGCAAGGGCGTTAGCTTGGTGCTGTCGAGGTCGGGACGGCCTGCGATCTCGATTGCGGTGACGTTCTGCCCATCGTAGGAGTAAAGGATGTTTTGCGTTGCCGGAGCCGTCTTTGGCAACGCGGATGGTTGGTTTGTGTCCTGCGCAGTCAGCTGCGCAGCGGGCACGAGCAGTGCTAAGGCGAGCAAAAGCCAGCTCCGAACGACCCCCTTGCTATGGACCTTCGATTGAACCGTCACCCCTAATTGTCTCGCAAACAGCTCAACCCCTGCCATCTCCCGATGGGATGCAGGAATGCCGGCCAGCGGTTTGATTTGATTTGCGACACTCGGCTTGTGTTCGTGCGCTCCACAAAAGAGCTGGTTGCGGAGCACTTACGAAGCTGCGGCCGCGTCGTCGATGATCTCGGGCTTCAACACGCCCATGGCGGCCAATTTCTTTTCTCTTACCGCAGCTTCGATTTCGCTGTTGATCTCGCCTCCGAGCAGGAGCATCAGCCCGCTGAGGTAGAACCAGGTGAGAAGAATGATGACGGTACCGAGCGAACCATAGGTCGCAGAATAGTTGTCGAAATAGTGGACGTAAGCCCGAAGCCCCAGCGAGGCTACGAACCAGCCCGCCATGCCCAGAGCGGAGCCGGGCGTCAGCCAATGCCATTGACTCACTTTGACATCGGGACCGAAGTAATAGATGAGCGCAAATAGAAAAGAAAGAAGGGCTATGGCCGCCATCCAGCCCAGGCCGCGCAAGGAAATTGCCGCACAGGCCGCCAGGAAGTGATGATAGATATGGCGGCGAGCGAGACGGGCAAAGAAGTCCGCGGTCAACAGAGATGCGAGCATGCCCGTAAGGACTATCGAAAGCAGAAACGTGATGCCGATCGCCGAGAGTCTGGCTCTCCAGTAGGGCCGGTTTTCCTGTACTCGATAGACCACGTTCAGACTGGACTGGATTGAGGAGAAGCCCACGGATGCAGACCATAGAGCCGCTACCAGGCCGAAAGTTAGTTTGCCACTGCTGGCAGCAGCGGTGGTTTGTTGAAACGCTTCCATGACCATACCCAACGCCGAGGGCGGCACGACGATCGAAAGGTACTGCAAGAGATGCTCGTAGAAGGTTACGGCCGAGCGAGCCGCCAGGCCCAGCACCGAGCAGGCAGTCAACAAGGTGGGAAACAGGGCGAACAGAAAATAGAAGCCTAGTTCGGCAGACCGGCCCAGAAGGTTGTCGTTAAACATGGCGTTCCAGGTGTTTTTTACGATGACCCTGGAAGGTATTCCTTCGAGGTTCCAGAGGGACTGGAGGGGAGATTGAGAAACGTAGCCCCAGACCAGACTGCGGAATCTGCGCGCGCGCTCGTTGGGGAAGGGACCGTTGTAGGAGGAACTAGAGAAGCGTTCGCGGTCTCCCCCATCGCCTGGCGGCATCGGGCTAGCGTCGTTTCTTTGCGTAGCCATCGGGTTCCCCCTGAACGTTTCTGATGCACAAATCCTCCCAAGGGGATGATTCGTCCAGGCGATCAATGGTCTGACTTACACCTTCCAGTCAGTGATCTCAGTGCCGCTACAGCATTTTCACTTCTGGTGTATACAAGGCAACCGCTCTCGACGCGGCTTTTCCTCAAGAAAAGCCGCACTTCCCTGAACCCGACTGTGCAGAGTAGAAGTGAAAATGCTCTAGTT
>Ga0182015_10007641_pt1 | contig 10499 bp, 6 predicted proteins | sample 712P3MmetaG_FD_120478 | JGI IMG/M metagenome (GOLD analysis project Ga0182015, IMG submission 120478) | Permafrost microbial communities from Stordalen Mire, Sweden - 712P3M metaG | ecosystem: Environmental > Terrestrial > Soil > Wetlands > Permafrost | place: Sweden: Stordalen | collected... | reverse complement strand
GGCGACCTCGTTCGGCCTATCCGGCAACATCAGCGCCGCAGCTTGGACGACCAGTGGTATCCGCTACAAGAACGCCGCGGTGACGCTGACTGACACATCGTCAAGCGGAACGGTCGCCACGGTTTACAACGACGTGTGGGGTGGCAATACCAATGCGGCGTCGAGCGCGACGACCTATACGAACGCTTTTGGCAGCTATTTCAAGGCTCCGATTGCCGGGACAAATGTTACGTTCACCAACAAATACGCGGTAGGTGTTGACAGTCTCTTTTCGCCAGGGGTGATTACCGATCAGCAAACTACCACGACTGGCGGCCTCGCGGTAGCATTCACGAACGGCAGCGCCGTCATTACGGCAACCAACACTCTCGTCGTCAATCAACCCATATATTTCCAGAACAGCGGCGGGGCGCTACCAACTAACTTCACTTCCGGCACCGTCTATTATGTGATTGCTACTGGGCTATCCACCAGCCAGTTTGAAGTTGCGACTTCTTCGGGGGGCACTGGTGTCCTTGCTGGTAGCGCCGGCTCTGGAACCCAGACCGCCTCTCCAGTCACTCAAACAGACGCGGTTATCCTGCAAAATTCCACCGCAGCGACGGCCTCAATCCCAGTACAGTGGTCGCCTAGTTTGCACTTCATTGGGCAGGGCTGGAAAACAACGGCGACGGCGGCGTCGCAGACCGTCGATTGGCTTATCACAAATCAACCGATCCAGGGAACAACCGCGCCGACAACCAATCTTGTTATCTCCGAACAGATTAATGGTGGCGGCTATTCTACGGCGGCAAGTATCGCCGCGGCGGGGACTACCGGCACTGCCGCTGGCATCACCATTCCTTTGACAAACGCTACAGTCATAACACGTTATTTCGGCTTTAGCGGACCTGCCGTAACTGGTGGTGGCTGCGGTATCGGAACAAATACGAATGGTAACGGCGCTCTTGATCTTATGTGTGGTGGTTCGTCGTTGCTTAATGTTAACACCGGCACGGTGCAAATTGAAACCACGTCAACAGGAGCTTTCGCCTGGGCAACCGGGTCTGATCCGAGCTCACAAAGTCCACAAACCTGGCTTACTAGCCCGGCTTCGGCGACTGTCCAATTCGGCGCGGCCAACGCTGCTTCGCCAATTAATCAAACGGTTCAGTCGCAGGGCGTCATTGTTGGCACGACTAGCAATGGCGCTGGCGGGAATCTGTTAATACAGCCCGGTGTCTCAACCGGAAATGCAACATCATCGCAATTAAATTTTGATACCTGGGTTGTAACCTCATCCGGTACGGCGACGCAGACGCAAACTCTAACGATGCGATTAACTAACGGCGCGGTGCTAATGCCCAGTCTGGCGGCATCCTCTGCGGCCACCACTGGCACAGTATGCTGGACGACAGGCGGCAACCTGACAGTTGATACTACGCTCGCATGCCTGGCCTCTCTTGAAGAGCTGAAAGATATTCATCAGCCGCTTAGTGGCGCGCTTGCGGAAGTCTCAAGGTTGGAACCGTTTTCGTTTTCTTGGAAAGATGGGACTCCGCAACGAGCTGGTGACACTCAAGAGCAGGTTGGATTTGGGGCGCATCAGGTTGCCGCTGTTGATCCGCGATTGGTGTCCTATTCCGATGATGGAAAACTGCTAGGGGTTCGCTATCAGGAAATGACGGCGCTTTTGGTTCAGGCCATCAAAGAGCAGCAAGCCGAGATCGAAGAACTAAAGCGGTCGCGCTAATGCTGACATTTGCTTACACGGCTCCGAATGGATGGGTTTGCAACGCACACGATCAATCGACTCCCGCCGACGTGCTAAACCAGACATCTAACACCACGACAAGCTGCACGCTAACGGGGACAACGGTTGCATCTGATGTGATCGCATTTAATGCCATGGCGTTCTGATGCTCAAGGTCTCACGGCGAAAGGTTATTCTCGCGGCCCCTGCGCTTCTATTATTTAAGGCGTCGACCGCGCTGGCAGGGACCCCCCACGGTTTGCCTGCCGGGCCGTTCGACGTTTTTCTAATTTCTGGACAATCCAATGCTGTCGGCAATGGCGATGGTATCAATACCTCTGGCCTGGACGCGCCGTCGGCACAGATTTTCCAGTGGCCAGGGACCAATCCGCCAGGCGGGCCGCCAATTCAAGCCATTGATTGTTTGCTGTCACCGACAAATACCGGCCCACTCTACGCAACTGGTGTTGGTTTTGCCATGACCTTCGCGAAGAATTATCCGGCCAACGGGCTGCTTACGGAGTCTATGACCCAATGAAACGTCTCCACATAGCGCTGCTCACGGCGACTCTCCTCGTCGTTGGCGCTTTGCTCTGCACCGTCGGCCCGGTACAGCGCGCCATCTCGCAGGGCGCGGTGCAGATCACGACGCTGGTCGGGACTGAGCAGATATCGCTCGACTATCCGTGCACGGTGTCGTGCTTTGTCACCACGGCCACGCTGAAGAATTATATTAATGCCGGCGGCGGCGGTGGTGGCACAGTCACCAGCATAACCGCAGGCACAGGTCTTTCCGGCGGGGTGATCACTAACAGCGGGACGATTGCCTGTGCCCTAGGGACGACCTCGACGATAGGTTGCCTCAAGCCAGATGGGACGACCATAACGGTATCTGCTGGCGTTATAACGGCAACAAGCGGCGGCGGTTCCATTGGCACAATCTTCCCCCCTTATTGGGGTAGCATCAACGTCAACGACTACTACAGCGGCGTCACATGCCCGACAGGAGCCTCCGCTGACAGTTGTGCGATCCAAGCGGCGATTGATGCGGCCTCTGCGGCAAAGATTCAAACTGTATATCTGCCGCATCGGAGTTCTTGTTACGCACCGAACGTCTCCATGTATCTCGATGTTCCCGGCAATTTGCGCGGTGGCGGTTCGGCGTGGAGTTCATCGACCACCTACTCGCAAGGGCAAATCATCAATGTCAGCGGCATCAACTATGCGTCGCTGGTTGGCAGCAACCTAAACAATCCTCCAGCATCATCGCCGTCTGACTGGCACTTGGCGGCGTACAATTCCGGGACGACTTACGCGCTCAACGACACCACGCAATATGCGGGCGTGATGTGGATTTCGCTGGCTGGTTCCAACACCGGGAATACCCCAAGCGTTACCTCTACCTATTGGGCGCAGACGATCAGCTCAATTAACACCGCCGATTCATTCTCGATGACGCTTGCTGGCGATGTTGCGGGCAATGCCAATCATGAGGGTTTCGGCACGCAGATTTGCCCGACGTTCAACAACGGCACGGCGCTTTGGCTCGGGGCCGGTCGCGGTATGGGCACCAAGTCCATCCAGATAATCGGCCCCAACAACGCCTATCGTGGCAATCTAAACGTCAACGGTGTTGGCGTCGCCGTCGCCGAACTCGCAAGCCGAACCAAAATCATAGATACGGAAGTCGATAATTACTATAATTGTTTCTTGACCGGTCCAAATGGCGCCGATCTAGCCGACTCCAATGCTTTCATCAGGCCGGTATGGAGCAACTGCTATAACGGAATTAATTTTTTCGGCCTCGAAAATTGGATCAATCAAGTTCAAGACCCTGAGTGTGACTCGACTATCTGTATAACGTCAATCGTAGCCAAGAATGTAACGGTTCTTGGCGGCAATCTTTCAGCGACCAGCGGACGCTCCAATGCATTCACGATAGGGAGCATCTCGTCGCTCACCGCGACGAGCTGCGGCAACTCAAATTACTGTTACACTTTCACTGGCGTCATCACGTCGCCCGACATCTATATCCCGAGCGTCTATAACAGCTATATGTTTGTGACTGCCGACTTCGGCGTTGTTCCAGTGATTATGAACTCGTGGAATAGTGGCACTAACACCGGCACGTTTGAAATCTTGCCGATGTGGGGATACTTTTATTTCCAGCCAGGCACTAACGCCCTGACCATTTCCAATTTGCAGTCGGAGATACAGGCCGTCACCACGCTCTATGCCGCCGAGCGCGTTACGACATTCTACGGGCCCGCCTTCGATGCGGTCGGCGTGCATGTCGAGAATCCGACCGCGTGCACGACATTCATTGATGCTTTTGCGGGGTTTGGCGGCGATAACGGGATCACGATTGAAAGATCGTTCTTCAATTACGATCCAAGCCTTAATCAGTATAAGCCTGCGAACAGCCCGTCTCCGGCGCAGCTTGCGCTGTTCTATTGCCAGCAAAGCTTTCCGTTTATCTTCGATGAGCCAAACGGAGTGGCTTATATAAATTTGCGTAACAATAATTTTGGGCAACTACCCAGTAGTGACCCGGTCATCATCGATCTGGCGGAGAATGGTTTTAATAATTTGGTAATTTCTGGTTCGCGCAACACTTTGGTCAATCCGTCAATGCGCAATGTTTCTAAATACCAAGCTGTGGATGGTGGCGACATAAGCGGAGGCTACTTCGCGGCCTATACCGCGGGGCTCGGCGGTGGCGAATGGGATCAGACGCCGTTTTTGGCAAGCAACTACATGGCCCAAGGGCAGTTGCAAAATCCGCAAGTGCAAATCGGCGGCAGTATGTCGCCGTTTATCGGCTGGTATCCGGCCAACTGGTTGCACCCCCGCATCACGCCGTCGCAATACTCGATACTCGAAAACATCGGCACGACGACGCTCGGCACCTACATGCTGCCGGCCGGGGCGACGGTCTATGACATACTCAACTGCCGGAACTGCCAGAGTGCTGCGGGGCAGATCGCGGCCACATCGTCTAGCGGCGCGGTCATCACCAACTCAGGAACAAACAATCTTGTTTCCGGGCAGCCAATTTCGTTTCAAGGGCCCACTCTTGGTGGCCTGACTGCGGGAGTTCCGTACTACGTTCTGGCTACCAGTCTCACGGCGACCACGTTCGAGGTCGCGGCGACCATCGGCGGCAGCGCCATAACGCCATCAACATCTATTTCCGCAACCGTGACGCCGTACATCTCTGCGGTTTCCGCTCATAAAGGATTTTCCTACGGACAGGAGCTGACGACCTCGAACATTGCCACGCTGGCATGGAGCTATCTGGGCCAGTCGTTCGTCGTGAAATTGGATGCGGGAACGCTGTCGTGGATGTTTGATGGCTTGGTAGTGGATTTCAACAACGGCAGCGGCGACGTTTCGTATGTCGTGACTGGCGTCTATCCGTCGCTGGGCTACATCACCGTCCTGAACATCACCAACGATGGATTCCCGGATCTGCTCGCGGGAACCAATACTGTCACCTACAACGGCACTTCGATTGATGAGCCTGCCTATTCCTGGACTCAGTATCAATTCTTGCTTAAACGTGATCTTGATCCCGCATCAAATGACAACACACCTGCATTTTTGAATCAGGCCGCTTAATGATCCGACTTCTCTCCATTCTCCTGTTCTGCCTGCTATGGGTTTTACCAGCAGGCGCAGTTTCGTTCGAGTCCATCATGGTCAGAGGAACCATGACGGATACTATTTCATGGAATCATGGCAGCGTGGGAACGCCCACCGTACCGGCGCAAATTCAGCTCAGCGTAGGCACAGGCGATTCTGGAGTAGGCAACGGCAATCAACCGATCTGCATCAATTGGTTCAAATGTTCTCAATATAATTTGAACAGCAACTCGCCTACCATTCTCGACGCCAATCAATATCCAAACGCCGGAACCATGACGGATACCATGTCATGGAACCCCATCAAGCAGACGCCGCTTTCTTACTACAGCGGGAATTGGGAAGAACTCTGGACGGGCGGTCCATTTCAGATCAACAACGACAGCGGCATTACGATTGTCAGCGATCCGCAGAGTTGCAGCAACGGTGATGGCAGTGGCAACGCTGGTCACTTCAAGGGCACCAACTGCGATGTGATTTTTAGCTACGGGTCTAATCCTGGCGGGAACGCAGTTATTCCAATCGGAACGTGGGGGACAACCACGCCAGTTTCCGGCGCTGCCTTGTTCCGTAGCTCAGACAAGACGGCCTATCTCGCGGGGCAAGTATTCTTGCCGGAATACATCAGCATTTTGAAATCTCTGAATCCTCTGGCTATTCGCACGATGGGAATGAGCTTCCCGGTGCAAAATGCGGAGAATGTGGCATCTTGGTCCGACCGCCTCCCCATGACGGCGGCGAGTTGGGGCGCTCAGAACTGGATACCGAACGATTGGGCCGGGGCGGATACGACGCATACCGACAATTACGTTCTGGGTTCTTACACGAACATGCCGGGGACGTGGACGGACAGCGAACTGTTTCAGGCGAGCTTTACCCACGGCAGTAATGCTGGCCTGACGATAACGGGGGCAGCGAATGACTCCGGCAACAGTGAAGTCAGGCTGACAGTTTCCTCGACTTCGACGCTCACGACCAATCAGAATGTATTGGTAAGCAACTGCCAATCGAACTCGCCGCCAACAGTTTATGAAATCACCGTCGAGAGCGGCACAACTCTTGATTTGCAGGGCACCACTTATTCGTCAGCATGGGCTAACTGTCCCGCTAGCGGTGGTGGTAACGGACTTCTAACAACCACGACAGTCAATGTCGGAAGCCGGGGGGCCAAGTTTGTATTACCGATTGCAGGTCTGTTTGGCAATCCCGGCATCGCCAATGGAGACAACGGAACATTCATCTACGACGCCTTGCTGGGAATTTTAGTCTATAGCAGCGGGGGCATCTCCGCCGGCCTGCCGCCTGAGACGCATATAGCAATGGCGAATGAAAGCGGGCGGCCACTTTGGTTTAATTTCCACCCTTACTGGCACGCTGCGGACGTGACTTCGTTTATCGACTATGCCAATGCAAACCTGACGACCGATCTTTATGTTGAATTTGACAATGAGAATTGGAATTATAATTATCAGGGCCAGGTATGGCAGCAGCGCGGGGAAGCAATAGGATTACCGTCGGGTTCAAATACTGCTTCTTACAGCTACATCGGTCTGCAAATTCGTGTGCTTTTCGGTGCCGCCACTGCCGCATGGACTGGCGGGTCAGCGCACCTGCATCGTGTTAACGCCGCGCAGGAAAGCGGTAGTCCGGCGCTTTTCGCCTCTTTGCAGTTCTCCGGCAGCAACCTTTGCGGGACGAGTTGCGGCAACTCGACTTATCAGTCGAAGATCGGGACTGATTACAACGCCTCTCCTAATCGCCCCCAGGACTATAGTGATGCCTATGCTATTGCGACTTACTTCAATGGCGCGCAATCAGGAGGTAACCAATTTAATGCGTTATCGCAGATTACCGGAACCTGCAACGGTACGACTTGTACGGGGCTGATTGCGGCGGCATCCTGCTATGCGGCGCCGTCTAGCTCAACATGCGGGAGCGGAGGCACGTCAGCACTAGCTTTGCAGTTCATGGATACGGACAATCGCAGTGGACAACTCATCGGTGAAACTGGATGCACCTACCCCACCAACGTCACCAATCTATTTACTGTTAGTTGCTCACAGTCCGCCATCTGGGGAGGTGCGGGAGGATGGAATGCTCAGGCATTGGCGGACGGTAAGAAGCTGCTGGCCTATGAGGGTGGCTTTTCAAACTATGGACCGACTGCTGCTTATCTCACATCGCTCGGTGACGGCAACGCCACGGCCGACGCAACGAATATCAATAATCTGGAAGTAGCTTATCGCTCCAGTTCGCTGTTCTATGCCACCTACATCTATTGGAACACGATTTGGTTCAGCAATTCGCAGGTTGCAGGCAATTCAAATCTGAGCATACAGAACGGTCCGACCGTCGGCATCGGCGCGCAGAATTGGGGAATGGTCACGTCCATCATGCCGCTTGCGACCTGGCAGAACTATAATGCGTTTGAGGCGATCAACTAAGATTTGTGTCATTCACGGCCTGTGCGTTAAACATCTCAGTGCGGTCACCCGTCCGCAATAAAGGAGAAGAGCGATGGCTCACTTCACCGCCATGGTCGACATGGCAAAGACGCCGGAAGACGTGAAAGAGGAGGTGGCGATGCCTGTGCCCGCGAGCGCCGCCAAGCCATCCGTCCCGGCTTATTCATACGGGCTCTGCCTCTCGCTTGAAGATGACGAGCTGGAGAAACTCGGTATCGACGAGGAGCTGCCAACTGTAGGCGACATCATCCACCTCTGCGCTCTTGCCAAGGTCACGTCCGCCAGCCAGAGCGAGCGCGAGATGAGCGACGGCAGCAAGAAACAATGCCGCCGCATCGAGTTGCAGATCACGCATCTGGCGACCGAGGACGAAGAAGACGAGAACGAAGGCGCCAAGGCGCAGATGGCTGCCGACGAAGGCCGCCGCAAGCGTTTCTACGGAACTCCAGAGGCGGCGTAACGCTTATCCCATTCGAACCCAATCTTTCAACGGATCACATAGAGGAGGCACTCATGCCGCAACGGATCCGACTACTGGCAACCTGCCAGGTCAATGGCGCCCTGCATTACGCTGGCGAGATCGTCACTCTGCCCGATGGCCAGCGCGGTCCGCATCGCTCGGTCGTGGCGTCCAGTCATGGCGCAGCGCTCGGCGACGTCGCATCGCAAAACCTGATCGACGACCCACTCTTTGTCGTGGTCGACGAGGGCATCGAGAAAGAACGCGAGGAAATGCGTGCTCGCCAGGCCGAGGAACGCAACAAGCTCGACCATACCGATGAGCGTGCTGCACTGGTGCGTAAGCAAGGCGAGGAAGCGGCCGCGTTCGAGATCCGCTCGGCCGAGACCGAATTGCACACCCGCCAGGAGCAAGAGGCCGCAACCTTGAAAGATCGGCAGACGGCCGAAAACGTCGCGTTCGACAAGCGCGCCGAAACCGTGCCACTGGCAAATCCGCCGGTCGAAGTGAACAAGGAAGAGCTCACCAAGCGCCAGGCTGCAGAAACCGAAGCCTTGCAAAAGCGCCAGGCCGAGGAAAAACTGGTGCTGGAAGCCCGCAAGGCAAACGTTTGGCCGGCGGCGGGGGCACAAGCGCCATATGTAGAAATGACCGATGCAGAACTGGCCGCCTGGAATCGTTCAAAGGGCCGGCTCGAAGACGATCAGACCGAGCGGCTGCAAAGGAACCGCGCCAATGCTCAGTCCCCGGCGGCGCCGCTGCCGCCACGGCAACCGGCTCGAGCCGCGTTCGAAGCACCACCCCCGGTGCCGGCTGGCTTCCCAGCGCGTCCTCTGTAAGGCTCGGCGTATCGGACCGACCGGCGGCGCTGCCTATAACGGCGGCGCCGCTTGGGATTGGGGGCGCTGGTGACTTCAAACATCGACCTTTGCAACCTGGCTCTCGATCAGATCGTTGCCCGAGCATCCATCTCGGGTATTGGTCCGCCGACGCCGCCGAACAGTCTCGCCGCCCAGGTTGCAAGCCGCACCTATCAGCTCCAGGCCGATGCCGTGTTTCGCGCGGCGCATTGGAATTCAGCGCGCAACCAACAAACGCTGACGCTGCTCAAGGCGGCGATCGGCACGCCGGAGAATCCATCCGGTGCATTGCCAATGCCGCCAGTCCCCTGGCGCTACGAATACGCCTATCCGCCAGATTGCCTGCTCGTGCGCTTTGTCATTCCGATGCCGGATCTACCGGCCGCCGGGCAAGCGCCGCTCATGACCAATGTCGGCATCAATTTTATTTCCTTCGTGAACACCTCGATGCCGTTCGTGCCGGCGATCGATACCGACGCCAACGGCAACCAGGTCAAGGTGATCCTGACGCAAGCGCGCAAGGCGCAGGCGGTCTATACGGCGCGGATCCTCAATGTCGATCTCTGGGACTCGTCGCTGCAGAATGCCGTTATCGGCGCGCTCGCCGCTTGGTTTGCGGCACCAATCACCGGGGATTCAAAAAAACAAGCACAAGCGATTCAGATTGCTAGTGGATTGATTCAGGCCGCACGCATCTCCGATGGCAATGAAGGAATTACGAGCACTGATTTTGTGCCCGACTGGATGCAGATTCGCGATAGCGGCGGCGGTTGGGGGGCTGGCTTCCAGATCCCGAATGGCGGTTTCATGGGCGCTTGGTCGTCCTGGGGCGGTCCGGATGGGATCAGCTACTGAGAAGCAAATCCTCGCTCCCCTCCCTTTGGAATCCCGCAAGAAGAGAGAAAACTAATGAAACACCAAGCGGAAACCATGGAAGTCGATCCGCCTGCCGGACCGGAGGAACTGGAGAATCTAGCACGAGCGTTTCATTCGACCAAGCGCACGTTCGAGGAAAATCGCGAACTAACAGCGCGCGTTGATCACTACGAGCGCGCGGCCGCTGTGCTCGAGCGGGAAAACGAAAATCTTCGCCGGGTCATAAAGCGCGTTAACAGCGAACGCGATCATTATTTTCGGGCGTTTACGGCGCTATCCGCGCAGCTCGACCAGATCGCGTCGGGGCTGGTGACGGCAATCCACCTGGCCAGGGCGCAAGCCTACGGTGCGCGGCGGCCGCCGCAAGATAAGCCGGTCGACAAGCTCGATCCGCTGCCAAGTTTCCTGCGATCCACGCCGGTCGCGGTCGACCTCGACCGGCTCGAGATCTCGATCGCGGG
>Ga0182015_10007640_pt1 | contig 10500 bp, 13 predicted proteins | sample 712P3MmetaG_FD_120478 | JGI IMG/M metagenome (GOLD analysis project Ga0182015, IMG submission 120478) | Permafrost microbial communities from Stordalen Mire, Sweden - 712P3M metaG | ecosystem: Environmental > Terrestrial > Soil > Wetlands > Permafrost | place: Sweden: Stordalen | collected... | reverse complement strand
TACCACTTGCAAACCCAGGACTAGCGTCCTGGGCTACTCTCAGCCGTCCCTACGGGACTATTCGTTTCTCGAATCTCTCCCCAGGACTCACGTCCTGGGCTACACTCAGCCGTCCCTACGGGACTATTCTTTTCTCGAATCTCTCCCCAGGACTCACGTCCTGGGCTACTCTCAGCCGTCCCTGCGGGACTATTCTTTTCTCGAATCTCTCCCCAGGACTCACGTCCTGGACTGCTCTCAGCCGTCCCTACGGGACTTGTCACGGTGGGAATGTACACCCAGGACTCACTAAGGTCGGGGGCTACACACACAGCATCACGCCTATGAGAAAAGTTTTTGTTTTGATGATGATCGTGCTTTGTTGCGGGGGCGTTCGGGCTCAGAATATCGAGGGCCAGATTGTCGCTTCGCAGTATGGCAACTGGAAGGTTCCTGGGTACACTCCGAATACCTATAGCTCGTTCGCTCCTACTTCTTGCCGGGTACAAGGAGGCGCTAGCTTCTTCTTTGCGTTCAACGTCGGCACTCCCATCACCATCGTCGATTCAAATCCTTATACCAAGGGAGGCGAGTTCGACCAGACCATCAACACCGGTCTTACAAACGTATCTGACGCGGGTGCTAATTCGCTGGCCGGGGCTCTGCAGTCGCAAGCCCGGCGGACGGGGCAGAACAGCGCCGCCGATGCGGCCACGGCTGCTTCAGCAGCCCAGCAGAATACACGAAATCTATCCAGCGACCTGGCCCAGGCGCAGCAGAGCCGCATTGCCGGCGAAGCCGGTTATAACCAGGCCGCGCTGGGCGCGTCGGCCTTGCCCATCAGCGCCAACCAGTCGCTCTACGGTACATCTTCCAATGCCGCCGACAGCCTTCTGGGCGACGAAACCCAGGCGGCCAAGACGCCGAGTTTTTGGGATGAAGTGGGTAACAGTGTTGCCGGCAATTTAGGCAAGATGGGAAAACTATAGCCATGGCAGACGATCAAGAAGACGAGTCCAGCAGGCTGTTGAAGAAGATCCTGTCGCCGGCCGATGCGCAAAGCCTGGTGATGCCTCCACCGGACCATCCTCCCACCAGCGGACCGGGCGTCTCTACACCGTTGACCGGGAACCTGGCCAAACCTCCTTCGCAGGCCACCCCGGCGCGTCAGGGCCTGGCTGGGTATTTTGCGGGTCCGGGCGCGGTGTCCCCTCCTGACCGGAGCGGCGATCCGGCCTACGTCAAGGTCTACTCGAAGGGACAGGTCGGATATTTGCCCAAGGCTAATTTACTAAGAGCCCAGCAGATAGACAGCAACCTGAAAGTACTAAGTGAGGTAAGTGAGGGCTAAGAAAATGGTCGGGTGCCCCATCCTTCGCGCTCTTTGCGAAGGGTGGGATAAGCAGAATGTGCGGGGGAAGGGCCTCGGGGCAGTTCAGTCGTATCCCACCCTTCGCAAAGAGCGCGAAGGATGGGGCACCCGGCCACTCGAGGGCGCCACCACCACCCTGGGCCGCGGCGGATCGGACTATACCACTCGTAGTTGGGGCTGGCAAAAACAGGGGCCCGGTCAACGAGCAGCCGGGCCCTACTGAACGTCGTTTGAATTTACCGGCGTCCCCAGTCGTGGTGGTCGCCGTGATCTTCATGATCCCAATGGCCCTCGTGGTAGGCCCATCCACGGTCATAGTGGTCGTAGTGGGCGTGGGTCCAATAGGCGCCGGCATAGGGCGGTCTGCGCCACACTCCGGGGGCCCACACATATCTGCCTCCGTACCAGTTCCAATATCCATCGACCCACGCGTAACCAGGCCCTGGCATCGCCGGCCGCACCTCGTAACGAAGCGGTGGCGGCTCATGCCGAATGTAGATACCAACCTGGGCGAAGGCTGGAGCGGAAACTGCTGCAGCGAGGACGAGACTTGCAAGCCATTTCGTTTTCATCTTTCTCTCCTTACAACAACCACACATACGATGCGAACCCCAGTGTGGGCGAGAGGTTTCGGCAATTCTTTGGTAAATGAATGATGTCAAGCCATCCGCTGCATTCTCTTGGTTTTGAAGCCTTGTCCTCGCTGGCTGATTTGGGATTCGAGCCCCAGTTAGCGGTGGGGATGAGGGAACCCAGGTCTGGCCGCAAGATCGTGCAGCCAACGCAAAATCCTGCGATCAACCAGGTTCTGGCAACCGAAGCCATGGCCGCCTACAAGGCGCGGTTGGCGGAGGTGATCCGGCAGATTCCCGGAGCCACGCTGGCGGCGAGCCGCGATGCGAAGAATCCGCACCGCCTCAGGGAAAAAATCACCCAGGAGGGCCAGCCGGCGGAGACCGTCAGCGACTACGGAGCGGCTCAGATTGCGGTCGATTCATTACAAGCAAAGAACGCGGTCGTAGCCGCGGTGAGCCGCCACTTCACGGTGTTACGGGAGCAGGACAACTTCGCCCTGGGCGATCCGGAATATCGCTACCGCAGCGATACGCTGCAGTTGCAAATGCCCAACGGAGCGTCGGAGGAGTTGCAGATTGTTCCTCGCCCGGTGTTTGAGGCGAACCGGCAGGAGCACCACGACTACAAGAAGGCGCGCAATGCGGAGCTTGTGGGGCGAAGCGCTCCCGCGGCGGTGACTGCTGCGAGAGCGATCAACGACGCTGCGATGGAGCGGTTTAACTCCAAAAATGGAATCGTAAAAGGGATGGTGATGAAGGGTTCGCTGGTGCGGCTGGCGGATGGTACGGTCGCCAGGGTGCTTTACGCGGATCCGAACATGCGAATCGTGCGGGTCCGCACCCAGGACGGACGCAAAATCACTGTACGCAACAAAGATCTGAAGAGGGGCTCCTGATCTAGATCTTCGGCGGTCCTCCCAGGCGGCTATCTTCTCCGCGTTTGCGGCCCGGTTCTACTTTGGGCTTGGGTTTAGGTGCCTTCTTGGTCTCTTTTTTGCCTTTATCTTTGCTTCCCATGAAGCCAGATAATACACGAACTCACAACGAAATGAGGTGCATTGTATGAAGTTTGATCGCGATCAAATACTGAACAGGTACTGGGCCCTGGCCAACCTGACCCCCGAGGAGACCAAAGGAAACATCACCGGGCAGCTGAAAGCGCTCGAATCGCTGCTCGAAGCACTGGCTGCGAAGCCCGCCGCCACGGCCGCCAAGGTAGTGCCCTTCTACCGGGCTGCCTGGATGGATCTACCCACGCCGGATCAAGAGATGTAGGTCTCGACGTGAGATTTGCTGGTGGTTCGGCGGCCGCACGGGCTTTTTAGATTCTGCGTGAGAACGTACTTACGAACTAAGTCCCGAAGGGACGGCTGAGAGTAGCCCAGGACGTTAGTCCTGGGTAGAGATGACAACCAGGAACAGTCCCGCCAGGGACGGCTGAGAATATCCCAGGACGCCAGTCCTGGGTTTGCTAAGGAGCTGACGAGTCCACGCGAGAACGCCACTTACGAACTGAGTCCCGCCAGCGACGGCTGCATTCCTATTCAACTGTACCCAGGACTGGAGTCCTGGGACATTCTCAGCCGTCCCTGCGGGACTGTTCGTGGCTCTCGTTGCCTAACCCAGGACTAGCGTCCTGGGCTATTTTCAGCCGTCCCTTCGGGACTGGACTAGCCCCCAACTCACCCGGCCTATGCTGGGCTACCAGAGATGTTTCCAAGAAGAAGTGGAAAGCGTTCAAGGCGGCTTAAAGCCGCTCTTTCTACTCGCAACAGCAACAACTTCCCCATGACCCAAGACCCCGCCAACCCCTGGATGCCCGCCACTGCCGCGCAGCAAGCCGCGCTTGATTCTCAAGCCGACATCCTGCTGTTCGGCGGCTCTGCCGGCTCCCTCAAAACCGAAACCATGTTGATGGATGCCGTGCAGGAATACCTGAACCCCAACCTGCGCGCCATCGTTTTCCGCTCCTCCTTTGTCGAGATGACCGACCTCATCGACAAAACCCGCCGCCTCTACGCCCCCCTCGGCGGAGTCTTCGTCGGTCCCCCGAGATACACCTGGAGCTTTCCCTCCGGTGCAACCATCCGCTTCGCGTACATGAAGACCGATGACGATGTGTGGAAATACCTGGGCCCACGCTACTCCTTCATCGGCTTCGATGAATCCACCCTGCACACAGAAAAACAAGTGCGCAATATCCTCGGCCGTTTGAGCTCCACCGATCCCAGCCTCAGACTGCGCATGCGCCTCACCTCCAACCCCGGCAACGTCGGCGCGGCCTGGCACCAGTCGCTGTTTCTCCGCGGACACTGCCCGGTGCACAACAGCCGGCAAGCAGCCCAGGCCGGCCAGCTCTATCGCGATCGCTCCTGGCCCTCCGACGGCGAGGCCATTCCCTTCTCCGTAGCCTTCATCCCGGGCAAACTTTCCGACCACAAATTACTAGACGCGCATTACGCCCGGCGCTTACACATGATGTCCGGCGGCGCCGCGGCCGCCATGGAGCAAGGCTGCTGGTGCACGCTCGAGGGAGCCTACTTCCCTTTCATCAACGCCGGCATGATCCGTCCCCTCGCCGAGGCAGGCGTGGAGTGGTGGCACAACCACTTCCTGTCGATCGACTACGGCTACGGCAAGTCGTCCTCCTCCGTTGGCCTCTACGTGCGCGGCCCGGCAGAGGTTCATCGTCCAGTAGAAATTCAGGGCCTCGAATCCCAGCGCCTGCAACCGACCCCGGAATTCCCCCAGGGACGCATTCGCAAGATTGGTGAACTAGTGCTTCCGCACGTGCCCGCCTACGAGCTGGCAGAAATGATTGTCGACGCCTTTATCAAGCCCGGCGAAAACGGACAGCGAAGACGAATCGTGGCCGCCTATCTCGACCCGTCTAACTTCAAAGAAATCGGCGACGGGCACACCATCGCCGATCAAATCAACCAGGTGCTCGACCCGTGGGAGATCACCTGCGAGCGAGCATCGAACGACCGCCTTGGTGGATGGCAGCTGCTGTACCGCATGCTGCGCACCGGGGAATTTGAAATGACCGACGTGTGCCCAAGAACCTACGAAGCCCTGCGTACCCGCATGCATGACGACGCGCGGCCGGGAGATATCCGCAAGATTCCCGGCGATCCGCTGGACGACGTAGCCGATGAGACCCGCTACGCGGTCTACACCTTCGTCCAGCAGGCAACGCAACCGCGGCAGTTACTGCTGCGGGAAGCCGTACGCGGCCTCGACGCGGGCTCGGCGATCATTCGCTGGCAGCAAAAATCCGAAGAGCTTGACCAGGAGGAAGCCCCCATCAATACCACCCAGCGCCGCCTGGGCCTGGGCCTGGGAATGGGTAGAAGAAATCGCCGGCAGTAACTCAGGCTTCACCGGAAAACCGGCAGGTGCGCGCGTCGTAGTGCAGGTGCACCGTGCCCAGCGGACCATTGCGGGCCTTGGCGATAATCAATTCGCCCTTCCCCGTCAACGACGCGTCCTTGCGATCGTAGTATTCCTCGCGATGCAGAAACAACACCACATCCGCATCCTGTTCAATCGCGCCCGACTCCCGCAAGTCAGAAAGGATGGGCCGCTTGTCCGCGCGCTTATAAAGTTCGCGGTTCAATTGCGAAAGCAGAATCACCGGCACGTTGAGACGCTTGGCCAGCCCCTTCATCGCGCGGCTGATGGCGGCCACCACCTGTTCGCGGTTCTCCATTCCCTTACGCTCCGCGGCCATCAATCCCAGGTAGTCCACCACCACCAGATCGAGACCCGTACTGGCCTGCAAGCGCGCCGCCTTGGCCTCAATCGAGCTCGCGCTCTGTCCTGGTTGGTCGTCAATGTACAGCGGCATCTCGATGATCTCGCCGAGCGCCCGCAGATAGTGTTCCTTCTGTATCTCACTTAACCTCCCGTGACGATGGGCCTGTAAATCGACCTGGCCACGCGCACAGCACATACGATCGATCAGCGCCTTACTGGGCATTTCCAGGCTGAAGAATGCGACGGTCTTTCCTGACATGGCAACATGCACGGCAATGTTGCCCGCCACCGCCGTCTTGCCAATCGAGGGCCTGGCGCCCAGGATAGTCAACTCCTTAGGCTGAAACCCCGCGGTGAGATCATCCAGACCGCAAAAGCCGGAAGAAATGCCGCTCCGCCGCGCGCTCTGTTCGAACATCCGGTCAACGGATGGATAATATTCAGAAACATACTCGGCTACCGAAATAAGTCCGCTGGTGATGGCCTTACCGGCAATGCGGCGGAAGGCAAACTCCGCCTCGGCCAGAACCTCTTCGGCGGTGCCGGACTGATCGCCCGCCAATGTCCCTACCCGGCCGCTCTCCGCAATCGCCTGCCGCAGCAGCGACTTGTCTTTCACGATGCGGACATAGTCTTCAATCGACAGCCGCCGCGGAAGGCCCTCGGTAAGCCTGGCCAGCCAGGCGACTCCGCCCACCGTCGACAGCTGCTTGTGGCGCTGTAACTGCTCCGCCAGGGTTACGATATCGACCTGGGTCCCCTCGCTGATCAACTCGCCCATACGGGCAAAGACACGGCGATGCGAGTCCAGCGAAAAGTCAAACGCTTCGATGCGGCCGGCGGCCTCCTGGTAATGCCCATTGTTCAGCAGGATGGCGCCCAGGATCGCCATCTCCGCAGCCACGTTGGCGGGCGGAGGAGAGTGGTCTTTCATCTGCGCACGCCACTTAGCCGGAAACAGACAGGGTGAACAGCCTGTCCCTTCGCCCAGTCGGCGATCTCCGGCGCACCGGGGCCGAGGAAGCTGATGATTTCCTTGGTAGCGTTGCTGTAAAGAAAGGCCCACTCGCCGCCCTCGTGATCAAGCACAATCACGGTGCGTGAGTTGGTCAGCTTACGGGCGTACTTAACGTCACCCTTGCGGACGCGGCGAATCATGCTTTGCCGCGCTTGTCTGCCGACGTCCAGTCCCAGGCGCGAGAAGGCGCACTCCTTCACCAGTCGCCGTCGCGCCGGCCACTGGATGGTGTAATCCCGGCTCACGCGCGGCCTGCTGGGATCCGGCTGCGCATGCCCAGGGCCCGCATACCGCCGCTGTATTTCCCCTGGGCAGGGGCACGGCAGCGCTGCGCTGCAGCCTGCCGCAGGCTTTCGTTCACCATGATGACCATCAGGTCATCGCTAAGTTTTAGCATGACCAAACGGCGGGCCGCTTTTTCTGAAATACCCCAACACTCTGCAAGATCCAGGATGGAATGGGCGGAGCGAGGACGTCCGCCGCCATGTCTCCGTAAAGGACTCATAGCATTTCTCCGGTCTTCTTCGGGGGAGGAACCAACGGCATAAAGAAGGGCAGGGCCGGGGAGGTGGGCACCCTTCAAAACATAACTAAATACAGCAATAGTTACGACTGACTAATTAAAAGTATGACCCAGTTTTAGCGATTGATCAACCGGGTTAAGCACTATTTTTGTTACATGGTAAGTAACATAATTTAGACAATTTTAATTACGTAACCTTGTCTGTTATTGATTGAGAACTCACGCCATAAAACGCCATGCTATCTGTGATGCACACGCAGCATTGTTGCGGATCCGGGAAAACTCCCGGCGAAGTCCATACTGCAGAGCCACTTGACGGCGTTACCCCGGGCCCGGGAGAGATTTCGTCACTGTTGTGGATCCGCAACAAAGCCCAGCATGGGTTGATCCGGCGGCTCATTCGATGCCTCCTCCGCAGGAGTTTCCAGCAAATGCGCGGCATCATTGCGCACATTGCCTACCGACTTATCTACCTTCCAGGCGGTCATCTTTTCGGCGGGAAAAGGCCGCAGCAGATCGAGCGGCGGCTGAGCCGGATCGTCGCCACCCAGCCAGCGGGCATAGTCCTTGCGCTCGATAATCACCGGCATCCGGTTGTGCAGCGGGGCCACCACCTGGTTGGCATCGGTGGTGATGATGGTAAAGGTTTCCAGGAACTCAGCGGCCTTAGCATCCTTCCACCGCTCCCACAATCCGGCCAGCCCGTAGGGTTCGCGGCTGGCCAGAGCGATGGCGAACGGCTGCTTGTGTTTGGGGTCCAGCTTCTGCCACTCATAGAATGCATCCGCCGGCACCAGGCATCGCCGGCGCCGAACCGCCTCGCGAAAAGCCGGCGCGGTGGCTACCGTTTCGGCCTTGGCATTGATGGTGGAGTAGCCGATCTTCGAGTCTTTTGACCAGTAAGGAATCAGGCCCCAGCGCATGAGCACTATTTCGCGCTGCCCGGTATCGCGATTAAGGCGCACGACCGGTTGAAAGGTCTGCGGCGCGACGTTGTAGCTGGGGCCCCATTCCACTCCTTCCGGATCCGCAGCCGCAAACCAGTTAGCGATTTCTCTTCGGGTTGACTTACGCACATAACGTCCGCACATATCTAAAGATAACTCTTAGGGGAAGGCCTCGGCCAGCGACTGCCCCACTTCCGGCAACGGTCCTTTGCTCAGGATCAACAGCCGAAGCGGAGTCGCATTCTTCTTGACCTCGCGGCATTTCACCACCCGCGTAGAAAACTGCTGCAGCCGGGGAAAGGTATGAAAATTCTTGTTCAGGGTACAAATGAATATTGTCTTTGGGTGCAACAAGGGTTCCAGATCGTCCAGGTAGTATTCGAGCGACCAATGAAAGCCGATGCTGTAAAAGCCGTAGATCAAGTCAAAGGGTCCGGGTAAAGCAACCAGTGGCATTTGCTGCGCATCAAAAATCCGGAATTGCTGTACCTGGTTATAGCTCAGCATGGTCTCTAACAGGGACAGATTGCCGCAGAAGGAAGATGTGTCGGGCCAGCGGGGAGGCTGGTCATAGTACTTCTGCTTATACCGGGTGCTGGTTCCGTTGGCGTCGTAGAGACTTATTTCGCTTTCTGCGAACAGCCCTTTCTTTTTGAAGAAGACGACCGAGCGTCCAAAGCCCGGACCAATTTCGAGCACCCGGCCTGGGTTTTCAATCTTGTTAAAAAGTGGCCGCAAGGCTTCGTATTCGGCTGCGCTGGCGGCATTACTTTCATTTTGCCATAGCAGCCGTGAGGTTTCATCGGCCTTGAGCGGCAGGCGGGTGGAGATAAGACGGATAGCCGCCACTACGTCTTGGCTGAAGGGCGGCGCGAGAAATAACTGTTCTGCCGAGGCTGCGCTGGGGTCGAGGATCGACCTGCCACGTAGCCGATTGAGTGACGTTTTCAGGAACAAGCAGCGACCCCAGTTCCACTTAGGCACTTCGGTGTGGGCTCGATAACCATTTCTTGTAGCACTGCGGTATCTGCCATGAGTGAGATTTGCTATTCTATCTGAGACGACTTTATGCGTCCGGAGATGAGCGTTTTGAACACTAAAGAGATCTTAGAACACATCAATGATGAAATTTCCCGGTTAGAGCAAGTGAAGGCATTGTTGCAGGGCTCGAGCAATGGTTATAGCCGGAGGGCAGGTTCGGTGAATGGTTCCGCAGCACCCAAGGTCAAAGGCAAGCGCGTGTTGAGTGTGGAAGCGCGCAAGAAGATTGCCGCCGCGCAGCGTAAGCGTTGGGCCAAAGCAAGAAAAGCGGCGGTCTAACCAGACCGCCGGTTCCTTCATCGCTTTGTAATCATTCTTCAGATGTTCCATCCGCCATCGATGACGTGCGTTTGCCCGGTGGTGAAGCTGGACTCGTCCGATGCCAAATAGACCGCCAGGGCGGCAACCTCGTCCGGGCGGCCTAATCTTCCCAGGGGCTGGCGCGCCACAAATTCGCGCCGCACCTGCTCCACATCACCCTGCGCCGCGATGCGGCTCTCCAGCGATGGCGACTCCACCGTCCCCGGACAAATCGCGTTGCAGCGAATCCCCTGCTTCACAAAATCAATGGCAATGGCCTTCGTCAATCCCACCACCGCGGCCTTCGAGCTCATGTAGACGAAGCGATTCGCCGCGCCGCGAACACTGGACGCAATCGACGACATATTGACGATGCTGCCGTGCCCGGCGCGCAGCATGCCGGGCAGAAATGCGCGGCACGTGCGATACATGGAGCGGACGTTCAGGTCGAAAGAAAAGTCCCAATCCTTTTCACTGCAATCGAGGATAGTGCCGTGGTGTACGAAGCCTACGCAGTTGAATAGAATATCCGGCTCTGGCAGCTCGTTGGCGAGCTTGGTTATCTCCTCAGGACTGCGTACATCGAGGGTTCGGCACACCATCTTTGGATATTCCTGACCCAGCGTGTGCAGCGCTTCCTGATTGATGTCGGTGGCCCATACCGTGGCGCCTTCGTTCGCAAATGCAGTTGCGGTTGCTCGTCCGATGCCCTGTCCTGCAGCCGTAACTACCGCTGTTTTCCCCGCTAATCGTCCACTCATCCGTCGATTCTAATCCCGTGGCGCTGCTCCGAACCGGACTGAGCAACGCTGTACGCGTCGATTGTTTTCAGCCGCGTGAATAACGAACCGGGATGAACAACGCTGTCGGACGATTGCTTCGGCCGCGGGACAAAGCAACGGACTGAGCAACTCTGTACGGGTGCCCTACGTTCGCACCAGCGTACGTGGGCCGAAGACGACTTTTTTCGAATGCTTTCAGCCGCG